>JAABUQ010000102.1_pt1 | contig 164808 bp, 148 predicted proteins | sample 5560001 | NCBI WGS metagenome assembly JAABUQ01 (sample SAMN10711888, study PRJNA513371) | rock metagenome | isolation source: Antarctica rocks | place: Antarctica: Victoria Land, Finger Mt nord | collected 2015-12-18
CCAGGTGCTCGCCGCCGCCTACGCGCTCCACCCGGAGCGCTTCGTGCGCCAGCCCCCCACACCCCCATCGCTGCCGAGCGCTGCCTGGATCAATCCACCCAGCCAAAAGGAGCCGCCGCAGTAATTCCTCCAAGCGCGTGTCTCACCGGGGTTGACAGCTTCCGTGACGTCTTCGAGCGCGACGTAGGCGGCCCATTCATCCCCTTGAGTAAGGTCGTTCCTCACCGTCCATCGAGCGGAGCGTTTGTCATCCTCATTGTCCAAAAGGCGTATCTCGATGGTCTCGCCATAGAGGCGCTGTGATCGAGAGGCGTTCCAATCGCCACTGGGGATTAGACTTCAAGCAATCCAGCTTTTCGCCCTATCGCGCGGGTCTTGCAGAGCCCAGCCTTCAGCGCCTTCCAACTGGCTCCGCTTCGACGGCATGCTTCGGTCCCGTTGGGCTTTCACCCGCGGGTGAGCCGTTGACCCAGGGGTCTTTTGCTCCGAACACCCTCCTTTCTGCAAAAGGGATCAACTACGCGCCGACACGGCGCACCTCGATGTGGAAACGGTCAGCCACCTGGATGGCGCCGGGCGCCCCTTGCCTGCCGGCGTCCGAGAACGCGCCCGCCCGATCGCGGACCAGCACCTGGACGCCCGGATGGTCCCGTAGCCAGGCTGCCACCGGCGCCGCTTTGGCACCGTTCAGCACGTCCACGGGCTTGTGCGTTTCCAGGTCAACAAGGACTGTGGCGTAGCGATGGCGCCGCGCCAGCGAGAACTCGTCAATGCCGAGGATGGTGGGTGTGCCCGTAGGCTGGGCCGTTGTCGAACGGCGGAGCAGGCGCAGGAGGGTGTCGGCGCTGGCGCGCAGCCCCGAGCAGGCGGCGACGAACGCGCCGACCTCACCACCCGCGGTCCGCCCGTCGTTAAGGAGGACGGCCTCGGCATCCGCCGTGAAGTGGGCGTAGCGCCGGAGCACGGGATCGAAGCTCTCCGCGAAGGTCCGCCGCCGACAGGCGCCGTTCAGGCAGCGGAAGCGCCGGACGGTCAGACGCAGGCGGACCCGATGACCGCGCCAGGGCAGATCACGGGGCTGACGCCTGTAGCGGTCGTGGACGTACTGACTGGCCGTGGCGCACGTCGGGCAAACGCCAGCAGTCGTAGCACCGCTGGCGTCGAGGACGATCTCCCGGCTCGTCCAGCGGATTGCGTGAATGACCAATGGGGAGGTGAAGTGCTGGCCGTCCATGCCCGGCATACCGCCGGACGCGTGCCAGGTTCACCGAGAGGTCCCTGGGCGGCCGTCCCGAAATTCGCGGAAGAGTCTAATGGTCATGATGAACGACACCGCCGCCGGCGCCGAGTCCGCCATCCGCAGAAAACGAGGACACGCTGGCCATCTGCTCAGGCTCCTGGGCAGCGGCTCTCCGTGCCAGCAGTGTCTGAACCGCGACGTTTCCGTCTAAAGATTGTTTGAGAAGGGCCTGACATGGCGTCTTGAGCTGCTCTCAGAAGTCCGACGTGTACTCAACCCGTCACGCCGTTGGCCCCCTTGGGAAGATCCGGACGGATTCTCAAACAGTCTTTAGTGATGGGTGGGGTTGGGCGCCCAGGCGAGCAAGCGGACGACGTTCATGCAGGGCAGTCAACACGTGCTGCAGATGTGTCTTCGGGAACCGACGGTGGCATGGCTGTTGCAAACCGAAGACACGGGGTGCCTTGGGTAAGCGTCCTTTCGACCCCGGCTCAGGCGGCATACTGCGCCTTGAAGGCCCCGTCTCCTGCCGTAAGCCTGCTGAGCGGCCACCGCGATGCGGCGTCCTCCAGCGCGTTCTTCGAGCAGGCCGCGGCCTTGAGCGCCCTCCTGAGCCATCGTGCCCGAGCAGGCAGAAGCCCTGTTCTTCGCGGCACAAGATCAAACATCAATAGGTTGCGCTGAATGAGTGATGGCCGAAACACCATTACGCTTATTGCCAATCATCGTTGATATGAATAGATCAGGAAACAACTAGTACTGTCTATGTATATCTCACGACTAGAGGTACCAGCATTTCTCTAGAAAGACAGAACGTTCGGCTGACTGACGGGATGGCCCTAAATTTTTACAGCGGTGACGGTGACGGCGACGGTAATCGTGACGATTTGGTCTTTCAAGGAGAAGTTCATTACCTAGGAGCGCAGGGCTGGTATGCTCAGGTGCCGTGGGATGCGATCAAGAATCTTTCAGAGATCGCTGGAGATCCGCACCATTGGGCGAACGCAGTAGACTGGACACTAGTCCGCCAGACAGAGAGCGCCTGGTATTAGCAGCAGCCAAAATCAGTCAGCCTGCAATCATGTAAATGACAGTTTCCCGGTCGTAAGCTCCATCCTCCCAAGTATGCTCGGGTATTGCAACCACGTGTCTGAGGCACCGCTCACTTTCATCTCACGCTATGAAATAGGGAGTGCGTGAGGCTTATTCCATGACCTCGGCAAGCGAGACTAGGAACCGCCTTTCTCTCTAGAGTACGTCGGGCGGTTCATTAACAATTGGTTGGGCGAGCCGTGTTGCACTAGGGGCGGGCACTGCGGGTGCTGTCGAACAAGAGGCTCGAAGTGATGAGCCGTGCTCAGGCATGGATGCTTGCCCAGTCAGCCTTCGAAGAAGTGGCTCGGGGCGCCGTGACGCTGCGCGGCTCGCATGACGGCGCCACCGATGGAGCCGCCGATGGCCCACCTGTACCCAGTTCGTCCCAGGTCCCGTCAAAGGTGCCTGCGGGAGACTGTGCGCCCGACCCGCCACCTGCCGCACCTCAACGCCCTCGGAGAGGAAACATGGCCGAGACCATGAGCCGTCAGAGGCAGGCAAGCGCACTGTGGGCCGTTCCCATCCCTCTCGTGCTGTTCTTCGAGAGTGAACAGAACCGGGGGAGGCTACCGATCGGCGGGCTGAGGGGGCCATGATGGCAGGATGCCCGAGTCCTCCGCTCCCATCGTGTACCAGTTTACCTCGAGCGGCGTCATTTGTGCTCGGGCCGTCCGAGGCCGAACCGAAAGCTCGCCAGAAGTAAACGGGTTGGCCCGTAGAATTGGAGTGCGTCCAATGAGCCCGTCCACTACACGCGAGCAGGTCATCCGATCCATCGAGCAGCTGCCCGAGCGCGTCACCGCTCGCGATCTGGTGATCCTCGTTGCGGCGACCGTCGAGGATAGCGATCCTCAACTCGCCACCGCACTGCGGCGCCTCGTGGAGGCCACTGACAGCGCCACCCTGACCGAATCCGCCTACGTCGACAAGCATGCCTCAGCCGATGCGCCGGGGACTTCTCCACAGCCGGCCGCGGAGCGCTCGGCACTGGACTACCTGGGTGACTACGTGGGTGCGCTGGGTGGTGTCCTCTGGTCACCCGATGATGCAGACGCGCTGCCGCCCAAGGATGTCTTCGCGGCCGTGCTCCTGGACGACCAGCGCCGCGAGTTGGCCGGTCTCACCAAGCGCGAGTGGCAGCAGCTTGACGCCGATCAGAAGGCCGCCGTCGTTGCCGCCGGCGCTACCCGGTGGCACTGATCGACACCGGCCCGTTGGTCGCCCTGGCCATTCCACACGATCCGCGCCATGCCACTGCCTGGCGCGCCGTAAACGGCCTACCGGGCCCGCTGACGACGACCTGGGCAGTCGCGACCGAAGTCCTCCACTTCCTCGGCGACCGAGCCGGCGGCTGGCATGGCCAGGCGCCATTCGTAGCGCTCGTACGCGGCGGCCGTCTCTCCGTTGCGGACTTCACCTTGCCTCTGGGGCTGCGTAGCCTTGAGCTGATAGAGCAGTACGCGGACGCGCCGATGGACCTGGCCGACGCGTCCCTCGTGGCGCTCGGGGAAGCCCGGTGGGACTACCGCGTGGTGACCTTCGATGCTGACTTCCGGTTCTTTCGTGCGGCCGGCGGGCTCAGCTTCACAGTCCTGGACGGCTCCAGCTGATGGCCGAGACTTTGATTAATAGAGGCCGAACAGTAGCGGTGACATGATCTCCCCAGGTCGTCCAGGACCGTTCCCCGTTCCACACGGCGTGGTAGCACCGCAGACAACCGTGATCAGGCAGCCTTTGGCATTGGCGGTGGGTGAAGGTGCTTGGGCGGACGGCCGCGGCGCTTCGGAGCAACCCAAGTGGGCAGCGGGACGCGGTAGTGCAGCACATCGCGGAGTGCCCACGGATGGTCGGTCAGGCCGGCTGCCATAGCCGGGGTGCGCTCCAGCCAGCGCATCTAGAGTGGCGTAGCTCGCTCCGCGTACCGCGAAGGGCAAGCGGCGGCCATCGGGCAGCCGCGGCCGGGCGGCTTCCATGCGAGCGCACACATCGGTGAGATCGCGGCTCAACGGCCGATCGTGGAACGACCGCAGCTCGACGCACACCCGGTCGGCTTTGGCGACGATGCGGCCTGGAAGGTGAAAGAACGACGCCAATCGTACCCAGGTTGCCTGGGCGTAGCTGGTCGGGAGGTAGCGGTCCCGCGCCCACATCACCAGGTTGGCCAGGGCCACCTTGCAGAGCGCCATGATCTGATCTTTGGCGTCGTTCAACTGGTACTTGGTGCGTTCGCTGGCCGCCAGGTCCTCGCTGCTCGACCTTGTGGAACGCGTGGTCGGCTGTGTCGCACGCCCGCTCGACCTGGGCCCAGAGCGCGCCGCTCTGGGCGGCGACAGCGGCTTGCAGAGCCTTGGTCTCCGCGCGGCGCTGGTGCTGCGGCAACTGACGGCGGCTCACGGGCGTCGTATGGCTCGGCTCGGTTGGCAGGCCGCGCCAGCGTGTCCCGGACGCCCGTTTCAGCGGCCGCGGCTGCCACAGCAGCAGACTGCTCGCGCCCTCCCGCTCCGCCGCTGCTGCCTCCTCCGCGGCCAGCCTCGCACGACCCCTCATTCCGGTCTGCTGGCGGAGCACTCTCCAGTCCCACAAGAGCGACTCTCGGACCGTACACTCTGGGCACCCATGTTCGACAAGACCGTTCTGCCCAACGGGCTCCGCGTCGTCAACAGCTTCTTGCCGCATACCCGGTCGGTCAGCATCAGCATCTTCGTCGGCGCCGGCTCCCGCTACGAGAGCGACGACATCGCCGGCGTGTCCCACTTCCTCGAACACATGCTCTTCAAGGGCACCGAGCGCCGCCCCACGGCGCGCGAGATCTCCGAGGAGATCGAGGGCATCGGCGGCATCATGAACGCCGGCACAGACAAAGAGCTCACCATCTACTGGGCCAAAGTCGGCGACCACCGCTTCGCCGCCACCATGGACATCCTCGCCGACAGCCTGCGCAACTCGCTGCTCGACCAGGCCGAGCTGGAGAAGGAGCGCGCCGTCATCCTGGAAGAGCTGGCCATGACGGAGGACAGCCCCGGCGACATGGTCAACATCCTGATCGACGAGGTCGTCTGGCCGCACCAGCCGCTCGGCCGTGACACCGGCGGGACGCCGGACAGCGTGCGCGCCATCACGCGGCACCACGTCCAGGAGTATCTCGAAGGCCTCTACACGCCCCAGAACACCGTCGTCGCCGTGGCCGGCAACGTGCCAACCGACCAGGTCGTCGAGCAGGTGACGAGGCACCTGGGCGACTGGCAGCCGCGCCCGTCGGCAACCTGGCTCCCGGCCGAGATCCGCGACGACAGCCCGCGCCTCCGGCTGCGCACGAAGAAGACCGAGCAGGCGCACTTCTGCCTGGCCACGCCAGGCCTCTCGGCGGCGCATCCCGACCGCTACGCGCTCGACGTGCTGAACGCCGTGGTCGGCGAAGGCATGAGCAGCCGCCTGTTCCTCGAGATCCGCGAGGAGCGCAGCCTCTGCTACGACGTGCACTCGTACGTCAACCACTACCTGGACACCGGCTCCACGGTGGTCAACGCGGGGGTCGACCCTCGCAACGTCGACCAGGCGCTGCGCGCCACCGTCGCCGAGCTGTTGAAGATGGCCGAGCGCGTCCCGGACAAGGAGCTGCTGAAGGCGAAGGAGTTCATCAAGGGGCGCCTCCAGCTGCGCATGGAGGACACCCGCGCCGTGGCCTCCTGGCTTGGCGGGCAGGAGCTGCTGCGCCGCGAGATCCTGACCGTCGACGAAGTGCTGGCTGTGGTAGACGGCGTCGATGCCCAGGACCTGCAACGGGTGGCGACGGCGCTGTGGCGGCCGGACGCCTTCCGCCTCGCGGTGGTCGGCCCGTTCAAGTCCGCCGCCCGGTTCGAGAAGCTCCTGGCCGCCTGAGTACTGACGTCCGACGATCTGTTACTCGATACTTGAAAGGCGCGATCGCGTCGACCTGCCACAGCGAGCGTTGACCGACCACGAGCGCAAGATTCCTGGGCGGTGCGAGCAGAGCGCTGGACGCCACGGGGCAGACGCCCAGCTACGCGCTGCTGGTTTGCGCCTTCCGGTTCACCTGCTCAAGGATGTGCACGAGGTGCCTGCGTGTCGACGCCTGCGTGACCAGGTTCACGTGGTCGCGCAGATCGAAGGCGGCATTGAGCCCGGCGATGAACAGCGCGTCCTCGACCGAGCACCGCTCTCCGGGGACTTTGTCGAACTCCGCGAACCAGCGCGCGACATCCGACCAGCGCCACAGGCGGGTCTTGGGGTTGAGCCAGCCGATGGGAGCCGGGAAGTTGCCCGGCCCACGGCGGTGGTCGATCAGCAGGCGGATGCTCTCGCGCGTGCGCCGCGTGCGGGCAGCAATCGCGGCCGCATTGACCAGCTCGTCAGGTTCAACGCGGACGACCTGTACGCCAGGGACCGCGCTCTCCACCTGCTCGATGGCAGTAACAATGGCGTCCGCGAGAGTCGGAGCTTCGCGGTCGAATTCTGCGAAGTAGGTCCCTTCGCGCTCACCGAAGATTGCGTCGTCGCAGCCCGCATCGAAGAGGGCATCGAGATACTCCAAGGGATTGGCTCCGCGCAGGAGCAGGATGAAGGTGTGGGTCGCTTCTGCCCTCACCGTCTGCTGGAGACCTGGCGCTGTCGCTATTGGTGTGGGCACTTGGTCACACTCCTTAGTGAGCTGTTTGGCGTGGTTGTCGGCATTCCTCGGCGTTGACCAGATGGAGACCTGGCAGCCACCCCGTTCCCCGGCCGGACAGCGCATGATGCCCCAGGCATGGCCGGAGCGCGGTTCGATCATCCACCCGCTGGCCTCCGCCATCGTGAGCGCGGCCTCGATCGCCTTCTTCGGGTGCCGGGGGCGCACAGCCACAGCGTACGCCATACGTTGACATATGTCAACGGACGGGGCGCTGGCAGCGGGCGCAGAAGTGGCTGCTGCGGGCGCCCAGGCGAACGCGGCTGACCGGCGTACCGCACCGCGGGCATGGTCGCGCGGCGCGCCCGTACACGTTCAGGTAGTCCTGGTTCGTGCCCGGCGCGCCGTCCGCGTCCAGGTAGTCCGAGAACGACGTGCCGCGCCGCTCGATGCCAAGCTCGAGCACCCGTTTGATCGCGGCCGCCAGGCGCCGTAGCTCAGGACGCGTGAGCGAGTCCGCGCCCCGCTCGGGGTGGATGCGCGCTTCCCACAGCGCCTCGTCGGCGTACAGGTTGCCCACCCCAGCCACGACCGATTGGTCCAGGAGCAGCGTCTTGATAGCGCGCCGCCTACCCCGCAGGCGTTCGCCCAGGATGGCACCGTCCAGGTCCGTGAGCGGCTCAGGCCCGAGTCGCTGGTCGAGGAACTGCTCGCGCTCCACGTCGGAGCTGAACAGGTGGATGCGACCGAACTTCCGCGCGTCGACAAAGCGCAGGTCAAGGCCGTCGGAGAACCGCAGGATGAAGTGGGTGTGCGCCGCCGCCGGCTCCTCGATCCGCAGGAGCAGCACGTTGCCGCTCATCTTGCGGTGCAGCGCCAGGCTGAGCCCGGCCTCGAACAGCAGCAGCAGGTACTTGCCGCGTCGGTCCACCTGGGTGACCGCGCGACCGGCGAGGGCGGTCGCGATCGCGTCCGCGCTGGCGTTGGGCAGCATCCGCGGCCAGTCAACGCCGGCCACGCCCACGACGCGCCGCCCGATCAGCCGGTCGCGGAGCCCGCGCGCGGTGGTCTCGACCTCCGGCAGCTCAGGCATCAGGCTTCAAGCCAGAGTCGGCGCCTCGTCGGGTGCCGGTGCTCGCTGGCAGCGCGGGCACCAGTGCGTGCCGCGGCCGCCGACCCAGTCCTTCTCGATGATCGTGCCGCAGCGGGGGCAGGGTGAGCCCGCGCGCCCGTGGCAGTACGGAAACGCACGGTCCGAGACCGCCATCCCCCGCGGAACGAAGGCCACGCCCTCGCGCAGCGCGTAGCCCAGGACCGAACGAATCGCGCGGTGCAGGCGGCGCACCTCGGTGTCGCTGAGCGAGCGCGCCGCGCGGCGCGGATGAACGCGCGCCGCCCACAGCGACTCGTCGGCGTAGATGTTGCCGATACCACCCACCACGCTCTGGTCCAACAGCACCGACTTGATAGCGAGCGAGCGGCGGCTCAGCTTCTCGCCCAGCTGCTTGGCCGTGAACAGCGCGGTCAGCGGCTCGGGGCCGAGCTTCTGCCCCACGATGAAGGGCGCGACCGCTGCCGCGGGCATGAGCCACAGGCGGCAAAATTGGCGGATGTCGGTCAGGTACAGGATCGACGCGTCGTCCAGGTGGAACACCACGTGCGTCGCTTTGTGCGGCAGGGGAGCGCCCCACATGGGCACCGGATGCCCGCCGTGTGCCAGCTCCCGGCCGTCGGCGGCCACGTGGACGAGCTGTCCGGCGAGCCTGAGGTGGATGACCAGCGCCCGCTCCCCGGACAGGTCCCAGACGAGCAGCTTGCCGTGCCGCCGCAGCCCATGCACCGTCGCGCCTTCCAGGTCGCCGAGCGCGAGGCCGGGAGTCGATTGGAAAAGCTTGGGCAGGTGCAGGTCGACGCGCGCGATGGTCCGACCGACAAGGGTCCGTTCGAGCTCGCGCCGAAGCGACTCGACCTCGGGCAGCTCAGGCACGCGCCACGGCGGGCGTCGGCACGCGCAGCACGACGGGCCGCAGCGCATCCCAGTTCGGGCCGAGCTTGAAGTCGACGTGGAGGGGAACGTTCAGCTGCACCGCCGTCACCATCAGGCCCGCGAGCGTCGGGGCGACGCGCAGCAGCTCATCCTCTGGACCTTCCAGCAGCAGCTCGTCGTGCACCTGGAGCAGCATCTGAACCGAGGGCGCCTCCCGTTCCAGGTAGGCGCCGACGCGGATCATGGCCACCTTAACGATGTCGCTGGCGGAGCCCTGGATCGGCGCATTCAAGGCCTGCCGTATGGCCGCCTGGCGCACGGCGTAGATGGGGCTGCGCATCTCGGGGAAGTAGCGTCGCCGCCCCAGCAGCGTCCTGGCGTAGCCCAGGCGCACCACGTCGCTCACGACCGCCTCCTGGAACTGCTTCACCGTCCCGAACCGCTCGAAGTACCTGTCGATGAAACCAGACGCGCGGCCCGCGGCCAGCCCCGTCCGCTCGGCCAGCCCGAAGTCGCTCATGCCGTACAGAACGCCGTAGTTGACCATCTTGGCCACGCGACGATCGTCAGCGGTCACGCTCTCGAGCGGGATGTCCATGACCTCGGCGGCGGTGACCGCGTGCGGATCTTCTCCTCGGGCGAAAGCCTCGAGCAGCGTCGGGTCGCCCGTCATATGGGCCAGGATGCGGAGCTCGATCTGACTGTAGTCGGCCGACAGAAGGGAGGCGCCGGGGCGGGCGATGAAGGCGCGCCTCACCCGCTTGCCCTCCTCGCTCCGAATGGGGATGTTCTGTAAATTTGGATCGCTCGAGCTCAGCCGACCGGTAGCCGCGCCCGTCTGGTTGAAACAGGTGTGCACGCGGCCGGTCGTGGGGTCCACCAGCGCCTGCAGCGCGTCGACGTACGTCGACTTCAGCTTCTGCAGCTGGCGGTGCTCGAGAATCATGTCGATCACGGGGTGCACGCCGCGCAGCTCCTCCAGCACGTCCACGCCCGTCGAGATGTGGCCGGTCTTCGTCTTCGCCTTCCGCGAGCGCGTCTCGAGATGCAGCTCGCCGAACAGGACCTCGCTCAGCCGCTGCGTCGAATTGATGTTGAACTCGTGGCCCACCTCGCGGAAGACCTCGGTCTCGAGACTGCCGATGCGCCGCGTCAGCTCGCGCCCCAGCTCGCCGAGGTAGCCGAGGTCGACGGCGATGCCGGCCTGCTCCATCGTGGCCAGCACCGGGACCAGGGGCAGCTCGACGTCGCGGAACAGCTCCATCTGTTCCGCCTCCTCCAGCTCGTGGCGCAGGAGGGGAACCAACCGTTGGACGAGCGCGGCCTCGCGGCACGCGTACGAGCCCGCGTCGGCGATGGGCAGCTGGGCCATCGTGATCGCCTTCTTGCCGATCCCCAGCAGAGACGCCACTGACGGTATCTCGACCTGGAGCTTTGCCCAGGCGAGATCGCGCAGGGCCAGCGCCCGCTGCCCGCTCTCCAGCAGGAAGGCGGCGATCATGGTGTCGAAGCCGATGCCGCGGACTGGCAGCCCGTGGCGGCTGAGCAGGATGGCGTGGAACTTGGCGTTGTGGGCCAGCTTCGGCAGCCGCTCGTCCGCGAACAGCGGCGACAGCCGGGACAGGACGGTCCCCGGGTCGAGCTGGTCGCCGTCCTGGTGGCCCAGCGGGATGTAGGCCGACACGTCGCCCGCCGCGAGACCGATGCCGACCATGTCCGCCTTGGTCGGCAGCGTGCCAGTCGCCTGCACGTTGAAAGCGAACGAGCCGTGGGCACGCAGCGTCGCGATCAGCTCGTCCAGCTGGCCGAGCGACTGCACCAGGAGCCCGGGCGGGCCGTCGTCGTTGGCGGCGGTGGCGCCATCAGCGCCGAACAGCTGGAGCTGCGGCCGCCCACCGCGCGGCAGCGGCGGCGCCTTCGGCAGGCGATCGATCAGCGACTTGAAGGAGAGGTCCTGGAAGACGGCGATGACCTCGGTCCGGCGCAGATCGCCGAGACGGGCCGCGGCGGCGTCGAACTCCACTGGCAGGTCGGTGACGATGGTGGCCAGCCGCTTGGCCATGAGCACCTGGTCGCGCCGTGGCGCGAGCAGATCCCGCTGCTTTGCTGGCAGCTCGCCGAGGTGATCGAGCAGCTGCTCCACGGTGCCGTACTCGAGCAGCAGCTTCTGGGCTGTCTTGTCGCCGATGCCGGGGACGCTCGGGATGTTGTCGGTCGTGTCGCCGCGGAGCGCCTTGAAGTCGGGCAGCTGGCTCGGGCGTAGACCACCGTACTTCTCGGACACGCCGGCCTCGTCGTACAGGATCGTGTCCGAGATGCCGCGCCGCGAGGTCAGCACGCGCACGCGGGGGCTCACCATCTGCAGCAGGTCGTTGTCGCCGGTCAGGATGATGACGTCCAGCCCGTGCCCGGTCGCCTGGGTCGCCAGAGCGCCGAGCACGTCGTCCGCCTCGTAGCCCTGGAGCTGATAGATGGGCACCGCCATCGCCTCGAGGACGCGGCGGCTCATGACCACCTGGCTGGACAGGCCAGGTGGCGTCGCGGCGCGGGTGCCCTTGTACGCGGCGAACTCGCCAAGCCGGACGGTTGGCGCGCCGACGTCGAACGCCGCCGCCATGTAGGTCGGCGTCAGTTGCTCCAGCGCCTTGAGCATCATGCTGGTGAAGGCGTAGACGCCCGTCGTCAGCTCGCCCCGCGCGTTGGTGAAGGGTCGCTGCTCCTGGAGGGCGTACCACCCGCGGTACACGAGGGAGTGGCCGTCCACCAGCAGCAGGACAGGCGTGCCTTCGTCGCCGCCGCGGCGGCCGGCGGCGGCCCGCTCAGCCACCGCCGATACTCCTGGTCCGTTCGCCCAGACGGATCTCGGCGTCCAGACGCTGGCCAAGGCGGCTCTCGTTGGCCGCGAGCGCCGCTCGGAACGTCTCCGCGTCGAGCGCGTCGGTCCACATGACCAGGGCATCCTCGCCGTTGTCGCTGTAGTAGCGGCGGCGGACGCCCATCTCCTTGAAGGTGTACTTGCGGTACAGGCCCTGGGCCACGGCGTTGGAGGCGCGCACCTCCAGCGTCATCCAGCGCGCCCCCACCGACAGCGAACGGTCGATCAGCGCCAGCAGCAGCAGCTCACCGTAGCCCCGGCCGCGGGCGGCCGGATGCGAGGCGATGGTGGTGACGTGGGCTTCGTCAGTCATGATCCACATGCCGGCGTAGCCGGCGATGCTGCGCAGCTCGGCGCCGAGCTGTGGCGGCACAGCGGCATCCTGGCCCGGCCGCAGCAGGCGCCCCAGTCGACCCAGCAGGTGGTCGGCGGGCGGCGAGCCAGCCGGCGCCGGCTGGTCGCCAGGCACGATGGGCTCGCCGAGGTGCCGCGCGACCACGTAGTGGGCCATCCGGTTTTCGAGCAGCTCCCGCCGGTACGCGTTCTGCGGCCAGGGTTGGGGGAAGGAGAGTCGCTCGATGGCGCTGACCGCGGGGATGTGCTCCAGCCGCATCCGCTCAACGACGACCTGGGTGGCCACTCTCATGGGTGTGCTCGCAGCACCTGAGTGTACGGCTGAGCGGCGCGCCGACAGAAGGCGTTCGCGCGGGCGCTCATGCGCCGGACCCCAGATAGAGGGCGTCGACAGCGGCTGGGTCGCCGGGATCGCCGACCGCCGCGGCCCGCCAGCCCAGCTCGGCCAGATACCCGGCCCGGCGCGCGCCGGCGGCGGGCGACGCCAGCAGGGCCACGTCGTCCGCCGCCAGACGAGCCCGCGCCGCCGGCGGCAGCTCGCCCACGACCAGGCACGGCTGCCGGGCAAGGTCGGCGAGCTCGGCCAGGGTGACGGTGCGGGCGGTATCGAGATAGACCTGGCCGGCGAACAGCGCGGTCGCGAAGCGCCCCCGGCCCGCCTCCACGACCGGCCGAATCGGCAGCGCTTGCCCGACCACCGACCACGCCAGCACCTCTAGCGTGCCGACACCCCACACGGGGATGTTGAGCCCAGCTGCCATGCCCTTGGCGACGCTCAGCCCGACCCTGACGCCTGTGAACGAGCCAGGGCCGCGCGCCACCGCGATGCCGGCGATGTCGTCGCTGGTCCGCCCCGCCCGGGTCAGCGCCGCGTCGATCTCACCCAGGAGCCGCGTGGCGTGGGTCCTGCCGCCGAGCCACGTCGTCTCCGCAAGGACCGCGTCGCCGTCGTAGAGAGCGACGCTGGCGACAGCGGTTGACGTGTCGAGCGCCAGGACGACCTGTTCGCCGGCCGTCAGCACGCCGGGCGCACGGGCTGAAACGCCTGGCGAAGATGCTCCTGCTCGGTGTCCAGCGCCACGCGGCGCATCCCGTCGCCCTCGATGGTGAAGTGGAGCGTGGCCGCGTTCTCGCGGAGCGACGCCGGCAGAAGGGCCGGCCATTCGACCGCCGCCACGCCGTCACCGAACAGGTGCTCCTCGAGCTCCTCGAGCAACGCCGGGTCCAGACGCTCCAGCCGGTACAGGTCCATGTGGTACAGCGGTAGCCGGCCGAGGTGCTGGTGCTCGAGGACGAACGACGGGCTGCTTACCCCGTCACGAACGTCGAGGCCCTGAGCCAGGCCTTGCACGAAGGTTGTCTTGCCCGCGCCGAAGACGCCGTCGAGCAGGAGTACGTCACCAGCGCGCGCAGCGCGACCAACGGCGCTTCCCAGCTGGCGCATGGCGGTGGCGTCGTGCACAGAGATAGACGGGGTCGACATTGGCCAGCAGCCGCGGTTCAGCCGTTGGCAACGGCCACGAGAGAGGCGTCGACTACGAACGCTCCGGCGACTGCTGCGCCATCAGCAGCTTCGCCTCTTCGCCAACGCCCAGATCCTCACAGTCGCGGTAGGTGGAGTACAGCGACTTGTTGATGAGCCGCACGCGCCAGTCGTTGGCGTCGAACACGTTGACGGTGTCCCGGCGCTGCCGCTGGAGATGGGACAGCCGCATCAGGAAGTGCAGCTGGGTCGGCGAGTAGGACTTCAGGTTCGCGCCGGCCCCCTGAGGCAGCCGGGGAACGATGTTGCGAGCGTGAGTTGTCCCTTCACCCTTCATGCTTTCGCCTCCTCGGACATTGTCAGAATCTGTAGGGTTCACTTCTCGCACTCGCCGCTACCGTCCCTCTAGAACGATTGTACCAGCGTGAGTTCGTTCGTCGGCGATTCCGCCGCGGCGGATTGGCTCGATCATAGGGCTGCCTCGACCAACGAGCAAGACGCCGGGGCATCACAGTCGGGCGTCCGGCCAGCGTTCGCTACACTGGCTACATATGAGTACGCCCGCGCCGGCCCCTTGGATGTGGTCCTGAAGCTGGCTTTCCAGTTCCTGCTTCTGGGCGCGCTCCTCGCCACAGCGTGCGGTTCGGGCGGATCAGCAGAGTCGGCGTCCGCGCCGACGCCTACCCGCGCCCCGGCGGCGGCCAGCTCAGGTGCCCAGGTCTCGGCTGCCCTCTCCGCCGTACCCATCGCCTCGCCAGCAGCGCCAGGCCAAGGAGGTCCCGTGTCACCAGCGCCCAAGCAGTTTGCCAGCGCTCCCGAGATGGCCATCGACGTGAACAAGCAGTACTCGGCCACCATCGAGACCAGCGCCGGGGCGATGACGGCCGAGCTGTTCGCCAAGGACACGCCGCTCACCGTCAACAACTTCGTCTTCCTGGCCCGCCAGGGCTTCTACAACGGCGTCCCGTTCCACCGCATCCTGAAGGGCTTCATGGTGCAGACGGGCGACCCGACCGGGACCGGCACGGGCTCACCCGGCTACCGCTTCAAGGACGAGCCGGTCAGCCGCAAGTACGAGCGCGGTACGCTGGCCATGGCGAACTCGGGCCCCAACACCAACGGCAGCCAGTTCTTCGTCATGCACCAGGACTACCAGCTGCCGCCGAACTACACGATCTTCGGCAAGCTCAGCGACGGGCTCGACACCCTGGACAAGCTGGCCAACACACCTGTCGGCCCAGACGCTCGCGGTGAGCCGAGCAAGCCGCAGACGCCGCCCCAGATAACGTCGGTGACGATCACCGAGAAGTAGCCTCAGCCTCTCACGCCGACCAGGCTTGGCGTCACCTCGCGGACGCGCTCCACGATCCCCGGCAGCAGGCTGAGCAGACGGTCGACGTCCGCGTCGGTGCTGCCGATGCCCGTGGTCAGGCGGAGGCTGCCCCGCGCCTCCGCCTCGGGCAGGCGCAGCGCCTCCAGGACGTGCGAGATCTCGAGCGAGCCCGACGTGCACGCCGAGCCACTCGATGCGCACACCCCCTCCTTGTCCAGGTTCAGGAGAAGGGACTCGCCGTCGGCATGGGCGATGGTGAAGCTAGCGCTGTTCGGCATCCTGGCCGTCGGGTGGCCGGTCAAACGGGCGCCGTCGATGGCGCGCAGGACGCCGTCGATCAGCCGGTCCCGCAGACGCGCCACGTGGGCGACCCGCTGGTCCAGCTCGCCGTAGGCCAGATCGAGCGCGGCGGCCATGCCGACGATGTAGGCGACGTTCTCGGTGCCGGCCCGCACGCCACGCTCCTGGCCGCCCCCGGAGAGCAGGTGCACCAAGGGCGTGCCCCGCCGCACGAAGAGCAGGCCGACCCCTTTCGGCGCGTAGAACTTGTGCCCTGACAACGCCAGCAGGTCGACGCCGAGCTCCTGCACGTCGAGCGGCAGCAGGCCACCCGCCTGCACCGCGTCGGTGTGCACGACCGTGCGCGGGTTCACCCGCTTCACCTCACGGCTGACGTGGGCGATCGGCTGCACAGTGCCTATCTCGTTGTTGGCCAGCATGACGGAGACCAGGGCCGTGTCCGGCCGCACGGCGTCGCGGATCGCCTCCGGGCTGACCTGGCCATAGTCGTCGACGGGGACGTACGTCACCGAAAAGCCCTGGTGGCGCTCGAGCCAGCGACAGGCGTTGAGCACCGCGTGGTGCTCAACGGTGGTGGTCACCATGTGCTTCCAGCCGCGCTGCTCGGCCACCGCCTGCGCCACCCCTTTGACGGCGAGGTTGTCGCTCTCGCTGCCGCAGGCGGTGAAGACCACCTCGTTGGCGCGGCAGTTCAACACCTGGGCGATGCGGTCGCGGGCGTCGTCCATGACCCGCCGCGCCCGCCGGCCGGCGGAGTAGACGCTGGACGGGTTACCCCAGTCGTCGAGCCAGTAGGGGAGCATGCTGTCGACCACGCGCCGGTCGACCGGCGTGGTCGCGGCATGGTCCAGGTACACGAAGCGGGGCGAGGGGTCGGGCATGGAGCGCGCACCGCATTCTAGCGCCGCCCGGGTCCCGCGAGCGGCAGGTGGGCGATCCGTCCGGCGGCGAAGTCGACGAGCGCGACGCTCGGGCCGCCCTTGCCCGGGAAAGGCAGCCCCGTGCTGCCCACGTTGACGAAGTACCTGTAGCCCGGGCCGATGGTCGTGGACGCTGGCAGCAGCTCGGCGGGAGCCTCGGCGGCGGCCTTGCGCCACGTGCGTGCCTGGTGGCTGTGCCCGAAGGCGAGGACCACGGCGCCGGCCGCGGTCAGCTGCGCCCAGGCTCGGACGAAGCCGCGCCCGATCTCCGCCGTGCTCGTCCCCGGAGTCAGCCGCGCGTCGCCATGGGCCAGGAGCAGGGGGCCATCGGCGATCGTCAGCGGTAAGGACAGCACCCACGCCTTCGTCTCCGCGGCCACTCGGTCCTGCCAATCCAGATCCCGGTTGCCGACGACGGCCGGGCCACCGACCGCCTGGATACGGGTGACGCAGGCGTCGGAGGCGCCCCGGCCGAGGTAGTCGCCGAGGAACGCCAGCCGCGTGGCGCCCGCATCGCGGAGCGCACTGAGCGCGGCGTCGAGGGCCGCCAGGTTGCCGTGAACGTCCGCCACCAGGCCCCACACGCCGGCGCCGCGCATGCCGTGACTGTACGTGACAGAGGCCGCCGCCGGGGCAGCGCGGGCCCCCGGACGCCGGCCCCAAGGGCCATCACATTTGTCTCAAATGGGCCGCGCCGGTGTTTACAGAAGTGCCGGTGCATGCCTATACTCCCCGACATCGCTCGCGGGCCGGACAGCCCCTTCGGAGCCCGCGATTCGGTCGGCGCCAGCATGGCGCATTCGCCCCACGGGGCGTGCCGCAGCCGGTCACGGTGGCGCGCTGTTGTACCTCAGTACCCCCATGCCCTCTGCCATCGCGCCCGCCAACCACTTCGGAGCCCTGGCTCCTATGACGAGCCGGCGCGCGTTCGACACGAGCGACCACTTCGCCGCCACGGTGTCGCGCCAGTTCTCGCTCTGGCCTTTCGGCACGAGCACGCTCCGCATGTACCTGCTGGTGGACCCGAGCGACACGGAGCCTGGCCTGGCCGCCGCGATGCTGCGCGCGATGCAGCAGGAGTACTTCCGCTCCGAGGCCCGCTCGCAGACGAACGCCGTCCGGTCGGTCATCCTGGCCGGGCACTACGTGCTGCGCCACCGGAACAGCGACGCGCTGCCGCACGACCGTATCACCGCCGCCGCGGGCTGCCTGGTGGCCCGCGGGACGACGGCCTACATCGCCCTGGCCGGCGATGTCTGCGCCTTCGCCTGGGACGGCAAGGGCCTCGCTGCCCACCGCCCTGCGGCCCGCGCCGCGCGGCCGGTCGGCGGCGACGCCGTGCTGCGCGTCAGCCTGTGGAGCGCGCCGCTGGGGCCGGGCGACCGTATCGCCCTGGTGTGCGGCGCCGCGCCCGACGACGCCACGCTGCGCGACATCGAAGACGTCGTGTGTACTGCCCCACCGGGGGCCGCCCAGCAGCGGCTGGCCGAGCTCGCCAGCGTGCTCCAGCCGAGCGTGCGCGCACTCGTGGCCGAGAGCGCCGCAGCTGTCGTCACGGAGCACCGACGACACCGGCACCAGCGGCCGCGGCGCGACGCGGGCAAGGGCCAGACGCGCGCCTCGCGCCCCGGCTCGGCCGGCCGACGCGCTGCCAGGCTGCTTCGCCGGCCCAGGCCGGTCCGCCTGCTCCTGCCCATGCTGCTGCTGCTGGCGCTGGTCGCTGGGGCGCTGGTCGCCGTGAACCCGTTCGCCGAGCCGCGGAGTGTCGCCCTGGCCCGAGAGGCAGAAGCTGACCTGAATCAGCTGCGCCAGGTCGACGACGCGTACCAGGCGCACGCGCTGGCCGCCACCGCCGCCACGCTGGCCCGCGAAGCGGCGACCGCCGCTCCTGACAAGTACCTGCCCCTGTCGCGGCAGTGCGATCAGACACTCATGCAGGTCGATCGCGTGGTCCAGGCCCAGCTCTCCCTGGTCGTCCGGCTGGGTCCGCAAACTGTGTCGGTGGCGGACATCGCGACGAGTCGCAACGCGCTGTTCACTCTGGACGTCGCCGAAGGCGCTGTCCATCGCTATCGGACTGATCTGGACCAGCAAGAACCAACGCCGGACACCGTCTTCCTGCGCCAGGGCGCCGTGGTCGACGGCCGTCCAGTCGACGCACCGGTTGCCATGACCTACGTGCCGGCGCCGAGCGGCGGCGGTCGGCTGGTCGTCGTGGATCGCGCGCGCAACATCGTCGAAGTGCGGGACGACGGCACCACGGTGCGCCGGTCGCTCTCCGGGATGAGCTGGAAGCGCGTCTCGGCGCTCGGCGCGGGCGCGGACGGCGCGCTGTACATCGTGGACGGCGACGAGGGCACCCTTTTCGCGTACCCCACCGACAGCGAGCAGACCAGCGCGGTTCCTCGCCAGGTGCTCAGCCGGACGCTGGCGCCGGACCTGCCGTTCGACCGTGTCGTGGGGCTGCTGCCCGGCGCCGATCTCTACGTCAGCACCGACGACGCCAGCGTCCAGCGCTTCAGTCGGCAGGGCCGGCCGTTGGCCTTCGACGTTCGCGCCCCGGATGGCGCCATTGGCCTGGTCAGCGGCATGGCGTCGGATGCCGGCGGCACCATGTACCTGGCGGACGTTGGCCAGCACCGCCTGGTCCAGGCGACGGCCGACGGCCGCTTCGTGCGGCAGATTCGCGGCTCGGACGGCTGGGACCTCGGCTCGCTGCGCAGCCTGCAGCTGAGCCCGGACGGCACAAGGCTCTTCGCCGTCAACGGCGACGGCGTGGTAGCGCTCGCCCTGCCCGGTGACGTGCCCGCGCCGCTCCAGCCCGCCTCCGAGGAGCCAGAGGCGACGGGCGCGGGCGGCTCCACCGGGCCCGCCAAGTAATCGTCTCTGTCCTCAGCTCAGCGTAGCCGGCCATGGCGATCCGCGTCCTCGGTATCGAGACCAGCTGCGACGAGACGGCGGTGGCGCTCGTGCGCGACGGGCGCGTCGTCGAGTCGAACGTCGTGGTCAGCCAGACCACCATGCACGAGCAGTTCGGCGGTGTCGTCCCGGAACAGGCGTCCCGCGCCCACCTCCGCGCCATCGTGCCGGCGCTGCTGGCGGCACGGGCGCAGGCGTCAGTCGAGTGGGCGGACGTCGACGCCATCGCGGTGACCCGGGGGCCCGGCCTGGCCGGCGCCCTGCTCGTCGGCTTGAGCGCCGCCAAAGGCCTGGCGTTCGTGACGAAGAAGCCCCTGCTGGGCATCAACCATCTGGAGGGGCACCTGTACGCCAACTGGCTCGAGGCGGACGAGTCCCGGGCCGAGCCGACGTTTCCCATCGCGGCGCTGATCGTCTCTGGCGGGCACAGCGACGTCGTCCTGGCCCTTGGCCACGGGGAGTACCGCCGGATCGGCCGCACCCGGGACGACGCCGCCGGGGAGGCCTTCGACAAGGTCGCCCGCATGCTGGGCTTGCCCTTCCCCGGTGGTCCGGCCATCGAGGCGGCAGCCGCGGCCGGCGATCCAGACCGTTTCCCTTTCCCGCGGTCGTGGCTGGAGCCGGAGAGCTGGGACTTCTCGTTCAGTGGGCTGAAGACCGCCGTGCTGCACCAGGTCCGGGCGCTCGGCGTCGAGCCGGGCGAGACGTCGGCGGCGGCGCGGCGCGAGGCCCTGCCGGTGGCGGACCTGGCGGCGGGCTTCCAGGCGGCAGTGGTGGAGGTTCTGGCGACCAAGGCCGCCCGGGCGGCGCGCGCCTTCGGCGCCCGGCAGGTGGCGCTCGGCGGCGGCGTCGCCGCCAACGGCGCCTTGCACCGGCGGCTGCTGGCGCTGGCCGACGTGCCGGTGCTGTGCCCGCCGCCGCGGCTGTGCACCGACAACGGAGCCATGATCGCGGTCGCCGGCTACTACCGCTACGTGGCGGGGCAGCGCGACGGCCTGGACGTCGACGTCCTGCCGAGCCTGCCCATCGCCTGAGTCGACTCCGCGTGCGTTAGCACTCTCGTCTTGCGGCTGCTAAGACGGGTTGCTAAGCTATACCCGAATTAGCACTCCATCTGTTCGAGTGCTAATTCGGCTCGGAGCGAGGGCCGGGTCGTCATTCTCACACTTGGAGGGACACGCATGGCGAGTCTCAATCTGCGCCCGCTCGGCGACCGCGTGGTCGTCAGACCACTCGAGCGGGAAGAGGTCACGAAGAGCGGCATCGTCCTCCCGGACACCGCCAAGGAGAAGCCGCAGCAAGGCGAGGTTCTGTCCGTCGGCCCAGGCCGCGTGCTGGACAACGGCGAGCGCGTCGTGCCCGACGTCAAGTCCGGCGAGCGCGTCCTGTTCGCCAAGTACTCCGGCACCGAGTTCAAGCACGACCAGGATGAGCTGCTCATCCTGCGCGAGTCCGACATTCTCGCCATCGTGGTCAGCAACGGCGCCAGCGCCTGAGCCTGACCGGCCACCGACAAAGACCAAGGAGGTCAGTTCCTATGCCAGCCAAACAGCTGGAGTACAGCGAGGAGGCGCGTCGCGCCCTCAAGCGCGGCATCGACTCGCTCGCCGACGCCGTCAAGATCACGCTCGGCCCCAAGGGCCGCAACGTGGTGCTCGACAAGAAGTTCGGCCCGCCGACCATCACCAACGACGGCGTCACCATCGCCAAGGAGATCGAGCTCGAGGATCCGTTCGAGAACATGGGCGCCCAGCTCCTGAAGGAAGCGGCGACCAAAACGAACGACATAGCTGGGGACGGCACCACCACCGCCACCGTCCTCGCCCAGGCGATCGTCAATGAGGGGTTCCGGAACGTCACCGCCGGCGCCAACCCGCTGCAGCTCAAGCGCGGCATCGAGCGCGGCGTCCAGGCGGTTGTCGAGAGCCTCAAGACTATGTCGACGCCTGTCTCCGGCCAGAAGGAGATCGCCCAGGTGGCCGCCATCTCGGCCGCCGACGAGGAGATCGGCCGCCTGATCGCCGAGGTTATGGACAAGGTCGGCAAGGACGGCGTCATCACGGTCGAGGAGAGCAAGACTCTCAAGTTCGAGACCGAGTACGTCGAGGGCATGCAGTTCGACCGCGGCTACATCTCGCCCTACTTCATCACCGACCCACAGCGGATGGAGGCGGTCCTGGACGAGCCGTACGTCCTGATCACCGACAAGAAGATCTCCGCGATCTCGGACATCCTGCCCGTGCTCGAGCGGTTCCTCCAGGTCAGCAAGAACCTAGTCATCATTGCCGAGGACGTCGACGGCGAGGCCCTGGCCACGCTGGTGGTCAACAAGCTGCGCGGCACGCTGAACGTGCTGGCCCTCAAGGCGCCGGGCTTCGGCGACCGCCGCAAGGCGATGCTGGAGGACGTTGCCACCCTGACCGGCGGCAAGGTCATCAGCGAGGAGGTCGGCCGCAAGCTGGACAGCGCCACGATCCAGGATCTTGGTCGGGCCCGCAAGGTCGTCGCCAACAAGGACGAGACAACAGTGGTCGAGGGCCGCGGCTCCGAGGAGGCGATCAAGGGTCGCATCGCCCAGATCCGCACCCAGATTGGTGAGACCACCAGCGACTTCGACCGGGAGAAGCTGCAGGAGCGGCTGGCGAAGCTCGCCGGCGGCGTGGCAGTTATCAAGGTCGGCGCTGCTACCGAGGTCGAGCTGAAGGAGAAGAAGCACCGCGTCGAGGACGCGCTGAGCGCCACGCGGGCGGCTGTCGAAGAGGGCATCGTCCCTGGCGGTGGCGCGGCCTTCGTGCACTCGCTCGGCGCTCTCGAGGGAGTCCTGGGCGGGCTCCAGGGCGACTCCCGGACCGGCGCGGCCCTGCTGCGGCGGGCGCTCGAGGAGCCTCTGCGCCGCATCGCGATCAACGCCGGCCTCGAGGGCAGCGTGATCGTCGACGAGGTGAAGAAGCGCGGCAACGGGATCGGCTACGACGCGTCGAAGGGCGAGTACACCAACATGGTCGAGGCGGGCATCATCGACCCGCTGAAGGTCACCCGGTCGGCCCTGGAGAACGCGGCCTCGATCGCCACCATGATCCTGACCACGGAGACTCTCATCACCGAGATCCCGGAGAAGGAGAAGGCACCGGCAGCCCCGCCGATGCCCGACTACTAGCCACCAGCCCCCTTCGCAGGGAAGAAAGAGGCCGGAGCCGTCATGGCTCCGGCCTCGTCGCTGCCCGCCGCCCGGAGAGAGCACGTCGGCGCTAGAGGAAGCGGACGCGGAAGGCCCAGGCGCCGCGGAGCCGCCAGTACAGGGCTACCGGCGGGATCAGGATCGACGTCACCACCATGTCGGCCACGTGGCCCGGCGTGAGGCGCGTCCCGCGCAGTCGCTCGTAGCAGAAGCCGCCGACCAGCGCCCCCCACGCGCCGCCAGCCAGTGCCGCCCAGCGCCACCGGCCGCGTAGCCCGGCCGCGACACCAGCCAGCAGGCTGCCGGTAATGGCGTAGTAGCGGAAGGGCGGTCGCCTGCGTATGAGCTGCCGGAACAGGGCCGGGTGCTTGCGGTACAGGAGCGCGTCGAAGAACTGGTTGCGCTGGAGGCGCACGCTGGCGAACGGCTTGCCGGCCCGCGCCGGGTGGTAGACGATGGCCGCGTCGTTCCGCACGAAGCGGGCGCCCGCCTCGACAAGGGAGAATTCGAGGTCCGAGTCTTCGCGGTAGGCCACCGTGAACCGTGGATCGAAACCGCCGACGGCTTCGAGCGCGTCGCGGCGGCAGAAGGCATTGGCGGTCACGAAGCGCGCGGTCTGGAGCCGCCCGACGTTGCGCTGCCAGTCGGTCGGCCGCCGCGGCAGGGGGACGAGGGTCCGTCCGGCGACCACGTCCGCCGCGTCGCCGAGCGAGCGGACGCCCTCCGCCAGCCACCGCGGGTGCGGCACGGTGTCGTCGTCGGTGAAGGCGATGATCCGGCCGCGGGCCGCCCGCCACCCGTGGTTGCGCGCCGCCGCGGGCCCACCACGGGGTACCGCCAGTCCGGTAACCCGGAGTGGCGGCGCCAGCGGGGCCAGCTCCCTGAGGACGTCCTGGGCGCCGTCCGGACCGCCGTCCTCTACCACGACAACCTCGCAGCGGGCTCGCGGGTACGTCTGGCGCAGAAGGGCCCTCAGGCAGCGTCGCAGCAGCTCCGGCCGCCGGTGCGTCGGGATGACGACGCTCACCAGCGGCAGGGCCGACTCGCCGATCGCGTCATCCACCGCGTGGACATGGTGACCCAGCTGCCGGCGGGCGGGCATCTGGCGTATGCCCAAGCTCCGTCGACGGCGCGTCGCGGCGCTTTGGGCGTTTGCCCAATGAGCCGGCTCGACACCAGGGACACAATGGGTCAGGATGAACATCCTCGGGCTCAACGCTGCTTTCCACGACTCGTCAGCGTGCCTGGTCCAGAACGGCGCAGTCGTCGCGGCCGCCGAGGAGGAGCGGTTCAGTCGCATCAAGCACGCCAAGCGAGCCACGCCCTACATGGCGCACGCTCTGCCGTTCAACGCCATCGACTACTGCCTGGCGGCTGGCGGCCTCACCATCGACGACGTCGACCAGGTCGCCTACTCGTTCGACCCGTTCTTGCTGCTGCACGACCAAGGCGAGCATTCGCCCCCGTTCGCGCTGCCACGGGACGCGGCCGACGCGGCCCGTGGCCCCGGCTACGACCCGTGGCAGTCGGTCTTCCTGGCCGGCATCACGGCGGCACCGCGCATGCTGACCGACGACGTCCCGTTCCACCTGCGTGAGCGACTCACCGCGAACGGCGGTGGTGGTCCGCGGCGCTTCGACTTCGTCGAGCACCACGTCGCCCACGCGGCCAGCGCCTTCTTCCCCTCGCCCTTCGACCGCGCGGCCATCCTGACCCTGGATGGCCGCGGCGAGGAAGTGTCCACGCTCATGGCAGTGGGCGAAGGCCTGACGCTGGAGAAGGTGCAGGAGGTGCGCCTTCCGAGCTCGCTCGGGCTCCTGTACGAGCGGGTGACCGAGCACCTGGGGTTTTTGCGCAGCTCCGACGAGTACAAGGTCATGGCCCTTGCCTCGTACGGAACGCCGCGCTACGCGGACGACGTGCGGTCGCTGATCCACTGGTGCGGCGACGGTCGCTACGAGATACTGCCTGCCCGCCTCGACGACGTCGTCGGGCCGGCGCGGCAGCCGAAGAGCCCGTTCGAAGCGCGCCACTTCGACGTTGCCGCGAGCCTGCAGCTCGTGCTGGAGGAGTCGGCGCTGCGCATCGCGGATTGGCTGTTCGACCAGACCGGCGAGGAGAACCTGTGCCTCGCCGGCGGCGTGGCGCTCAACTGCGTCATGAACGCTCGTCTGCTGCGGGAATCGAGGTTCCAGCGGGTCTGGGTCCAGCCGGCCGCGGGCGACGCCGGCACGTCGCTGGGCGCGGCCCTGTCGGTGTGGGCGAGTGGTCCGGATGCGGGCGCTGGCGGGCGCTGGCGCATGCGCGACGCGTACCTCGGGCCTGCGTTCGACGACGCCGCGGTCACCGCCGCGCTGGAGCACGCCCATCTGTCAGTGCCCCGGTCGCCGGACGTCGCGGCCGCCGCGGCGGCATGTCTGGCCGAGGGGAAGGTCGTTGGCTGGTTCCAGGGTCGGATGGAGTTCGGACCGCGCGCCCTGGGCGCCCGCAGCATCCTGGGCTCGCCTGCCGATCCCGCCATGATGCACCGCCTGAATCTGCTGAAGGACCGCGAGGACTTCCGTCCCGTCGCACCCGCGGTCCTGGCGGAGGAGGCTCCCGCCTACTTCGCCGACTGCGATGAGTCGCCGTTCATGCTGTTCGTCTACGACGTCCGGCCCGAAGTCGCGCCGCGCGTGCCCGCCATCCGCCACGTCGACGGCACGGCGCGCGCCCAGACGGTCAGCCGGAGCGAGTCGCCTCTTTTCCACCGGCTCATCAGCCGCTTCCGCGACCGCACCGGATTGCCGGTGGTGGTGAACACGTCCTTCAACACACGCAGCCAGCCGATCGTCTGCACCCCGCAGGATGCGCTGGCCTGCTTCTACACCTCGCCGATCGACGCCCTGGCGCTCGGCGACTACCTGCTCGTCAAGTAGCGCCGAGGAGCTCGTGGACCGCGGCGCGCACGGCCGGCAGGCCGTCGTCGCGCTCCTGCCGCGTCCGGACAGCGCGGTGACGGGCGCGGTCGAGCGGCGCCCACCGGTCGACGTCCGAATCCAGGTAGGTCACGACGCTCGGCACGCCCAACGCGGCCGCGAGGTGCGAGACGCCCGTGTCGTTGCACACGAGCAGGCGGGCGTCGGCGAGGAGCGCGGCCACGGCGCCCAGACTGGTATGACCGGCCAGGTCGAGGGCGCGACCGCGCATCGCTCGGGACACCGCGCCCACCACGTCGGCCTCGTCGCTCGTGCCCGTCAGAACCACCTCGAGCCCAGCACGGCGAAGGTCGTCGGCGACCGTTGCAAAATGTTCCGGTGGCCAGCGGCGAGCCGAGCGGCTGCCGGGGTGCAGACAGGCGTAGCCACCGGGTCGCAGCTCGGGCGCCACGCGCCGCAGCTCGGCGCGGTCGGTCTCGGTCACGCGAAACTCCAGCCCGTCGCCCTGAGCGGGAATCCCGAGGTGCTCCATGAGCCGCAGCTGGCGGTGGATCTCCGGGCCGGCGTCCGGGTAGGGGAGGAAGCGCGCGGGGTCCGGGCAGTACGCGCCGGGCACGAAGTAGCCCGCCGTATGGCGCGCCCCGAGCAGGACGGCCAGCAGATTCGTCAGAGCGCCGTTGCCGTGCATCTGGATCGCCAGGTCGAACTGCCGCCGCTGCGCCTCGGCCATGAATGGCGGGATGCGCTCGACGGCGAGCGGCTGTTCCGGCAAACCAGGCCAGCCCGGCATCGGCAGATGGTCGTCGACGTAGTCGGCGACGTGCTCGACGAACGTGCCCGCCCACGGCAGGCCAATCAGGGTAATGCGCGCCCGCGGCAGGGCCGCGCGCAGCGCCCGGAGCGCCGGCACGGCGCACAGCAGGTCGCCCAGCTTGAGCGCTCGGATGACCGCCACCCGCTCCGTGGCGCCGTCGACCAGCGGCAGGCCAGTCACCAATCTTTAATCTCTCTTTAATCTCTGAGGCGCCGGGTGGCAAGAAGCTCGCGCGCCGCCGCCACCACGGCCTCCGGCGCGACCAGGCGCAGGCAGTTGTGGTGCTGCATCGGGCAGACGCTCTTGTAGCAGTACTTGCAGTCGACGTCGTGCGATAGCACACGGTTGGGGACGCCCCACGGGATGTGCTGCGGGTTCGTCAGCGCGTAGAGGTCGACGACCGGCGTGCCGACGGCGGCGGCGATGTGCGCCGGCCCCGTATTGTTGGCGATGAGCAGCGGCGCCAGGGAGATGAGCCCTACCAGCTCCGCGATGCCGAGTCGGCCGGCGAGCGACCAGGATGGCGCTCCTATGCCCTGTTGGATGTGAGCGACGAGCGGCGCCTCCGCCTCGGTCCCCGTCAGGACCACCTGGCAGCCGTCCTCACGCGCCAGCAGCCGTCCCGCCGCGGCGTAGCTGTCGGGCGGATAGCGCCGCGACGGGGCCGACGCGCCGGGGTGCAGAACGAGCCAGGGTTGATCACGTCGCAGCCCGAGCTCCCGCAAGAGCGCGGCCGCGTGCTCGCGGGCGGCGTTCGGAACGCGCACCGAGAGCCGCTCATCCGCTGTGGTGCAGCCCACGGTGGCGACCAGGTCAAGCTGACGGCGCACCTCGTGGCGTATCCCGGCGGCGGGCTCCGGGTCGGCCAGCCACTCGGTGAGCAGCTGGTACGGGTTCTCGTGGCAGTGGGCCAGACGCAGGGGGATGTCGGCCAGGTAGCAGACGAGCGCGGCGGGCAGCGGGCTCTGGCTGTACGCGGTGAAGACGACGGCGGCGTCGCAGCCGCCCTGCCGCAGACGCTCTACCAGGGCGAGATCGGCGCGACCGTCGGAACGGGGCCGGGTCGCCTTCATCCAGGGGGGGTCGTACACGATCACGTCGTCGACGTCGGGCACCAGGCGGGCGATCTCGGCGCCGGCCGTGGACGTCAGCAGGCTGAGGCGGCGTTCCGCGCCGCCGGCTTTGAGGGCGCGCAGGGCGGGCGTGGTCATGAGCACGTCGCCCAGCGCGTCCAGCCGGATGCCGAGAACGTGGCGGGCCCGCCCCCACGTCGCGATAGAGCTGTTGGCTGCCTCTCCCGCCACTCGGCGGCGGGCCGTTAGCCGGCGCGGGCGGCGGCTAGCTGGCCCGCCACCCGGGCCAGGCGCTCGTCGCGCTCGGCCACGAACCGCTGGATGCCCTTCAGCAGCCAGTCCTGCGACAGGTGCGCCTCTTCGATGACCTCGTCCAGCGTGCCGCCCGTGCGCCAGCGGTTGTCCCAGTCGGACGACATGGCGTAGTCGTCGGCGATGCGGTGAGTGACCCAGTCGCGCATAAGCCGGCGTGAGCCGTTGGTGATGTACGTCATGTCGATCTGCTCGCCCTGAGACAGGATCGACTCCTGGTACGCCCTGGGCTGCAGCCGGAAGAGCTCGGGGCTCACGGCCGCCACCAGCTTGACGTTCAACCCCAGCTCGTCCAGCTGTGGCAGAAGACGGACCACGTTGTAGGTCGACATGGTGCCCTGGACGAGGATGGCGCCCATCTTCGGCTTGCCCGGCGTGTAGTCGCGGATGAGGTAGGCGCCCCTGGCCGCCTCGAAGTGGGACGCCATGCCCAGCGCGGCGCGATCCGGCACCTTGACGGCGGGCCGGGTGAGGTGCAGCGCGACGACGTGCGCGTCAGTTGCCATGGCCGCCGCGATCAGCACCGGGACTTCGTTGTACTCCCAGGGGATGATGTTGATGGTGTGCCCCTCGGGGAAAAGCTCCATGACGCCGGTCGCGTAGATGCCGAAGTGGGTGCGCGAGTCGTCGGCCGTCTCCGGACCGGAGTGGCCGGCAACCCACAGCACCTTGCCCACTTTGATGTCCGAATCCTGCGCGATCTGGCTGAACAGGCGCATCAGCCCGTACTTCAGGTAGCTGAAGGAGCCGTAGGTGGAGTGTGCCGAGTACAGACCGTCGAACTCCTCGAACGGCTTGGGCGACACGTTGACGCAGGCGATCCCGGCCGCGACGCCCGAGTTGGTGAACTCGGTGATCTCCTGCGGCAGCAGGACGCCTTCCGGGTGATGCTCGCGGTCGTAGCGACCCCAGCCCTTCGTGTCGCCGAAGTCGGCGGCGAAGCCGGCAATGTTGGTTGACTCCGCCAGATCGGCGGACATCGCCAGGAAGAGCGGCCGATTGTAGTTGCGCCGCCCAAAGGCGTTGACCCAGGCGCCCCACTTGCCGAGGGCGGCGCGGTTGGCCACGCTGGCGCCGGGTTCGACGAACAGCTCCTTGGGGTAGCTGCGGAAATCCCACAGCCGCTTGTCGCGCCACGGGTTCACCGACGTGTCGAGCCGGAACGCCGGGATCTCCTCTGGAACCGCGTCGCCGAGCTCCACCAGCCTATCTGCCAGGTAGTCGACGAGCGCATCGTCAGCCGTGATCGTGTCGGCGACCACTTTCAGGTTGGCCTCGAACTGGGCCCGGAGCTCGGCCGCATCGCTGGGGGCGGGCTGATCCATGCCGGACCACTCCCCGCCGTACTTGTCGCTGAACTCGCGACGCAGCCGCCAGAAGAGCTCAGAGTTCAGCTTGTGTGGAGTCCCGTGCGACTTGTAGCCGGTGACGATGTAGCCGCGGCCCTTGATCGTCTTGAACCACGTCATGTTCGGCCGCTGGTCCGGGTTCGGCGTCAGCATCGTCTCCAGGAACGCCTGAGCAACACCGGCAAACTCGCTGCCCTGCTCAGTCCCGTGGACGCGGAAGCCGTACGGCTCGAACCAGGTCTGAGGCGACCCATTGACGACCTCGCTGATGGCGACCTCGTCGATGCCGAAGTCGTTCCAATCGATCAGGTAGTACAGGTTGTCGAGACCCAGGCCGAAAGCCGTGTTCTTGGTCTCGTGGCTGGCGCCCGCGGTCAGGCCGCCCTCGCCTTCCACCGCGAACACCTTGACCCCGGCCGCGCCGAGCCGCTTCAACGCCATGGCCTCGCCGGCCGAGGGCGGCGACCCGTGCCCGGACGGGCCCGTGTTGAACTTGAGGAAGAGGGTCTTGCCCTCCATCTCGGCATGGCCGGCCAGTCCGCCGCGGCGACGGAAGCCGAGAAGGTCGCGCCAGACGAGCTGCCGCTTGTCCGCCAGCGGGACACGGTAGCGCTCATCGCCGGTGCGCTGGTACTTCGCCTGGAGAGCGGTGTTGTACACCGCCAGCAGGGAGTAGATGACCGGGATGGTGTGGCCAGCGACCAGGATGAACTTGTCGCCGAAGCGCTTCTCGGGATGGCGAATGTCCCAGCGCATGAAGCCGCCCAGCGTCAGAGCGACGAGCATGTGCGCCTTCGAGCGCGAGCCGCCGGGGTGGCCGCTCTGGCGGTAGTTCTCGAACACGTCGATGTTCTGATCGATGCAGTCCTTGATCTTCTCCCAGAACGGGAACTGGCGCTCGAGCTCGCGGAAGCGCGACTGGACCTGCGGGTCTGTATCGAGGGTGGCCGCCGTGCCCCGCTGCGGCTCGTTGGTGATCAGCATGTGTTGACTACCGAATCTACCGGCGCTCGGCGTCGCCGTCAACTGTCCCGCCCCTCGATAGCGGCGGGAGGGTGGCGTAGAATTGCCGCGCGGACTGCCACGGGCAGCTTTCTGTTCAGGCATAGGCCTGGCCCGCGGGCCGGGCAGGCACCGGGAAGGAACAGAACTTGGCGACGCCTCAGGTCACAGCGCCAGCGGAGCACGGGTTGAAGGGGTGGCTGCTCGAGGGGCAGACGCACGAGGTGGTCGGCCCGCACCAGCAGGAGCGCGAGCACACGCGGCAGCCGTGGTGGCGGGTGATGTGCCTGACGGGCGTCGACTACTTCTCCACGCTCGGCTACCAGCCCGGGATCGCGGCCCTGGCGGCGGGCGCGCTCGCGCCTATCGCCACCATCATCCTGGTGCTGATCACGCTGTTCGCGGCCCTGCCGATGTACTTCCGCGTTGCCGAAGAGAGCCCCCACGGCGAGGGCTCGATCGCCATGCTCGAGCGGCTACTCAGCTGGTGGAAGGGCAAGCTGTTCGTCCTGTGCCTCCTGGGCTTCGTCGCGACCGACTTCGTGATCACTATCACCCTGTCCGCCGCCGACGCCTCGGCCCACGCCATCGAAAATCCGTTCCTGCCACAAGCGCTGGCCGGCCAGCGCGTCGCCCTGACGCTGCTGCTCATCACGCTGCTCGGCGCAATCTTCCTCAAGGGGTTCTCCGAGGCCATAGGCATCGCGGTCGCCCTGGTCGGGGTGTACCTGCTGCTGAACGTCGTCGTCATCGGCGTGAGCCTGTTGCACATCGCCGAGCGGCCGGGCATCGTGGTCGACTGGCAGCGGCTGCTGTTCGTGGAGCAGGGCAGCGTGCCGCGCATGATAGCCGTATCCCTGCTGCTCTTCCCGAGGCTGGCGCTTGGCCTGTCCGGCTTCGAGACCGGCGTCGCCGTCATGCCCCTGGTCAAGGGCGGCCCGAGCGACACGCACGACCAACCGGTGGGCCGGGTGCGCAACACGCGCAAGCTGCTGCTCACCGCGGCGCTCCTGATGAGCGCCTTCCTGGTCACCAGCAGCCTGGCAACGATCACGCTCATCCCGGCCGAAGAGTTCCAACCCGGCGGCAAGGCGAACGGCCGGGCGCTGGCGTACCTGGCCCATGAGTACCTGGGCGCCGGCTTCGGCACGGCGTACGACGTCAGCACGATCCTCATCCTCTGGTTCGCGGGCGCCTCGGCCATGGCCGGCTTGCTCAACATTGTGCCGCGCTACCTGCCCCGCTACGGCATGGCGCCCGAGTGGACAGGCGCGACGCGGCCCCTGGTCCTGGTGTTCATCGCCATCTCGTTCGCCGTCACCATCATCTTCAACGCGGACGTGGACGCCCAGGGCGGCGCCTACGCCACCGGCGTGCTCGTCCTGATGTCGTCGGCCGCTGTCGCCGTGGCGCTGGCCACCTGGCACCGCCGCCAGCGGAACGCCGCGCTGTTCTTCGGCGTGGTGGTGCTCGTCTTCGCCTACACGACAGCGGTGAACATCGTCGAGCGGCCCGACGGCGTGAAGATCGGCGCCTTCTTCATCGCCGCGATCATTCTGGTGTCGCTCCTGTCGCGGATCTGGCGGACGACCGAGCTGCGGGTGGCCGGCATCGTCCTGGATCCGGTGGCCGAGCGCTTCGTCCAGGAGGCGAGCAGCGGCGGCCTGCACGTCCTGCCCAACGGCCCGACGCGCTGGGACCCGCGCGAGTACGGAAAGATCGTCGAGCGCCACCGCAGCCGCGACCGCGTGGCGGCAGAGGACCACATCCTCATCTTCGAGGTCGCCATCGCCGACGCGTCCGAGTTCGCCCCCGTCCTGGAGGTCGGGGGCGAGGAGATCGGTGGCCACCGGGTGCTACGGGCCAGCGGCGCGAGCATCCCGAACGCCATCGCGGCGTTCCTGCTGTACCTGCGCGACCGGACCGGAACCGTACCCCACGCGTACTTCGCCTGGACCGAGGGGAGCCCGCTGCCGGAGATGATCCAGTACATCGTCCTGGGCCAGGGTGACCTGGCGCCGGTCACGCACGAAGTGCTGCGTCAGGCGGAGCGGGACCGCGCCCGCCGGCCGGTGATCCACGTGTCCTGAGCCACGCGGCCCGGGCCCCGGCGCATAGCACCAGAGCCGACACCGCGACCGTTACCGGCCGGCCAGCGCCTGTTCGAGGACGCTGAGCAGCTCCAGGGGCGAGAAGGGCTTGGTGAGGTAGTGGTCGGCCCCGGCCGCCAGTCCGGAGCTGACGTCGGTGACGTCGGTGGCCTGGGCCTGGGACGTGAGCAGGACGACCCTGGTGCCGGTCAGGAGCGGCGAGCTCTTGATGGCCCGCGTGAGCTGCAGGCCGCCCTGGCCCGGCATCTGCACGTCGAGCAGCGCGACGGCCGGCCGATGCTGGAGCAGGAGCTGCCACGCCTGGTCGCCGTCGGCGGCCTCGAGGAGGGTGTACTGGTCGGAGGCGATGGTGGCGCTCACGAGCAGGCGCAGGCTGGGCTCGTCGTCGGCGACCAGGACGGATCGCGTGGGCTGGGCGGCGGGTGTGTCTGTGTGGTTCATGGTCATGGTGAGCGATGGGGCGGGCTCAGGCGGGGCCGTCGGCCCGGCCCGGGCACCAGCAGCAGGCTCTATATTCACTATCATAGTGATAGTGTACCGTTTGGGCGGGGCGCGCGGCCGCAACCGCCCTGCCGGCACCGGTGAGCTCCCGTCGCTCGTCGCCTGTGAGTCATGAGGAAAGTTCATGACAGCCTGGCCGCCGGCTGTCACGCTGGCGTCGGCTCGGACCGCCGACCTCGGCTGCCGTCCCTCGTCAGCACTTTCAGCACTCCTGCCCCAGCACCCCTGTGGCGACGACGCGCCAACCCCGGGAGGACCTGTCATGCCTGCCCCAAAACCTGCGCGCCTGGTCCCCGCCAACCTGGCTCCTTCCCCCAACGACCACAGCGCCAGCGCGGACCCGCTCGATCAGACCACGCTCCTGGCCGCGCTGCGGGGCGTCCGGGACGGGGACTTTGGCGTCCGGCTGCCCCGCGACTGGACCGGCCTGCCCGGGGACATCGCCGAGACCGTCAACGCGGTCGTCGCCCGGAACCAGCGGCTCACGCGCGACCTCGAGCGCGTCAGCCGCGCCGTCGGTCGGGACTGGAAGACCGAGCAGCGCGCCGTCCGCGGCGACGCCGCCGGTGGCTGGGCCGCCTGTCTCGAAGCCGTCAACGTGCTGATCGCCGACCTGACCCAGTCGCAGGCGAACGTACGCGCCCAGCTCGCCGACCTGACGCTCATGGCGACCGACCGCGACCGGGTCCTCAACGCCGTCGCCCGCGGCGACCTGTCGCAGCGGGTTGCCCTGGACGTCGACGGCCGGCCCCTGGAAGGCGCTTTCTTGCGCTCGGGCCAGGTGGTCAACAGCATGATCCAGACCCTGGCCATCTTCGCCGACCAGGTCACGACGATGGCCCGCGAGGTGGGCACCCAGGGCAAGCTGGGCGGCCAGGCGCAGGTGACCGGGGTCGACGGTCGGTGGAAATTGCTGACGGACAGCGTCAACTCGATGGCGGCGAATCTCACCAGCCAGGTGCGCGCCATCGCCGAGGTCTCGACAGCCGTCACCAAGGGTGACCTGTCGCGCTCGATCACCGTCGACGCCCAGGGCGAGATGGGCCAGCTCACGGACACGATCAACGAGATGATCAGCAACCTGCGCCGGACCACCCACAAGAGCACCGAGCAGGACTGGCTCCAGACCAGCCTGGCACGCTTCACCCGCACATTGCAGGGCCAGCGAGAGCTGCAGACCAACGACGAGCTCGAGCAGAAAGCCCAGGCGCCTGTCCGAACAGAACGCCGAGGTCGAGCGCCAGAAGCAGGAGATGGATGTCGCGACCGAGGCGCTCCAACAGAAAGCCGCCCAGCTGACGCTGACCTCCAAGTACAAGTCGCAGTTCCTGGCCAACATGTCCCACGAGCTGCGAACACCGCTGAACAGCATGCTGATCCTGTCTGAGCAGCTGGCCGCCAACGACGACAGGAACCTGACGTCGAAGCAGGTCGAGTTTGCCACGACGATCCTGGGCGCCGGCAACGACCTGCTGACGTTGATCAACGACATTCTCGATCTGTCCAAGATCGAGTCCGGGATGATGACCGCCGAGCTCGGTGAGGTGACGTTCGAGGAGCTCGCGGACAGCACACGGCAAACCTTTGAGCCGGTCGCTCGCGCCAGGGGTCTGGCCTTCGCGGTCGAGCGTGAGCCAGGGTTGCCGCCGGCGATCCGGACCGACGGTGCGCGGCTCCAGCAGGTGCTGAAGAACCTGTTGTCGAATGCCTTCAAGTTCACCCAGCGAGGCAGCGTGACCATGGCGGTGGGCGTCGCCAACGCGGGCTGGAGCCGGGACAGCGACACCCTCAACCGGGCCGGCACGGTCATCCGCTTCGCCGTGTCGGACACCGGCATCGCATCGCCGCTGACAAGCAGGCGGTCATCTTCGAGGCCTTCCAGCAGGCGGACATGACGATGAGCCGGCGGTTCGGCGGCACCGGGCTGGGGCTGTCCATCAGCCGCGAGATCGCCGCCTTGCTCGGCGGCGAGGTCGGCGTCACCAGCCAGCCCCACGGCGGCAGCTGCTTCACGCTGTACCTGCCCCTGAGCGACCAGCCGCTGGCCGGCGCGGCGACCAGCCACCCGCCCGTCGCGCCCCAGGAGCCGGCGGCGCAGCTGCCAGCAGGAGAGCCGGATCCGCTGCTGGACAACGTGGCCGACGACCGGCACACGATCGCGCCCGACGACAAGGTGCTGCTGATCGTCGACGACGACATGCGCAACATCTTCGCGCTCACCAGTGCGCTCGAGCGCTACCAGATGGACGTCCTCAACGCCGAGAACGGCCCGGACGCGCTGGCGCTGCTGCGCGCGACGCCCGATATCGACGCCGTGCTGATGGACATCATGATGCCTGAGATGAACGGCTTCGAAGTGATCCGCAGGATTCGGGCAGACCCCCAGTTCCCGACGCTGCCGATCATCGCCGTGACGGCCAAGGCCATGAAGGCCGATCGCGACCGGTGCATCGAGGCCGGCGCGTCCGATTACATCAGCAAGCCCGTCGACACGGCGCACCTGGTCTCGCTCCTGCGCGTCTGGTTGAGGCGAGGCTAAGTCATTAACCATGCCGCTACCACAGCCGGTCAGCGTCCTGGTCGTAGACGACGAGCCACGGAACCTGCTCGCCCTGGAGGCGGCGTTGGCGACCGCCGACTGTACCCTCGTCAAGGCCCACTCGGGTCGCGAGGCGCTCAAGTGTCTGCTGGCGCAACAGTTCGCCGCCGTCGTGCTCGACGTCCACATGCCTGGCATGAATGGCTTCGAGACGGCCAGCCTCATTCGCGCGCGCGCGCTCGCAATCAACGCCCATCATCTTGCTGACCGCTGACGACAGCACCGGGGCGCAGGTGCTCGAGGGCTACCGACTCGGCGCCATCGACTACCTGTACAAGCCATTCGACCCGGAAATTCTGCGCTCGAAGGTCGCCTTCTTCGTCGAGCTGTTCCGCAAGACCCTGGCTCTCGAGCAGCGGACAGCCGCGTTGAGTCAGGCGACGGCCGACCTCGTGCGGCGGGAGCAGCAGGTCGGGGCGCTCAACGCCTCGCTGGAGCAGCGGATCCAGGAGGTGGCGCGGATCAGTCGGCAGAACGAGCTCATCCTGCAAGCAGCGGGCGATGGCATCTGTGGCGCAGACCGAGACGAGATCATCGTCGTGGCGAACCCCGCCGCGGCGCGGCTGACTGGCTATTCCGTCGAGGAGCTCATCGGTCGGCCGCTGCCGTCTCTGCTGAGCCGCTCGACGCCGGATGGAGCCCGCACGTGGCGGGAAGATCCCGCCAGCCCCGACGGGGCGCCCGGAGACGGCATCCGACAGGACGCGAACGCCGCGTTCCGGCGCAAGGACGGCACCGAATTTCCGGCCGAGTACGTCTGGAGCCCGATCCGCGAACAGGGCCAGGGCGTCGGCGCGGTGCTGACTTTCAAGGACGTCACCGATCGTCGCGAGCTCGATCGCCTGAAGGACGAGCTGCTCGGCGTGGTCAGCCATGAGCTGCGCACCCCGGTCGCCTCACTGGTCGACTTCACCGAGCTGCTGCTGACGCGCGACTACGCCGAGCCCCAGCGGCGCGAGTTCCTGACAGTGATGCTGCGCGAGGGTCGCCGTCTGACGGCGCTCATCAACGACTTCCTGGACCTGCAACGGTTGGAGAGCGGCGCCCAGCAGATCGTGCTGGCCCCAACGCCGCTGCGTCCTTTGGTGGAGCGTGCCGTGGCCGCCGCCGGCGAGAATCCGGCCGCCCCGATCAGTGTGGAGCTTCCGGACGACCTGCCGCTGGTGCTTGCCGACACGGACCGCATGGAGCAGGTGCTGGGCAACTTGCTGTCCAACGCGCGCAAGTACTCCCCCACCGGCGGCCAGATACGCCTGGCGGCCGAAGCCGCCAACGGCACGGTCCAGGTGACAGTGTCCGACCACGGCCTCGGCATTCCCCCTGACGCGCTGCCCCACATGTTCGAGAGGTTCTACCGCGTGGACAATTCCGACCGCCGGACGATCACTGGCACCGGCCTGGGGCTGGCGATCGTGCGCAATATGGTCGAGGCGCACGGCGGCCGGATCCGCGTGGAGTCGGCGGGTCTTGGGCAAGGCAGCACGTTCACCTTTACGCTGAACATGGCGCAGTCAGCCGTCACCAGCATGGCGGCAGCACCGCTGTTAGTCGACAGCAAGAGCGTGCCGGCCAGCGGTGACGTCCTGGTGGTGGAGGACGACCCGGCCTTTGCCAGGTGGTTGTCCGAGACCCTCGCCGGGGCGGGCTACGGGGTACGCGTGGCTGCCAGCGGTGAGGAGGCGCTGGTGGCGGTCGCCCAGGCCCGGCCCACGGCGCTGCTGCTGGACGTGACTCTAGCTGGCCACCTCGACGGCTGGGATGCGCTGGCGGTGCTGCGCAGCCGCCCCAATACGACCAATTTACCTGTCATCGTGGTCTCCGTCCGCGACGAGCATTACCGCAGCGACTCCCTCGGTGTCTCCCAGTATCTGGTCAAGCCCGTCCAGGCGGACGCTCTTCTGCAGGCGCTCCACCAGCTCGACGGGTCCGGCATGAGCGCGGTGCTCGTGGTCGAGGACGATGCGGTGACCCGTCAGGCGGTGGTCGCGGCCCTGGCCGGGGCGGGGTTTCCGGCGACAGGGGTCGCCAGCAGCCAGGAGGCGCTGGCGGCGCTCGAGGCGAAGGCGGCCGCGTTCGAGCTGCTCGTCCTGGACCTCGACCTGCCGGATGCTGGCAGCTTCGCCATCCTGGACGCGATCCGCTCACAGCCGCTGACACGGGCCCTGCCGGCGCTGGTCATCACGGCGCGGGATCTCACCGAGGACGAGCAGCGGCTCGTCCAGCTTCGGGCAGCGGAGCTGGTGCGGACGAGCGACGACATCGGGGTGCCGATCGTGCAAGCGGTCTCGCGCCTCCACGGCAGCTTGGCGCGTACCACGGGGTGCGGAGCGGCCGGTGCGCGCCCAGGGCCGCGAGGGACATAGCCGGCAGCCTACCCTGGCCTAAGCAGGTGGTCCCAAGTCTTGCTTGTTTCTGCTCATCTGAGCTCCACCTGCTTAGGTCCTTGCCTTTGTTCGCGCTACGCGCTCAGCGCACCCGGACGGGCGGGCCAAGACGGTGCCGCAGCACCTGCCACATCCGGTGATCTGGCGGCCGGGACGTCTCGTCTGTGACGAGCGCGGCCAGTAGCTGGTAGACGATGTCCAGGTCGGCGTCGGGCAGCTGGTCGATCAGGCAGTGGAGCTGCTTGCGCAGCAGGCGGTGAGCGTTCGGCATCCTCTCTCCGCGTAGGTAACGTCTGGGCGGCCCGCACGGTTCGGTCGTGGTCGCGGCCTATGCCGCTTGCCGCCACGGGAATAGGGCCGCACCCGCGGGCGTTCTCCCTGGTGTCCTCGCTGACAACCATCTGGCTGGACTCGGCTCAGAGCGGGACATATCACGTGCCCCCAGCCAACGAAGCCCGGAGCGCCTGCTCCGGGCTTCGTTTCGCCCCAGAGGAAGGGTTCAGCGATAGCGGGCCTCCCAGCAGCAGCGCCTCGCTCTCGTTGGAGTGACAGCGCCGGATGACGCCCGACGAGCTCGCCACACGCCACCCCGTCCTCTACCACATGGCCGAGCCCGGCAGCTGGCCAAGCATCCGCAGGCACGGGCTTCTCAGCGCCACGGCGCTGCTCGACCTGTTCGGCGTAGGCCGGCAGGACCGCGCGGCGCTGGGCTGCGCGCGCCGGCCCAGCAGAGTTGTCCTACGCCACCCCGCGCTCGGCACCGCCGTCCTGCGCGACCAGAAGCCGCTCAGCGACGCCGCGCTGCGCTCCTGCTTGGTCGACATGGAGCCTCACGAGTGGTACGCGCTGCTCAATCGCAAGGTGTTCTTCTACCCTACCCGCGCTCGGCTCGCGCGCCTGCTGGGGGCGCGCAGCTACCGCGCCGGCGAGCACACTGTCCTCACGCTCGACACGGCCGCTCTCCTGGCGCGCCACGTGGCCAGGACCACGGTGGCGTCGATCAACACTGGCAGCACCGTGCGGCGGGCGGTGGCACGGGGCCCCGACACCTTCCAACCCCTCGCCTCGTATCCGGCCGACGAGTGGCGCCAGCGTCGGCTTGCCGAGGTGGCGGTCGAGCACAGCGTGCCCGACGTGGTCGACCTGGTACGGCGCGTCGAGACGTGGCAGGGTGCCCATCTGCTCCACACCACCGAGCTGCTGTAGACGCGCTCGAGCGGGTTTGTCACCAGCCAGCGGCGCTCACGATGGTGACCTCGGCGTGACTCGAACACGCGGCCTCTGCGTCCGGAGCGCAGCGCTCTATCCACTGAGCTACGAGGTCTGGCCGGCCCATTATACGCCGCGCGGGCCCCCAGATCGCGGGCCCGCTCGCTACCGCGGGTTGGCCGGGTCGTCGCGGCGGGTGGCCAGGCGGTGGACGTGGGCCACCCGCTGGAGAACCGTCACGGTCGTCAGCAGCGCCAGGACGCCCAGGGCGACCAGCAGCGGGCCTGGCACGGCGGCCTCCAGCAGCAGGCCCAGCCCGAGCACGACAATCCTTTCGGGCCGCTGGAACCAGCCGACCTCGGCGTCCAGGCCAACGCCCTCGGCGCGCGCTCGGGCGTAGCTCACCAGCAGCGACCCGACCAGGGCCAGGTAGGCGAGCACGATACCGAGCCCGTCGGCGCGCGTGTGGTACCACCAGGCGATCCCCAGGAACACGGCGGCCTCGGCGTACCGGTCGCACACGGAATCGAGGAACGCGCCGAAGACGCTCACCCGCCCCGTCGCCCGAGCCAGCGCCCCGTCCAGCGTGTCGGCCAGACTGAACAGCCACAGGCAGGCAGCAGCCGCGGCGAACCAGCCGTTAGCCGCCAGGATGCCGACGGCGCCGGTCAGCGCCGACCCGATGATAGTCAGCGCATTCGGGGTGAAGCCCAGGCGCCCGAGGGCGACCGCGGGCGCGACGGCCAGCGTTCGGGAGGCCCGCTTGATGTCCTTCACGCCCGCGGCGGCAGCAGTCCGGCCATGCGCCGCAGACGGCCGAAGGAGGCCCGCCGTGGCTCGCCCTCGGGGGCCTGGGCGTCCAGCACGTCGGCGTAGTAAGCCAGCACCCGGTCCGCCACGTGCGGCCAGTCGTAGGCGCGCGCCTTCTGCTGGCCGTTGGCGCGGAACCGCGCCCGCAGGGCCGCGTCGTTGATCATGCGGCAGATCGTATGGGCGATCGCCCGAGGATTCTGCGGCTCCACCAGCAGCCCATCGACCCCATCCTCGACGACGTCCAGGAACCCGGGGATGGCCGATGCCAGGATGGGCGCCCCGGCCGCCATCGCCTCGAGCAGCACGATGCCGAAGCTCTCCTGGCCCGTGTTGGGCGCACAGAAGACGTCGCACGACTGGTAGTAGCGCGGCAGATCCTCCGGTGGGGCGTAGCCGACGAACATGACGTCGTCCTCGGACCAGCCCTGGCGACTGGCGAAGCGCCGATACCCCTCCAGCGGACGGCCACGGCCCACGACCACGAGGCGGGCGTTCGGGATGTCGTGGAGGACGTGCGGCCAGGCGCGCAGCAGGAAGCGCAGCCCCTTGCGCTTCTCGAGTCGGCCGACGAACAGGACAGTCGGTCGGGAATCCCGCAGCCTTGGCATCCGGGGGTGGCGGGTATGGAAGCGGGCATAATCGATCCCGTTCGGGATGACGCGGTAGTCGCCGGGAAAATACTCGCCGATGAAGTCCCGCGCCGCGCTGGACACCGCTATGTGCCCGTGGAGCTTCCTGTAGAAGGGCCGCAGGATGGGCTTGGCGTAGAAGTACGTGAGCGGCCGGTTGCGGAAAGCGTGGAACGTGCCGACGTTCACCGACCGCGAATGGCGCAGGACGGTGAGCGGCAGCGCCGGCATCATCGGCTCGTGCAGGTGGATAAGCTCGAACTGCTGCTCGCGGAGCAGGCGCTTCACCTGGAGATAGGAGCGCAGCGACAGCGTGATGCGCGCGACCGAGCCGTTGGTGGGGATCGAGACGACACGGCCGATGCGGTGGATGGGCGCGTCCACGACCAGCTCGGACTCGGCCTCGTCGTCCGACGATGGCGCGATGATGTGGACGTCGTGGCCGCGGGCGCGGAACTGCTGGGCCAGATGCGCGACGTGCTCGGTCACCCCGCCCGGATAAGCGAAGTCGTAGGGCGAGACGAGGGCGAGCTTCACTGTTCGGTCCTCAGGGGTGCGGATCCGTCACTACGCCGTTGGCGAGGTCGATCTGGTGCCTCCGCTGCCGCGCCTCAGCGCCGCCCGGGCGGGCCTGGGTCCGTGCCACGCGTCGGGGCAACCGGGGCGGGCCAACGCGGCTGAAAGACGGTCCATTGCTCGGGGTAGCTCCGTATATGGTACTCCAGCCGTTCGGCAATCGCCTGCGTCAGCCCACGGACGTCCTCTCGCGCCTTGCCGGCGCCAGGGGGAGCCAGCGGCGGCTCTATCCTACCGGCGAACGTCCCGTCTGGGCGGCGCGCCGCGACCGCCGGCAGGACCGGCGCCCCGGTGCGCAGCGACAGGGCGGCGGCGCCATCGGGAAACGTCGTCGCCACGCCGAAGAAGCCGACCACTGGCCCAGTGCCTACCACGTCGCGGTCGGTCACCAGCGCGACGATCTCGTTGCGACGCAGGGTCGCCAGCAGAAGGCGCGCCACCGCGGGGTCCGCGGCCACGACGTTCACGCCCAGCGCGCGTCGCTTCTCGAGCCAGAACCGCAACAGCTCCGGCTGGCGCATCCGCTCCACCACGCCGGTGATGCGGTAGCCGCGCACCGCGAGAGCCTGGGTCGCCAGGGCGATGCTGCCGATGTGCGCGCCCACCAGGATAGCGCCGTGGCCGCGCGCCAGCGCCTGGTCCAGGTGCTCGGTACCCGTGACGGTCACCAGCCGCCCGATGCCGCGCGGCCCCAGGTCCGAGATGGCGAGCGTATCCCAGTAGTTCAGGACGCCCTGGCGAAAGACTTCGCGCACCCGCCGTGGCGACGGCGGACGGCCCAGGACGTGGGTCAGGTTGGCACGGACGGCCGCGCGCGCGGCCGGCGCGCCGAGGTACCAGAGGTCACCGACGAGGCGGCACACCGGCTCCGCCCGGCGGCGCGACACCAGCCGCGGGAGCACGGCAGCAATCCGCAGGACGAGCAAAAGGACGCGGGTCTCCATCGCCGTCGACACTGGGTCGGCGGTTACGACTGTACGGCACCATCGAACGGCGGGAGCAGCCGCGGCTGGTACACTTGGGCGCGAAGCGCTATGAGCCTGTCCAGCGACGAGCTGCGCGCCCAGCTCCAGGAGCTCCACGCTCGAATCTCCAGCCTCCTGGTGCGTCTTTGACGCCGCCGGTAAGCAGGCGCGGCTCCACGAGCTAGAGGAGCGCTCCGCAGCGGCCGACCTCTGGTCGGACCCCGGCGAGGCCCAGGCGGTCATGCGCGAGCTCGCGTCGCTGCGGGACGAGCTCGCCCCGTGGCTCGATGCCCAGACGCAGGCCGCCGACCTGCTGGACCTGGTGGAGCTCGCCGCGCTCGAGGACAATGCCGATGTCCTCGACGAGGCCGGCCGCGACGCCGAGGCGCTTCAAAAGCGCGTCGACCGCCTCGAGTTCCAGCTCCGGCTCAACGGCCCCTACGACCGGTCGGACGCCATCCTGGCCGTCAAGGTCGGCTCCGGTGGCGTGGACGCGCAGGACTGGGCCCAGATGCTGATGCGCATGTACGTGCGCTGGGCGGAGCGCCACCGCATCGCCACCGAAGTGCTGGACTTCGCCGAGGGCGAGGAGGCCGGGCTGAAGGGGGTCACTATCGCGTTTCGCGGCGCCAACGCCTACGGCTACCTGAAGAGTGAGCGCGGCACGCACCGGCTGGTCCGGCTGTCGCCGTTCGACCAGGCGCACCGCCGCCACACGTCGTTCGCGCTCGTCGAGGTCATGCCGGACGTTGGCGAGGCGGCCGCGGTCGAGATCACTGACGACGACGTCGAATTCGAGGCGTACCGCTCCGGCGGGCCCGGGGGCCAGAACGTCAACAAGGTGAGCACGGCGGTCCGTTTGCGGCACAAGCCGACGGGCATCGTCGTCACCTGCCAGACCGAGCGCTCACAGATGCAGAACCGCGACAATGCCATGCGCCTGCTGCGGGGCAAGCTGGTCGAGCTGGAGCTGGAGCGGCGGGAAGCCGAGATGGCCGCCCTGCGCGGCGAGCACCTGGATGCCACGTTCGGCAGCCAAATCCGCAACTACGTGCTTCACCCGTACACAATGGTCAAAGATCTACGGACCGACTACGAGACGAGCGACGTCAATGGCGTTCTCGACGGCGACCTCAGTCCGTTCATGGAAGCCTATCTAGGCTGGAGCGTGGGACGTGCAGAAGCAGTCGCCTGAGACGACGATCACGGTGGTGGACTACGGCGCGAGCAACCTTCGCAGCGTGCAGCGCGCCCTCGAAGCGGTCGGCCAGCACCCGCACGTGACGACCGACCCGCACGACATCGACGGCGCGCACGGGCTGGTGCTGCCGGGCGTGGGCTCCGCGAACGACGCCATGAAGGCGATCCGCGCCCGCGACCTTGCGCGGCCGCTGCGCGACTACGCCGCGTCAGGGCGCCCTTTCCTCGGCGTCTGCGTGGGTCTCCAGCTCCTGTTCGACTGGAGCGACGAGGGCGGCGGTACCGAGTGCCTGGGCATCGTGCCTGGCGTTGTGCGGCGCTTCTCCGCCAGCCCCCAGTTGCAGTTGAAGGTGCCGCACATGGGCTGGAACACGGTCTCGCTGCGCTACCCGCACCCGCTGGTGGACGGCATCCCAGACGACAGCCACTTCTATTTCGTCCACTCGTACTACCCGGAGCCGGAAGACCCGGCGCTGGCTGTGGGCACGACCGAGTACGGGGTCCCGTTCGCGTCGATCGTGGCCCGCGACAACGTCGTGGCCACCCAGTTCCACCCCGAGAAGAGCGCCACGCTCGGCCTGCGGTTGTACAGCGCCTTCGCCAAGATCGTGCAGGCGGGCCAGCCCAGTGGTCAGCGGGTCCTGAGCGAGGCTCGGCCCTGACGAGCGAGTGGGCGCACCGGCTGCTCGTGATCCCGGCGGTCGACGTCCGGGGCGGACGGTGCGTCCAGCTCAAGCAGGGCGATTTCGCCCGCGAGACCGTCTACGGTGACGACCCCGTCGACATGGCGCGCCGCTGGGAGGCCGAGGGCGCTGCCCGCCTCCACGTGGTCGACCTGGACGGGGCGCGGGACGGCGTGCGCCAGAACGCCGCGGTCGTCCGGCGCCTGCTGGCCGCGGTGGCTCTACCCGTGCAGGTTGGCGGCGGCGTGCGAACCGTGGCGATGGCGCGCGAGCTGCTGGACGAGGGCGCCGACCGTGTGGTGGTGGGCAGCGCGGTGGCGGAGAGCCCCGAGCAGATCGGCGAGTGGGTCGACGCCGTGACAGCCGACCGTCTGATCGTTGGCGTCGACGCCCGAGACGGCAAGGTGGCGATCCACGGCTGGCTGGACACGACCGGCCTGGACGCAGCCTCGTTCTGCGCCAGCCTGGCCGAGGCCGGCGTGCGACGGGTGCTCTACACGGATATCCGGCGTGATGGGATGCCGGACGGCCCGGACGTCGCGGGCACCCGGGCTATCGTCAAGGACGGGCGCCTGGCCGTCATCGCCAGCGGTGGCGTCGCCACATGTGCCCAGCTCGACCAGCTGGCGGACGCCGGCGCCGAGGCGGCAATCGTCGGCACCGCCCTCTACGATGGTCGACTGCGCCTGTCCGACCTGCGCGACTACCTGCGGCCGGCCGGCAAGGTGGGCTAGTGCTCACGCGACGCATCATCCCGTGTCTGGACGTCGACCGCGGTCGCGTGATCCGCGGCGTCCGCTTCTCGGCGGACCGGGTGGTCGGAGACGCGGTCGAGCTGGCGGCCGAGTACAACCGCCAGGGAGCCGACGAGCTCGTCTTCTACGACATCACCGCCTCGGCCGAGGGCCGCGGGCTGATGATGGGCGTGCTCGAGCGCGTCGCTGGCGAGGTGTTCATCCCGCTCACGGTCGGCGGTGGCATCAGGTCGGGCGACGACATCAAGGCGCTGCTGCGCGCTGGCGCCGACAAGGTGAGCGTCAACACGCAGGCTGTGCTCCAGCCGGAGCTCATCGCCGAGGGCGCCGACCGTTTCGGCTCGCAGTGCATAGTTCTGTCAATGGACGTCCTGTGGAACAGGGAGCGCGCCTTCTACGAGGTGGTTACCTACGGCGGGCGCACGCCGACCGGGATGGAAGCCCTGACCTGGGCGCAGCGGGGCGTGGCCCTGGGAGCGGGCGAGATTGTCGTGAACAGTATCGATTCGGACGGGACGCGCGATGGCTACGAGCTGACGCTGACGGCCATGATCGCCCGGTCAGTACCCGTGCCGGTCGTGGCCAGCGGGGGCGCCGGTACGCTGGAGCACCTCCACCGGGTCCTCACCGACGGGCAGGCGGACGCGGCCCTGGCGGCGAGCATGTTCCACTACGGCGACTTCACGGTAGACGACGCCAAGCAGTACCTGGCCGAGCGGGGCGTGGCGGTGCGCCGTCGCGTCGAGGTGCCGGCTTGATGGCGGACGTGGCGAACGCCCCCCTCGCGGTGGCTGACCTCTCCTTTGGCTCGGACGGCCTGCTGCCCGTGGTGGTGCAGCACGTCGACTCCGGAGCCGTACTCATGGTTGGCTTCGCGAGCGCGCGGGCGGTCGAGCGCACGCTGGCCAGTGGCCACGCCTGGTTCTTCAGCCGCAGCCGCGGACGCTTGTGGGAGAAGGGCGAAACCAGCGGCAACGTCCTGCACGTCCGGGCGGTCCGCGTCGACTGCGATGGCGACACGCTCCTGTACCTCTGCCAGCCCGCCGGCCCAACCTGCCACACGGGTGCGCCGAGCTGCTTCTTCCGGACCCTTGGCGACGGGCCCCGCGGCGAGACGAGCGGCGAGGCGGCCGCCGAGCTGTTCGCGACCATTCGCCAGCGCCAGGAGAGCGGCGACCCGTCGGGCTCGTACGTCGCCAGGCTGCTCTCGCAAGGCGTTGACCGCATCGGCAAGAAGATCGGCGAAGAGGCTACCGAAGTCGTCATCGCTGCCAAGAACGGCGACCGCGCCGAGCTGGCGCACGAGGTCGCCGACCTCTGGTTCCACACCTACGTGCTCCTGGCACAGCAGGGCATGACGCCAGAAGACGTGTGGGCCGAGCTGCGCGCCAGGCGGCGGGGCGCCGGCTAGGGTACGGCATCCCGGAGGTTCGGAGTCCTCCCCGCCCGCTCATGGCGAGCCTGTCGAACCACGACAAGCTCAGGAGGAGCGGGCGTGAGTAGTCCGGGCTAGAGGCCCTGGGCGGCTGAATCCGTGTCTGGGCGGGCCAGCAGGGACAGCAGCGCCATGCGCACGTAGAGGCCGTTGGTAGCCTGGCGGAAGCACGCCACGCGTGGGTCGTCGTCAAGCTCGGGCGGCAGCTCGGCCCCGCGGGGCAGAGGGTGGAGCACCCGGGCGTCCCCGGGGAGCCGCTCCAGAACCGTCGCGTCCACCGAGAACCAGCCCGGCTCGGTCTCGAACCGGCTGGCGTGCTCGAAGCGACTGGAGTGGGCGCGGGTCATGTAGACGACGTCCACGTCGGCCGCGATGGCGCGCAGATCTGATACCTCGATGACCCGAGCGCCTCGGGCGACGAGATGCTCGCGCACCTCGTCGCGCATGCGCAGCAGCCGCGGGGAGACCAGGTACAGCGTCAGGCCGCTGAACTGGCCGAGCAGATAGGCCAGCGAGTTGGTCGAGCGCTGGAACGAGAGGTCGCCGACGAGAGCCAGGCGGAGCCCGTCGACCCGACCGAGCTCACGCCACAGCGTGTAGCCGTCCAGCAGGGCCTGGGTCGGGTGCTGGCCCTCGCCGTCGCCGGCGTTGATCACCGGCACACGCGAGACGGCGGCGGCGCGGCGGGCGCCGCCCTCCTGGTGGTAGCGCAGCAGCAGGAAGTCGAATGGGTAGCCGTTGAGGACCTTGACGCGGTCCTCGAGGCGCTCCTCGTCGGGACTGTGCTGGTCGCTGTCCATGCCCGTCACGCGACCGCCGAGAAGCGTGGCAGCGGTCTCGAACGACACCCGCGTGCGCGTGCTTGGCTCGTAGAAGAGGTAGAACAGCCGCTTGCCGGACAGGGGCTGCGCTAGATCGCGTGGATCGGTGCCCTGTAGCTCCGCGGCGAGTGGGAACAGGACGGACTCGAGCCACTCACGCGAGAACTGGCGGGCGTCGAGGATATGGCGAGCTGTGGCGGGCATGCGTGGCGCTCAGGATACCGACCGGCGCGCGCCGGCGGCCGCGGTCACCCCCGAGCGGGACCGGTACTGCTGCCGGTAGAGGTGGTGGCTCCGTCCTCGACGAGGCTCGGGAGCTCCGCGAGCGGGTCGTCCGGCGGGTTGACCCCCAGCAGCTGGCGCATGCGATCGACGTTGGCGACGAAGCGCGTGATATCGACGGGTCGCTCGGGCAGCACGGCCAGTTGGCTGTGTCCCCCGGTGAGGCGCAGGATCTTGCGGGCGACGTCGAGCAGGGGCGTGGCCGTCCCGCCGCCGACGTTGATGGCCGGCAGTGGTGCGGCCACACGGGCGGCGCGCACCAGCGCCTCGACGACGACGCCGACCGGGACGAAGTCGAGAATCTGCCGGCCGCCGTAGACCTCCAGCTGCTGGCGGGCGCTGGCCCTCGCCAGCCAGGTCGGGATGACGCGGCCGTCGTCGCGGGGGCCGTAGACGCTGGCCAGCCGCAGGACCACGCTGTGCAGGCCCGAGGTCCTGCGGAAAGCACGGCAGTAGGCCTCTCCGGCAACCTTGCTCGCCCCGTAGTGGCTGATGGCCTGCAAGGGCTGGCCCTCGTCGACGGGCAGGTCGATCGCCTGGCCGTACACCGCGCACGACGACGTGAAGACGACGCGCCGAACGTGCGCCCGGCTCGCCGCGCGCAGCACGTTGAAGGTGCCGACGACGTTCGTGGTGAAACAGTCGTCCAGGTCGCCGAACGCCCCGGCGACCCTGGGCTGGGCGGCGAGGTGGTACACGACGCTGGCGCCGGAGAGCGCTGTCTGGACCGTAGGCGGGTCGCGGACGTCGCCGCAGACGAAGCGCAGGCGACTGGCGCCGCGGTGTCGCGCCAGGTTGTCGCACCGCCCGCCGGCCATGCTGTCCAGGACCAGCACGTCGGCGCCATCGTCGAGCAGACGATCGACAAGGTGGCTGCCGATAAAACCAGCGCCGCCTGTCACCACGACCTGCTGAGCGGGATAACGCACACGCCGAGTATGCACGTCTCAACCGGCTGGACACGTGTGCCGAAGGTTGCAAAGCCGTTGCGCCGCCCGGTACGCAGAACGTGCGGCGTGGCCGGCTCAACCGTCACGGGCGCCAGCGTGCGCCCGCGTCCGTCAGCCGGGGTCGGGCGACGCGACGTCCAGGAGCTCCAGCTCGAGGCGCCAGTAGCCGTTGAAGCGCGACCGCTTCAACGTGAACGCGGCGTCCAACACGTCGCCTGGACGGAACAGTGGCGCCAGGTGGCCGCCGCCGAAGTAGACCGCCTCCAGGGGCACCTGACCCGGCGCGGCACGCAGGCGCAGGCGCCAGTGTTGGCCGTCGGTCCCGATGGCTCGGCTCTCCACGAGGCGGCCGCCCCGCAAGCCGAAGGTCGGCGAGGAGAAGCCGGCGCCGAACGGGGCCAGCGATTCGAGCGCCCGGGCGAAGTCGTAGCTGATCGTCTCCGGCTTGAGGTAGCCGTCCAGGCGCAGGACCGGCTCGAGCTGGTCTGGCCGGAGCGCGGCGCGGGCTGCCTGCTCGAAACGCTCGCCCAGCTCCGGGAGTCGCTCTGGCCGAAGCGAGAAGCCCGCGGCGGCCTGGTGGCCGCCGTAGCGGTCGAACAGATCGTCGCAGGCGCGGAGGGCGGCCAGCAGGTCGAAGCCCGGGATGCTGCGACCGGACCCGCCGGCCACGCCGTCGCGCACCGAGTACACCAGCGCCGGTCGGTGGTACGCCTGAGCCAGCTTGCCCGCCACCAGCCCGACGATGCCGTGCGGCCAGCCGTCGCCACCGCAGACCAGCGTGTAGCGGCCGTCGCCGACGGCCGTCTGGACGAGCTCGTGGCCGCGCCGCTCGTACTCGCGCGTCAGCTCCTGGCGGGCGGCGTTCAACCCGTTGACCTGCTCGGCCAGCGCGAAAGCCTCCTCGTAGGTTGGGGCCATGAGCAGGCGGAAAGCGACGTTCGGGTCGTCGAGGCGCCCAGCAGCGTTGACCCTGGGCCCGACGCGGAAGCCGAGCGCGGCGGCGTCCACGTCGCCCGGCTTCAGACCGGCGGTCTCGATGAGAGCCCGCACGCCGGGCCGCGGGAAGGCGTTCATGATCTGGAGGCCGGCCAGGACCAGGCGCCGGTTCTCGCCGACCAGCGGCATGATGTCCGCGACGGTGGCGACGGCCACGAGGTCCAGGAGCGGCTCCATGGCGGCGCGGCCGGCGGGCAGCACGGCGTCGGCGAGCGCCTGGAGCAGCTTGAAGGCGACGCCGGCCCCACACAGAAAGTCGCACGGGTACTGGCAATCGAGCCGCCACGGGTTGACCACGGCGTACGCGTCCGGCAGCTCGGGTGGGCATTGGTGGTGGTCGGTGATGATGAGGTCTACGCCGAGCTCGCGGGCGCGGTCGGCGGCGGCGTGGGAGGTGGAGCCGCAGTCGGCAGTGACGATGACGCGGGCGCCGCGGCCGGCCAGCTCGGTCACGGCGGCCGCCGTCAGGCCGTAGCCGTCGACGAAGCGGTTGGGCAGACGGACGATGGGGTCGACGCCGAGCAGATTGAGCCCGGTCGCCAGCACGGCGGCGGCGTTGACGCCGTCGGCGTCGTAGTCGGTGAACACGGCGATCGACTCCGCCGCGGCGCGGGCCCGCACGAGGCGCTCGACCGCCCGGGGCAGGTCGGCGAGCAGAAGCGGGTCGTCGGAGTCGCGACAGACGCCCGCCAGGAAGTCGCGGCAGCGGTCGGGGGTATCGACGCCGCGCGCGTACAGCACCTGGACGAGGGCGGGGTGCAGGTCGGGATGCGCCTGCCGCATAGCGTCGAAGAGACCGCCCGGCGCGCGCGGCGCCGTGCGCCAGAGGAATCGGGAGCCCCGCCTGTCCGCCATGCCACCGTGAGCCTAGCACTCAGGCCGTCACGCCACGGGCACGAGGCCGACCGCTACCCTCACTACTTACCGCTTAATACCGCTTAATGTAGTTCCCGGGGAGACCTGTGGGGCGCGTGCTACTCTCACGGCACAACCATGCCTATCGAACCAGCCGACCGAATGGCGCACATCGGTACCGAGACCGCCTTCCAGGTTCTCGTCAGAGCGCGCGCCCTGGAGGCCCAGGGCCGAAAGGTCGTCCACCTCGAGATCGGTGAGCCGGACTTCGACACCCCCGGCCACATCGTCCAGGCCGGCCAGCAGGCCCTCGAAGAGGGCTTCACCCACTACGGCCCGGCCGTCGGCTTGCCCGAGCTGCGCGCCGCCGTCGCCCGCTACCTGGCGCAGTGGCGCGGCCTGGACGTGCCACAGGACCGCGTGGTGATCACCCCCGGCGGCAAGCCCGTCATGTTCTACGCCATCATGTCCCTGGTCAACCCCGGCGACGAGGTGCTGTACCCAGACCCCGGCTTTCCCATCTACGAGAGCATGGTGCGCTTCGTCGGCGGCAAACCGGTCCCCATGCCGCTGCGCGAGGAGCGGCAGTTCCGCTTCGATCCCGACGAGTTCCGCTCGCTGGTCACCGAGCGCACGCGCATGATCATCGTCAATTCGCCGCACAACCCCACGGGCAGCGTCCTGACCCTCGACGACCTGACAGCTATCGCGGAGGTGGCCCGCGAGCGGAACATCGTCGTGATGTCTGACGAGATCTACGCCCGCATCCTGTACACGGGCACACACCACTCGATCGCCGCCCTGCCAGGCATGCTGGATCGGACGATCATTCTGGACGGCTGGTCCAAGACGTGGGCCATGACCGGCTGGCGCCTCGGGTTCGGCGTCTTCCCGGCCGAGCTGATCCCCCACGTGGACCGGCTGATCAGCAACTCCGTCTCGTGCACCGCCAGCTTCACGCAGCGTGCCGCGATCGCGGCGCTGGAGGGGCCGCAGGACGCCGTCGACCAGATGGTGGCCGAGTTCCGCCGCCGCCGCGCCTTCATCGTCGACGGCCTGGGCGCTCTGCCCGGCATCACCTGTCGCGAGCCCGAGGGCGCCTTCTACGCTTTCCCCAACATCACGGGCACCGGGCTGCGCAGCCAGCAGCTGGCCGACCGCCTGCTGGCGGACGCCGGCGTGGCGTGCCTGTCCGGCGCCAGCTTCGGCCAGCACGGCGAGGGCTACCTGCGCTTCAGCTACGCCAACAGCATCGAGAACATCGCCTGGGCGCTCGAGCGCATGGCCGAGACGCTCGCCGTCGTCCCCGCCTGAGCCAGACGCCGCACTCAGCGCTAAGCGCGTAGCGCGAACAAAGGGAGGCGCCTATGCAGGTGGAGCTCAGATGATCGGAAACAAGCAAGACTTCAGCCCACCTGCTTAGGCGGCAGCGGGCATGGGCGGGCGCTCGGTGTGCCAGCGGGTCGCTCGCTCGTAGGCCCGCGCCACCCGTAGGACAGTCGCTTCGCCGAACGACGGCCCCATGATCTGGAGCCCGACCGGCATCCCGTCGACGAACCCGCACGGGATGCTCGCCGCGGGTATCCCGGCGAGATTCGCCGGTACTGTGGCGCGATTGGTTATCGTCCGCGGCACGAGGTCGAGAGGCGCTGTGCGGTCGAACGTCTTGCCGATCTCGGGCGCTATCGTCGGGACGGTGGGCGCGAGGATGACGTCCACGCCGCGGAACGCCGCGGCAAAGTCGCGCTGGATGAGGGTCCGCATCTTCTGCGCCGCCAGATAATCGGTGGCGCGGCACAGGAGTCCACCCCGGATGCGCGTCAGGACGTCCGCGCCGTAGTCGGCGGCGCGGTCGCGCAGCCAGCTGCCGTGCCATGATGCCGCCTCGGAGCTCATGATCGCCGCGCCGGCCGACGGGGCGTGGCGGGCGTGCGGAAGGGGCACCTCGTCGACCAAAGCGCCCTGGCCAGCGAGCTCCGCGATCGCGTCGCGCACGAGCCCTTCCACCCTGGGATCCACGACGTCGAAGAAGTGGTCCCTCGGGACGCCGATACGCAGCCCAGCGACGCCGCCCTCCAGCGCCTCGCTGTAGGCGGCAACGCGCGCGGCCGCGGTGGACGGGTCCCGGGAGTCCGGCCCGGCAATAGCCTGGAGGACGATGGCGCAGTCGGCGACGGTGCCCCCGAGCGGACCGACGTGGTCCATGGACCAGGCCAGAGGCAGGGCGCCCGCGCGACTGACCAGCCCGTACGTCGGCTTGATCCCAGCGACGCCACTGAAGGCAGCCGGGATCCGGATCGAGCCGCCGGTATCGCTGCCGAGTCCGGCCGGACCGAGCCGGGCGGCGATGGCGGCTGCCGTCCCGCCGCTCGACCCGCCGGGCACGCGGGCCAGGTCCCACGGGTTGCGGACGGCGCCGAAGTGCGGGTTCTCGCTGGTGATCCCGAAGGCAAACTCGTGCAGGTTCTGCTTGCCCAGCAGGATGGCGCCGGCCGTCTTCAGCCGGGCCACCACGGTGGCGTCCTGAGCCGGCACGTTGTCCCGCATGATGCTCGAGCCAATGGTCGTCGGCACGCCGGCCACGTCGAACAGGTCTTTAACCCCGATGGGGACCCCGTGCAGCGGCCCGCGGTGCTGGCCGCGGCGGATCTCCCCTTCCGCCACACGGGCCGCGCGCAGCGCCTCGTCGCGCATGACCAGGATGAAGGCGTTGAGAGCAGGCTCGAAGCGCGCCACGCGTTCGAGCAGCGCCGCGGTGAGCTCAACGGGCGAGACGCGCCCGTCGCGCAGCAGCGGCGACAGCTCGTCGATGGCCAATTCGTGCAGGTCCACGATCCCAGCGTACACCGGCCAGCCGATGGGCTCGGCCCGTCGCTATGATGGTTCTGGTGAGGCCGCTACTGGCACAGCTGCGCGTCGAGCTCCTGCTGGCGCGGCGGCGTGGCGAGAGCGTGCTCATCACCCTGGTCGTTCCCATCGTTCTGCTGATCTTCTTCGGGACGGTGGCGCCGCCCTTCAGCGTGACCGGCCGCCCGGCCGATTTCCTGGTCCCCGGCCTCCTGGCTCTCGCCGTTATGTCAACCAGCATGGTGAGCCTGGGCATCGCCACCGCCTACGAGCGGTACTACGGCGCGCTCAAACGCCTGCTGGGCTCCCCGCTGCCGCGCGTGTCGCTCCTGGCCGCCAAGACGCTGGCCGTTCTCGCCATCGAGCTGCTTCAGATCCTGGTGCTCGGCACCATTGCGCACGTCGCGTTCGACTGGAGCCCGTCAGGCTCGCCCCCGCTCGCCGTCGCGGGCCTCCTGCTGGGCAGCGTCGCCTTCGCCGGCCTGGGCTTGCTGTTGGCCGGCACCCTGCGCGCCGAGGCCACGCTGGCAGTTGTCAACGGCCTGTACCTGGTGTTCCTCCTGCTCGGCGGCTTCGTCTTCCCTCTGGAGCGGCTGCCTGGCGTCGTCGGGACCGTGTCGCGCTTGCTGCCGCCAGCGGCGCTCAGCGACGCCACGCGGGGCGCGCTGAGCGGCAGCGGCTCGCCAGATGGCGTGGTCGGTGCGCTGGCCGTGCTGGCCATCTGGGCGGTGGTGTTCGGCGCCGCCGCCGCGCTTACCTTCCGGGCTGAGTGAGTGAGTCCGGACTGCGCCAGCGGCTCTGCCGCCCCCCCGCGGCGGCGCCAGGCCGGCCGGACAGCTAGCGGCGACGCAGGCCGCCAAGGCGCGACCGCACGTACAGCAGGTACCCGCCCAGCACGAGCCAGGTGATCGCGAAGGCCGCCAGGACGTAGCCGGCGTTGTGGTCGAGAGTCGGCACGCTGGAGGCTACGCCGGAGCGCCCTGGAGCGCGGTGCGCTCGCTCAGCACCTCGACCTCGAGCCGCAGCCGCACCAGATACGCGTACAGAGCTGTGAAGGCGGCCAGCGAGATGAGCAGCACGCCGACGATGTCGGTGGACTGCGTCTGGGCGGCCGGACCGAGCACCTGGGCCGGATGGAGCGTCCGCCACCAGACCGACGACAGGTAGACGATAGGCACGTCCACGAAGCCAACGATGCCGATGATCGCCGCGAAGGCCGGACCGCGCCCGCCTTCGGCGTAGGCGCGCACCATCAGGTACGCCAGGTACATGAACCACAGGATGGAGCTGGTCGTCAGCTTCGGGTCCCACGACCACCAGGTACCCCAGATGGGGTAGCCCCAGATGGCGCCGGTGACCAGCACCAGCGTCGTGAAGACGACGCCCACCTCGGCTGAAGCGCGGCCCAGCCGGTCCCACTTGCGGTTCCGCGTGCGCAGGTAGGCGACGCTGGCGACGAAGACGACGAAGAAGGCCAGGAACGCCACCCAGGCTATGGGCACGTGGAAGTAGACGATACGGGCCGCGTCACCCTGGACGCGGTCTGGCCGCGCCAGGACGAAGGTCCCGTACACCCCGAGCGCCATAAGGGCCAGGGAGACCCAACCGAGGATGCGCGTCGCCATCTCCCAGAAACTTACAGCGTGGCCCACCCGGTGTCCACGCTTTTCGGCCCGCGCCATACACTGCGCTGGTGACCACCCAACCCCCCTCCGGCCAGCAGCTGCTCATTCGCCACGGCGCCCAGCGCGCCACCATCGTGGAGGTTGGTGGCGGCCCACGCGAGTACGCGGTGGGCGACTGGCACGTTCTGGACGGCTACCCGGTGGACCAGATGTGCGACGGTGGCCGCGGCCAGCCGCTGTTCCCGTGGCCCAACCGCCTCGAGGACGGCGACTACACCTTCGCCGGCCAGAGCCTGCACCTGCCAGTGGACGAGCGCGACGTCCACAACGCCATCCACGGCCTGACCCGTTGGGCGAACTGGGCGGCCGACGGAGTCGCCGACGACCGGGTCACCATGCGTCTCGCGCTGTACCCGCGGCCAGGGTACCCGTTCACGCTGGCGCTGGCGGTCCAGTACCAGCTGGACGCGACCGGCCTCACCGTCCGGACGACTGCCCGCAACGACGGGCTGGTCCCGCTGCCCTTTGGCGCTGGGTACCACCCGTACATCAGCGTCGGCACCGAGCGGATCGACGACGCGGAGCTGCTGGTGCCGGCGCGGTCGTCTCTCGAAGCGAATGAGCGCAAGCTGCCCACCGGCCGGCTGCTGCCGGTCGAGGGCACGGAGAAGGACTTCCGTCAGTTCAGGCGCATCGGCCAGGTCCAGCTGGACACGTGCTTCACCGACCTCGTCCGCGGCCCCGACGGCCTGGCGCGCGTCCGCCTACGCGCCGCCAACGGGCACGCCGCCACCCTGTGGCTGGACGGCTCGTACGAGTACCTGATGGTGTATACGGGAGACACGCTGGCGCCGCCGCGGCGGCGCCAGGGGCTGGCGGTCGAGCCGATGACCTGTCCAGCGAACGCCTACCGTACCGGCGTCGGCCTGCGGGTACTGGCTCCCGGCGAATCTTTAACCGGCGTCTGGGGCATCCGGCCCGGGGACTGAGCCGACAAGCTTTAGACATTTGGCGCGTGCCAGCCACCTGGCGGCGCCAGCACCGTGTCGGCCTCTTTCGGGCCCCAGGTGTTCGGCTCGTAGGCGTGGACGGGAACCACGTTGCCCAGGATAGGGTCGACGACGGTCCAGGCGGCCTCGACGGCGTCCTCGCGGGCGAACATGGTCTGGTCTCCCACCTGCGCGTCGCTGAGCAGGCGCTGGTACGGAGTCATCTCGCCGCCGTGGTGGTGGCTGGCGATCAGCTCGACCTCTTCGCCAACCATGCGTTCGCCGGGCGCCTTGGCCCGCGCGCCCAGGCCGAGCACGACGTCCGGGCTGAGGCGGAACCGGAGGTAGTTCGTCTGGGCGGGCGACGGCTGCTCGAAGACGACTGGCGGCGGCCTCTTGAAGACGACCATGACTTCGGTGGCCGTCACGGGCAGGCACTTGCCGGCGCGGATGAACATGGGCACGCCGGCCCAGCGCCAGCTGTCGACGTGGAGGCGCAGGGCCACGAAGGTCTCGACCTGCGAGTCGGGCGCCACGCCGTCCTCCTGGCGGTAGCCGACGAACTGGCCGCGCACGACGTCGCGCGGCGCCAGCGGCCGAACCGCCTTGAGCGCCATCGTCTTGGCGTCGCGGATGGCGTCGCGGTCCCAGCGCACCGGCGGCTCCATGGTGACGTGGGCGAGCACCTGCAGCAGGTGGTTCTGGACGACGTCGCGGATCGTGCCGGCCTCCTCGTAGAAGCGGCCACGGCCGGCCACACCAAAATTCTCGGCCATGGCGATCTGGATGCTCTCGACGTAGTTGCGGCTCCAGATAGGCTCCAGGAAGGAGTTGGCGAAGCGGAAGTAGAGGAGGTTCTGGACCGGCTCCTTGCCGAGGTAGTGGTCGATGCGGAAGATCGACTCCTCCGGAAAGTACTGGCGCAGCGTGTCGTTCAGCCGACGCGCCGAGGCGAGGTCGCGACCAAAGGGCTTCTCGACGACGACCCGGGCGCCCTTGGCGCAGCCGGAGTCGGCCAAACCCCTGGCGACGGTGGGAAACATGCTTGGCGGAATCGCCAGGTAATGCAGCGGTCGTCGCGCAGCCCCGAGAGTCTGCCGCAGCTGCTGGTAGGTGGCCGGGTCCTGGTAATCGCCGTCGACGTAGAGCAGGAGGCTGGTGAGCTTGGCGAAGGCCGCCTCGTCGACTCCCCCGTGCTGTTCGAGGCTGTCCCGTGCCCGGGCGCGCAGCTTGTCCAGGTCAAAGCCGGCCTTCGCCACCCCGACGACGGGGACGTCCAGCTGCCCGTGCTGGATCATTGCCTGGAGCGACGGGAAGATCTGCTTGAAGGCTAGATCGCCGGTGGCCCCGAAGAAGACGAGTGCGTCCGAGTGAGGCTCCGCCATGAGGCTTCAGGGTACCGAATTTCGGCGGCGACCGCGTCCGCCACCGACACAGCGGCAGCGTCCGACGCCGTCGTCGCGACGCAGTCGAACCACACCACCTCTGGCGGGCAGGCGAACCGCAACGGAATCGTATGGCCAAGGCCGGTGGTGATGTGCAGCCGGGCGCTACCAATCCGCTGGAAGCCGCTGGCGATCCGGATCCGGGGGTCCAGACGGTGCGTGTAGGGAGCGCCGACGATGGGCAGGCGTATCTGGCCGCCGTGGGTGTGGCCGGCCAGGATGACGTCCGCGTCGTGGGCGGCCGCGCTGAACGCCAGGTCGGGCTCGTGGACCAGGGCCAAGCACGGTTCGGCCAGCCGCCGCCCCGCCATGGCGGCGGCCATGTCGGCGTGGCCGGCCCAGGCGGAGTCACAGCCGGCCAGCCAGAGAGTGCCAGCGGGGCCCGCGATACGCACTCCCTGGTTGTGGAGGACGACGAGTCCGGCGCTCCGCAGAGCATCGGCGATGGCATGCCCCTCGACCGAACCTGAGCTCCTGTGCGCCGGGCTGAACGGCGTCAACGCCCGGTTGATGGCGTCGTGCACCAGGTGCGCCAGTAGACCGCGGTGCTGCCGTGGCTTGGGCGCGCCGTGCTCGTGGTTGCCCAGCACGATGAAGGTGCCCAGGCGCGGTCGGGCCGAGCGCAAGACCGCCACGAGGGGCGGGACGTCGTGGATCGTTTCGCACACGTCGCCCGTGACGCACAGGAGATCCGGCTCCAGCCCGGCCAGCGCCAGCGCCTGCGCCCGGCTGAGCCGCGGGTAGTCGTGGCGCACGTGCAGGTCGCTGATGTGGACCAGCGACAGGTTTGGCCAGGCGGCGGGTACCGTGAGGCGCTGCCGCCTGAACACCGGACGGAACGGCGCGCGGAACACAGCGTTCGCGCCGCAGACGAGCGCGCCGAGCAGGACCACCAGGAACAACAGGGCCACGCTCCCACTCTACCGACACCGCCTGGCGCGCGGGCTTTTACTCGGTCTTCGTCCTTCGGCAGGCCGTGGTTCGTCAGGCCGCAGGCCGCAGCGTAGCGCGACAGGCTCACCATGAGCGGGACTTGACAGGCTCACCCTGAGCTTGCCCTTCGACAAGCTCAGGGTGAGCGGACGTGCATAACCTGGGTCAGGGGGCCGGCTGGCGCGGCGGGACGTGGACAAACCGCAGCAGCAGCAGCAGCGCGACGCTGATGGTGATGGCCAGCATGGCGAAGATACCGCGGTAGCCGAGCCACGGCAGGAACAGCTCCGCGGCAACCAGGACGGACAGCGGGATGGCCACCGACTCGGCCGCGGCCTTCAGTCCGGCGAAGACGCCGGTCTTCTCGGGTGGGATCAGCGCCGTCAGCAGCGGCCAGGAGACGGCCGTCGCCGCGCCGTTGCCGACTCCGGCCAGGGCCATCACGACGATCGTCTGACCAAGGGTGGTCACCAGGACGCCGCCGACAGCGCTCGCGGCCAGGAGCGCCCAGCCGGTGGCGAGGATGGCACGCGTGCCGGTGCGTTCGCTCAGCTTGCCGAAGCCGACGGCCGCCGCCGCGGTGACGACCAGGAGCCCCGCCGACAGGGCGAAGCCCGTCTGCTCGGTCTGATGGATGTCGTCGACGATGAACAGGACCAGGTACGGCAGGATCGCGTTCAGCCCAAACTGGTACACGAACAGCGTGCCTAGGTAGCGCAGCGCCAACGGGTGCCGCAGGAGGGCGGCCGCGTAGGAGCGCACCCGGGCGCGTCGGCGGCGGGGCTGGGACCCGACACTCTCGGCCAGCGGCGGCTCGTGCACGCCCAGGACGGTGACGGCAAAGCTCAGCAGCATGGCGGCGGCCACCAGGGCGTACGTCCACGCGGGAACGCCAGGGCCGCCGCTGGCGAAGACGACCACGACCAGCAGGAGCGCCACGGAGCTGGCGAGCTGAACTCCGGTGGCGAGACCGGAGAGCGGGCCCCGTTGGTCCAGCGGCGCGATGTCGCTCGGCAGCGCCGTGTAGGGGTCGACGGCGATGTTGAAGAAGACCGAGAAGAGCACGATCGTCGCCGCGAGCGAGGTGAGATCGTGGGTGAAGACGCTGACGACGAAGAACGCCGCGGACAGCGGTACGGCGACCACCATGAACGGCTTGCGCCGCCCGAAGCGGGTCTGGAGACGGTCAGACAGCCCGCCGACGGCCGGCTGGATGACGACCCCCTCGATGCTGCGGGCGCTGGCGAGCAGGCCGGTAACGAGGTCCGGGGCGCCGGCCGCCTTGAGGATCGGCGGCAGGACGAAGTTGTTGAACGCGTAGAACGCGCCGGTGCCGACCGAGGCGGTGGCGTACAGCCACGCCTGCGTGGTCTTAAGCTCGAGCTTGAGGCTGAGGTGGCCCGGCGCAGCGCCGGCGGTCGGCTCGGCTGGCACGGTCTCCGCGTGGGAGGCCCTGGCGCGGGCTAGAGCTCCTTGACCAGAGCCAGGGCGCGCTCGGCTTCGGCCAGCTCGCGACGGGAGCGCCGGTACCGTTCGAGGGCGTTAGGCGACGGCTGCTCGTACGCCGTCCGGTCGGCCTCGTCGAGGAGGGACTGGAGGTCGGCGACCAGGGACTGGAGGGACACCTTGGTGTGCTGGGTGAGCAGGCGGCGTGCGCCGGCGTCGATGGCCGCCTGGTCGATGGCGCCGTCCGTTCGGGCGCCGCGGGGCGGACGGAAAGCTGGGCGGCGACGCTGCTGGCGCCGCGCCATCAGGCGCCGTCCCGGTTGATCAGGATGAGGACGGCACGATCGAGCCTGGAGGGACACGGAGAGAAGGACATTCGCGGACGGCTCCCTCGACACAGAATGGACCGGCGGTGCTGGCGCCGCCGATCAGTAGCAGGCTGGGTTCCGTCGACACGAAAGAGGACGACGAAGCAAGCGTGGAACCATGGAACCAGCGGTATCACCGTAACACAGGCGTATGGGCCCAGGCGTGTGGCGGGTCGCGCCGCCCGGGGCGCCGCCCTCTAGAATGACTGTCGGTGGCAAGTGTCGAGCGGTACGACGCCGTCGTGATTGGCGCGGGCCAGGCCGGCGGTCCGCTGTCGACGGCGCTGGCCGGCGCGGGCCACCGGACCGCGCTGGTGGAGCGGAGCCACGTTGGCGGCACCTGCATCAACGAGGGCTGCACGCCGACGAAGACCATGGTGGCGTCCGCCCGGGTCGCCTACCTCGCGGGCCGGGGCGCCGACTACGGGGCCGACACCGGCCCGGTGGCTCTCGACATGGGGCGCGTGCGCCAACGGAAGCGGGACATCGTCGACTCCTTCCGCGCGGGCAGCGAGCGCCGCATCGTGGCGACCGACGGGGTAGACCTGATCAAGAGCGAGGCGCGCTTCGTTGGGCCGATGCGGATCGAGGTCGGCGGCGACGGGCAGAGCCCGCGGGTCCTCGAGGCCGGGTCGTACGTCTTCATCAACACCGGCGAACGGCCGAGCCGGCCGCCGATCCCGGGTCTGGACGACGTGCCGACCCTGGACTCCACCTCCATCATGGAGCTCGACGCCGTCCCGGAGCACCTGGTGGTGCTCGGCGGCGGCTACGTCGGCGTCGAGTTCGGCCAGATGTTCCGCCGCTTCGGCAGCCGCGTGACGCTCGTCCAGCGCGGCGGGCAGCTCCTCGGCCGCGAAGACCCGGACATTGCCGAAGCGGTGGCCGCGATCCTCCAGGACGACGGGGTCGAGGTGCTGCTGCGCACCGAGGCGGTCCGCGCCGAGCGCGGGCCAGACGGCCGCCCGCGCCTCACGGTGGCGACCCGGACGGGCGACGGGAGCGCCGGCGGGGTGGAGCGGATCATCGTCGGCTCGCATCTGCTGGTCGCCGTCGGCCGTGTGCCGAACACCGACCGGCTGAACCTGCCAGCGGCCGGCGTGGCGCTGGATCGACGCGGCTACGTCGTAGTGGACGAGCGGCTGCGGACGAACGTCCCGGGGGTGTACGCCCTTGGCGACGTCAAGGGGCCGCCCGCGTTCACCCACATCTCGTACGACGACTGGCGCATCATTCGCGCCAACCTGCTCGAGGGCGGCGACGCCACGACGACCGGGCGTCTCGTCCCGTACACGGTGTTCATGGACCCCCAGCTCGGTCGCGTGGGGCTGACCGAGACCGAGGCGCGGGCCACCGGTCGCCCTGTCCGGGTGGCGCGGCTACCGATGGCGAGCGTGGCCCGGGCGCTCGAGGTCGACGAGACGCGCGGCCTGCTCAAGGCTGTGGTGGACGCCGAGACCGACCAGATCGTCGGCTTCGCGGCGCTCGGCGTCGAGGGTGGCGAGATCATGGCCATGGCCGAGATCGCCATGCTCGGCAAGCTGCGGTACACGGCGCTCAGGGAGGCGATCTTCGCCCACCCAACCCTGGCGGAGGCGTTCAACAACCTGTTCATGGCGCTGGACTCGTAGCTAGTCGTTTAAATAACTAAATAACCAACTACAACGGGAGGCCGACATGGAGATCGGGATGATTGGGCTCGGCCGCATGGGCGGCAACATGGCAACCCGCCTCATGCAGCGCGGGCACCGGGTGATCGCGTACGACCGCAGCGACGAGTCGGTGAAGGCGCAGGAGGCCGCGGGCGCGACGGGCGCCGGCTCGCTGCGGGATCTGGTCGGCGCGTTCAAGGAGCGGCCGCGGGTCACCTGGGTGATGGTGCCGGCTGGCGACCCGACCACGCAGACCATCCGCGAGCTGGCGAACCTGGGCGAGCCGGGCGACGTGATCATCGACGGCGGCAACACCAACTGGGAGCTGGCCTTGCAGGACGCGGCGTACGTGGCGGGCCACGGCCAGCAGTACCTGGACGCGGGCACCTCGGGCGGCGTCTGGGGACTCGAGAACGGCTACTGCCTGATGGTGGGCGGGGACAAGGTGGCGTACGAGCACTGCCTGCCGTTGTTCCAGGCGCTCGCGCCCGAGGGCGGCGGCCTAGTCCACACGGGCGTGGCCGGGTCGGGGCACTTCGTCAAGATGGTGCACAACGGGATCGAGTACGCGCTGATGCAGTCGTACGCCGAGGGCTTCGAGATCATGAAGCAGGCGGAGTCGTTTCCCGGTCTGGACCTGGCGGCGATTGCCGACGCCTGGCGGACGGGCAGCGTGGTCCGTTCGTGGCTGCTGGACCTGATAGCGGCCGGCCTGGCCGACGACCCGGGCCTCGACAAGATCACCGGCTACGTCGAAGACACCGGCGAGGGCCGCTGGACGCTCCGCAACGCCATCCAGTGGGCGGTGCCGACGCCAGTGATCGCGCTCTCCCTGTTCGAGCGGTTCCGCAGCCGCCAGGAGAACACCTTCGGCGACCGCATGCTCGCCATGATGCGCCACCAGTTCGGCGGCCACGCCGTCAAAACGAGCCATTAGCCGTCAGCAGGCATGAGGGCGTATGGCCCGCTGCGCCCCAGTCCGATACTGCTGTACGGCTTCTTTAGCTGATAGCTGATAGCTGATAGCTGATAGCTGACGGCTGACAGCTCGTCTAGTAATGGATCGACACCGGGGTGCCCACGTCCGCCCAGCTCCAGAGCCAGGCGCTGTCGTTGTAGGTCAGGCCCAGGCAGCCGTGGGACCCCGCGTACCCCCACATGCTGGACCAGTAGTTGTAGTGCAGGCTGGCGCCGTCGTCGGTGAAGTACTGGGTGAACAGGACGCCCGTCAGGTAGTAGCCGCCCGGCCCGTTCCGCGGAATGCCTATCGTGTCGCTGTTCATCGTCTCGTCCGCCACGCGGCGCAGGATGGTGAAGGTGCCCGTCGGCGTCGGCCGTGGCCCGGCGCCTTTGATCGTGAGGAACGACCGCACCGCCTCGGCCCCTTGGTACCCTGTCACGCGGGCCGGGGAGGCCAGGTCGACGTCGAGCCAGTGGCCAACGTAGCGGTCGGGGTGGTTCGGTAAGAACACTGCCCCCGTCGGCAGGTAGTCGCCGTCCGTCGTGCCGTACCAGGGGGACCCGTCGTCGCCCTGGACGACGCCGCTGACGGTCACCCAGGCGCTGGACGACACGCTCCTGTCGGCCGCGTCGTCGGCCGTCGTGGGGTAGACCGCGAGAGTCGACCGCTGCGTCACGATGCCTGGCTCGTCCAGCTGCTCCTGAAGTGGCGGCCGCTCCTTGAGCAGGTACGGCGACGGCGCGTCGCCCGGGCCGAGCAGGTCGCTGCGCACGAAGGCCGTGCCCCCCGTTCGCGGGTTCCAGACCGTCGCCCAGTCGCCCTGGTAGCCGAGGATGCCGACCGGCGCCAGCGGCGGCAGCACGGCGAACTGGTCGCTGTCGTCGCTCGGCTGGCTGTGCAGAGCCGCCGGGTTGGTCGTGACCGCCCACTGGGCGGCTGGCGGCAGCGGCGGAACCACCGTCGGCGCGGCGGCGCCGGCCGCGCCAGGTCCGGCGAGCAGGGCCCCGAACAGCAGGACCAGGAGGATGGGCAACAATCGCGCGACGCCGCGGCGTCCTCTTCCGGGGGTGAACACGACCACTGACGCGAACAAGAGAGATCCCCTTTCGTGGCCAAGACCGGGGTGTGGCGAGCGCGGCACGGACCGGGCCGCACCGCACCAGAACAATCCAGGGTACACCAGGAGCAACCACCGCGGGCTCCTACGGCCACCGGTCCTGCGGTATCCTCGGTCGATCCGGTGACTCGGTAGAGGCGGCGCACATGCTGGACGTACTCATTCGGGGCGGCAAGCTGATTGACGGCACGGGCAATCCATGGCTACGGGCCGACGTGGCCATCGCCGACGGGCGCGTCGTGGCGGTTGGCAAGCTGGCCGGCGAGGCCGCGCGCCGCGCGATCGACGCGGACGGCCTGTGCGTCAGCCCGGGCTTCGTGGACATGCACACCCATTCCGACCTCCAGCTCATGGCCCAGCCAACCTGGGAGGTCAAGGTGGCGCAGGGCGTGACGCTCGAGGTGCTCGGCCAGGACGGCCTCGGGTTGGCGCCGGTGACGGCCGAGAGCGCCGCCGTGCTGCGCCAGCAGCTGAAGGGCTGGAACGGCGATCCGCCTGGGGTCGACTGGGGCTGGCGTAGCATGGCCGAGTACCTCGAGCGCTTCGACGGGCGGGTCTCGCCCAACGTCGCCGTCCTCGTCGGGCACGGCACGGTCCGGCTGAGCGCGATGGGCATGGAGCGGCGCGCGCCGACGCCGTCCGAGCTGGCGACCATGCAGCGCCTGGTGGCCGAGGCGATGGGCGACGGCGCCGTCGGGCTCTCGGCCGGGCTGACGTACGCGCCGGCGATGTTCTCGACTGACGACGAGCTGGTCGCGCTGTGCCGGGTCCTGGGCCCGTTCGCCGGCTACTACCAGCCGCACCACCGCAACTACGGCGTGCACGCCATGGAGGCCTACGCGGCGAGCATCGCCATCGGGCGGGAAGCCGGCGTGCCCGTGCACCTGACCCACGCCAACCTGGGGTACGAGGTGAACCGGGGCCGGGCGCCCGAGCTGCTGGCGATGGTGGACGCGGCGCGGGCCGAGGGGGTGGACGTCACCATGGACAGCTACCCGTACCTGGCCGGCAACACCTACCTCCACGCGTACCTTCCCAGCTGGGTGCACGAGGGCGGCAACAGGGCCATCATGGCCCGGCTGGCGGACCCGGCCCAGCGGGGCCGTATCCGCCAGGAGATGGAGCTGACCGGGTCGGACGGCGCCCACGGCGTGCCCATCGACTGGTCCAAGGTCGTCCTGACCAACGCGGGCCGGCCCGAGAACCGCGGCTACGTCGGCAGGAGCATCGCCGACGCCGCGGCATCGGCCGGCGGGTCGCCCGACCCCTTCTCGTTCTACTGCGACCTGCTGCTGGCGGAGGAGCTGGGGGTCGGCTCGCTCAGCTTCACCGGCAACGAGGAGAACGTCCGCGCCACGATGCAGCACCCCGCCCACATGGCTGGCAGCGACGGCATCGTAGTGGGCGACCGGCCACACCCGCGCGCCTGGGGAACGTTCGTCCGCTACCTCGCCGTGTACGTCCGCGAGCTGGGCCTGGTGCGCCTGGAGGATATGGTGCGGAAGATGACCAGCCAGCCGGCGCAGCGGCTGGGACTGTTCGACCGCGGGGTGCTGCGGCCAGGCGCCGCGGCCGACGTGGTCTGCTTCGACGCCGACCGTGTCCGGGACACGGCCACCTACGAGTCGCCGCGCCAGGCGCCCGACGGTGTGCCGTACGTGCTGGTCAACGGCGAGCTGGTGATCGACGGCGGCCGGCACACGGGGGCGACGCCTGGCCGCGCGCTCCGCCGAGCCCGGGTCAGCGCGGCAGCGGGCGCACCAGCCGCTCCATGAGGTCGGCCAGGGTGGCGGCCGGGTCGTCGCCGCAGCCGACGTGCACCGGCGACGTCTGGATAACAGTGCTCCTGGGCGCGGTCAGCCAGTGGAAGCGCTCCGACGCCGGCAGGGCGGCGATGGCCCCGCCGCCGGCGGCCCCGGCGCTGATCGCCTGGAACGCCCGCAGGTGCCGCTCGACGAGGGCGACGTCGACGTCCTGGGCCAGCGCCCGCAGGCGGTCGTGGTCGAGCGCGACGCGGGCCTCCAGGAACCCGAGCTGCCGGGCGAACAACACAACGCCCACGTTGACGCGCTCACCGCGCTCGATCCGCGGGACGACGCGAATGATGGCGTAGCTATACCACACGATGGGTGAGGCGCGGTCCGAGCCGGACCGCGGGCGCGGCCTGGGCGGCGACTGCCTCGCGCAGCCACGGCCGCGGCCCGTTCAGCCGCTCCACCAGGTAGCGCACGTAGGCGGCGCGGTGAGCGTCCAGGCTGGCGAACAGCTCCTCGCCGCCGAGCCACTCCGCCGGCACCGAGCCGACGACGTCGCGGATGACGGCCTCGGTCAGCCGCGGCCGGAGACGGGCGTCCGCCTGCTCGAGGTCGGCGGCGGTGTGCAGCAGAACGTGGTTCTTGATCTCCGGGAAGGCGCTCTGGATGCGGCCCTCCCAGCCCTCCCAACGGTGGTGCAGGTAGAGCGTGGCGCCGTGGTCGATGAGCCAGACGCCGCCCCGCCAGACGAGCAGGTTCGTGTTGCGCACCGTGCGGTCAACGTTGGTGAGGTAGGCGTCGAACCAGACGATGGCGGCGGCGAGGTCGGGCGGGACCGTGGTGTCGACGCTGGGGTCGAAGGCGAGCGCGCCGGCGAGGTAGGCCAGGCCGAAGTTGGCGCCGACGCTGGCGCGCAGGATGTCCTGGATCTCGGGGTCGGGCTCGGCTCGGCCGAAGCCGTCCCCGAGCTCGACGATAGCCGGCCCGGGCACCGGCAGACCGGCGGCCCGGGCCAGGCCGGCGGCGAGAACCTCGGCGATCAGCGCCTTGGGCCCCTGGCCGGCACCGCGGAACTTCACGACGTACGGCCCCGGCGGGTCGGTATCGACGACTGCCGGCAGTGAGCCGCCCTCCCGCAACGGCACGACGTAGCGCGTGCCTACGACGCGCGGGATGGGCTGCCAGGGCGGGCTCGCGAGGGTGGTCATGGCGCGTCTGGACCGGGCATGAGGGTGCCACGTTGAGCCCGGGCGGTGCCAGGTGGGCGCGCCCGCCTGGCACGATAGGTGCTGTCTCCTCCCCAGGGTTCCTCTTCCCGTTTCCGCCAAGGAGTCGACACGCACCATGAACGCGATCAAGCTTCTCCGCACCATGCACGCGGACGCCAAAATGAGGTTCCGCCTCATTCTCGGCTCCGACAACCCGCAGGAAGCGGCCACCATGTGGCAGCAGCTCCAGCCCGTCCTCAAGCTCCACGAGCAGATGGAGGACACGTACCTGTACGGCCCGCTCCAGAAACAGCTTCTCCCCGGCAGCGTGCTGGGCGACTACGAGCAGCAGCACCACGCCGACGTGGCGCTGGTCGACGGCCTGATCCAGGGGACGGCTGAGCTGAAGGCCGGCACGCCACCGTGGCGGATGCAGGTGGCGCAGATCAACGACCTGCTGGCCAGGCACATCATGGACGAAGAGGGCCAGATCTTCCCACGGATCGAGCAGGTGTGGGACGGCGAGCGGCTGGAGCAGGCCGGCCAGAAGATGGCGGCGATGCAGGCCGGTGCGCCGGTGGTCGATCTGCCGGAGAAGGCGAAGGCGCTGGTCGACAAGGCCAAAGACGCGATCAGCGACATCCGCAGCTGACGGCGAGCTATCAGCTATCAGCTATCAGCTATCAGCAGTGGGCTGACCGCTCGCTCGCTGACAGCTCGTTTGGAGATCTTCATGGACAATTCCGCGCAGGACGGGCTCGTTCAGGACGGGCTCAGCAAAGACCAGCAGCTGTACGCCTTCGAGGCCCGGCCCGAGGGCACCTACCTCACGACGAACGAGAGCGTGCGCATCCCGCACGACGACGACTCACTCAAGGCCGGCGAGCGCGGCCCGACGCTCATGGAGGACGTCCACTTCCGTGAGAAGATCACCCACTTCGACCACGAGCGCATCCCCGAGCGCGTCGTCCACGCCCGCGGCGCCGGCGCCCACGGCTACTTCCAGGTGTACGAGTCGATGGCCGAGTACACCAAGGCCGGGTTTTTGCAGGACCCGGCGAAGAAGACGCCCGTGTTCGTGCGCTTCTCGACAGTCGCGGGCTCGCGCGGCTCGGCGGACACGGCGCGCGACGTGCGCGGCTTCGCCACCAAGTTCTACACCGACGAGGGCGTCTACGACCTGGTCGGCAACAACATCCCGGTCTTCTTCATCCAGGACGCCATCAAGTTCCCGGACGTCATCCACGCCGCCAAGCCGGAGCCGCACAACGAGATCCCGCAGGCCTCCACCGCCCACGACACGTTCTGGGACTTCATCTCGCTGATGCCCGAGTCCATGCACATGGCCATGTGGGTGCTGTCCGACCGCGCCATCCCGCGCAGCTTCCGCATGATGGAGGGCTTCGGCGTCCACACCTTCCGCTTCGTCAACGCCGCGGGCAAGGCGCGCTTCGTCAAGTTCCACTGGAAGCCGCTGCTCGGGGTCCACTCGCTCGTCTGGGACGAGGCGCAGAAGCTGGCGGGCAAGGACCCGGACTTCCACCGCCGCGACCTCTGGGAAGCGATCCAGCAGGGCGACTACCCGGAGTGGGAGTTCGGCGTCCAGCTGCTGGAGGAGGCCGACGAGTTCAAATTCCCGTTCGACGTGCTCGACGCCACCAAGATCTGGCCCGAGGAGCTGGTGCCGGTGCGGCGTATCGGCAAGATGACCCTCAACCGCAATCCGGAGAACTTCTTCGCCGAGACCGAGCAGGTCGCCTTCCACACCGGCCATCTGGTGCCGGGTATCGACGTGACCGACGACCCGCTGCTGCAGGGTCGCCTGTTCTCCTATCTGGACACGCAGCTGACGCGGCTGGGGGGACCGAACTTCGCCGAGATCCCGATCAACAAGTCGGTGGCCAAGGTGCGCAACAACCAGCGCGACGGCTTCCACCGGACCCAGATCGACCACGGGCGGGCCAGCTACTTTCCGAACAGCATCGGCGGCGGCTGCCCGGCCCTGGCGCCGGAGTCGGCGGGCGGCTACCGCCACTACGCCGAGAAGGTGGACGGGCAGAAGATCCGCTCCCGGAGCGAGAAGTTCAAGGACTACTTCAGCCAGGCCACGCTGTTCTGGAACAGCATGTCGCCGCCGGAGAAGCGGCACATCGTCGATGCCGCCCGCTTCGAGGTCGGCCACGTCGAGAGCCCGCTCGTCCGGGAGCGGATGGTGGCGCTGTTCGACCTGGTCAGTCGCGACCTGGCCAGCCAGGTGGCCGAGGTGGTCGGCGTGCCCGCGCCGACGGGCGCTGGCGTCGAGATCCGCGACGCCGCCGGCGCCGTGCTGCGCCGCGTCGAGCCGCCGGTGAAGAACGGCGTGTGGGTCGAGCGATCGCCGGCGCTGAGCATGGAGCAGACGGTCAAGAGCTCGGCCAAGAGTCGGCGCGTGGCGGTCCTCGTGGCCGCCGGGTTCGACGGCGCCGAGCTCGCCACCGTCCGCGGCGCGCTGGAGTCCGCCGGGGCCCACCCAGACGTCGTGTCGCGCAACCTGGGCACGGTTCGCGGCGCCGACGGTACGCCGGTGCCTGTGGACAAGACGTCCCAGATCGCGGCCTCGGTCATGTACGACGCCGTGTACGTCCCGGGCGGGAAGGCGAGCGTGGAGGCGCTGAGCCGCCAGGGCGACGTGGTCCTCTTCCTGGCCGAGGCGTTCCAGCACGGCAAGGTGATCGGCCTGGGCGGCGACGCCGCGGAGCTGCTGGCCAGGTTCCTGCCGACGGCGTCCCAGCCGCCGGACGCGGGCGTGGTGATGGGCAGGCACGGCGCGGCCGTCGACGCCTTCGCCCAGCAATTCATCGAGGCGATGGCCCAGCACCGGTTCCCCCTGCGCGACCAGCTGGAGCTAGTGCCAGCCTAGCAAAGCTGGGGTGAGGGTGGGCCAGCGCACCCGCAACGCTGCCTGCGCCTGGACCGCCACCCTCACCCGGCCTTCGTTCCGCGGCTACAAGCGGAGCAGTCGTTTCGTCGCCTGGCGGATGACCTCGGACAGGGACAGGCCGGCCAGGGCGCCAACGAGCACGTCGCCGGGGTAGTGGGCGCCGACGTAGACTCGGCTCACGCCCACGCCGGTCGCCAGCGTCAGGAACAGTGGCGCCTGGCGTCGCCAGACAGTGCTCAGCACCCAGGCGCCGGCGAACGACGACGCCGTGTGCCCGCTCGGGAACGACCAGCTCCCCGGCTTCTTGCCGACCACCAGCGCACGCACGATGTCGATGAACGGCCGCCGGCGGCGGAAGAACGTTTTGAGCGGGTAGTCCACCACCAGCGTCGCCCCGACCACGCACGGCAGCGCCAGCTTCAGCGCCCGGCCGCCGCGCGGGACGCCCAGCAGACACGCGGCCGCCGCGCCGAGGCTCCACACCCAGCCACCCACCGCCACGACGGCGACGAGCCACCCCAGCCTGTCCAGCCAGCCCGGGTGGGGCGCCTCGTTCACTGCCAGGTACAGGCGGGCGTCCAGCGCCTGCAGGGGCCCCATGCGCCGCAGCACCGCCGCGCGCAGGAGCGAGCGGCCGCGGCGCGCGGCCGGCGACGCTGGCTCGGCGCCCGGCTCGAGCGCCGCCTGCACGACCGCGCCCACGCCCGTCGGGTCGGACGGCGCGGCTACGCTGTCGGCAGCGGCCGCCGCCAGCACCTCGGCCACGTCCTCATGCCGTCGCGGGCCGGTGGCCGCCGCCGCGTCGACGACCGCCGCCGCCGCGGCTCCCGTGCCCGCGGCATCCGCCGCCTGCTGCTCGGTCTGCCCAGCCGCTAGCCGCTCCACGCTGTCGATGACGGCGTCTGCCGCCGCCGGTGTTTGGACGCCGCTGACCCGCTGCGCCAGAACGTCCCGGACGCGGGCGTGGACGGCCAGCGGCTCGTCGTCCCGGGGTGGCATCCCGACTAGCTCGCCACGGCCCCGGTGTAGTCGAGCGCCGCCGTCTCGTCGCGGCCTGGCGCCACGGCAAGGGCGCGCATCACCACCGTCGCCAGCGCCGCCACCACGGCGTTGGCGACCAAGGCGTACAGGGCCGCGTAGCCGGGGATCACGGCGTCGCCCAGGGCCAGCGGGTACACCGACACGAAGTTCTGCGAGATCGCCATGGCGCTACCGAGCACCATACCGACGAGCCAGCCGAGCAGCAGGGCGCGGCGGTGGAACCAGCGCGTGTACAGGCCGAAGACGATGGCCGGGAAGGTCTGGATGATCCACACCCCGCCCAACAGCTGGAGGTTGATGGCGTACGGCAGCGGCAGGAAGATGATGAACACCAGGGCGCCTGCCTTGACGACCAGCGACACGATCTTGGCCACCTGCGCCTCCTCCCGCGGCGTGCACTGCGGGCGGAAGTACTCGCGGTACACGTTGCGGGTGAACAGGTTGGCCGAGGCGATGGACATGATCGCCGACGGCACAAGAGCGCCAATCGCGATAGCGGCGAAGGCGAAGCCGGCGAACCACGACGGGAACATCGCCGTGAAGAGGGCGGGAATGGCGCCCTGCGCGCCGTAGGGCGGCGCCGCCTGGATGCCGGCGGCCAGCGCCATGAAGCCGAGCAGCGCCAGCAGGCCGAGCAGCAGGCTGTAGGCGGGCAGCAGCGCCGCGTTGCGCCGGATGACGTCGCGGCTGTTCGAGCTGAGCACGCCGGTGACCGAGTGTGGGTACATGAACAGGGCCAGCGCCGAGCCGAGCGCCAGCGTTGCGTACGCGGTGTACTGTCGAGGATTCAGCAGCAGCCTCTCGGGCGGCACGGCGGCGAAGATGTTGCCGTACCCGCCGAGCCTGATCGGGATCACGACGACCGCGACGATGACGGTGATGTAGATCAACGCGTCCTTCACGACGGCGATCATCGCCGGCGCCCGGAGCCCACTCTGGTAGGTGTACACCGCCAGGACGACGAAGGCGATGATCAGGGGGGCGTCGCCCGGGATACCCATGGCGGCAAGCACGACCTCGATGCCGACCAGCTGGAGGGCGATGTAGGGCATCGTGGCCAGGACGCCGGTGAAGGCCACGGCCAGCGCCAGGAGGCCGCTGTCGTAGCGCCCGCGCACGAAGTCGGCTGGGGTGATGTAGCCGTGCTTGCGGCACACTGACCAGAGGCGGGGCATGATGAGGAAGATGAACGGGTAGACGATGATGGTGTAGGGCAGGGCGAACAGGCCGATGGCGCCGGTCCCGAAGACGGCGGCGGGGACGGCGACGAACGTGTAGGCGGTGTACAGGTCGCCGCCGAGCAGAAACCAGGTGACGATGGTACCGAAGCGACCGCCGGCCAGCCCCCACTCGTGGAGCAGGCCGAGGTCGCCACGCCGCCAGCGGGAGGCGACGAAGCCGAGGACAGTGACGAACAGGAACAGGGCGACGAAGACGCCGAGCGCCACGTAGTCGATCATGAGCCCAGCTCCCTACGTCGTCGCGCGGTAGACGATGGCGGTCAAGGCAGCGGTGATGGCGACCCAGACGAACTGGTACCAGTAGAAGAAAGGGACGCCCAGCACGGCGGGGCTGCCGCCGGCGTACAGCGGCACCCACAGCACACCGATGAACGGGAGGAGCAGCAGCAGGTACCAGAGGGGGTTGATGCGTCGGGCGGTGCGCGGCCGCGCCGTCAGGTGTTCCACGAGCTGGATCCTCCCTCGCGAGGTGTCGAGCGTGCTGGGTCGTGGGGGACGCGGGTGTCGCCCGTCGCGCCGCCGGCGCCTAGGCTGCTTCGGCATCGGTGTCCTCAGGGTGCGCATCTCCTGTAGCGCGGGCGCCCATCGCACGGGCATTCTGCACCATACGGCCGGTGCCGTGACGGCGGGCCTGGTCGGTGGTGACGAGCACTGGTCGAACCTCCCTGAATGAGTCGCCGTGTGGCGTGATCGGCGCGTGGCTCGCGGAGCGCGGCCCCATGCTACCGGCCCGGAGCAACACCGACGCCAGCCGGCCGCGGCGCTAGCGGGCCTGTGTTCGCGCTACGCGCTCAGGCGCCCACGCCGCCCGCTCCGAGGCGACGCTCCACGCCCTCCCGGACCGCCGGGTCGTGGGCAGCGAGCGCCCGCAGCAGGCCGAAGTTGCCGGCCAGCATCATGTCGCCGTGCGGCACGGCCAGCACCGGCCGGCTGCCGCTCTCCACCAGCAGCCGCCGGCGCGGGCCGGTGACCGCCACCAGCTCGGGCGCCGCCGCCGTCGGGTCGAGCACCAGCGCACCGTGCCCCTTGTCGGCGTAGACCTCCTCGTTGCGGATGGTGCCGGCGCTCAGCTGGTCGACGTACCGGCCGAGGCCGGCGGCCGTGAGCTCACCCGTGTGGTGCTCGAACAGCCCGGCGACCCGCCCGCCCAGCAGGTGGAACGCGAGGCAGTGGAAGTTGCCGACGTTGACCACGACCCGGTTGTCGGCGGCCCGCACCCGGGCGTCGTCCAGGGCGCCCAGGACGGCCGCCGGCGCCGTGTCCATCACCAGCGTCGGCAGGTCGGCGGGAGCCGCGTCGACGACCGTCTGGAGGCGCGTCATGCTGGCCGGTACGCCGCCGCGGAGAAAGGCAAGCCCGTAAAGCCCGGCCAGCCCGTCGCCACCAGCCGCACTGAGCCGGTCGCGCAGGTACTGGAAGCGAAAGACGCGGTCGCTCACCCCGGGCGGCGCGGCGCCGTGGTCGAAGACGGCCACCGCCAACGCGTCCAGGCGCAGCGACACGCCGAAACCGCTGAGCGCGCCGACGATGCGCTCCAGCCACAGGTCGCCGAGCAGCACCTCGACGGCCCCGCCCGACCCCGCCAGCTGGCGAGCCTCGTCGTCGGACACGACGGCGATGCCCATCGCGGCCACGGCCGCCAGGTCGTCGTCGAACGTCCGCGCCGCCGCCGGGGTGGCGAACGCGGCCAGGCCCGCCCGCACGTGGTCCATGACCGCCCAGTGGCACGGCCCACCGCCCATGGTGACGCCGCGCAGCACCAGCCGGCGCCGGCCCGCGGTGGCCGCCCGAACCTGGTCGCGCACGACCACCGTCGGCGCCGGCAGGACCATCTTGAAGCAGTTCTCCAGCTCCCGCTCGGCGTCGAAGAGCAGGATGTCCTGCGTGCCGGTGCCCACGTCCACCGTCAGGATCTGCATACCGTCACCGTCACCGCCACCGTGCGCCGTCGTCGGCCCCCCATCATACGGCGCGCTGGGCGGGATCACAGACGGATCACGAGCAGCCGCCGGCGCCGAGGCGCGGTCGGCGGCAGTCCTACAATCGCCCGGGTGGCGACCGCTATCACCGCCCTCCTGATGGCCCTCGCCGCCGTCGCCGCCTGGGGCGGGCTGGCCTGGCTGGTCGCCACCGTCCCGCCGACGCGCCCGTTCGCGCTCGTCGTCCTCTACCTGTTCGCCTTCACCGGCATCACCAGCACTGCCGCGTTGGCCGCCTGGGCCGTCCTCAAGCCGCGCGCCCCGCAGGGCCGCCTCGAATCCCCGGCCGGCTACGTCGGGCACGCCGTCCTGCTCGCCCTGATCGCGCTGTTCGCGCTGTGGCTCCAGTCGCTGCGCATGCTCACGCCCACCGTGGCCCTGCTGCTGATAGGGCTCTACACCTTCCTCGAGCTGGCGCTGCTCTTCGGGACACGGGGCGCTGTCGAGCTGGACGTGGCCCGCCACGCGGCCGGCGCCGACGACCCGTGAATCGGCCCCCGGCCGACAACCCGTTCGACAGCTTTCCCCGCCTGTACGACTGGGAGCACGACCTGTTCCAGGACGACGTCGAGCTGTACCTGGCGTTGGCGCGGCGTTTCGGCAGCCCCGTGCTCGAGCTGGCCTGTGGCACTGGCCGAATCCTGGCCGTCCTGGCCGCGGCCGGCCTGCCGTGCACCGGGGTCGACAGCTCGCCGGCGATGTTGAGCCGCGCCCGCGAGCGGCTGCGGCTGGTCGGCGCCACCGCGACGCTGCTAACGCAGCCGATCGAGAGCGGCCGGCTCGACGGCCGCTTCGGCACCATCCTGCTGCCCCTCGACGGTCTCGGGCTGCTGCTGTCGCGGTCGGACCAGCTGGCCGCGCTGCGCTCGGCGCGCGCCTGCGTCCGACACGACGGGCGCCTCGTCCTCGACGTCGCCAACGGCAACCTGCGCGGCGGCCAGGAGCCGGTCGAGGAGGTGCAGCGCCACCTCACGGCGCCCGATCCGGACACGGGCCGACCGATCACCAAGTGGGCGGTTCGCCGGTCGGATCCAGCCGAGCAGCTGGACGAGCTGACCTTCCTGTACGACGAGGAGACGGCCCAGGGCTGCCTGCGCCGCACCACTGTCCAGCTACGCCTGCGCTGGTTCGGCCGGTTCGAGCTCGAGCTGCTGCTCGAGCGCGCCGGCTGGCAGATCGCCGAGCTGTACGGCGGCTACGGCCTGGAGCCGTACGGCGCCGGCAGCGACCGCCTGCTGGTCGTCGCCAGGCCGGCGCCGGCCTGAACAACCACTGCCGAGCGCGCGCCTTTCTGTCATCATTGACCCTGTGCCCGTGGGGTCGGCCCGTTTCATCGACAAGCTCGTCGGGAGAGCGCGCGCCCATGACACCTGGCTGTGCGTCGGCCTCGATCCCGACCCTCGGCTGGCGCCACCGGCGCTGGTGCGGGCACACCCGGAGGCCTGGCTGGGCCACTTCCTGGCCGGCATCGTCGAAGCCACCAGCGACCTGGTGTGCTGCTACAAGCCGAACCTGGCATTCTTCGAGCCCTTTGGGCCGGCTGGTATGGTCGCGCTGCGACAGACGCTGGCCGCGATCCCGGCCGCCATCCCCACGCTGGCCGACGCCAAGCGCGCCGACATCGGCAACTCGTCGCGTGGCTACGCCCGCGCGCTGTACGAGGAGCTCGGCTTCGACGCCGCCACCGTCAGCCCCTACCTGGGCGGCGACTCGCTGGCCCCGTTCTTCGCGTATCCGGAGCGCGGCGTGTTCGTCCTGTGCAAGACGAGCAACCCCGGCGCCGCCGAGCTCCAGGAGCTGATGGTGCGGGCGCCGGACGGCGGCGAGCGGCCTCTGTACCAGGTGGTCGCACAGAGCGCGCTCAGCTGGGACCAGCACGGCACTCTCGGTCTGGTGGTGGGCGCCACCTACCCGGAGGCGGTCGCCGCGGTGCGCGCGCTCGCGCCCAGCGTGCCCATCCTGCTCCCCGGCGTCGGCGCCCAGGCCGGCGAGCTGGAGCGCGCCGTTGCCGCCGCCGTGGATGCGCGCGGCGAGCGGGTCCTGCCCAACGCCAGCCGCAGCGTCCTGTACGCCAGCGCCGGGCCAGACTGGCAGGAGGCGGCCAGAAGCGCGGCGCTGGCGCTGCGCGACGCGGTCAACGCGGCGCGCCAGGGGCGTGGCAACCGATGAGCGAGCCGGCGTCGGGTCGGCCCGTCAGCGTCCAGCCAGGCGACGTGGTGCGGCTGCGCAAGCCGCACCCCTGCGGCGGCGCCGACTGGACTGTCGTGCGGATCGGCGCCGACATCGGCCTGAAGTGCACCACGTGCCAGCATCGCGTCATGCTGACGCGCCCCGAGTTCGAGCGCCGGGTTAAAGTCTTCCTGCGCCACGCCGGGTCCGATCAGGCGGGAGCCAGCACCGGTGGGCCCACCGCTGAGTGAGGCGCTGCGGGATGACGTGCGGCAATCGCCAGCGGGGCTGGCCCTGGCGCCCAGCGCACCGGACGGCACCATTTGGCGCAACCGCGACTTCCTGCTCCTGTGGCTGGCGCAGATCATCAGCCAGACGGCGCAGAACGCCATCTGGTTCGGCATCCTCATCCTGGTTCAGCACCGGAGCAACTCGAGCACCCAGCTCAGCCTGGCCATCCTGACGCTCATCATCCCCAGCGTCCTGTTCGGCGTGCTGGCCGGGGTGTACGTGGACAGGTGGGACAAGCGGTCGGTCCTGATCATCACCAACGTCGTGCGCGGCGGCATCGCCTTCGGCTACGCGCTGTTCGGCCTGGTCGGCGTGCTGCCCCTGAGCGCGCTGTACCTGGTCAACTTCGCCTTCTCGACAGTCGGGCACTTCTTCGCGCCCGCCGAGTCGGCGATGATCCCGGCCATCGTCTCGCGGCCACGGCTGATCCAGGCCAACAGCCTGTTCCACCTCAGCTTCACCGCGTCGCAGCTCGTCGGCCTGGTGGTGCTTGGTCCGCTGCTGGTGAAGGCGGTCGGCCTGGACGCGCTGTTCTACGTCATGGCAGGGGCCATCGTGGTCTGTGGCGGGCTGGTCTGGCCGTTGCCCCGCCATCGCGGCGAACACGACCCAGAGGTGGCCACCACGGGGTCGGAGGCGATCCAGGGCGTCTGGCGCGATGCGCGGGCGGTGGCGACATTCGTCCTGGGCCGGCGCGTCGTCGCGCTGGTCATGGTGCAGTGGACTATCGGCGCGATCCTGGGTCTGGTGGTAGCGACCCTGGTCCCCGGCTTCGCCGAGCGGCAGCTGCAGGTGCGGGCCGAGGATGCCGTGGTGGTCATGGCGCCCGCGGGGATAGGCATGGTCGCCGGGACGGCCATGCTGAACCGCTGGGGTCAGCGGCTGGACAAGCACTTCCTCACCAACGTCGGCCTGCTGGTGGTCGGCGCCTGTCTGGCCGCCATCGGCGCGGTCGCCCTGGTCGCGGGCTGGCTGTCGGCGGGCGCGCCGCCGCGCGTCCCGGTGCCCGTGATCGGCGAGGCGAGCATCGCCGTGCCGGTGGTCATGGCACTGGCGCTGGTGGCCGGCTTCGGCTTCGTGGCGATCATGGTGCCGGCCCAGACGCTCCTGCAGGAGCAGGCGCCGACGGAGCTGCGCGGCCGCGTCTTCGCGGTGCAGCTGATGCTGAGCAACCTGGCCAGTATCCTGCCGCTGGTGCTGCTGGGTGGGCTGGCCGACCTGATTGGCGCGGACCGGACGTTCGTTCTCATTGGCCTGCTGATCGCCGCGGCGGCGGCGGTGAGTGTCCGCGTGGCGCCGGGCCGAGCGCCCTGGCCCGGCCACCCCAGCGGCTCTGTGGGACCGGGCAGCGGGGAGGCGAGCGCGGGTGCCTGAGGGCGGCGATGACGTTATAATCGTCGGAGCATTTTCAGGCGCTCGTGCTGGAACTGGCAGACAGGCATGGTTGAGGGCCATGTGCCCATTCGGGCGTGAGAGTTCGAGTCTCTCCGAGCGCACCGCGGGCGGGCGGGCCCGCCATGGGCGAATAGCTCAGCTGGTTAGAGCGCCTCGTTTACACCGAGGAGGTCACGGGTTCGAGCCCTGTTTCGCCCACCCGCCGCACCACATTAGAGCTTTTTGAAAGACGTATAATTTGCCGAGGTAGCTCAGTGGTAGAGCACCGCACTGAAAATGCGGGTGCGGCCGGTCCGATTCCGGCCCTCGGCACCCTTTTTTAAAGCGACAATAGGCCGCTCTTTGGCAGACGATGTCAACAACGTTGTTTGCACCGCATGGCCGCAACCACTTGACAGGACCCGCGCGCTGCTTTAGGCTAACCAGAACATATGTTCTATCTGTCTACTCGGGGAGGGCGCCCGGCCTACCATGCAGTCGTCTGATACTGGGCCAACCACAAAGACCTGCCCCAAGTGCGGGGTGACAACAGAAGCATCCGGCTTCTCCCGCAACCGCAGGACGCCCGACGCGCTTGAGTTCTACTGCCGAACGTGCACTGCCCAGCGAATCCGCGACAAGAAGGCGCAGAACGTCGCGGCCGGGCGCTGCGCCGACTGCGGGCAGGAGCGCGGCTCAAGCCCATACCGCTTGTACTGCCAGCACTGCGCCGAGCTACACGCGGCGTTCAGCGCCAAATACAGCCGCGCCAACCACGCGGCCGCGATTGTGGCGTACAGCGGTGGTGTTCCACACTGCGCGTGCTGCGGCGCGTCGGGACTACCGTTTCTCACTCTGGACCATATCGACAACGGCGGCAAAGCGCACCGGCGCCAGTACAAGGGCCATCAGGGGCTGTACCGGGCCCTGGCACGCCTCGGGTTTCCCCCGGGGATCAGGGTTCTCTGCTTCAACTGCAACCTCGCCCGCGCCGCCTACGAGGTGTGCCCGCACGTCGGCCGCGCCGAGACTGAGCCGCCAGGCGGCGATGTCGCCACAGCGGAGCCGGCCACGCCCGACGACCCGGCCGAGCCGCGCCGACGCTGTACCCGCTGCCGCCAGAGTTTCCCCCTGTCAGCCTACTACCGCGACCCGGGCACACTCATCGGCCTCCAGTCGCGGTGCCGCGGCTGCACACGCGATGCTGCCTTGCAGCGGCTGCGCCGCATCCGCGACGAGGCGCTCGCCCACTACAGCGGCGGCGCTGTCCGGTGCGCCTGCTGTGGCGAGTCCCAGCCCGAGTTCCTGGCGCTCGACCACATCGACGGCGACGGCGCCCAGCAGCGGCTTCAGATCCGGCGCAGCGGCAACAGCTTCTACGCCTGGCTCAAGACTCTGGGCTTCCCGCCGGGACTCCAGGTCCTGTGCCACTCGTGCAACGGCGCCAAGGGGCGCAAGGGGGCCTGTCCCCACGCCACGCAGCGCCCGGACGGCTGAACTCAGAAGGCGCCGCCTACTAGCGCGGCGCCAAGCCCAACCGCGGCGAAGATGGCCACGAAGATGGCGAGGACCACCAGGTACGCGAGTAGGCCAATCAGGACGGTGGCGATCGTCTTTCCATTGTCCAGCTCGAGCCCTTCTCGCAGCGCGATGAAGGTGGCGACCAGGCGCCAGAGCCCTACCACCAGGGCGATGAGCCCTCCCAGAATAGGGACGAAGCGGAGAACGAGCAAGACGCCAGGCGCGTAGGCGAAGCCCACCGAGCGCAGCATGCGGCCGTACGTTGTCGGGGCCTTGAACACCATGGAGCCGACCAGGTACATGACCAACGAGAAGATCACCCAGCCGATGACATCCTGGATGATGCCGCCGATCAAGCTGCCGACGACCGCGCCGCCACGGCCCGCCAGGACGTTCCCGAGGGCCAGGCCCAGCCCATTGGCGACCGCCGAGATCGCGACGACGAGCAAAGCCTGGCTGGTCGCGCCCGTGTCGGCGTCGACCTCGTCGTAGAGCGCCGGCTCCAGCCGGGCGGCGCGGACCATGCGGTCCACCAGGCTGGAAGACGTTGTGGCCATAGCCATGGCCTGGCTCCTCCCCCGTCGACTGCATGCGCCAGTCGACGCTACGTAGTAGTAGACCAGCACTGGCGCTCCGAGCGCAACGCGCCGGGGGCCCACAATACAACGACTTCTCAACGTGCGCGGCCCACGTTTGGAAGTACCCTGCCTGACAGACATGGACACAGCCATCGGGACGAAGACCACATGAGGCGAATCGTCAGCGGATCCGCGCCCGTCGTCGCCGCCATTGGTGACTCCTTCAGCCAGCGCCGGGCCGGCGCTGCCGGCCAGCCGCAACTTTGTGCGGAATGACGAGGTGGGCCGTATGATTGGTGCCATATCCATTGCGGGCAAGCAGCAGCCCATGCAATGCCAGGACCAAGGGACGTCTTCGTACCTGCTCCGCCGCATAAAGCGGCTCGCGCTCTATGCGCTCGTCGCGTGCCTGGGGCTCGCCGTCGCGCTCGAGAGCAGCGGCGCAACCGCGCACATGTTGATCGTCAACATCGCGATGTTGATGATCGTCGTTGCCAGCTGGTGCATCATCACCCACGTTAGCCACTACATGCGGCTGGCCGACGCTCGACGCAAGCAGGACACCGACACAGCGCTGCTCGAAGGGGCCCGGCTGACGGCGAGCGCGATGCAGGACCGGATCGCCAACAAGCTGTCGCTCACGGTCGGCTACAGCGAGTTCCTCGTGTCGGACCCGCGGCTGCCGGAGGACGTGCGCGAGCAGGCGAGAAAGGCCATGGAGGGCGCCAAGGCGGCCGCCGCCATCATGAGCGAGCTGAAACGGATGACGCGGGAAGAGTACGAGGCGGCACCCCGGGTGGCCGACTTTCTGGACGCCGAACGCACGACGCTGTCCGAGCTCGAGCGCTCGACCAGCTGAGTTGGCGTCGGGCGCCGGGACGGCCGGAAACAGTGCTTCAACCGCTCCTCAACCAGTGCTAGACTCTCGCCACAGCCAGCGGCAACAGTCACGGTCTATCGTGACACGGAGCGATGGACGATGGTGATCGCCACGATCTCTGCCATCGCTACCAGCGCCAGCGTCGTCCAGAACTGCGGGCGGCGGACGGCATCCCGACGATTAGGCAGACATTGGCAAGTTTGGGACGGGGGTCCACCAGTATGAGTACGAGTATGAGTATGAGTATGAGCTCCATCGAGCATTTTCTCCGTGACGAAGAGGGTCAGGACGTCGTCGAGTACGGCCTGCTGATCGCGACGATTGCGATCGTCGTGCTCGCCGCGGTCGGGCTCTTCGGCGGTGAGATCAGCACCTGGTTCAGCTCCCTGGCCAAGCGGATCACCACGACCGGCACCGCCTGATCTAGGCGATGCTCTGCCCCGCCAGCGCCCCGACCAGGGCCCCTCGCCGATGACTCGGCGGGGTGGGGCAGGACGGCGGGTCGCGGTGGAGCTCCAGTCGCTGGCGCGTCGGCTGCTCAACGAGGAGGAGGGGCAGGACGTCGTCGAGTATGGCATCCTGCTAGCGACCATTGCCCTGGCCGTGCTGCTGGCGACCACCGCCTTCGGCAACCAGATCGAGGTCTGGTTCGGCACGCTGGCGAAGCGGATCAGTACCACGGGAGCAGGTTAGCCGCAAAGCCCGTGTAGCGTCTGTCAGGCCGTGGTGCCTCGGACGAGCGGCTATGAACGATCCCCGCATGCAGATACCTGCTGCGCTTGCCCTGCTGGCGGCAACTGTCTCGGTTGTCACTGACGTTGGCACCCGACGCATCCCGAACTGGCTCACCGGTGGGACTCTGCTGCTCGGGTTGATCGTCAATGCCCTCATCGGGGGGTGGTCTGGCCTTGCTCTGGCGGGAGCAGGCGCCGCCCTGGGTCTGGCGCTGTTGCTGCCGTTCTTCGCCATGAACGTCATGGGCGCTGGCGACGTCAAGCTGCTGGCGGCGCTCGGCGCCGTTGTCGGACCGCGCGAGCTGATCTCCGTCGCCCTGTACGCGGCGGTGGCCGGGGGAGTGCTGTCGGCGATCATTCTGGCGCGCCAGGGCCGCCTCATGGTCACATTAGAGGAGATTGTCGTTCGGCGCGTCCCACCGACGCGCGGCGGAGCCAAGGCCCCGTACGCGGTGGCCATCGCGGCAGGGGTCTACTGCTCTATGCTGCTGCCCGCGGTGGTTACCTGAAGCGCGCCAACCGATTTTGCGTCAAGCCGCCACAGTCTGGACCGCCCGACCGCACAGCCGCGAGCCCGATACTGAATACTGATCCCGCCAAGGAGGCGCCCGCACCGCCATGATGAGTCGATCAAACGGGACACCCGGCCGCCGGGGACCACGGGTCGCGCTGGCCTTGCTGCTGGGCGCCGTGGCGGCCGCGGGCGTCTACCTGTACGTCAGCTCCGTCCAGCAAGCGAACCAGCAAGCCCTGCAGCGCGCCGCCCAGGCCGCCGCCCAATCGAGCCGGACGCGCGTGGTGGTCGCCAGGGCGAACCTCAGCGCGGGCGCGCCCTTGAGCGCCGACAGCTTCGAGATCAAGGAGGTGCCCAGTGAGGCGGTGGCGCCGAACGCGCTGTCCTCGCTGGCGGACATCCAGGGCAAGGTGCTCAACACGAGCGTCGCGGCCGGCGAGCAGATCTCGTCGTACCGGCTGCAAAGCCCGACCGAGCCGCCCGTCCAGAAGTTCGCCGACCTGGTGCCGGCGGGCAGGCGCGCCATGTCGGTCACGTTCACCGAGCTGGCCGGCTCGGGCGGCCTGATCGTCCCGGGCGACCACGTGGACGTGATAGCCGTCTTCAACAAGGGTGTCCTGGGCAAGGACCAGTCGATGGTGCTGCTGCAGGACGTCCCGGTGCTCGCCGTCGCCCAGGTCACGTCGACCGACCAGCTGCCGAGACAGGGGGCCGCCAACGGCGCCGTGGCGGCGCCGACACCGGCCAGCGCCCCGCTCTCCTTGCCAGGCAGCAGCGGCGGGCGCACCACGGCCGCCCCGGCCGCCGTCCCGACGCCCGCGGTGCGCGTCCCGGTATCGCCCGTGGAGGCGCGCACGGTCACACTCGCCGTCGAGCCGGAGGCGGCTGAGCGGCTGGCGCTGGCGGAGGACTACGGCCATCTACGCTACGTCGTCCGCCCAGGGGCCGAGCGGGACCAGTCGTCCATCGTCCCGGCCGACCTGGCCACCCTGGCCAGCCCACTTCAGGTGGCGGCTGGCCAGATCGTCTCAACGGAAATCACACCCACCAACGTTAAGGTAGGTGACGTCGTGACTATCAAGATCACTGTCAAGAACACCTCAGACAAGCCGCTGCAGACGCAGAACCCGCAGCCCGGGTTCACCTACGTCCAGGGGCAGACCTACTTCAGCCAGCAGTTCGCCTCCGAGCCGGGCAAGTGGCGGGTGGGTATCGGCTCCGCCGGGCTCGACGCGACCGACCTGCCGTACCGCTGGGGACTCGGCGGCGACCTCGCGCCAGGCGCCTCGACCACCGTCACCGGGCAGATCAAGATCACCTCCGACTTCAAGGCGACCAACTTCTGGGCGTCGCTGGTGCAAGAGCCGGCGACGGTCGTCCAGGCCGGGGTCGGCACCACCCTGGTCACCGCCCTGCCCGAAAACCTGGCCATCGTGGCGGTCGACGCCGCGAACGTACGCAGCGGCCCATCCATCGCCGCCAGCGTGATGGACCAGGTGAAGTACGGAACGGAGCTCCAGATCATTGGCCAGAGCGCCGACTGGTTCAAGATCAAGCTGCCAGACCAGCGCGAGGGCTGGGTCGCGGCCGGCTGGATCGTCACGGCGGCGAGGTAGAGCCAGCGGTGCCGTCGGCCGAGGCGCTCAAGATCCTCCTCGTCGACCAGCATCCCGAGTCGCTGGCTGGCCTGCGCCGCTCGCTCAACGACTTCAGCAACGTCGAGGTCGTCGGCGACGCCGGCTTCGGGCCCGTGGCCACGACCTGGGCCTACACGCTGGAGCCGTCGGTCGTCATGGTGGTCGTCGAGGAGCCGATCACTCGAGCGCTGGCCACCATCCAGACCCTCTCCCGGGGCTCGCCGCCCTGGACGATCGTCGCGCTGGTCGGCCACTTCGACCGCGACGTGTTCCGGCGGGCGGTCCTGGCCGGCGCCCGCGACGTGGTCTTGCGCGCCACCCCGCCGGCCGCTTTGCGCGAGGCCCTCGTCGAGGCACGGCGGTCGGACACCACGCGCCGCGTCGCCAACGCGCTCGACCCGGCCGCTCCCACCGGCAGCATCGTGACCGTCTTCGGCGTCAAAGGCGGCGTCGGCAAGACTACCATCTCCACCAACCTCGCGGTGGCGCTGGCCGGCGAGACGTCCGCCAACGTGGCCCTGGTCGACCTGGACCTGCCTTTCGGCGACGTTGCCCTCATGCTCGACCTGCGGCCCGAACGCGACGTCCTCGACGCTCTCGACGACACCGTCCTGGACGACCTCGAGCGGCTCCAGAGCCACCTGGTCATGACGCCGCAGGGCGTCCACGTCCTGGCCGCGCCGCTGGCCCCAGACCGGGCGGGCTCGGTGGACGGGTCCCAGGTTGGCAAGCTGCTCACCCGGCTGTCGGCGCTGTACCAGTTCGTCATCGTCGATACCCCTGTCGGCATCACCGAGGTGACCGCCGCGGCCCTCGACGCCTCCGAGCTGGCCCTCCTGGTCACCACGCCAGAGGTCCCGGCGCTGCGGCGCACCCAGGCCTGCTTGCGGCTGCTGCAGCGGCTCGAGTACCCCACCCAGAAGGCGCAGATCGTGCTGAACCGGATGAACTCGAAGACGCGCGTCAGCGAAGGCGAGGCGGCCCAGGCGCTGGGCCATCAGGTGACCTGGCGCGTCGCCAACGACTACGCGGCGATGACGGCGGCGGCGTTCGGCCAGCCGGTCGTCCTGGCGCAGCCGAGGTCCCAGCTGGCCAGGGATGTGCGGGGCATCGCGCAGCAGCTGGCCGGGGTGCCACCGGAGCGACAGCGCCTCGGCTGGCTGCCGTGGCGTCGGCGTCGACCCGCCGTCGAGCGGACAGTCGCATCAGCGCAATCCAGCATCGCCTGAGAGATAGAGAGATAGAGAGATAGAGAGCACCCGCTATGCCCCTTCTCGATCGTGTCCGCGAAGCCCAAGCCATCTCTCCACCCGCTGCGCCCCCCCTGGCCGTGGAGGTGCCCAAGGCGCCGCCGCCCCCCGGGGAATCGGCCAACGGGGCTCATCCGGAACCCGCGCCCAACGGCTCGGCCGCCAAAGCCGACAACGGCGTGGTCGCGGCGCCGCCCGCGGTCGCCCCGCCGGTGCCGCTCCGCCCGGCGCGTGGCCGCGCCGAGGCGCACGCCGAGCTGAAGATCCGCGTGCACGAGGAGCTGATCCACGACCTCGACCCTCAGCAGCTTACTGGCGACACCGGCTTCGCCTCGCCTGCCCGGCGCGCCGTCGAGCAGGCCGCGGAGGAGCGCATCAGCGCCACCGACGCGACCCTGGGCCGCCAGGAGCGCCTGCGGCTCGCGTCCGAGATCGCCGACGAGGTGCTCGGCTTCGGGCCGCTCGAGCCCCTCCTGCGTGACCCCACCGTGACCGAGATCATGGTCAACCGCTTCGACCGCGTCTACTTCGAGCGGGCGGGCATGATCCAGCGGGCCAACACGGCGTTCCGCGACGACGGCCACGTCCTGAACATCATCGACAAGATCTTGCGGCCGGTCAGCCGCCGCCTGGACGACTCCTCGCCGATGGTCGACGCCCGGCTGCCCGACGGCTCCCGCGTCAACGCCATCATCCCGCCGCTGGCGGTGCACGGCCCGTCGCTGACCATCCGGAAGTTCTCGCGCGAGCTGCTCACGGTCAACGATCTGGTCCACATGGGGACGCTCAACCGACCAGTGGTCGACTTCCTGGTGGCCTGTGTCCGCGGCCGGGCCAACATCGTCATCTCGGGCGGCACCGGCACCGGCAAGACAACGCTGCTCAACCTCATCTCGGCGTTCGTCCCCATGCAGGAGCGCATCGTGACCATCGAGGACCCGGCCGAGCTCCAGCTGAGCCAGGACGACTGGGTAAGCCTCGAGACCAGGCCGCCGAACATCGAGGGCAAGGGCCAGATCAGCCAGCGCGAGCTGCTCAGAAATGCCCTGCGCATGCGCCCGGACCGGATCATCGTCGGCGAGTGTCGCGGCAACGAGGCCTTCGACATGCTGCAGGCGATGAACACCGGCCACGACGGCTCGCTGACGACGATCCACGCCAACTCGCCGCGCGACGCTCTGGCCCGTATCGAGAACATGGTGCTGATGGCGGTCGAGCTGCCGGTCCAGGCGATCCGGGAGCAGATCGCCGCTGGCATCCACCTCGTGGTGCACCTGACGCGGCTGCCGGACGGCTCGCGGCGGGTGACGCACATCTCCGAGATCACCGGCATGCAGACCGCCCTGGTGTCCATGCACGACATCTTCGAGTTCCAGGGGCGGGGCGTGGACGGGCACGGTCGCGTCGTGGGACAGCTCCAGCCAACGGGCCTGCGGCCGCACCTCATGGAGCGCCTGGCGCAGGCCGGCCTGCACGTACCGGTGGAGACGTTCCTGCCGTCGGCGTCCGGCGGCCGCGGTGGCGACTAGCGTGGACGACCGCCTGGTACTGATCGCCCTGCTGGTCTTCGCCCTGGTGTTCCAGGCGGCGTGGCTGTTCACCACGGCTCCGGCCAGCGAACGCGAGGTGGTCGCCAGGCGGCTGAACGCGAGCGTCGTCCCGGTCTGGGAGCGCAGCGTGCCTATCGCCTTCAGCGTCCTCAGGCGCCGGCGGTACAGCCGCTTCCCGTGGTTGGACGCGCTGCTGGCCGGGTTCGACGTCGCCGATGGGCTGTCAGGGCAGCTGCTGCGTGCTGGGCTACCGATCCGCGCCGGTGAATTCTTGTTCCTGCAGCTCGTCGTGGTGACGCTGGCCGGCCTGGTCGCCGCCATCGCCGCGATCGTCTTCGATGGCGGCCTCCTGCTGGTGCCAGTCGCCATGGTCGTCGGCTTCGTCGCTCCTCTGGTCTGGCTCCGCTGGCGGGTCAACGCCCGGCTGAGCGCCTTCGAGGCCGGGCTGGTGGACGCGCTCGACAGGGTGAGCTCCAGCCTGCGGGCCGGCTACGGGCTGGAGCACGGCCTCGACGCGGTGGCGCGCGACGGGGCCGGGCCGGCGGCCGAGGAGTTTGGCCAGATCCTCCAGGAGCTGAACCTCGGCGCCGACCTGGAAGAGGCCCTGGCGCGCATGCTCGTCCGCGTCGACAGCGAGGAGGCGCACCTGCTGGCGACGGCAGTGTCGGTACAGCGGCGCACCGGGGGCAACCTGGTCGAGGTCCTGAACCAGATGAGCGCGGTCATACGGGAGCGGCAGCGGTTGAAGCGGGAGATACGGGTCATGACGACGGCCCCGCGCGTGTCAGGCTACGTGGTGGCGCTGCTGCCCGTAGTGACCCTGGCGGCGATGTTCCTGACCAGCAGGTACTACGTGGACACGCTGATCCAGGAGCCGGTCGGTCGACTGGCCGCCGTCGTCGGCGGGGCGCTGGTGCTGGTCGGCCTGTTCCTGAACAACCGCATCGCCCAGGTCGACGTCTGATGAGTCGTCAGCCATTAGCCGGCAGCTGTCAGCTGTCAGCTGTCCGAGTGATTGGCCTGTAGCGCCATGGCGTTTGCCGACCTGTTCCTGCCGCTGCTGCTGGTCAGCGTGTTCGCCGCGACGACTGTGCTCACGCTGGCGGTGACCGCGCCCGACGACTCGCCGGCAACGCGGCTGGCGCGCTACGCGCGCTACTCCGAACGGCTGACCTCCCCCGGCACCGACATCGCGACGCTCGGGGCGCGCGAACGGCTCCTGCTCCCGATGGTGAGGCAGTTCACCGAGTGGGTGGCCCGCAGCACCCCGACGCGCTCGGCGCAGCGCACCCAGAGCGAGCTCGTCATGGCCGGGTCGCGCGTCAGCGTGGCCACGTTCCTGGCAGTCAGCTCCCTCATGTCGATTGGACTGCCCGTGCTGGCGGCCTTCTACGCCCTGGCGTCTGGGCCGCCCGCCAGCTGGACGCTCGTGCAGTGGGTCGTCCTCGGCCTGGCACTGGTGTGGGGCCGGCGCCTGCCGCGCCTGTGGCTTCGGCGCCGGATGCGCGCCCGCCAGCACCGCATCGACCGCCGCCTGCCGTACGCCATAGACCTCATGGTCGCCTGCCTGGAGGGTGGGCTGAGCCTGGACGCGTCGCTGGTCAAGGTGGCCGAGCAGAGCACCGGCCCGCTGGCGCTGGAGATCCGCCGGACACTGCACGAGATGACGCTCGGTCGCCCGTCGGCGGAGGCCATCCGCGATCTTGGCGAGAGGACGGGGGCGGCTGGCCTGAAGCGGCTCACCGAGGACATCGTTCAGGCTGAGCGCATGGGCGTCAGCATCGGCGAGGCGCTGCGCACGCTGGCCCACGACACGCGCCTGCTGCGGCGCCAGCGGGCCGAGGAGGCTGCCCGGAAGGCCCCGGTCAAGATGGTGCCGGTGCTCATCTTCTGCGTGCTGCCCGCGCTGGCGATCGTCACCGTCCTTCCGGCTGGGATCCTACTCATGCGCACGCTGTCTCGGACGTAGCGCCGACCACCCGACGTCGGTAGTAAGGGGGAGCCCATGACGTCGCGCTCGGTCGAGGCGGTGCGCGGCGCCCCTATCGCGGGCGGCGTTCGTCGCCTGTCGCGGCTGCTCACCTGGAAGCGCGCTCGCAACTACGCCTGCGGGCTGTGTGCCCTGTACCTGGTCCTCTGGAGCACCGTCATGCTGCGGAGTGCGCCGCCGCTGAACGGGAACGGCGAGCCCATCGGCGGCGACTACATCGCCTTTTACACGGCCGGTCGTCTGCTCCTGGCGGGCCAGGGAGCCGCCCTGTACGACGTGGCCACCGTGCGGCGGGTCCAGGACAGCCTGCTCGACGGACGGATTCCGCGGTTCTACGACGCGTTTCGCAACCCACCATTCTTCGCCGGGCTGTTCGCGCCGCTGGCGCTCGCGCCGCTCGTGGCCAGCGCTCTGGTGTGGACGCTGGTCTCGGCGGCGCTGCTGGCGTTGGCGCTTCGGCTCGGGCTGGACGAGGCTCCGCTGCTGCGCCGGCGCTGGCGGGGCATCGCCGTCCTGGCGTGCGCCTTTCCACCGGTGTTCTTCTGCCTGCTCGATGGCCAGAACTCGACGCTGTCGCTGCTGCTGTACGTGCTGATCTACCGCGCTCTGGCGCGTGGCCAGGACGGGCGAGCCGGCCTGTGGGCGGCGCTGGGCCTGTTCAAACCGCAGCTCTTCCTGGTGTTCCCGATCATTCTGGCGGCGTCCCGCCGCTGCCGGGCGCTGCGAGCGTATGGCGCGGTCGCGGCGGCTCTGGGGGTGGTGTCGCTGATCGTGGTGGGTCCCGACGGCGTGGTCGCCTGGCTGCGCGTGGTTGTGTCCGCCGAAAACACGAATGCCGCTGGCAATGCCTGGCGGATGCACTCGCTGAGGACGTTCTTCGACCTGGTGACGCCCGGTCTGCCGCTGGCGGGGCTGGGCGTCACGGCGCTTGTGTCGGTGGCTCTGCTGGCCCTGGTAGCGCGTCTGTGGGCCAGCCGGCGAGCCGCGGCGGAGCTGCCTATCTTCTGGGGCATCACGTCGCTGGTGGCGGTAGTGGTGGACCCGCACATCGTCGACTACGACCTGACGGTCCTGGTGTTCACGGGCCTGCTCGTGCTGCCCCGGGTGCCGGCGCTGCGCTGGCCAGCGCTGCTGCTGTACGGGCTGCTGCTGGTTCGCGCCCAGCTCCCGTTAGGCGACCTGGCGCTTCAGCTGTCGGTCCCAGTACTCCTGTACGGCGTGTACCGCCTGTGGCGCGTCGCCGAGCTTCCGGCTGGCAGCGCCCGGCCGGCTCCCGTCGTCACCGACTAAGCAACCTAATCAACCCCACGGCGCCGCAGCGTCCGTGCCACCGCCCCGATCAGCTCCCCGAAGAGCGCCGCCGCGGCGATGGCGAGCAGGGCAGCCGGGATGGTGAAGAAGCGGGCGCTCTGCCAGAAGTACGGCAGGTAGGTGCCGAGCGTTATGGCGACACAGGAGACGCCGAAGCGGCCGAACACGCCGGGCGCGCCGGCCCGTCCGGCGTACCGCGACAGCGCGATGAGCCCCAGCAGCCCGACACCTGGCAGGCCGAGGAAACCGTCGCCGCCGGCGAGCTGGAGTGGGTACACCGCCAGATTGGGCAGCCGCCAGCGCGTCGCCGCACCGCTGAGCGCTTCCCCGTCCCGAGACGTCGGTTCTCCGAGAAGATACTGTGGCCCGACAAGGACTGGATCTCCGCGCGGCCGTTGGAGCTCGCGCCCGCCGCCTGATAGCTCGTCATGACGGGGGAGCCGAATGTAGCGGCTTGCCAGGCAGCCAGCGCCACCAGCGCCGGGAGAGCCCCGACGGCGTACCACACGGCGAGCCGCCGCCATTGGGGGTACGCGGTCAGCCCGACGACACCGGCCACGATTAGGGGAACAGAGGCCAGCCGCACCCAGACCAGGGCACCGGCGATGGCTCCGGCGACCAGGGCCCGCCTCCACCCGCCCGTGGCGAGCAGCAGGACCTCGAGAACGGCCAGCGCGGCCGCCGGCAGGTCGCTCATCACGAGGCGGGCGAAGTCCGCCGTCGCCGGCGTAAACAGCAGGAGCACGGACGCGGGCCGGAAGCACGTCATCCGCGACGTTGGCGTCGATTCAGGACAGCCTCACGGAGGAGTCCACGGATAGCGTGGAGCATTATGCCGACAAACACGGCGATGATCCCCACGATGCACAGCAGCACGGTGATCAAAGCCAGGCCAACCCCGAGCTGCAACGTCTCCTGGTAGACGTCCACGACGTGTAGGCCCAGCGCCAGACCTACCAGCAAGGTCAGCATACCTGGAAGGCTGAAGAAGAGAAGCGGTCGCCGCTGGCTGATCACACGGAGAATTCCGTCAAGCGTGAGCACGCCCTGCCACACCGGATTGCGCTTGGCGCCCAGCTGATAATGCACATGGATGGGCACTTCGAGAACCCTCCAGCCGCGGGCCTGGGCTTCGAACTGCATTTCGGATTCGACCGAGAAGCCGTCACCGCGGAGCTCCATCTCGTCGAGGGCGCGGCGTGAGAAGGCCCGGAAACCGCTCTGTGTGTCCGTCACGCGAAGGCCCGAGCCGAGGTTCGTGGCCAGGGACAGCGCACGCTGTCCGGCGATACGCCAGCGCGGTACCGGGTTGAGAATGCCGGCGAAGCGGGAGCCGACCACCATGTCGGCGTCGCCCGTGAGGATCGGCGCCAGGACCTGGGAGACCTCGGCAGGATCGTGCTGGCTGTCGCCGTCGATCACCACCAACGCGCGCACGTCCTGCCGCCGAGCGAACTCGATGGCGGACCGCAGGGCGGCGGCCTTTCCCAGGTTGGCGTCATGGCGAACGAGCCTAGCGCCAGCGGCGCTGGCGACCTCCGCGGTGCTATCGGTCGAGCCATCGTCGACGACAAGCACTGGATACCCTTTGGAACGCAGCTTGACGACGACGCTGCCGATGAATCGGTCTTCGTTGTACGCGGGGACGACGACGAGCACGCGGTTCTCGTGCCCCACGAGGGGCTCGCTTTCGAGATGCATGCTGAGTGCAGCATGCGGCTTCAGCATCGGCCGCGCAAGTGCTCAATACCGAGCACTGCGACCCGGAGGTTCGTAGGCCTGTCCGCTCCCCTCGTGGTGGGCCTGAGGCAGTAGGGCGGCACAAAACTAGCGGCACGTTCGGAATTCCTACTACGGTTCTCGTCATGCCTGGTCGGATGCGCGGCAGCGTCGTGGTCGTGACGTACAACCACCGGGAGATCATCTCAAGCTGCCTGGACGCGCTGAGCACGACGATTGGGCCAAACGACGAGGTCATCGTCGTGGACAACGCGTCATCCGACGCCACGGCTGAGTACGTCGCCGACCACTATCCGCTCGCGCGAGTGATTCGCTCCACTGCCAATGCCGGCTTCGGAGCGGGCTGCAACCGTGGTGCTCGTGCCGCCCAGGGCCGGTGTCTCATCTTTCTGAACCCAGACACCCAGCCGCAAGCAGGGTGGCTAGACGCGCTGCTCGCGGGGCTGCAAGCCGTTCCGAATGCAGGGCTGGCCACGGGCAAACTGCTTCTGGCACGAGCACCCAACCGGATCGACGCCTTTGGAAACGAGGTGCACATCAGCGGCATCACGACCAGTCGGGGCTGGGGCGAGCCCGCGGCGCGGTACGACCGGCTCGAGGAGGTCGCCGCGATCAGCGGCGCTTGCTTCGCAGTAGGACAAGACACCTTCGAGCGACTCGGCGGGTTCGACGAGCGCCTGTTCCTCTATTTCGAGGACACGGACCTCTCGCTGCGCGCTCGCCTGGCTGGTCTCCGCTGCATCGCGGTGCCGGACGCGCTCGTGCTGCACGATCACAGGCCCGGCTTCCCCCCGGTGAAGCTGCGCTACCTGGAGCGGAACCGCTGGTGGACCCTCCTCAAACTGCTGGAGTGGCGGACAATCTTCGCCCTCGCGCCAGTCCTGCTTCTCGCTGAAATCCTGGCGTGGGCCATGGCCGTGCGAGGCGGGCCGCACTCTGTCATCGCCAAGGCGCTCGCCTGGAAGGACCTCGTGGGCTGGCTCCCCGAGCTGCGCCAAGCGCGAACTCGGGTCGGCGCAAACCGGGTGGTCAAAGACAGCAGACTCTTGACCCGGCACGTCGCCCGGCTTCCCTTCTCACAGCTCGTGGACGGCGCCGCGGCTCGCAGAGCGGAGACGATTTGTGCGCGTGCGTTCGGAGCTGCGCGACGCATGGCTGTCGCCATCGTGCCATGACCACTGCCGTCACTCATACGGAAAGGCGATCCGGCTCTAAGAGTAGCCATTTGGCCCGCCGTAACTCGGTAGCGGGCCGCTGCTCATGAACGTCGAAGTAGTGTCCCCAGTCGTCAGTGTGCTGATGCGTGTCCACAACGGTGAACGGTTCCTCGCGCAAGCCATTCGGAGCATTCTGGGCCAAACATTCCGAGACCTCGAACTCATTATCCTGGACGACGGCTCCACGGACACGACCGCGACGATCGCGGAATCTTTCCGGCGAGCCGATGCACGGGTTGTCCTTCATCGCGACGAGCGTCGCGGCGGAGTGGCGGTGGCTCTGAACCGAGCGGCGTCTACGGCGCGCGGCGAGTTCCTGGCTGTAATGGACGCCGACGACGTCGCGCTGCCCAGGCGGATCGAAACGCAAGTACGCTTCCTCCGCGAGCATCCTTCTGTGTGTCTGGTGGGAAGCTCGATCTTCGTGATCGACGAAGCCGCAAATCACATCTGTACATTGCGATATCCAGTCAACTCTGCGAGAATCGGTCAAGCGAAGGCCTACTCGAATCCAGTAGCCACATCAACGGCAATGTTCAGGAGAAGTGTGTTCAACGCCGTCGGTGGTTGCCGATCCGTTCTGCTCTTTTCCGAGGATTATGACCTATGGTTGAGGATGGGCGAAGTTTCTGAGACCGCCAATGTCGGGGAGATACTCGTTCTTTACAGGATTCATAAGGCGCAACAGTCCAACGCTGACTTTCAGACGCAACTACACCTTGTCGGCTGGACGCAAGCCTCAGCGCTGGCACGGCATGAAGGACGACCAGATCCGCTAGCTCGTTCCGACCTGACGATGGACCAGCTGAGTGACCAGAAGCTACCAGACGCGGTGTTGCGGCGCGCTCTGCCCGAAGAATGCGCCGCACGGGCACACTTCTTTGTTCAAGTAGGGGCACCGGTGGCCGCCTTACGCATCATGGATGCTGGGATGGCGATCTTCTCGGCCGAGGACCCTGAACCACGGGCACGGACTCGTCTGCACGTCGCGCGCGCTCGCGCCCACGTTAGTCTCCATGCATGGCCTTCTGTCGCTCGCGATCTCATGAGCGCGCTCCTGTCCGATCCGCGCGAGGTCATCCGTTCGGTGCGACAGGCTGTGCACCATACCGCCCGGCGTTATGCAGACTGGGTAACTACGGCGCTTGGGCGATCGGGCTGGTGACGGACGTTCGAGCCGCTCTGATGAGGCGAACGTCCATGAGGAAAGTCCACGCGACATACACTGCTGCGAATGCCACTCCGCCGACGACCACCCCTGTGGTCCCCAGAAGGTACGCTCCGCATAGGCTAAGAATGGCCGAAAGTATCGCGGTGCCGGCCTTTGGTGCGATCAGCATGTTCGCACGTCTCACAACCAGCGGTAGAAGTGTGAGCACCTGGCCTACGTTGAATAGCCCACTGCCCAGCACGGCAAGAGGGAGCAGCGGAGCGACCCTTTGGTAGGGCGGCCCTGCCAGGAGCCCGAAGATTGGTTCTTTGACAGCGACGGCGACGGCGACAATCACGAATGTTGCCACGAGCATGGCGGCGGCGAGATAGATTAGGAGCCGCCATGCCTCGGCAATGCGCTCCCATGCAGTGCCGTCGCCTGCGCGCGCGAAGACAATGGGCGCAGCCACTTCTAGTACGACGGTGCCAAGTAGGTTCAGCGGGTAAAATCCTAACTGCCACAAGACGGCATAGAGGCCTACCTCGGCGGTGCCACGTGCGGCGTCGAGAGCCCAACGATCAGCGGACATCTGCAGCCACGTGAAGACCCCCCACGCGATGAAAGGCGCCGCGTAACGCAGCAGCTCAGCGTCGAGTGTCGGGTTCCTAGCGCCGGATTGTGGCGAACTTCCAGAGCGACGGATCAACCGCAGATAAAAGATTGCCTGCGAGGCAAGCACCGTGAACGAGGCGACTGCGTACCCTCCAAGGGCGAGGCTGCTCGATGCACCGAAGGCGGTCACTAAGCCTGCCGCGAACAGCGGCCGCAGCCATGGGCGCACCGCTTGATGCCCTGCCACCACTCGACGGCTACGCGCGGCATTTTGGATGGAGTCCAGTATGTTCTCCCATCCGGCCGAGAGAGCGAATGCTGTGGCCACGACAGCAAGCGGCACGAGTACCGTGTGCCCACTCCCAACTAGACCAGCAACCACCACCAGCCCGAGGAGAGCTGTCGCGCCCGATGCTGCCGTGGTCAAACGGAAAATGGCGGCGAAGAATTGCGGTAGATGGCGACTCTCGTCCGCAATGGCGAAGAACCGCTGATAGGCGCTAGCCAGCGGTCCGAGAATCGTCTGGGCCGCAAGGGTTGCGAAAGTCATTCCGAGAGCCATCTCGCCAAACACCGGTGGATCCAAGACAGTGGTCAGGACTCTGATAGCCAGCATCGCACCCAGGGCACCGACCAACTGCCCCGATGCGATCCAGACGCCTTCCCGCCAGACGCGCCGGACGCCGTTCACCAGGCTCCGCGCGCACCTGGTACCAGCACCTTCAGAATCGAGAACCCTAGCGCGGCCAAATCGCGGGGCGCGTAGAAGACGCACGCCGCGTATGTCGCGCCAGCAAGCGACACGCCCTGGCTAAGCTGAAGGAACCGCAGGTAGCGTACCCGATTCATGATGGCGCAGATCATGCCGACTGCCCACAGCGCTAGGGCGGAACGCCCCACCATCAACGCTGTCACAGGCAGTAGGAGGGTTGCCAACCCCACTGCGTAGAACACTGCTACGGTAGCAACCTGGTCCCATGCACGGAATCGCAGCGCGTAGAGCAAGATACCTTCGAGCCAGCGAGCCCGCTGGCGGGAGTACGCCCGGAAAGTGCTCTCAAACCGCATTGCCACGGTACCGCCGTGCTGGTAATGGAGTCGATAGCCTTGGTCGAGTAGACAAACTGCAAGATGGTAGTCCATCCCAATTGAAGCAGGTTCCTCGAACGCTCGACTCTGTCGAATGACGTCAGCTCGCGCCGCGGTGTTCGCACCAGTCAAGCCTCGTACGTACCGACCAGCCTGCGAGTATCGGTACGTACTAGCCGCCCAGCGATGGATGACGAATGTTTCGCTGCGCTGTTCTTCAAGTGGCATGTATCCGCCGGTTACGGCAAATTCACCTTCATTAATAACTGGTGCAATTGCATTGTATAAGCAGATGTCGTCAACAACACAATCCGCATCCGTGAAGAAGACAATGCCACCCGTGGCGACTTTGAAGCAACGACTGGCGGCAGCTTGTTGCCCCTCCCCAGGGCCCTGTTCCAGAACGACGAAGTCAGGCCGCTCATGGCGCTTGACCTGCTCGTACGTACCATCCTCCCCGCCGGCACAGATGACGTACTCGAGGTTTGGATAGCGGAGGGACTGGATGCTGGCGATGTGGCGCCCAATGAGGTCACCTTCGTTCCAGGCGGCGACGATGATGGTAACCCGAGGGGTCGAGCGAAGTGGAGGGCTTGCCGCCTTGCGCGCCGCGCGCACCGCCTGCGCTCGGCGGCGGTCGCGTTGCCACTTCGCAAAATTGTAGGCGCATCCAGCCATGCACCCCAGGATCAGCAGCGGCTGGGCATACCGGTCACTGTGCGTGCGCACGTGGACGAACCAAGAAGGTGACAACGGCTGGCCGAACTGTGGCGCTGAGGTCACGCCGCCGATGGCCCCGCGCTCCGTCTATCTATAACCTCGCGGTAGACGGCTTCGAGCCGTGCGCCAATCAGTGGCCACGCGTACTCGGCTACCACTGCCGCCCGTCCGGCCGCCCCGAGCTGGTGGCGCCAAGCGGCATCGCCTGCCATTGTCCGAATGGCCGTCGCTAGAGCGCCGAACCGCCCCGGAGGGACTACCACACCACCGCCCGTTCCCCCAACGACCGCCCGCACCCCGGGTAAGTCCGAGGCGATGACGGGAGTGCCGGTCGCCATTGCTTCAAGCAGGACCAGCCCGAATGCTTCGCTCCGTGTCAGCGACGGAAGAACGAGCATGTCGGCGGCCGCGAAGTACGCCGGGAGGCTCGGGTCGGCAATGGAGCCGACGAACAGAACGCGGTCGACGAGACCGAGCTCGCGCGCCTGGCGCTGGTACACGCGCCGCAGATCACCGTCGCCGACGACGATGACCCGGATGTCGCCGCCAGCGATCCGCGACACGGCGTGCAACAGCACCGCCAGGCCTTTGAAGTAGTGTGCCCGATCCAGGTTGGCGACGAAGAGCACGAGACTCTGCTTGGGGTCGATGCCATGCAGCCGTCGCACGTCGCCGCCCACGACCCCTGTATGGAAGCGGGCGAGGTCCACGCCGTTCGGTAGCTCGTACGTGTGTGCCGCGTCGGCGAGAGCTGCCGCGCGGGAGGAGCGGGCGTAGTCGCGGGTTGAGAAAAAGAGGGTGTCCGCCGCGGCGATCACGCGCTTTCCGACAAGCCACCAGTGCAGTGGCGGGACCCAGCCAAGCGGCGCCGGAAGCTGGACGTCGTGATGGTAGGTAACGACGTACGGTGTCCGGTGGATGCGGGCGGCCAGCCACGCTTGCTCGCCGCCGAAGAAGAACGGGTGATGGACGTGGATGACGCTGAAACCGCGCAGCGCTGCCACCAGGCCCGGCAGAACCGGGGCGTTCCCCAGCCGCACGAGTGGACGCAGCCGATGGACGTGAACGTTCGCCGGCGCGACGCTCGGCCCCCCAGCCGAGCATGTGAAGACGTGAACCTCATGGCCCAGGCGCGCCAGTTCGCGAGCCTGGTGCCAGGCGACGTTGCCCGTGCCTCCGCGGTACGGTGGAAAGGTCGCGGTGACGTGAGCTATGCGCACGTGTGGCAGGACGCCTCGCCGCTCGGTCGGGTTGCGCGGCGTCGGCGCGAGAGCTGATGCTCCAGGCACATGCTACTGGCCATCGCGTTCTGCCTGGCGGTGTGCGGCGCGGGCGTAGCGGCTGGCCGTGTCCTCCGAGTCACGCCCGCGCCGGTCAGCCTGGCGCTGGCGCCAGCCCTCGGGCTGGGGCTGCTCATCGCTCTAACCACGTGGAGCGGGGCGCTTGGTGCCGCGCCGGCTGTCAAGGCGGCGCTGCTTGCCGCCGCCGCGTTGGCAGGGCTCGCGGTCGTCGCTGTCGAGCGGCGTGAGCTTGCCCATGCGCTCCAAAAGACCGGCTGGCCCTCGTACGTCTGGTTCGTGCTCGGGCTTGCCCTCCTGGTGCCCATGGTCGTCGTCGGGATTGCTCTGGCCGGCCTGGGAGCGCCGCTGTCGACACACGACGGCGCCTTCCACGTCGAGACGATCCGGTTCCTGGAGCTGGGGAACCCCTGGAACAACTGGTACCCGGTCGGCTTCCACAGGCTGGTCGCGGCGTTCCTGACCCTGGTGCCCTGGGTCGACACCGCGCAGGCGGCGACCCAGGCGGCTCTCGGGCTTGCGCTGATGGCGCCGCTGGCGCTGTTCGGCCTGGGCGTCGCCGTCTGGCCGGGCCGTCCGCTGGCCGCGGCCAGCGCCGCGCTGCTGCTCGGTGTGACCTTCGCCTACCCGTACAGCCCACACACCTGGGGCGGTTGGCCGCTGGACACGGCCATCCTCCTGGTGCTCGGGATCTGGGCTGTCAGCCTGGAGTACCTGCGTAGACCGAGCGCGACGCTTGCTGGCGCGGCCGGGCTCATGGTCGGCGCCATCATTTTGACGCACGGCAGCGAGCTGTACACGGTGGCTCTCGGGCTGCCGGTCATGCTGGCGGCGTTCGCGCGGCGCGTCCGCTGGCAGCGCCTGCCCGCGGACGTTGGGCTGGGTCTGGTGGTCGCCGTCGTGGTGGCAGCCGCGTACCTGCCAGCTCTCTTGTCGTGGGCCCGCGAGGGTGGCGCCACGGCGGTCGGCTACGCGGAAGGGGCGCTGGTGGACGCCACGTCGAATGCCGTGTCCGATCTGCTCGCCAGCACCCTGGACGTCAACCCGCTGGCTCGGATTCTCCTGGTGCCGCTGGGCGTTGCCTGGCTTGTGCGGGCGCGCCAGGGCCGCGTTCTCATTGCCCTCGGGCTCGTGTTCTACGGACTGGCGGTGTTGCTGGGCTTTCGGTCCGTGCCGTGGATCCGCACCGTGTACGCGGTGACGTTCCCGTGGGGCCAGCAGTACCGGCTCCTGTACGTAGCGGCTCTAGCGTTCACGTTGATGGAGGGTGCCGGCTGCTGCGCCATTCTCGATGCGGTCCGGCACCTGTACAGGCACTGGGCGTGGCTGGACCGGACGCGCCACCCGGTCGCGGAGCGCCGTCTGCGCCGAACGGCCGTCGCCCTCGCCTGCACGTCGCTGGTGTCGTCGGTGGCCGCGGTCACGCTGCTGGCCCAGATCGCCGCGGCTTCCACGGATACGTATACCTCCGACGACGCGGCGGCGATGGCTTGGCTGCGGGCGCACGCCGCGCCGGGCGAGGTCCTGGCCAACGACTCCTTCGCCGACGCGGGGGTCTGGGCGCCGTTCAAGGCGAACGTGCCCGTGCTGCGATCGCGTCTGGCACCAGCCGACGGCCGGGCGCAGCTGGTGCTGGACAACGTCGGCTGGCTCGAGCGTGTCCCCGAGGCCGAGGCCGCGGCGTGCGCGCTGCAGGTGGGCTACGTCTACCACGGAGCCGGGACCACGCGCTGGGAGACGCGGCACTTCCCACCGCTGGACGTGCTCCGTCAATCGGCTGCTCTCGAGCAGGTCTTCACCAGCGGCGACGCCGCCGTGCTCCGGACTAGGCTGCGGTGTGGTTTGTAAGGCGGCGAAAGGTGCTCGCCGGACCCCGCGCCTCGTAGCGCAGCCTCAACTTGACGGAGGGTTGCATGATCCGCCCGTCGAGCTGCCAATCGGGGCTAACACGGTGAAAACCGTGTGTCCCTGAGTCCCGGACAGCCAACCAGACGACCCAACGGGCGGTGTATAGCTAACGAATATGGAGTATACGTCTGGAGTTCCCGAACAAAGGTCCAAGGGGACTGAGCGACCCTTGCTCTCAAAGCCCAATGCCGTGGTGGTGAAGGGTTCGAATGTGTTATTCACTTGGACCAAGACTGTCCAGTCGAAAGTGCCACTTGATGGGGTCTGACCAGTGTAAACGTCCTGCACCGTCGCATAGCAGGTTGCGTCCTGACCAACGTAAACAACAATGCGGTCGCAAAATACACTGACGAGTGGCATATGCGTCGCACCAGTGACTGGAGGAACAGATGTGGGCGTCGCAGTCGTCTGCTGTGGAAAGCCATTGAAGTACTGGCGCTCTGACTCGGAGAGAACTCGAAGTCCAGCCATGGCAACGACGGCGACAACTGCCACGATCAGTCCGTACTCAACTGCACTCTGTCCGCGTTGCGGACGCCCACAGCTACCCGGCCGCTGCCGGCGTGACGGCCATATGGAGGGGATCATCTGATGAGCCGCGCTCCCGGCCGCGGGTCCGGCGTGGGTGATGGCGGTGGTGTAGCTAGTGAACAAGGACTTACATAAGCGTACACAGCGCCGAATTGATCCCCGCAGCCCTGCACGGCGGTCGCGTCCGCCTCGATTTTGAGAATGGGTGCTTCCCCGGTCTCCCAGAGAATACGTCCAAATATGAGCGTCATCCCACACGTCACGCGCACGTGAAGTGACGGTGATGGCCCCGTTGCGCCCGGTGACCCGTCGCGCTGCGGCAAAGCGATCATTCCATAATCATTTAGCGTGGGAGGCGTTGGAGGAATAAGCACCAGCTCGACGACGGGAGGATCGAACTGAGTGCAAATCGCCTTGGCAACGGCGCTGTTGCGATCCGCGTAGTCCTGGGCCACGGGCGCGGGATCCGCGGGCCACTCCATGACAGCGGCCAAAGCCGCCGCGTCGGCCATCTTTTGCGTCTCTTCCCGGGCGAGATAGTACCGTCCAACGTCAATAACCATTGCCAGCATGCCGATTAGCGCGATGATACCGACTGCGCCGAGGACGAAGGTCTGGCCGCGCTGACGTCGGTTCAACAATGCGCTCACGGAGGCGGGGCTCCCTCGTACCGCATTGTCGTCTTACCGGACAGCGGCACATAGCAGTGAAGTTTCGCTCCGTCGCAGCCAAAGAACGGCCGTACCAGCGGCGTGACAACCTCGTACGTGTTGGCAACAACGATAACCGTGAGACTGAAGCCCGGCTGAACCTCGGGCGCATCCGGGTCGGCGGTCTGCACCAAGCTACCCACCACGCAGCGGTCAGTGACTCCGTTGCAGGTATACGCCGCGGGCACGGTGGCCGGGGGCGCCGGGGCATCCATGGCGTAGTCGACGCAGGAGCGCGGCGCCGCTGGATTTGGTTGGCAGTAGTCAGCGGTCACCCACAGGTAGGAGTCGTTGCTGCGCGGGTCTGGCAGTGGAAGTCCCCGCAGGGCAGAGGGAAACACCGATCCTAGAACAGTCCCACCGGCGGCGCCGGACCTCGCCGCCTCGCGGGCGCTCCCGTTCACCGTCATCCAGCCGTTCAGCAGCAGGCCGAAGTCGACGATGGCGAACAGGATCATGACGAACAGGATCGCCACGATGCCGAACTCCACCAGCGCCTGGCTGCCCTGCCGCGACCGCAGCGCCGCGGACCACACCGACCGTCTCATCCGTTCCCCAGCAGCATCACCCGGCCCTTGCGGTCAGCGACCAGCAGCGTCCCGTCGGGGCGGATCGCCGGCGCCGTCCAGATCGGCGCGCCGGCGTCGTAGTCCGAGACCAGCCGGCCCGTGGCCGAGTCCATGGCCAGCAGGTGGCCGATCGTGCTTCCCGTGTACAACACTCCGTCCCTCCCCAGCGCCAGCGAGGAGTACACCGATCCTACCATCCTGAACTGCCAGCGTAGCTCGCCGGTCGCCCGGTCGACCGCATAGATCCCGCCTTTGTTCGCCCCAAAATAGAGCGTGCGGTTGTCGGCGCTCAGAGCCGCCGTCGACCAGATGCCCGCTACCTCGCGCTCCGCCTCGAACAGCCAGACCAGCTTCCCGGCCGGCGAGATCGCGTAAAAGTTGCTGTTGTTGGCGCCAATGTAGACCATGCCGTCGGGAGCGATGGTCGGCGAGGCGCCGGTGCCGATGCCGTCGGCTCCAGATGGCGGCGGCGGGGCGGTGACCGCCGGACCGGAGCCCGGATACTCGGCGAACCGGAAAGCCCATTTCACCTGCCCAGAGCGGACGCTCGGGTCGCGGGGCGGGCTCACCGCGTACAGCTTGCCGTTCATGCTCGGCACGTACACCGTCCCGTCCGGACCCAGCGCTGGCGACGACTTCAGCACCGTCCCCGTCTGCGCCGTCCAGCGCACCCGCCCGTCCGGGTCGACCGCCGACAGGCGCCCCTCGCCAGCCACCGCGTAGATCGTCCCATCGGGACCGATCGTCGGCGACGACGTCTGGCGGCCCGGCCCGAGGTCCACCGACCAGGCCACGCGCGGCTCCATGCCCGACTCTGGCGCGCGCAGCGCGTAGAGCGCCCCCTCGGACTGGGGCGTGCTGCTGTTGGTGCTGAACCCGACGTACACAGTACCGTCGTTGCCAATCGCCGGCGTGGCGTGCCACGATGATCCCCCGGGCGGATGGAAGCTCCACCGCGCGGCCAGCTGGTTCCCGTCGCGCGGGTCGCGCAGCGCGAACAGCGTGCCCGAGTGTAGGCCGATGTACGCCGTGCCATCGGCGTCGATCGCCGCCGAGCTCTGGATGTCCGAGCTGGCGAACACCGGGTCGCGGATCTCGATCCTGGCAACGTTGAACGTCCGGAACAGCATCAGCTGGCGCGGCCCGGCGTACGGGCTGCGGCCCGTGTGCTGGGCGTCGACCTGGTACATGAGCCGCCCCACCGGCGCCGGCGGCGGCTCCGTCCGGGACGCGGCGACCGAGCACCCCGTACACAGCGCCAGCGCCAGCGCGGCCACCGCCCATCGCCAGGCCGCCGTCACGCCGTGACACCTCCGCCAGGCGCGGCCACGATCGCGCCCTCCCGGCCGTCGACCCGCTGCGTCAGGGACGTTCCGTCCGGGAGCCGCAGCTCGACGCCCCGTGGTCCGGCATTGTCGCTGATCCGCAGCGTGCCCCCATCCCAGTGCAGCAGAGTGCCGTCGTACAGGGCGAACTCGGTGGCCGCGGCTGCGCCAGGATCGCCTGGCATGATCCGGACGATGAGGTCGCCCGTGTAGCCGCGCACACGCGGGTCATCGCCAGGCGCCAGCGTGTCGAAGTCGGCGGCCAGTGGGACCAGCGCGCCGGCGCGGCAGAAGACCGGCGCTCGGCCGCCATCCAGCGGCGCGGCCACCGTCGCGTCCTGGCCACCACGATAGGTCTGGCCGGTCCAGAAGTCGACCCACTCGCCCTCGGGCAGGTAGACCGTGCGGGTGGTTGCGCCCGGCTCGACGACAGGGGCCACGAGGAACAACGGGCCGAAGAAGTAGCTCCCCTCCTCGCGCCAGGCGCGGGGGTCGTCCGGCACCTCCAGCGGTAGGAACCGCATGAGCGGGACGCCCGTCCGGTGCGCCTCCATGACGCTGGAGTAGATGTACACCACCAGGCTGTTGTGGATGCGCGCCGCGTCGCGGAACGCGGCCAGGGTGGCCTCGTCCTGCCACGCCTCCACTGGGGCGTTCGGATGGTCGCCGTAGTGGTCGTGGAGGGTGGCGGTCCACGTGCCGAGCTGGAGCCAGCGTAGCCACAGCTCGCGCTCCTGGTCCGCCGGCAAGCCGACCTGCACGTAGCCGGCCACTTCGGCGCACCAGTAAGGGAAGCCGCTCAGGCCGAACGACAGCGCTGCCGGCACCATGGACTGCAACCCGCCGGGCGCCGGCCACTGCATCAGCGGGTCGCCAGGCCACTGGAGGCTCTGAAACCGCTGCGCCCCCCGCGCCCCCGAGCGCGCCATCAGGGCGAAGTCGCCGCTGGGACGCGCCGCGGCGGCCGCCTGCCAGGCCGCCTGCATGTAGAGCAGCGGGTAGCGGTTGTGGGTCACGAGGCCAGTGGTCGCGTCGGCGAACGTGGCGTCCTCCGGGATCAGCTCGCCCAGGTCCAGCATGCCGCCATCGAAGCCGAGGGCGGCAAACGCCCGGTCCCAGAGTCGCTGCCACCAGTCGACGGCGTCGGGATCGGTGAAGTCCAGCCAGGAGATCTGAAACTCCGGGTGCAGGTAGGTGCGCCCGTTGTCCCGCTTGACCAGGAAGCCGTGGCCAGCAGCCTCGCTGTAGCTGGCGCGACCAAGGTGGAAGTCGGCGGTGAAGTAGTTCAGCGCCTTCAATCCCAGGCGGTGCAGCGCAGCCGTGAAAGCGGGCAGGTCAGGGTACTGTCCGGTGTGGCGGCCACCGAAGTTAACGGTCGGCCAGCCGATATTGGCATGGTCGTCGACGGCGTCGAAGACGAACGCCGCCGACACCGGGACGCGCAGGGCGCGCAGTCGGCCCATCTCCGCCAGCACGGCCTCCTGGCCGCCGACGGCGACCTTCCAGACGCCGAAGGTCCACAGGGGCGGGACAGGCGGCGGACCCGTGACGGCCACGTTGAGCTGGACCAGCTGCTTCAGCCCGGGGCCATAGCTGACGAGCAGGCTGGCCGCGGGCGCCATCTGCAGCCAGCTCCAGCGGTCAGCCTGCGTCGAGGCAAGGTCGAGCCGGGAGCGCTCGAAGCGCTCGAGCGCGACCGCGTAGCCCCGACTGGACATGAGCAGCGGCAGGGGCGCGTACGTGCTGCCGCCGTACCCTGCCACGCGGCGGTCGGCCGCCCAGACCTCGACCACGCGGCCACGCTGGTCCACGCCGGTGAAGCGCTCCCCCAACCCGACGAAGCGCTCCTCGGGATCCGCCAGCAGGGACCCGCCGACGCTGACCACACCGGCTGGATCGCTCGCGGTGGCCGTCAGCCTGAACAGCCGCGGTCCCAGCCCCTGCACCTCCACGGTCAGCCGACGCCCATCCGGATCGTCGGTCGCGGCGATCAGCTGGGTCGTCTCGTCGCCCAGCGCCGTTGTCGAGACCAGCCGAAGCGCGCGGTAGACGCCGTCCTGGGTGCGCAGCTCCAGGGTACCGTCCAGAGGCTCCTGCCACACGAGGCGGCCGTCGGGCCCGCGCAGTGACAGGCGCCACGGGTTCGCCCCGACCACGAGCGCCAGGTCGCCAAGCTGGACCACCTGGTCGGCTGGCTCGGCCACTCTGCCGAAGGGCGTCAGCAGGCCGGCCGCGGCGGCGGCGATGCCCGCGCCGGCCAGCAGGAAGGTGCGCCGGCTAACGTCGAGCACCACACGCATGCGCGGCGCGGGCGGCTGCGTCCCAGGCGCCAAGCGGGCGCTAGTTCGGCGCCTGGACGGTGAACCGATCCAGGGCAACCACGTTGCCGTCCCCACCCACGAAGACGCCCACCCCGCCCGACGGCAGCGTCGCATCGGTTCGGCTGGCGACCTCCGTGCCGTTGATCAGGAACGTGAGCTGATTGCCGATGGCCCGCACCGTCAGCGTGTTGGCCGTTCCACTCTGGTGGACGGCATCTGTCCGCGTCCACGGGACGATGTCGATCCAGCGGTCGAGCTCGCGCCGCCAGATGCCGAACTCACCGCGGTCGCCGGCCTCGGCGACGTAGAAGTTGCCCTCCTGCGCCGCGCCGTCGCGCGGGCCGGGCCCCTGATCGCGCACGATAACGCCGTAGCCGCCGCCGGCTGGGCCGGCGAGCTTTCTGAACGTCGCCGACACAACCGCGTCGGCGACCGGCTCCTTGAGCGGGGCCCCGACGGCCACGAAGTGGGTCGGCTGCTGCGCGGAGAGCCGGTAAGCCCCGTCGGCCCAACCCACCAGGGAGCCATTCTTGAGCCACTGCGGCTGATCCGTACCAAACGGGGCATCAAGAACTGTGTGGAACCCGTCTATCGGTGGCGGGGCCGGGGCGGCAGCCACCGTCGGCGGCGGGGATGGGGCGGCGGCCGGCGCCACCGCGGCGGCCGCGGGAGCGGGAGCGGGTGCCGAATCTTGCGTTGGCGCCGTCGCCGGCAGCGAGGTGGCTACACCCGCCGGAGTTGGCCGGGTCAGACCGGTGACCGGCTTGGCGGCGGCCGGAGAGCGGGTCGGCGCCGCCACCGGCGCCGCGGCTGACCCGAGCTCGGGGCCCATCGTGAAGGGCTTCAGCACGTACACGCCGAGGGCCACCAAAAGAGCCCCCAGCACGAGGCTAGCCACCAGCAGCCGTGGCGCGCGTTGGGGCGCCTCAGGCCGCGGGTAGGGCGGGGCGACCCACGGCTGGGCGCCATTCGCCGTCGGCCGCCGCGCCGCCACGGGCGCTGGCGCCAGCGAGGCACCTGGCGCAGCGTCCCGCGCGCCCCGTTGGCCGTCGTCCCCGTCGAGATCGGCGTCCAGGCGGGCGGGACCGCCCCCGAGCTCACGGACGGCGCCCAGGAGCGGTTGCCGGGCTCGCGGCGGGCCAGCATCGACCGGCTGTCGGATCGGCTCCACCGCGGGGGGTGGGCTGGCCGCTGGTGGCCGCCGCGGCAGGGCGGGCGGAGAGCCCGGAAGCGCCGCGGCAGCTCTCCCGGCGGGCGAGCGGGTGAACCGGGGGCAGCGCGCGAATTCGCCGCTGAGGCACAGGTCGCGCTGCTCCTGGTGGCTGACCTGGGCGGCGACTCCTGACGCGTAGCAGCGGTGCAGCGACGTCGGCCGCGCGTACTGATTACTGGGGTCGTCGGCAAAGCCGAGCTTGGGGCACGTCACGGTCGCGGATGCCGGCCGCGCTTCAGTGGCGGGTTTCTCGAAGACCGGCTCTTTGGGCGTCGGTGCTGGCGACAGTGGCGGTCCAGCCAGTGGGGTGCGGACGGGCGCAGGAGTCGGGGCCGGCATCTCGCGAGCGGCCACGACGGCGGGCGCAGTCGCCGCCCGCACCAGGCCAAGATCGACCAAGCGTCCCAGATCGCGCAGCGTTTGGACCAGGGGCCGGCCATCGACCACCTCGCCCACGGTCCGCCCGCCGTTGACCCGCAGCAGCGTCTGGACAGTTGTACGGTCGAGCTGGACGTTCTCCGATGCCTGGCCCTGGTCGGCCTCGATGACCGTCAGCCGCGCGTCCATAGAGGGGATGCGCTGGAGCAAGCCGCCACTGCGCTCGTCGGCCGCCGCGAGATGCGCCTGGACGTCGTCCGGCTGGAGCGCGAGCTGCCGTTCCGGTGGCTCCTCGCCGTCGCTGAAGGTGAACGTGGCGTTGGGCAGCGCCAGGACCAGGGCGTCGAGCGCGTCGACGCCCTCCTCTGAGCCCACCCGCGCGCCCACCAGGCGGCCGCCCCGGAAGTGGAGCTCGCCCTGCCACTGCTCCTCGGCGAGGTGGAGGCAGCCCGTCTTGCCCAGGTCGGACAGAAGGCGCACCAGGGGCCGCAGCCCCATGCCCTTGAGCGAGCCCTTCAGCTCCACCATGTGGGTTTGTCCTTCTCTAACCTCAGCGTGCCGGGCGGGATAGTCGTCTTCGGTCTGCGACGCGGCTCCTGGCCGAAGTCTGAAGTTTAAGGGAGAACGCCGTGCAGCTCGTTACCGACGATGCACGAAACGGTTAAGAAGCGGTTGAGACGCCTCCCCTGGCCTAGTGGAGCACGTTGGCCAGGTCCACCGTCAGCGTCTGGCCGCTGATGCTGCTGTTGCGCACCAGGTGCAGCACCGCGTCCCCGACCTCGCCGGCATCGAGCGCCCGTTTGAAGCGCGTCGACTGGACGACTGACTCGGTGTCGACGCCGCGGCCGGTCCACCAGCGGGTGAGCACCAGCCCGGGCGCGACCGCGTTGACCCTGACCTTCGGCGCGAGGGCGACGGCCAACGACTTGGTGAGGTGGATGACGCCGGCCTTGGACACGGCGTAGGGCAGGCTGCTGCCGCCGGGCACGATCCCGGCGATGGAGGCGACGTTGACGATCACGCCGTCGTCGCCGTGCTCCCGCATCCAGCGGCCCGCGGCCCGCGCCACGAAGAACGCGCCCTTGAGGTTCACGTCGAAGATCTCGTCCCAGACGTCGTCGGCCACCGCCTCGAGGTCCGGGAAAGGCACGAACTGGGTTGTGCCAGCGGCGTAGACCACCACGTCGAGCCGGCCGTACTCGGCAACGACGGCGGCGACGAGGTCCTCGATCTCGGACACCTTGGCCAGGTTGCAGCGCCGGACCAGGCAGCGGGCGCCCCTGTCGCGCAGCGTCGCGGCGGCGCGCTCGGCCTCGTCCTGAGAGCGGGAGTAGGCGATAGCCAGGTGGGCGCCCTGCTCGGCCAGGCGCGAGGACACCTCGAAGCCGATCCCGGTGCCGCCGCCGGTCACAAGCGCGACGCGGTCGTGCAGGTCAAGCATGAGCGCTCATAACGCAATGAGGCCAGGAAGGCTCCGCGTCTGTCAAGCCGGCGCCGGTTACTGGGTCATGCCGATGAGCCGGGCTCCCGGGTTCTTCTGCGCCAGGTTCACCGTATCCGTCACGGTTGAGCTTCCAGTGATCGCCAGCGAGTCCACGATGAACTGCACAGGCGCCGCGACGCTGCCTGTTATGCTGACGGGCATCGTTTTGCCATAGACTGTCCCCGCGTTCGCCACGACACCCGTGTCGATCGTCATAGTATGGGGGTTGTTTCTGTCCTGAAAGACCGTCATATTCTGGTAGGGGCCGCTGGTTTGCGGGCTGACCAAGCTCATGTCTATGCCGCCCGTCCAGGTTATGGCGCTGGATTGTTCGCCGACGTGACACCCGCCGGGTAGGTCACTCAGGTAATTTATGCACGCGTTGTAGAAGAGGACATTCGTCCCGACCGGCCGTGCCGAGCCGGTGCTGCAGCAGAGGTACATGCCGTTGGTCAGCACAATCGTGGTGTTGCCGGCGGACGAGCCAATGGTCACCTTGGATCCGCCGTCAACGTAGAAAGTGGGGGTGGAATTGGAGAAGCCGACGACGTAGTTGCCCTGGAGCATGGTCAAATTGCATCCGGTCAGCGCCGCGATGTACTGGTACACCCCTGGACCGATTGTCATCGTCGCGCCATTCTGACAGTAGACCGCGGGCTGGGTAGGCAACCCGTTCAGGTTGGGGATTGGGAGGCCGGCCAACGGGTCGGCGATCGGCGCCACCCCGGTGACCGCGGCCGGGGTGATGGTCGAGCCACCGGTGGCCTGCGCCGTACCGACCACGGTGACCGCCCCCTGGTTCGCCTGCACGGTCGACGCGCCGCTCACCTGCAGCGCTCCTGTTGAGCAGGCGGAGTTCACCTGGATACCGCCGTTCGCCACAGTCAGGTGCGAGGTGGTGTTGACGGTCAGCCCGGGGCAGATGGCCCCGTTCAGGGCGACGACGGTCTGAGGAACCACGGCGCTAGAGATGGTGGCGATTGCCTGGGCGCTGGCCTTCAGCTGGCCGACACCCACGATGCCGACCAGATAGGTGTTGTACGGACCGATCGTCACGGTCACGTGGGCGCCTACGGCGGAGGACGGCACGCCGCTCGGGGGTTGGGTGCCGGTGCAGTCGAGGGTCAGTGCGATGGCGCCGACGTTCGCGTTGTTGCTGTCGACGTACCAGGCGGTCGCCGTGGGCGCCGGACCGGCCCTATTGGCCAGGACGTACCTGCAGATGGCCGCTGCCACCGTGGCATCGTTCCCCGTCCCAGCCGCGATCCGGTACTGGTTCAGCGCGTAGGCGCCGGCCAGCGAGGCGGCGTCGGCACCATTCTGCGCCGTGCGCCGCTGCACGTACAGCAGCCCGCCATCGAGGACCAGGCCCAACATCCCCACCAGCCCCACCAGGCCCAGGGCGAAGATGACGAACACCTGGCCACGAGCGCGCCCGCGTCGCCAAGCGCCGGGTCGCGCCGTCGGTCGGTCGGCTGTCATCCGATGGACGCCAGCGCCGTCGCCTGCAACGTCACCTTTGGCTCGTAGTAGCCGATGCCGAGAGGACCGCGCAGCGGCGGGATGAACACGAAGGTGGAGGTCGCGGTCACCACCACGTACCCGCCGAGGTAGGCCGCCCCAGCCCCGTTTACCCGGGCCGGCATCGTGCACGTGCTCACCCGCAGCGGCAGGCTGCACGTCTGTGTCCCCTGCTGCGTGTTGTTGATGTCGTAGACGGTCACGATCACATGGTCCGTGGCGGGATTGCTCCCGGCCATGGCGACGTTGCCGTTGTTGAACGCCGCGATGGCGCCCGCGTTGGACGTCCCGGGGATGCTCATCTGCCGGGCCATCTCGGCCGTGCCCGACGCCAGCGACGTGTACGTGAACGACGCGCGGCCAAAATCGATCACCGCGAACATCAGCACCAGCAGCATGGGAAAGGCGAAGGCGAACTCGACCAGCGCCTGGCCGCGCTCCGTCCGGTCCCCCGCCTCGGGTCGCCTCACAGCATGACCGACTGCGCGTCAGCCGTGACGGTCATCGCGCCCAGGCCGACAGCCGAGGCCAGCCTGGCGAGACTGGCGAGCGGCGCAATCGCGCCGACCGCTTTGACCTCGACGCTGCTGCCCTCCGTCACCACGCCGCCGGGGTAGATCACCGACAGGGTCCATGTCCCGCCGTAGGCGGGGCTGCACGTCATGGGGTTCGTGCCAGTAGCGGTGCAGCCACTCAAGAACGGCGCCGAGCTGTCGATCAGCCGCTGCATGATCGCCTGGTCGGTGACCCCAGAGCCCAGGACCCGCTGGGCGCCGAGGCGGGCCGCCGCGCCGGCGCCTCCCTGGACCGCGACGGCCATGGTGGCGGCGCGGCCGACGTCGATAGTGCCGACCAGCAGCAGCATGCACACCATCAGGACGAGCGCCAGCTCGACCAGCGCCTGGCCGCTCTCCCGCGCCTGCGGACGCGACCGGCACCGGCACCGGGACACCGGCACGGCCGGCGCAACAGCCTCCCTGACAGTCGCCTCCATGCTTGCCCACTGTGACAGGCCATGCGCCGGCCGTCATGAAGTTTCGTCATCCCGGACGACGTGCCGGTCGTCCTGCCCACCCGGCCGGCACGTTAGCATGGTCGCGACCGACGGAGGTGTCAGCCTGCAGTGACGGACCAGCAGCCGCGGGGCGGCCCGCACACGGGGCCTCACGGGCCGTCCGCCGACGAGCCCGCGGTCGACCTCGTCGAGGCCCGCAAGGCGGAGCACCTCGAAGTCACGGCCACCCGCGACGTGGACGCCCGCGTCGGTCCAGGTTGGCCGGACGTCCGCCTCGTCCACGAGGCGCTGCCGGAGCTCGACTTCGACGCCGTGGACCTGACGACGTCGTTTCTCGGGCGCCCGCTGCGGGCGCCACTCATGATCGCCGCCATGACCGGTGGACACGGTTCCGCCCGGGAGATCAACGCCGTCCTGGCCCGCGGGGCCGAGCGCCATGGGCTCGCGATGGGGGTGGGCAGCCAGCGGGCCGGCGTCGCCACCCCGCGCCTGGCCGACACCTACGCCATCGCGCGGGAGCAGGCGCCGACGGCCTTCCTGGTCGCCAACATCGGCGCTCCCCAGCTCATCGCGCAGGCGAGCGGCCACACCCTCGCGGTCGACGATCCGCGCCGCGCCGTCGACATGATCGCCGCCGACGCCCTGGCGGTGCACCTGAACTTTCTCCAGGAGAGCGTTCAGCCGGAAGGTGACCGGCGCGCCCGGGGCTGCGCAGCGGCCCTGCGCCAGGTCGTCGCCGCGGTGGGCGTCCCGGTCATCGCCAAGGAGACCGGCGCCGGGCTGGCGCGGGCCACCGCCAGACGACTGCGGCGCCTCGGCGTCGCCGCGCTGGACGTGGGCGGCGTCGGCGGCACCAGCTTCGCCGCCATCGAAGGGATGCGGGCCGCGGCGCAAGGCCAGGCCCGCGGTCGCCAGATGGGCGAGCTGCTGCGCGATTGGGGCATCCCCACCGCGGTGTCCGTCGTCGCCGCGGGCGGAGCGGGACTGCCGGTAATCGCGACTGGCGGCATCCGATCCGGCCTGGACGCCGCCAAAGCGCTCGCCCTGGGCGCGACCCTGGTGGGCGTGGCGCGCCCGCTGCTCCAGGCGGCGCTCGAAGGCGACGCCGCCGTCGACCGCTGGATCGAGCAGCTGCTGCAGGAGCTGCGCGCAGTCCTGTTCCTGACAGGCTCGGCCACGGTGCAGCAGCTGCGCCAGCGCCCGCGCGTGGTGGTCGGCGAGACGCGCGCCTGGCTCGACCAGCTCGGCTACTGGACCGAGTCGCCACGCGAGCTGGAGTAGCCGTCGAGCGTGGCGGCGCCAGGGTCGCAGCGGCGGACGTAGACGCTCCAATCGTGGCCAGCCGCGGCCGGCAGAGGCACGGGCGCGAAGCAGGTCTGGAGCAGCTGCCCAAGCTCGGGGAAGGCATCCACGCGCAGCTCCGGCTCGTCCACGTGCGGAGCGAGGACGATGGCGCTGGGCGGCCGGCTCGCCAGGTCGGCGAGCAGCTCCGCCCGGTACCGCTCGTGGCCCGGGGCGGTCAGCCGCAGCGCCTCGGCGTTCATGAAGCGACTCGCCGGCTGGCGGCCGGTCAGCGGGTAGACCTGGCCGGCGTTCCCCCAGACGAACAGCGGCCCCGGCGGCAACTGGGCGACCCGCGCCGCCACAACGTCGACCTCGGCGGGCGCCCCGGCCGGCCCGCGCTCGTACCAGGCCCGCCGCAGCTGGCCGACCTGGAAGCCGCTGGACAGACAGAACAGCGCGCCGAAGGTGGCCACCAGGACCAGCCTGCCCGCCAGTGGTCGGCCGAGGCCGAGCCCGTCGCGGCCGGCCGCCGCCCACAGGCGACCCAGCCCGAACGCCGCCAGCAGAGCCATCCCCGGGACGAGCTGGATGAACTCGCGGAAGCCGACGATCGCCAGCAGGTTGGCCAGCGTCCACCACAGGATCGCCACCTGGCCCGGGCGCGGCGGGCCGCTCAGTATGGCGAGCGCGCCGACGAACGCGGCGACGAACAGGAACGCCAACGCGTCGCGCGTCACGTTGTCCAGGCGGAACACCGACGGCGCGGTGAGCCCCTCCGCCGCCGCGTGCCAGTTGCCAGCGACCACCCGCACCACGTTGTAGACCCACGCCTGCTCCACGAAGCCGGCGAACGACCCGACGGCCATCAGCCAGCCGCTGACCAGCCCCAGGAGCCCGGCGGCGCCCACCAGGTACCCGGCCAGCACACGCCAGCGCGGGCCCGCGGCCGCCCGCCAGGCGTACCAGGCGGCGATGAGCCCCAGCGCGACGAGCGTGAGCAGCGCCGGCTGCTTGGCCAGGACCGCCAGAGCGGCCGCGGCGCCGGCGAGCAGCGACGGTATCCAGCCGCGGCCCGTCCAGGCCCACAGGAGCGCCCACATGGCGAGCGCCATCGGCGCTAGCGCGAGCTTGGCCGGCACGCTGCCACCGGCGCTCAGCATGGAGATGTTGGCGAAGTACACGGCCAGCACCGCGGCGCTGACGCCAACCCCGGCCGAGCCGCCCGCCCGCCGCGCCGTCCCGTACACCAGCAGGCCATACACCAGCGTGACAAGCACGTCCAGACAGTTGGCGGCCAGCGACGGGCAGGACGGAGTCGCCAGCGGGCCCCACGCCGCTCCGCAGGGGTGCGCCCAGTCGGCACCGGCCAGGCGCTGCACCAGCTCCCAGTAGACGAAGACGACAGGCGGGTGGACGTCCCAGAAGGCGACGTACGGCGGGCCGCCCTGGAGCATCAGCCGGGCGTAGGTGGCGAAAATGCCCTGGTCCGTGCCGATAGGCAGGACCAGCTCCGGCAGCTTGGCCAGCAGGCCGACGGCGGCCAGCAGGGGCACCAACAGCAGCGGGACGGCGACCGAGCCCCGGCGTCGCGGTCCCGACCCGGTGGGCGGCGTCGCGCGCGCCGCCAACGGGGAGCCAGGCTCGGCCGCGGCCACCGTCGGGCTCCCGCCGCTCGGCTGCACGGCCGCCTACTATAGCGCGGGTGCGCCCTGCCTGCCGTCGCGGCCTGCTCGCGGCCATGCTGCTGCTCGTCGCGTGCGCGCCCGACCCACGTCCGGCCGAGGCGGTGCGGCTGCTCGACGGACTGGACGCGGCCATCGTGTCGCTGGCCCATGACGCGACCTCGGCCGCCGACGCGTGTGGCGCCGCCGAGTCCGCCAGCACGCGGCTCGAAGGTGTGCCCGGACTGAGCGACCTCCGGCCGACGTACCCCGCGCTGCGGCGCGCCAGCGACGCGCTCGCGGCGGCGTGCGGCCAGGCACAGCTGGCCCTTCTCCCCGCCGATGACGTCTTGCTGGTGGTTCAGCAGGCGCAAGCGCGCTGGCGTCTGGGGGTGCGCCAGGACCTCGCGTTGGCGTGTCAGGCGTTGGCCGACGCCGCACGCAGCCTGGCGCGGCCCGCCCCGGCCTGCACCGCTGCCGGGCTGAGCGCCCACACCGGAGGCGCGGCCGGCTAGCCGGTCAGGGAGGCGGCAGGTGGAACGCCTGGATCTCGGCGCTGCGGCGCAGCCGATCGAGGAGGTTCCGTTTCACCCGGTAGACGTCGGCCACGGACGCGTAGCGGTCGGGGTGGCGCTGATGGATCTCGCTCGGCTTCAGGTCTCGCGCCAGCGACAGGTACGCGACGAGCCACTCGGACTCGTCGGGCAGCGCCCGCCTCACGGCCGCCCACAGGTCGGCCCCGGACAACGTGCCAACCGCCTCGGCCTCCATGTCACGGGCGCGCAGCGCGCCAGGTGGGACATCGTCCAGAGGCGTCAGCTGGGCGCCCCGCCGGGCCCGGATCTCGTCGAGCAGCACGCTGTGGGCGCACATCTTCAGGTACTTCAGCAGCGACGGCAGATCGGTGAAGCGGCCGAACCGCTCGCGGCCGACGGCCATCCAGAAGCGCTGGAAAGTGCGGTTGACCCAGAAGTCATCGCCCTCGCCAGCCAGGGAGGAGGCGGAGTGCTGCCTGACGTAGGCGAGTACGATGCCGCGGTACTGGGCCATGATGGCGTCCCACGCGAGCGGCTCGCGCCGCTCGATGGCGCGGGCGAACAGCTCGAAGCAGTAGGAGTCGTCGCGGGCGTCGCCGTGGATGAACTTGGTCGTCTCCTCGCGGCACAGCCGAGACAGCTCGATGGTGGACGTGGCTGCCAGGCTCATGCTTCCGGCAGGGTACCGGACGGCGCCACCGGGTCGCCCAACGGCACGGCCACCACGAACCTGGCGCCCCCGTCAGGCGGGAACTCGGCCGCGATGCTGCCCCCGTGCAGACGGACGATCTCGCGACTGATGAACAGGCCCAGCCCCATCCCTGCCTGGTCCGTCAGCGCGCCCCGCCCGCGGCCCTGGTAGAAGCGGTCGAAGATGTGCCGCCGGTCTTCGCGCGCGATCCCCGGACCGTGATCCCGCACGGTCAGCGCAGCGGTGCGCTCGTCCGCGACGGACAGCGCGACCTCGATCAGGCCGCCCTCGTCGCTGTACTTGACGGCGTTGTCCAGCAGGTTCGCAAGCACCTGCTCCAGGCGCAGGGGGTCCACCACGGCCAGCAGCTCGGCGGGCGCGTGCACCGCCAGCCGACGCCCGCGCAGCTGCGTCCCTATCGCCTCCGCGGCATCGCGCACCAGACGGCTGAGGTCGGTCGGCCGGCGCTCGATCGCCAGCTTGCCGAACTGGATGGCGGACACGTTGAGCAGCTGGTCGACCAGGCGAGACAGCTTGTCCGCCTGCAGCATGATCGTCGCGGCCGACCGGCGACCGCGGTCCGGGTCCACGGCGCCCTTCCGCTCGAAGTCGCGCACCAGCAGCTGGGCGTAGCCGCGCAGGCTGGTGAGCGGCGTCCTGAGCTCGTGGGCGGCCACTGACAGGAACTCGTCGCGGACGCCGATGGCCTCCCGTGCCTCGCGGTAGAGATGGGCGTTGTCGATGGCCATGGCGCAGCGCCGCGCCAGATCCCCAACGAGCTCCACGTCGGCGGGTGTCAGCACGCGGTCCTCCCTGGTAAGGCAGGTGATGGCTCCGACGACCCCGGTGCGGGCCACCAGCGGCACGGCGGCCACGGTGGGCAGCGACACCACGGCACCGGTGCGCAGGCTCCGCGCCGTCGGACTCCCGTCGTCCCGAGGCAGCGACGCCAGATCGCTCCACCCAAGCACCTGCCTGTCAGCGCTGCTGCCGTCCCGCCACGCCGACGCAACCCGCCGCGGCGTGCCGTCCTGCTCCAGCATGTCCACCAAGCACGCGTCAGCCAGGGACGGCACCGCCAGGCGAGCGACGCCCTGGAGGGTCGTCTCGTACTCCAGGGACGACGCTAGTATCTGGCTCGCCTCGGCAAGAAATGCCAGACGGCGCTGCCCGGCGCGCTCCTCGGCCCGGGCTCGGAGCTCCGCCTGCCGCGCCATGCCCTCGGCCGCCGCGTGCGCCCAGGCGTTTCCCAGGGCGAAGGCCACAGCGGTCGCCAGGCCGGCCAGCAGCTCCGCCTCCGCCTCCGTGAACGTGCCGCCCGCGGGCCGCATCACCTCGATCGTGCCGAGGGAAGCGCCGGCCCGCCACAGTCGGGCGCCCAGGTAGGCGCGCAGGCCGGTGCGTTGGGCGAACTCCCTGTCGCGCCAGGCCGGGTGGCTGGGCGCGTCAGGGACGTTGACCACCCCGATCTGGGCGGCCAGCGTGGCCAACGTGTCCGGGTCGCGCTGGCGCTCCGCGGCGTTCGCCTGAACGTGCCCCTCGGCGGCGCCAGGGCTCAGACGGCCCTCGTTGTTGAGCAGCCAGACGCGGGCGTAGGGGGCGGCCAGGAGCGACGCGGCGTGTTGGACGGCCAGGCCAAGCACTCGTCTCTCATCCAGGTCCCGCGCCAGCGCCTGCGCCATCTCGCGCAAAGCCCGCTGGCGCTCGTGCTCCCACTGTGACCGGGCGTACAGGCGGGCGAACTCGAGCGCCGGCGCTGCCTGGGCCCCGAGCAGCATGAGCCACTCCACGTCTTGCGCCGTCAGCGCGCGTTGCCTGTAGAAGCGGGCGCCCAGGACGCCGATCGCCTGGTCCGCCACGATGAGGGGGACCGCCTCGGCGGAGCGCACGCCACGTTCCAGCGCCCACGGCGTCGCCAGCTCCCACGCCTGGTAGTCGTCGATGCGCACCGGCTCGCGGCGCTCGAACGCGATCCCGGCGGCGCCGGTACCGCTCGGCAACGGTGGGTCAGGCGCCGTGGCCAGGACGTCGTTCGCGTACATCTGGACCAACGCGCTCGTCGCCTCGTCCCACAGGTACAGCGACACCGCGTCAGCCCCGAGCAGCTCGGCGGCGCGCTCGACGACCACCCGTACCAGCTCCGCGGGCTCGAAGCCGCGGCTAGCGGTGACGGAGACCTCGTGCAGAGCGCGGAACAGCAGCGTCTGCGAGCGCAGGCCGTCCTGAGCCACCTCGGGAGCGCTCAACCCGGGCCCGAGCCCCCGTCCAGGTCCTCCGCCCGCCACGTCCGTCGTGTCGTCAAACGCCTCTGGTAGGCAAGGTACTCCGCCCTGGTCATCGCGGGGACGAACTCTGCCTTGACGCGCCGCGCCTCGCGGCCGCCGTCGCGGAGCAGGTCGATCGTCGTCATGGCCAGGGCCTTCGCCGGGTTCAGGACCGCGTGCGTGTAGTCGACGATGCGGTAGTCGGCGCCGTGGCCCGCGCCCGCTGCCCCGCCGGCGTAGGGGTGCACCGAGGGCAGGATGTGGCTGATGTCGCCCATGTCCGTCGAGCCGCCGCCATGGCCCCGCTCGCGCACGCTCTCGGGCCCGACCAGCGCCACCGCGTTGCTCTTGAACAGCTGCGTGAGGGACCTGTCGTGGTTCAGCGGCAGGTAGCCGGGCAGGGTCGTGATCTCGACGGCCGCCCCGAGCGCCAGCGCACCCGCCTTCAGGGCGCGGTCCACCTTCAGGTGGGTTCGCTCGATGGCCGCGATGGTGGCGCCACGACAGAACAGCTCGAGGCGGACGTCGGCGGGGATCGCATTGACCACGTCGCCGCCGCGGCTGATGATCGGGTGGACGCGAATGTGGTCGTCGTCCGGAAACGTCTCGCGGAGGGCATTGATACCAGCCAGGGCTATGTGCGCCGCGTACAGAGCGTTCACGCCGCGCTCGGGCGCGCCGCCGGCGTGGCTCGTGTGGCCGAGGAAGCGGACGAACTTCGCCACCATGCCGTTGTTGCTGCCGCCCACGCCCAGCAGCCCGTCCTCGGCGCGGGCGGTCGCGTGGACCATCATGGCGACGTCGACGTCGTCGAAGACCCCGAGCTTCACCATCTCCGCCTTGCCGCCCAGGAACTCCAGCGTGCCCCGGTCACGCATGGCCAACCGCTCCTCCAGCTCGACGTACTCCTCGGCGGGGACGGCGATCAGCAGGACGCGACCGGCCAGGAAGGGCGCCACCTCCTGGAGGGCGAGGCCGGCGCCGAGCATCATGGCAACCTGGGCGTTGTGCCCGCAGGCATGGACGGCGCCTGTCTCGGGGTCGTGGTCGGGATGCTCCCAGCACAGCAGCGAGTCGAGCTCGCCCAGAATGGCGACGGTGGGGCCGGGCGCGCCGCACCCCAGGACGGCCACGCTGCCGGTGACCGCCACGCCGTCCCGGTGGGGCAGCCCGAGGCGGTCGAACCACTCGTGCACGCGGCGGGCAGTGCGGGCCTCTTTGAACCCAAGCTCCGGTTGCGCAAAAATAGCGCGGGCGAGCTGCTCGAGCTCCGCGCCGTGCGCGTCCACCGCTCGACACGCGCGCGCCTTGAGCTCGTCCGCCCCAACGGCTGGGGTGTTCACGCGTGGAGGATAACGAAGCCGCCTCCACCGGGCTATTCGGCCCGGCCGCCAGCCGAGAAAGGTCTTCCACCGGCACCCATGTCCGTCCACCTCGCCGGGGCGATGCCTCAGCTGGCGCGCCCACTCGAACCGTACCGCGTGGTCGCCGCCGATGGCGAGGCGCAAGGGGACGAGCCCGACGTCTCGCCAGACGACGTCAAATCCCTGTTGCGCTGGATGGTGTTCGGGCGCGAGCTGGACCAGCGCGGCCTCCAGCTTCAACGCCAGGGCCGCCTGACCATCTGGGGGCCTATGATCGGCCAGGAGGCAGCCCAGGCAGGGCTTGGGCTGGCTATGCGACCTGGCGACCTCATCTTCCCGTCGTACCGGGAGACGATCACGCTGTGTATGCGCGGGCTGGACCTGGCCGACCTGCTGAACTACTACCGCGGACTTTACTGGACGGCCGACCCGCGTGCGACAGGCGTGTACCCGATTCAGATAGTGATCGGCGACCAGTCGCTGCACGCCGTCGGGGCGGGCATCGGCTTCGCGCTGCAGGAGCAGCCCCACGTCGCCGTCGCCGCCATTGGCGACGGTGCCACCTCTGAAGGCGACTTCCATGAAGCGCTGAACTTCGCCGGCGTCTTCCACGCCCGGTCGGTGATCTTCATCCAGAACAACCAGTGGGCGATCAGCATGCCGCTCGCCGGCCAGACGGCGAGCCCGACCTTAGCTCAGAAGGCCATCGGTTACGGCATCGCCGGAGTGCTGGTGGACGGCAACGACGCCCTGGCGGTGTACCAGGTCAGCCGGTGGGCGCTGGACCACGCCCGCTCGGGAGCCGGGCCGGTGCTGGTAGAAGCGCTCACCTACCGGGTCGGTGCCCACACGACGGCAGACGACCCGAAGCGCTACCAGCCGACCGACGAGGTTGAGGCGTGGCGCGGCCGCGATCCGCTCGTCCGCTTGCGCCAGTTCGCGCGGCGGCGCGGGCTGTGGGACGATGCCAACGAGTCGGCGGCCAGGTCGGACGCGCTGGCCCGTCTCGACGAGGCGATGGCACGGGCGGAGAGCACGCCCACGCCGCCCCTGAGCCGCATGTTCGAGACGACCTTTGCCACACCGACACGGCCGCTGCGGGCGCAGGCCGACGCGCTCCCAACTCCGCCGTGACGGTCGGCGCTGACGGGTCGGTCATGACGGAGGCGCTCAATCGGGCGCTCGCGCAGGCGCTCGGCGATGACCCGCGCGTCGTTGTGCTGGGCCAGGATGTGGGACGGCTGGGCGGGGTGTTCCGCGTCACCGACGGCTTGCAGCGGCGCTTCGGGCCGACGCGTGTCCTCGACACCCCGCTGGCCGAATCCGGCATCGTCGGGTCGGCGTTCGGGATGGCGCTCACCGGGCTCAGGCCGGTGGCGGAGATCCAGTTCATGGGGTTCCTCTATAAGGCGGCGAACCAGCTGATCGCCCAGGCGGCGCAGCTCCGCACGCGGACCTGGGGCCAGGCGTCGGCCGCGCTGGTGGTGCGGACGCCGTACGGCGGAGGCGTGCGCACCCCCGAGCACCATTCCGACAGCACCGAGGCCTTCCTGTGCCACAGCCCTGGCCTCAAGGTTGTCGTCCCCAGCACGCCGTTGGAGGCGGCCGGGCTGCTGCTCTCGGCTATCGCCGACCCCGACCCGGTGCTGGTCATGGAGCCCATCCGACTCTACCGGGCCGCCCGCGAGCTGCTGCCGACCCGGCTGCTGCCGATCCCGCTCGGCCAGGCGCGCGTCCGGCGGCCGGGGGACGCCGCGACGGTCGTGGCCTGGGGTGCCATGGTGCCCGTGGCGCTCGAGGCGGCAGACGAGGTCGCCCGCGCGGGCATCGAGGCCGAGGTCATCGACCTGCGGACGCTGTCGCCGCTCGACCTTGACACCGTCGGGGCATCGGTCGACAGGACCGGCCGGCTGGTGGTCGTCCATGAGGCGGCTCGCTCGGGCGGCCTGGGCGCCGAAGTGGTTGCCAGCCTGGTCGAGCGCTGCTTCTACGCGCTCAGGAGCCCGCCCGAGCGGGTGACCGGCTACGACGTCGTGTACCCGGCGCAGCTGCTCGAGGACGCCTACCTGCCCAGCGTCGAGCGGGTGGCCGCCGCGCTCCAACGCGTGATGGAGGAGTAGTGGACGCGGGTGAGCGGGTCGAGTTCCGGCTGCCGGACCTGGGCGAAGGTATCTACGAGGCCCAGGTGCTGGCATGGAACGTCCGGCCCGGCGACCCGGTCGAGGCGTACCAGCCGATCTGCCAGGTGGAGTCGGCCAAGGCAGCTGTGGAACTGACGGCGCCGGCGGCGGGCCGGATCGCGGCGGTCGGCGTCGCCGAGGGCGGGACGATCCACGTCGGCGAGATCCTGGTGGTGATCGAGACCGGCGAGACGGAGACGGAGACGGCGAGTACCGAGACGCCGGACCCCGCGGCGCCCGCGGAGGCGGAACCGTCCGCGGCGGGCGGCCAGGCGCCGGACACGGAGTACTGGGGCATCGTTGGCGCGCCGCCCCCCGCCCGGCCGGAGCCGCCTGGTCGCGCTGGGCCACGGGTCCTGGCGGCGCCCTTCGTCCGCAGGCTGGCCCGCGAGCGCGGCGTGCCACTGGGCGAGGTGGTCGGCACAGGGCCGCGGGGGCGCGTCCGGATCGTCGACCTGGAGGCGCACCTGGCACGGCGCTCGACCACGCCGAGCAGCGCTCCGGCAGAGGACCCGGGCGACGAGCGCGTGCCGCTCCAGGGGCTGCGCAAGCGCACCGCCGACCACATGGTGGCCGCCATGCGCCACGCGCCCCAGGTGACCGCCATGGACCTCCTGGACGTCTCGGAGCTCGTGCGCGCCCGCGACCGGCTGCGCGCCGCCGCCGAGGCTGAGGGCGTTCGGCTCACCTATCTGCCCTTCGTCGTCAAGGCCGCCGTCCAGGCACTGCGTGCCGTGCCGGACGCCAACGCGGTCGTGGACGAGTCTGGCGAGGCCATCGTGCGCAAGCGCGTGTACAACGTCGGCGTGGCCACCGCCGTGCCCGGCGGCCTGGTGGTGCCGGTCGTCAAGCACGCTGACCGCCTCTCCATCCTGGAGCTCGCGTCCGAGATCGAGCGGCTCGTGGAGGCGGCGCGCGCCCGGCGCTCCACCAGGGAGGAGCTGTCGGGGGGGACGTTCACGGTCTCCAGCTTCGGCGGCCTGCCGGGCAGCCCGCTGTACGCCACGCCCATCGTCAACTACCCCGAGGTCGCCATCCTGGGCGTCGGGCGGATCGAGCCGCAGCCGCGCGTCGTGGATGGCGTGGTGGTGCCGCGCCACTGTGCCGGGGTGTCGTTCACGTTCGACCACCGCGTGCTCGACGGCGAGGGGGCCGCGCGCTTCATGCGAGCCTTCGGCGCGGCGCTGGCGGACCCGCTACAGCTGCTGCTGCACCTGCGTTAGCGTGCGGTACTCGTGGACATATCCTTGGACCAGCCTAATGCCGCTCATGGTGAGCCTGTCGAACCATGCTCGTCCTTCGACAGGCTCACCATGAGCGGTTGGCCAGGGCGCGCACCTCCGCCGCGGTGGGCAGCGACGGCTGGGCGCCGTGGCGGGTGGCGGCCAGCGCGCCCGCGGCGCAGCCGAGCCGAACCGCCTCGGCCAGCGCCGCGTCCCGCGCCAGCGCGACCGCCAGCGCCCCGTTGAAGGCGTCGCCGGCCGCCGTCGTGTCGACGACGCGCACCGGGAACGCCGGGACCCGGCCCACCGCCCCCTCGTGCAAGTACAGCGCGCCCTGGTCGCCGAGGGTGACGACCACGGAGCGGGCGCCCATCGCCTGGAGCCGCCGGGCGGCGGACTCGGCGTCCCCATCCGGGACGCCGGCCAGCACGGCTGCCTCCCGGGCGTTGGGCGTCAGGACGTCCACGTCGGCGACCAGGCCGGCGGGCAGCGATCCGGCCGGGGCCGGTGCCGGATTGAGCACGACCAGCGCCCCGGCCTGGCGGGCAGCCCGGGCGACCCGCACGTTCACCTCGACCGGCACCTCGAGCTGCAGCGACACGACCTGCGCCCACGACGCGACCGCCGCGGCACGCGCAACGTCCGCCTCCGCCCAGGCGCCGTTGGCCCCGGGCACCACGACTATCGAGTTCTCCCCCGTGGCGTCAACCACGATGGAGGCGATACCCGTGCCGTGCGCGCCGTCGGCCACCACGCCGTCAGTCGCCACGCCGGACGCGGCGAGCTGCTCCAGTGCGACGGCGGCGAAGGTGTCGGCGCCGACGCGGCCGACCATGCGGACCGAGCCGCCGAGCCGCGCGGCGGCGACCGCCTGGTTGGCGCCTTTGCCGCCAGGGAACACGTCGAAGCCCAGGCCAGTCACCGTCTCGCCTGGCGCCGGCCGGCGATCGACCCGCACCACGAGGTCGACGTTGATACTGCCGACGACCGCGATCCGAAGCGCGGCCTCCGGAGTCCGGGACATCGCCGTCAGGCTACCAGGCATCACGAGTGCGGCGGAGCGCTCAGCCGACGGCCACCTGGTCGCAGAAGGCCTGGACCTGCTGGTCGACCGGACGCAAGATACCCGCGCCACCCAGTCGGGTGAACTGGGTGACGTCAAGCCACGAATGGCGCGGCCGTCGGGCGGAGCGTGTCACCACGAACCGGTCGAACGCGTCGGCTCGGATCAGCTCCGTCTCCAGGCCCAGCCGCCCGGCGATGCTCACGGCAAAGTCGAAAGGCGTCGTCCACGTCGTCGACGCGACGTGGACGACGCCCGGCACGCGCTGGCCGATGAGGACGCCCAGCGCCGCAACCGCGTCGTCCAGGAACACGGGGGTGATCTTCTGGTCGGCTACCGCCACTAGCTCGCCCCCCGACCGCAGCCGATTCACCAGCAGCCGAGGGAAGTCCAGCTTGCGGTGCGGCCGACCGGAGAACGGCATCTCGATGCGGGCGATGGTCAACGGGGCGCCCGTTTCCAGACCAAGCAGCTCGCCCTGACGCTTCGTCTGCCCGTACCAGCTCAGCGGGTTGGGACCATCCGTCTCGACGTACGGTCGCTCGGACTGGTCGCCGTCGAACACGTAGTCCGTGGACACGTGGACCAGGTGCTTGCCGAGCTCGGCACAGGCCTCGCTGAGCCGCTGCACCAGGGCGGCGTTCAGGCGGTACACCACCCCCGTCGTGTCGCCACGCTCGGCCTCGGCCCGGTCGAGGTCCGTCCAGGCGGCCAGGTTGAGGACCACCGACGCCTGACAGGCTGCCAGGTAGGCGGTGACGGCGGGGAAGTCGAGAAGGTCCAGCTCCGCGCGCGTGGGCGCCAGGATGTCGAAGTGGTCGCCCATGAGCTGGGCGAAGCGGCTGCCCACAAGCCCCGCGCCACCGAAGACGGCGACCGACTGCTGTTTCATCCAGTTCATCCCGTTCACCGCGTTCATCGCGTCGTTGCTGGACCGGGGACGCTGGCGCGCACGACCACCCGATGGTACCTACCCCGTCGTCGCGGCGGCGCGGCGGGCCAGCGGCAGGGCCAGGCACGCCGCGCCTGCCCCGACCGCTGCCAGCGCCAGGCCGAGGGCCCCGTAGCCGCTGAACCCGATGACCAGCCCGCCAAGCGCGGAGCCGAGCACCGCGCCGCCCTGGTTCGTCAGCGACAGGATGCCGAGGACCGTCCCGCGGCTCTCCGCCGACAGCTCGGAGCTCAGCGCCAGAAACGCCGGTCGGCTCGACGCGTTCAGCAGGCCGAAGAGCGCGCCGACCAGCACCGAGACGAACAGCCCAACTGTGGCGCCGAACAGAGCCAGGCCGGCGACGCCGCACACGGCCTGCGCCACCACGAAGATCGCCGCGCGCGGCAGCCGGTCTCCCAGCCAGCCACCCAGCACGTTGCCGGCGATCGTGCCCACGGCGACCAGCGCCAGGGGCGGAGCGACGCCAGCTGTGCTGAGCCCGTAGGCCAGGATGAGGAAGGAGGGCAGGTACAGGACGGCGCCGTTGAACAGCGCCCGCTCGCACAGGTTGGCCCAGAGCACGTTGCCCAGGTACGGGACGCGCAGCACGGCGCGGTACGTGGTCAGGATGGTGGCCTCGGTCCGCGGCGGTCGCACCCTCGGGAAGCCCACCTGCACCAGCGCGCCCAGGGCCAGGAGCAGGACGCCGGCCGCGGCGAACGCCGCCCGCCAGCCGAGCACGCCGCCGACGAGGCCGATGGCCGGGACGCCGAGAACCGCGGCCAGACCGAAGCCCATGTTGAGCCAGCCCATAGCCATGCCGCGCCGCTGGGGCGGGTACAGGTCGCCAACGGAGGCGAGCAGGCTCGCCGGCCCGAAGGCGCCGAAGACGCCGGCGAGGGCCCGGGCGCCGACGAGCTGGGCGAAGTCCGTGGCGCCGGCCGCCGCGACCGACGCCAGCCCGATCCCGCCCAGGGCCAGCACGATGAGCGGCCGTCGTCCCAGGCGGTCGGAGAGGGCGCCCGTGAACGGGGCTCCCACCGCCCAGGGCAGCGACATGGCGGCCGAGAGCAGGCCGGCCTCCCCGAGCGAGACGTGCAGATCCCGTGACAGGTCGACGAGCAGCGGCGCGACCATCGTCAGGGCGGTGACGAAGCCGAAGATGGCGGCCGTGGTCAGCGCCAACGTGGCGAGGCCGCCGTCCCCGCCTGCCGGCGCCTCGAGCCGTGTCGCCGCCGCCACCTCAGCCCGCGCAGTCATCCAGGGTGAGACTAACCGGTCTACAGGCGCAGGCGCGGGTCCAACAGGTCGCGCAGGCCGTCGCCGAAGAAGTACACGGCGAGGACGGTCACGGTGAGCGCGAGTCCTGGAAAGACGGAGATCCACCAGGCCGTCCCCACGTAGCTGCGCCCATCAGCGATCATCGCGCCCCAGCTCGGGACGGTCGGCGGGATGCCGATGCCGAGGAAGGTCAGGGACGACTCGGCGATCATCATGGCGCCGACCTGCTGGGTGGCGATCACGATCACCGGCGTCCACACCCCCGGCAGGATGTGGCGCAGGATCAGGCCGGCCGGCGGCACGCCGATCGTCCGGGCCGCGTCGACGTACAGCGCCTCCTTGAGCGACAGCACGACGCCACGCACGACCCGCGCGTAGCCGAGCCAGCCGGTCAAGCCGAGGATGAGGATCAGGCCGCCCAGGTTCTGGCCAAACAGCGACACCGACACGATGGCCAACAGCACGAACGGGATCGCCAGCAGAGTGTCGACGAAGCGCATGATGGCCGCTTCGACGATGCCGCCGGCGTAGCCGGCCAGGACACCGAGCGAGACGCCGATGGCGCCGGCCAGCAGCACGGCGACCGCGCCGATGAGCAGCGACACCCGGGCGCCGAACATGGTGCGGCTCAGCACGTCCCGCCCAAGCGGGTCCGTGCCTAGAAGATGCAGTCCGCCGGTCGGATCGCGGAACAGGGGGGGCCGGTTGTTCAGCGCGGGCGCCTGCTGGAGCGGCGGGTACGGCGCCAGCATGGGCGCCAGCGCCGCCACGGCGATGGCCGCGACGATCAGGACGGCGCCCGCGACCAGCCGCCGATTGCGCCGCCAGCGGCGGGCCAGCGCCGTCCGCGGGCGGCCACCCGCGTCCACGGCAGGCGTCGGGGTCGCGGGAGCGGCGATCACACCGACCGCACCCGGACACGCGGGTCCAGCCAGCCGTACAGCAGGTCGATCAGCAGGTTCACGAACACGAACGCCGCCGACACCACCAGCACGTCGGCCTGCACCACCGGGTAGTCGCGCGACGAGATGGCGTTCACGGCGATCTGGCCCACGCCGGGCCAGCTGAACACCTGCTCGATGATGACCGCCCCGCCGAGCAGCGCCGGCAGCTGGAGGCCGAGGACTGTCACCAGCGGGATGAGCATGTTGCGCAGCGCGTGCTGGCTCAGCACAGTTCGCTCAGGCAGACCCTTGGCGCGGGCGGTCCGCAGGTAGTCCTCGTGCAGCACGTCCAGCATGCCCGAGCGGACGAGTCGCGTGACGACGGGCATGAGCACGGCCGCCAGGGTGACAGCCGGCAGCACCAGGTGGCTTGGGGTGAAGCTGCCGGATGTGGGCAGCAGGTGCAGATTGACGCTGAACAGGAGGATGAGCATGATGCCCAGCCAGTAGGGCGGCGTCGCCTGGCCGACGAGCGTCAGGCCGATGCCCAGGTAGTCCCAGACGGTGTCGCGGCGGACGGCTGACAGGATGCCGACGGGGACGGCGACGGCCACCGACAGCACGAAGGCAACCCCACCGAGAAGGAGCGTCCGCGGCAGCGCGCCCAGGATCACTGCCAACGCCGGCTCCTTGTAGAAGAGCGACTCCCCGAGGTCGCCCTGGAGCGCGTGGCCGACGAACAGCAGGTACTGGGCGTAGATTGGCTGGTCCAGGCCGAGGCTGTGTCTGGCCTGGGCTATCTGCTCGGGGCTGGCGGTCTCGGCCAGCATGAGCGTGACCGGATCGCTGGGAGCCAGGCGCAGCAGCGCGAAGACGATAACCGAGACGCCCCACAGAACGACCACCGCCTGGAGCAGCCGGCTCACGACGTAGGCGGTCACGGCGAGCGTTCAGCAGTCACGCCACGCCCCTGCCGCCCGCTCACGCGGAGATGTCGCAGCCGTAGACCCTGGTGGCGGCGTCAACGCGGCCCGCGAAGCCCTTCACCCGCTTCCGCACGCCCCAGATGAACTCCTCCTGGTACAGGATCAGCTCGGGCAGGTCGTCGTACAGCGTCTGCTGGATCGCCTTGTAGGCAGCGTCGCGCTTCCCTCCGTCCAGCTCCACCCGGGCATCCTGGATCATCGACGCGATCGCCGGGTTGATCTCCTTGTAGAAGTTGCCAAAAGCCTCGTCGACGTACAGGATGGTGAAGTTCGTGTCGGGGTTGAACGCCCGGCCGATCTCCTGGATGCACAGGTCGAAGTCGCCCGACTTGCGCGCTTGCGTGTAGGCGCCTGGCTCGAGGAACTGCAGGTCGACCTCGAACCCGAGCTGGCCAAGCTGGTTGGCGATGTACTCGGACGACTCCTTCATCCGGGCGAACCACGCTGGGTTCAGCTTGAACGACACCCTGGTACCCGGCTCGATGCCCGCCTTCTGGATCAGCTGCTTCGCCTTCGCCATGTCGTAGGGCACGGGCTTCTTGAAGAGGTCCTCGCTGTAGCCGACGGTGCCCGGCGGGATGGACGACCCGGCCACCTTGCCGAGCTTGACGACGTTGTCGACGATGTTCTGCCGGTCGATGCCGTACGCCACGGCCCAGCGGGCGTCCCTGTTCTTGAACGGGTCCTTGCGCATGTTGAAGGTGATGGCCAGCTCGTTGGTGGCGGGCGAGCGCACGATGGCGACGCCGTCGTCCTTGCCAAGCTGCTCGGCCTGGTCGCCGGAGAGGCTGTCGATCACGTCGACCTCGCCGCTCTGCAAGGCGGCGATGCGGGTGGCGTCCTCGCGGATCGGGCGGAAAACGAGCTGGTCGAGCTTGACCAGGTCCTTGACCCAGTAGTCGCGGTTCGCTTCGCCGACCCATTGCTGGTTTGCCGTCCACGACTTGTACGTGAAAGGGCCGCTGCCGCCGATGCTCTTGTAGAAGTCGTCGCCGTACTTCTTGGCAGCCGCTGGCGACAGGATGGACTCGCTGGTGAACGCCGTGATCAGCCCGGGGTTGGGCTTGGCCAGGTCGAACCGGACGGTCGAGCCGTCCACCGGCGTCACGCTCTTGATGACGTCCTTGAAGGCCGAGGCGTGCTGGAAGGTGGGGTTGGACAGGAGGCGCTCGAACGTGAAGACGACCGCGTCGGCGTTCACGTCTGCGCCGTCGTGGAACTTCACGCCCGGCCGGAGCGTGAAGGTGTACGACAGGCCGTCGGGCGCCATCGTCGCCTGCGAGGCGAGCGCGTTGATCTGGTTTCCCTGAGCGTCCGTGTCGACGAGCGGGTCGTAGAGGACGCGGGCGATCGTGCCTTCCATGAGGCCGGAGATCTGCTGCGGGTCCTGGGTGCGCAGGTCGTCGCCGCGAGACCAGGTGAGCGTCCTCGGGCCGCGGGCGGGGGTGCAGGCGGCGAGCGCCTCGGCCAGGGCCGGGGCGGCGAGCGCGCCCAGGCCCAGGCGAGCGGCGCCCACGACGAACTGGCGGCGACTCGCCGTGCCGAGCCGGTCCCACCGGGTCGGGCGCGGCGTGCTCTGGTTGTGTGTCGACATGGTCGTTCTCCTCGCTCCTGCGGCCAGATCCCAGCTCAGACCTTTTCTAGCACCTTGCGCAAGAACTGGCGCGTCCGCGGCTCGGCGGGGTTGGTGAAGATCCTGTCCGGGGGACCCTGCTCGATGATCTGGCCGTCGTCCATCACCACTATGCGGTCGCCGACCTCGCGGGCGAAGTCCATCTCGTGCGTGACGACCACCATGGTCATACCCTCCCGGGCCAGCTGGCGCATGACGTTCAGCACCTCGCCGACCAGCTCCGGGTCCAGCGCCGACGTCACCTCGTCGAACAGCATGAGCTTCGGCTGCATCGCCAGGGCGCGGGCGATCGCCGCCCGCTGCTGCTGGCCGCCGGACAGCTGGGTCGGGTAGCTGCGCACCTTGTCGCTGAGCCCGACCTTGGCCAGCAGCTCCGCCGCCCGCGCCTCGGCCTCTTTGCGCGCCACCTTGCGTACCACCCGCGGGCCGATCGCCACGTTGTCCAGGACCGTCAGGTGCGGGTAGAGATTGAACTGCTGGAAGACCATGCCGCACTCGACGCGCACGGCGCGGACGGTCGCCGCCCGGGCGGTCAGCTTGACGCCGTCGATCCAGACCTCGCCGCTCTCGGGCACTTCCAGGTGGTTGATGCAGCGCAGCAGCGTCGTCTTGCCCGAGCCGGACGCGCCGATGATCCCGACCACCTCGCCCGCCTCGATGGTGAGCGACACGCCACGCAGCACGTGCAGCTTGCCGAAGCGCTTGTGCAGCTCCTTGAGGTCGACCATCGGGGTCGCCATCAGCCTCTCTCCGACCCCGACAGCCGGCGTTCCACCGTCCGCACGAGCTGCGACAGCGGGTAGCAGATGGCGAAGTAGACGACGGCCGCGCCAAGGTACAGCTCGAAGATCTTGTGCGTGCGGTCGATGATGCTCTGCGTCATCAACATGAGCTCCTGGAAGCTGATCAGCGAGGCCAAAGACGTGTCCTTGACCAGGCTGATGAGCTGGCCGATGAGAGGCGGCAGCGACGAGCGGACGATCTGCGGCAGGATGATGAAGCGCATCGTCTGCACGTAGCTCATGCCCGTCGCGAGAGCCGCCTCGGTCTGGCCGCGGGGGACGGCCAGGATGCCGCCGCGGAAGATCTCGGCGATGTAGGCGCCGACGTTCAGCGTCAGGCCGAGCGCGGCGGCGGCAAAGCCGTTGATCGGCACGCCAATGAGCGGCAGGCCGAACCAGATCCAGAACAGCTGCATCAGCAGCGGCGAACCACGGAACACCTCGGTGTAGCCCTGGGCATACTGGGCCAGGAGCGGCACGCGGGCCAGACGGACCAGCGCGACCAGCAGCCCGAGGATCGTGCCGAGAACCGCCGCGGCGACGGCCAGCTGGAGCGTGATCAGCGCACCCCGGAGGATGAGGAGACGGTTGGTCCACAACACCCCCCAATCGAGGCGCAGCGAGCCGCCCGAGCCGGGTATGCCGCTCGCCAGCAGCACGACCAGCAGCACGACAACAGCCACGATTCCGGCGCGCATGAGCGAGCGGACGTCGACCAGCGGCCGCGCCGACGCCCGGTGCATCGCGGCTAGCGCACCACCCTGAAGTAGCGCCGCTCGATGCCCTTCAGGGCGAGCGCCAGCAACAGGGTGCACATGGTGTACAGCACGGTGACGGCGCCGTAGATCTCGAAGCTGCGAAAGGTACGCGAGTCGAGGCGCTTGGCGTACTCCGCGAGCTCCGGGTAGGCGATGACCGACGCCAGCGACGAAAACAGCACGATCGAGATGAACTGGCTGGTGAGCGGCGGGTAGACGACCCGCACCGCCTGTGGCAGAACGACGTGCCGCATGACCTGCCCGTAGGACATGCCAACGGCGAGGGCGGCCTCCGTCTGGCCGCGGCTGATGCTCTGAATGCCGGCCCGGATGATCTCGGCCATGTAGGCGCTGTTGTTGACGGTGAGGCCCAGAACGGCGGCCACGGGTACGCTGAGCCGCAGGCCGACGGTCGGCGGGGCGAAGTAGATGATGAACAGCTGCACCAGCGCGGGCGTATTGCGCAGGACCTCGACGTACCACGTGGCCACCGTGTGGAGCGGCCCGACGGCGGAGAGGCGGGCCAGGGCGACGAGGATGCCCAGGCAGAAGGCGAGCACGATCACCACCAGCGACAGCCGCAGCGTGCTGCCCAGCCCCTCGAGCAGGTAGGGCAGGTTCTGCAGCACCACCTCGACGTGCGGCGTCCAGCCGCGCGCGCCGCTGGTGGCGACCCCGGCGCGGATCACGGCCTGCTGGACGAAGAGCACCAGCAGCGCCGTGCCCGCGAGGAAGATCAGCCCAACGGAGCCGATGGAGCCGAGCGTGCGCAGGGCGACGAGCAGACTAGAAGTCCGGCCAGATCTTGTCGGCGTCGACGCCGAACCACTTCTTCCAGGAGGCCGCGTTGGCGCCGCTGGCCACCCACATGAAGGCGAACAGGTTGAGCCACTGGAGCCAGTCGTGGTCGCCGGGTCGCACCCCCCAGGCCTCGTACTGGAGGCTCAGCGCCGGACCGACCGCCTTCAGCTGCGGGTCGACCTTCGCCTGGTAGATGCACCAGCTGTAGTCCTCGGTGTACGCGTCCACCAGCCCCTGCTTGACCGCCTGGAGCGCAGCCGGGCTGGTGTCGAAGCGCTGGATGTTCATCTCCGGCCGGAGGGCGGTGATGGTGAGGTCGCCGGTGCTGCCGGTGGTGACGCCGACCGAGTTCAGCTTGGTGTCGTTGACACCTGTTATGCCGGAGGCGGCGCCGACGATGAGCGCCTGGCCATCCTTCACGTACGGCGGGGTGGTGTACATGATGGACTTGGCGCGTTCGAGGGTGACGGCGAAGTTGGCGACGACCACGTCGGCGGAGCCGGTGACCACTGTCGGGATGCGGGCTCCCGGGCTGGTGACCTCGACGATCTCGGCCTTGACGCCGAGCGCCTTGGCCATCTCGTTGGCGATGTCGACGTCGTAGCCGATGGGGTTGTTCTGCTCGTCGCGCGAGCCGAAGGGCGGGTAGTTCAGGAACGTGGCGGTGCGCAGCGTGCCGCGCTTCTGGACCTCGTCGAGGGTGCTGCCGGCGGTCTGCAGGGCGGGCGCGGCGGCCACGCTGCCGGTGGTGGCCGGGGCGACCAGGGCGAGCGCCCCGGTGGAGGCGGCGGCGCCAGCGACGAACGACCGCCGAGACAGCGGCGCGCGTGGCGCCACACCCAGGAGATCAGCTGGCGTGGGCTCGGACATAGATCACCCCCAAGGCCTCGAACGTAGAATGGGCGCCCACGTTAGCGCCCCGCTCACAACTTTCGCAAGTCCAGATTCAGGCGCTGTCAGGCGGTCGCCATGGTGTCTGGGGCGATGCCTGGCAGGTTCAGCTCGCGCTGGCGGTGGCAGCGGACCAGGCGGCCCGGCTCGCCGGGCACCGGCTCCCACGCTGGCGGCACCGTCTTGCACACCTCCACCGCGTACGGGCAGCGCGGGTGGAAGTAGCAGCCGCTCGGCGGCGCCGCCGGGTTGGCGACCTCACCCTGGAGGTGGACGCGCTGCGACCGCGCCCGCGGGTCCGGCACCGGGATCGACGACAGCAGCGCCGAGGTGTACGGGTGTCGCGGGGCGCTGAACAGCGACGCCGCTGGCGCCAGCTCCACGATCTGGCCCACGTACATCACCGCCACGCGGTCGCTGATGTGCTTCACCACGCTCAGGTCGTGCGCGACGAACAGGTACGTCAGCCCGAGCTCGCCTTGCAGGTCCAGCAGCAGGTTCAGCACCTGCGCCTGGACCGAGACGTCCAGCGCCGACACCGGCTCGTCCGCCACCACCAGGCGCGGGTGCAGCGCCAGCGCCCGCGCGATGCCGATGCGCTGCCGCTGGCCGCCGCTGAACGCGTGCGGGTAGCGGCGCATGTACTCGGGCCGCAGGCCGACCAGGCGCAGCAGATCGGCGACCCGGTCCACCCGCTCGGAGCGGCTCTTGACGCCGTTGACGAGCAGTGGCTCGCCGACGAGGTCCAGCAGCGTCATGCGCGGGTTCAGCGAGGAGTACGGGTCCTGGAAGATCATCTGCATCTGGCGGCGGAGTGGGCGCAGGCGCGACCGCGGGATCGACGCCATGTCCACCACCCGGCCCGAGTCGGTGCGGAACAGCACCTCGCCGCTCGTCGGGTCCACGGCGCGCAGGATGCACCGGGAGGTCGTCGTCTTGCCGCAGCCGCTTTCGCCGACCAGGGCCAGCGTCTCGCCCTTCTTCACGTCGAAGCTCACGTCGTCCACGGCGCGGACCTCGCCGACGACGTTGCGGAGAAAACCCTTCCGAATGGGGAAGAACTTCTTCAGGTGCCTCACGTCCAGAACCAGCTCCGGCCGGACGGCGGAGTCCGAGAGCGTGACCCCGTTCGTCGTGTCGACGCTCATGCGGTTGCCGGGACCGGCTCGTCCAACGGGAGCCCTTCAGAGCTGTACAGGAAGCAGCTGACCTCCTGGCGCTCGTTCGTCGGCAGCAGCAGCGGGACGCGCGCATCACACGTGCCGGGCATGAAGGACGGGCAGCGCGGGTGGAAAGGGCAGCCGCGCGGCCGGTTGAACGGGTGCGGGATGGAGCCGGTGATCGTCGGCAGCTTCTCCCGTGTCTCGCCGTGGATGCTGGGGATGGAGCGCAGCAGGGCGCGGGTATAGGGATGCTTGGGTGCGTGGAAGATGTCGTCCACCGGCCCCTCCTCGACCACCCGGCCGAGGTACATGACGACCACCTGGTCGGCCATCTCGGCGATGACGCCGAGATCGTGCGTGATCAGCATGATGGCCATGTGGGTGCGCTCCTGGAGCTCGCGCAGCAAGTCCAGGATCTGCGCCTGGGTGGTCACGTCCAACGCCGTGGTCGGCTCGTCGGCGATGAGCAGCCGGGGCTCGGCGGCGAGCGCCATGGCGATCATGGCCCGCTGGCGGAGCCCGCCGCTGAGCTGGTAGGAGTACTCGTCGACGCGGGCCTCGGAGCGCGGGATGCCGACCATGCGCATGAGCTCGATGGCCCGGTCGCGGGCCTCGCTGGCGGTCATCTGCCGGTGCAGGCGGATCATCTCGACGATCTGATTGCCGATGGTGTGCACGGGGCTGAACGAGGTCATCGGCTCCTGGAACACCAGGGCGATCTCGGCGCCGCGGATGGAGCGGATGTCGCGGCCGTCAGGGGAGAGCCGGGCCAGGTCGAGCGGCGGACCGTCGTCGCGGCTGAACAGCATCTCGCCGCCGACGATGCGGCCGGGGCGTTCGACGATGCGCAGGATGGAGCGTGCCGTGACGCTCTTGCCGCAACCGCTCTCGCCGACGATGCCCAGGGTCTGGCCTGGAAACAGGTCGAAACTGGCCCCGTCGACCGCCCGGGTGACGCCCTCGTCGGCGTAGAAGTACGTCTTCAGGTCGCGCACGGACAGCAGGGGCGTCCTCTCGGCCGCCCAGCCGGGCCCCCCGGCGCCCAGGCGGCTAGTCGTGTTCGTCACCGTGGGTCAGACTCCGTAGGGGTCGGCGGCGTCGCGCAGGCCGTCGCCGAGGAAATTGAAAGCCAGAATGATGACGATGACCGGCACCGCCGGGACCAGCAGCCACGGCGAGATCGCCAGGGTCTGGACGTTCTGCGCCTCCTGAAGAAGCACGCCCCAGCTGATGGCCGGCGGGCGCAGACCGAGGCCCAGGAAGCTGAGCGACGTCTCGCTGATGACCATCGCCGGCAGCGCCAGGGTCGTCGCCGCGATGATGTGGCTCAGGAAGAGTGGCACCATGTGGACGAAGATGATGCGCGGGCGGCTGCAGCCGGAGAGCTCGGCGGCCATCACGAAATCCTCCTGGCGCAGCGACAGGAAGCGGCCGCGCACCACCCGCGCCAGGTCGGTCCAGCCGATCAGCGAGATGATGATGGTGATGGCGAAGTAGACCTGGATGACGCTCCAGTCCTTCGGCAGCGCGGCGGCCAGGCCGAGCCAGAGGGGGATGGTCGGCAGCGACCGCAGGATCTCGATCAGGCGCTGGACGATGGTGTCAGTGATGCCGCCGAAGTAGCCGGAGACGCCGCCGAGCACGACCCCGAGGACCAGGCTGAGCGCCACGCTGATCAGGCCGATGGTGAGCGACGTCTGCGTGCCGTAGATCAGGCGCGACCAGACGTCCCGCCCCTCGACGTCGGTGCCCAGCAGGAACAGCGTGTCCTCCGCCCGGGCGCCGTCCACGCCAAGCAGGTGCCGGTCGCTGGGGAACAGGCCCAGGAGCTTGTACGAGAAGCCCTGGGCGAACAGCGAGATGGGCAGCTTCTGCGACTCGTCGACCACGTAGACGCGCTTGAAGGTCTTCGGATCGCGCTTGCCGGTGAGGGCGGCTACGTGGGGGCTGGGTTTCCCATTGTCGAGCCAGGAGATGGATTGCGGGGCGATGAGCCCGCGCTGCGCCTCGGCGGCGGCGGGGTCGGCGTAGGCAAAGAAGTCCGCGCCAAGAACGACGACGTAGAACAGCAGGACGATGACAGCCGCCGCCATGGCCAGCCTGTGTTTGCGAAAGCGCCACCACATGAGCTGGCGCTGGGTGGCCACCGAGACGCGCTCTTCGGCCGCGCCAGCCAGCGGCGTCGCGACGCCGACGCCGGCCGCGCCCGGGGCCGGCAGGTCGCCGACCACAGCGCCCGGCATGCTCATTGGGCGCCCACCCGGATCCGCGGGTCGATCCACATCAGCAGCAGGTCGGAGACCAGCGTGCCGATCACCGTCAAAATGCCGAGGAACATGACGATCGTCCCCGCCAGGAACATGTCGAGGGCGACGAGCGCCTTCAGCAGCAGCGGCCCCACCGTCGGTAGTCCCAGAACGAGCGACACGATGATGCTGCCCGAGACGATGTACGGCAGCGTGTAGCCGACCGTGCTGACGAACGGGTTGAGCGCCACCCGCACCGGGTACTTCAGGATGACGCGCCACTCGGTGAGCCCCTTGGCGCGGGCGGTGACCACGTACGGCTTGCGCAGCTCGTCGAGCAGGTTGGCGCGCATGATCCTGATTGCCTGCGCCATGGCGGCTGTGCCGAGCACGACGGCCGGCACGAACAGGTGCTTGGCCAGGTCCCACGTCTTCGGCCAGCCCCAGGGCGCGTCGGCGTACTCGGGCGAGAACAGGCCGCCGATGTTGGCGTTGAAGAAGGCGAAGCCGACGTACAGCACGAGCAACCCGAACAGGAACCCCGGCACAGCCAGACCCAGAAACCCGAGCAGGGTGAAGATGTAGTCGGCCAGGGAGTACTGGCGGACCGCCGAGTAGATGCCGATCGGGAACGCCAGGGCCCAGGTGAACACGACCGCCGCCAGGGATACCACCATGGTCAGCCAGATACGATCCCCGATCACCTCCATGACAGGCCGCCGGTACTCGAGCGAGACGCCGAAGTCGCCCTGGAGCACCTTCCGCATCCAGCGGGCGTACTGCACGTACTTCGGCTGGTCCAGCCCGTACTCGGCGCGGAGCTGCTGCGCTTGCGCTTCGGTGATGGTGGTGCCGCCGGCCGTGAGGTTGGTGATGTAGGCGTCGACGAAGTTGATAGGGGGCAGCTGGATGACCACGAACGTGAGGACCGAGATGGCCCAGATCGTGAACACGGCCAGGGCCAGACGCCGCGCCATGTAGGCGAGCATCCGCCGCTACGCTTTGAAGTAGAACTGGGCCGGCTGGGAGGCGCAGGGGGTGCGGCAGTGCTGCGCGTTGATCTCCCGCTCCGGAATGTTGCCCATGGTGTTCTTCACCACCCGTACCCCCATGGTCGCGGGCGACAGCCCCACCGTCCCGATGCTGTACGACTCCTCGACCAGGATCTGCCAGATCTGCTGCGCCGTCTTGATGCTGGCCGCCGTGTCCTGGCTCGACGCCGACCTGAACAGGTCGAAAATCTTCAGCATCTGGGCGTCGTCCGGCTTCACCCCCTGCTCCCCGTTGCTAGCGTACCACTTGGCGTACAGCGGCCCCATCATCGCCTGCGTCGGGTCGACCGGGATGGCGTGGATGGGGAAGGCGTACAGCAGCTCGGAGCCGTCGTTGGCCCACATGAACAGCTGGTGCTCGTTGTTGCGCATGCGGCTCATGCTGAGCGTCCGCTCGAGCTCGGTCACGTCGAGCTGGATGCCTATCTTCTTCCACTGCTGCCCGATCATCTCGCCGATGCGCGACTGCGGGATGAACGAGCCAGCGGTCGTCATGATCTCCAGGCGCAGCGGCTTGCCGTCGGAGCGCAGCCGCATGCCGTCGGCGTCCTTCTTGTCCAGGCCCAGCTTGTCGAGGATGTCGTTCGCCTGCTTGACGTCCAGGGTCGCCCACTTGGTCCGCCACTCGGGGCCAGGGCTGTAGGGCGACTCCGGCGACGGCGAGACGTTCCCCGCCGTCCCGACGCCGAGCCAGAACGTCTCATTGAGCTGGTCGCGGTCGACGCCGAGCGCCAGCGCGTGCCGGAAGTCCTTGCTCTTGAGCAGCTTGGCGATCTCGGGGTCGGCGTCGTACGTCTGGTTCACCTGGAGCGTGGCGTCCGACCCGTTGAGCGCCGGGTCGAGGTGCAGCTTGTAGTTGCCCTTCTCCTGGTTGTCCAGGAAGACGGGGATCTTGCCCATGTCCGTGTGCCGCTCCTGGTGGTCGTACTCGCCGGCGATCGCCCGCAAGTTGACGACCTCCAAGTTCTCCGCCAGAGTCATCTGGATCTTGTCGATGTACGGCAGCTGGTTGCCGTCGGTGTCCACCATGTAGAAGAAGGGGTTGCGCTCGAGGATCCAGGTGGGCGTGTTCGCCGGGACGGTCGTGCGCCACGGCCCCAGGCCGGGCAGGTCGCCGTTCAGGTAGTGCTGGTACTTCGTCTGGAACAGGTCCTTCCAGTTCTGCGCCCCCGCGTCCTTGGCCTGCTTGTCCAGGGCATCCTGCGAGCCGTACTTGGGAAGGAACTGTTTCAGGTAGTGGGCCGGCGCGTACAGGCCCTGGTAGAACAGTCCAGCGGTATTGAGCCCCACGCCAACGCTGGTAGTCCCGCCCATAATGGTCAGGAGCAGGGGATAGGGCTCGTCGAACTTGAGGGCCACTGTCGTCTCGTCGACCTTCTCCAGGCGGCCCTGCTTGCCGTTCACCGCGAACTGGGCGAACGGCGTCGCGACGAGCTCCTTGTTCTGGTAGACGTCCTGGTACCAGAAGAGGAAGTCGTCGGCGGTGAAGGGCTCGCCGTCCGACCACTTGTGGCCCTTGCGCAGGTGCAGGACGAGGGTGGGGTTGCCGTCGGCGAACTCCCAGCTCTTGGCGACTGCCGGCATCTGCTTGGCGCCCGAGTAGTCCCAGAACACGAGCTTGTCCATGGAGACCCAGCGGTTGCCGTTCTCGTTGTCGCCCGGGCCGGTGAAGGCGCGCTTCAGCGTGCCGCCGTACTTGCCGATCTCGTGCAGCGGCTTGACGACGAGCGGCTCCTGGGGGACGCGCTGCTCGACTGGGGGCAGCTTGCCGGCCTTGACCAGGTCGGCCAGCATGGGCGCCTCGGCCAGCTTGGCCGGGCGCGGGGCGTCCGGCAGCAGCTCAGGCCCCTCGAGTTTGCCGATGAGTTGAGCGCCGAGCTGCGGCTCGGCGGTGGGCTGGCCGGCGGCGGCTGGTGCCGCGGTGGCGGCGGCCGGTGCGGTGGTCGCCGTGGCGGGCGCGGCCGTGGCGGGGGCGGCCGCTGGCGGGGCGCTGGTCGCCGCGCTCCCGGCCGTTGGCGCTCCGGCGGGCCCGGCCGGCGACGCGGCGCCGCCGCACGCCGCCAGCAGCGAGCTGCCCGCGGCCGCAAGGCCACCAATGGCCGCCAGTCGCGCGACGAAGGCGCGCCTACTCAGCTTCGAGCCGTTGCGCTCCAGGCCGTCCATAGCGTGATGCCCCTCTCCAGGTGGAAAACCGCATGCCACACGGTACGAGCGACGCGAGCGCCGAGCGCGCCGCGCCTGTGGCGCGTAGTAGTACCGCCAGACCGGCCCGCTGTCAATCGCCCGCGGCGAGAGGGGCATCGAGCGCTTCCGCTCCTGGTCTATCCGGACCGCCGGCCGCCCCCGGGTCGCTCCCGTTCGTCCAGGCTCTGGAGGACCTCGTCAGCCGCGCGCTGGCCGGCGAAGAGCGCTCCATGCACCGTCGCCTGATGCCCGGCAAGCTCGGTCGCTTCTCCGGCGAAGAACAGCGTGTTGTCGACCGGACTGGCGAGGGCGGCCTGCCGATCGATGCCGCCGACGCGCACGTAGCTGTAGGCGCCTCGGGCAAACGGATCCGCCGCCCAGTCGTGAGTGTCCCATGCCACCATCTGGCGGTCGACGACGGCGCGCGGTATGCGCAACAGGCGCGCCAGCGAATCCAGCGCCCGATCCACGCGCTGCTCGTTCGATAGGCCTGCCAGAGCATCGGCAGCCGGACCACCCGCCCAGCCGACCAGAACCGGCGCGTACACCGGGTAGCCGGTCCACCACGCTCCGAACGGCTCGTTCTCAGCGAGCAGAAAACCGAGCTCGTCGGGAAAGGCTGGCTGCCAGAACCGCTCCTTGAACGCGACGACGAGCTTGACCACATTGCCCATCGCCAGCCCGCGCAGCGCATCCTGCTTCGGGGCGAGCGGCGGAGTGAAGCGAACCGCGGTCGGCTCAGTCGGAAGGGCCTGAAGCACGCCGAGTGGCAGCGCCACCACCAAACGCCGCGCGCTGAACGGACCGCATGCATCGCCGTGCGGAGCGCGTGCCTGGACAGCCACCTCGCCTGGCGCCCACTGGACCTCGGTGGCAATTGTCTCGAGGTGCACGCGTCCGCGGTCCGGTGGGATGCGTGCCTGCAGCGCCTGGGGGATACCGTCGTAGCCGGTCACCACGCGAAACGCATGATCGCCTGCGATCTGGTGCTCGGCCCTTCGCTCGCGGACCAGGGAGCGGACGCTGACTCGACCGGGATCGGCAGCGTCGTAGGACTCGATCCACGACCGCGCCAGACCCCTGGCCTCGGCCAGAGCTTGGTCCGTGCAGCGGCTGGCCAGGAACTGCTCGAAGCTCTCGTCCTCGTCTGAGCGCAGCTCCGGCATCCGCGACAGGATCTGCTCCATGCGAGGTAGGAACTCGTCAGAGCGGGTGAGCTGACCAGCGCTTGACTGCCAGCGGGCCCCATCGAGCTCGACCACGGGCAGACCCGTTTGGTGGGCCAACGCGAACAGCGCGGGGATGCGGCCCTGAACGAACTCCGCCCCGAGCTCTACCGGCACCGGCCAACTGCCGCCACGCAGCGTCAAGATCCGTCCACCCACGCGGCTGCGCCCATCCAGCACGCGCACCGTGCAGCCAGCCTGCGCCAGCCGCGCCGCTGCACCAAGGCCCGACACGCCGGCGCCGAGCACCAGCACATCGGTAGCCTCGGCGGCATCCGGCATACGCCACATGATGCAGCATCATTGGCAAACCGCGATGTTCGGTTGCAAGTAGCTTAAGCTTAGAAAGCCATGACCCACGTCGGCAGAGACGCGGACTCTGGCATGCGGCAAGTGCTCGCTAGGACGTGCCCGTGATGGGTGGGAGTTGGTGTCGTTCGTGCTACATTGGCAGTCGTGCTCGATTGGCTCGACACCCACTCCGGCAGCGTGGTCGCGATGGCCACCTTCGTTCTCGTAGGCGTGACCGCGTACTATGCCTGGACAAGCCGAGCGCTCGTCCGCGAAACGCATGTCACCCTGCAAGCCGGGGCGCGGGCAACGCTCCAGGCGCGCCTGGATCGCATCAGCGAGATCTGCATCCGTGAGCCGAACCTGTTCTCGCTGCTCGACGATGACACGGCCACTGGTGACGAGCAGGACGGCCGCTTCCACATTGCCAACATGTTCCTCGGCGTGCTCGAGGAAGCGCACATGCAATACCGGGTCGAACGGACAATGTCAACTGAGGATTGGGGCGCCTGGGAGGCCACTGCTGACGTCTTCCTTCCCAAGCACTATGTCGTGCGCTATTGGCAGCGCGTCGCTCGAACGTTTGAGCCCGGTTTCCAGCATTTCGTTGACGAACGCATGCGTGCCTCTGGGTAGAGCGCACCTAAGCAGGTGGTCTGAAGTCTTGCTCCATTCTGATCATGTGAGCTCCACCTGCTTGTTCAGGCTCTTATCTTTGTCCGCGCTACGCGCTTAGACATAGCCCAAGGCGAAACGGAGGCGTCGACAACGATAGAAGATGGAATCGTTCAGGCGCCGGTTGCCACGGGGGCCGGCTTCGGCAATGGGCCTACCTCCAGTTTGCGCAGCCGCGGCAGCACGTCCCGCTGGTACAGCTCGATGAACCGCGGCTGGTCGTTGCCCGGGGCGTGGAAGACCAGGTGGTTGAACCCCAGGTCCACGTACGGCTTGATCCGCTCGACGTGCTCGTCGGGGTCGCTAGACACGATCCAGCGGCTGGCGGCGACCTCTATCGGCAGCAGCGCCGACCGCCGCTCCATCTCCCGCGGATCCTCCACCCCGACCTTCTCCTCGGACGGCAGCGCCAGAGCCGCCCAGATGCGCGTGTCCTCACGCGCCCGCCGCGGGTCCGTGTCGAACGACACTTTCACCTCGATCATACGGTCGAGCGTGTCAGGATCACGCTTCGCCGCCGTGGCGCCCTCGACCACGGCCGGCAGCAGCTTGTCCCGGTACAGCTCCATGCCCTTGCCGCTGGTGCAGATGAAGCCGTCGCCGACCCGACCCGCGTACCTGGCCACCTGCGGGCCGCCAGCCGCGATGTACAGCGGCACCCCCTCCGCCGGACGGTCGTACACGGTCGCGCTGCGGGTGCGGTAATACTGGCCCTCGAAGGTGACGAAGTCCTCGCGCCAGAGCTGGCGCATCAGGTCGATGGCCTCGCGCAGGCGGGCGTAGCGCTCCTTGAACTCCGGCCACTCGATCGCCAACGGAGGCACGTCGTTGAGCGACTCACCGCTGCCAACGCCGAGCATGACGCGGCCTGGAAACAGAACTCCCAGCGTGGCCATGGCCTGGGCGACCACAGACGGGTGGTAGCGGAACGTTGGCGTCACCACGCTCGTCCCGAGCAGGGCGCGGGTGGTGCGCTCGCCGAGCGCCCCGAGCCAGGCGAAGGAGAACGGAGCGTGGCCGTCCGTGTGCCGCCAGGGCTGGAAGTGGTCGCTCACCACGATGCTGTCGAAGCCGGCCTGCTCCGCCTGCAGCGACGCGTCGAGCAGCGTGCGCGGCGCGAACTGCTCGGCCGACGCCTTGTACCCCAATCTCAGCATGACAATCCCTTCACCTTTCCCCGCCCGCGTCTGCCGGGCTGGTCCACCGTTGTCGCCGATCCCTGCTCCACCTTCGACCCGCCGCCGGCTAGCGGAACATGTCCATGCCGGCCGGGCGCACCAGCTGCTGCGCCGTGCCGGCGCCAAGAGCCGACTCCAGACCCCGCACCAGCGCCACGGGCACGCGGTCAAGCTTACCCATCACCAGCTCGGCGGCGGACGCGATCTCGTCAGCTGTGGCCAGGAGCGTGACGCGCAGCTGGTAGCCAGCCGGGTCGAGCGCGCCCTCGAAATCCCGCAGCGGGGCCACTCCCGCGACCCCCACCGCCACGTTGGTCTGCCCCTCGCGCCAGGCGCGACCGAACGTGTCCGAGATAACGACGCCAAGCCGCCGGCCGGTTCGTTGGGACAGAGCCTGGCGCAGCCGCTCTGCCGACGCGTCCGGGTCGGGCGGCAACAGTGTCACTGTGTCAGCGCTGACGTTCGATCGGTCCACACCGGCGTTCGCGCACACCAGCCCGTGGAACGTCTCGGCGATCAGGACGCCGCGATCCATGCGCACGATCCGGCGCGATTGTCGCAGGACGACCTCGACCACGCGCGGGTCCTTGTCCCAACGCTGCGCCCATTCGAGCGCCAGCGGCGACGGCTGCACCTGGCTCAGCTGGACGACGCAGCCCTCGGCCTTGGAGACCACCTTCTGCGTCACCACCAGGATGTCGCCATCGCGCAGGGCCTCATGCCCGCCCGCCAACGCGTCGAGAATGGCCTGGGCCAGGTCGTCGCCGGGCTGGATCTCGCCCATGCCAACGATGGGCGAGATCGAGACCCCGTCAGCCATGCCCAGACGGTACCAGGTTGGGGCATGGAACCTTAACCCAAAACCCGAACCCGGGAACCCGAGAACCGAGAAGTTTCGCGCCAGGCGCAAGTACACTCCTGGCTGGAGAAACTGCCCACATGATTCGTCTTGGCGTGGACGCGGCGCCCGGCTCAAAGACGGCCCAGGTCGTGGACCTCATGCAGAACGACCTCGAGCTGCAGACGCTGTGGTACTGCGCCAACCGCACCTCCAAACGGGCGGAGGTGAACGACCACGGCCCGATCCACGTCCGCACCGCCATGCACCACGGCAGCCAGCTGCTGAAGCTGCTGATCGAAGCTGGGATTCAGCCAAACTGCGTCACCGACCACGGCATGACCGAGGACGACGCCCTGGCGGTGGTCCTGTTGGCCATCGCCCTGCACGATACTGGCATGTCGATCCACCGCGACCGCCACGAGCTGCTGAGCGTCCCGATCGCGCTCGACTGGCTGCGCCGCAAGCTGCCGCCGATTTATGTCGAGCCGCGCCTGACAGTCATGATCTCGGAGGTGGCGCACGCCGTCCTGGCGCACAACGTCCACGAGCGCACGCTGACCCTCGAGGCCGGCATCGTCAAGGTCGCCGACGCCCTGGACATGACCAAGGGCCGCTCGCGCCGGGCCATCCAGTCCGGCAAGATCGACATCCACTCCATCTCGGCCTCGGCCGTGGAGTCGGTCCGGGTGACCCGCGGGACCACGCGGCCGATCCGGGTGGAGGTGGAGATCACCAACCCGGCGGCGATCTTCCACCTGAAGGACGTGTTCGGCGAGAAGCTGGCGCACAGCAGCATCCGACCGTACGTGGAGGTGCCGAAGCTGGACGAGCTGCTGGAGTCGCTGCGGGAGCTGAGCACGCGGGAAGACACGCAGCGGGACGGCCAGCTGGTGGAGAGCACGCCGCGGGTGAACGGCCAGCGCGACCCCGGCGAGCCGGTCGGCATCGGCCGCAACAAGGTCCCCACGACGATAGCGTAGGAACCGCTGATAGCTTGTAACGACCGCGCCCCGTCTGGCGTGGAACAGCCAGACGAACATGCTGGCCGCCACGCTCGCCCCTCAACTCCTGCCAACGCTGCCGCTCCTCCGCCCATCCGTGCGCCCTCTCTTCCAACGACCCGGGCACCACGCGGCCGCAAGCCCGACGTCCGCAACGTCCGCGCCGGACGACCTGGCCCAGGCGGCAGCGCGCGCCGCCACCGAGGCGCGTCAGGTCGTCGCCGCTCGACGGGGCGACCCGGCCGCCTTCGAGGCGCTCGTCCATCGCCACCAGGGGCCCCTCTACAACTTCTGCTGGCGCATGCTCGGCAACGCCGAGGACGCCGCCGACGTCGCCCAGGAGGCGTTCGTCCAGCTGTACGGCCATCTCGACCGCCTCGACGCACGCGAATCCCTGGCGCCCTGGCTGTTCCGCGTCGCCCGCAACCGCTGCGTCGACCTCATCCGGCGGCGACGCACCGTTCCCCTGGCTCCCGCCGAGGACGACGAGGGTGGCCCCACCTTCGATCCGGCCGACGACCGTCCGCTACCGGAGGAGATCGCCGAACGGGCCGACCTGCAGAAGGTCCTGGCGGAGGCCATCGCCAGCCTGCCGCCGGCGTTGGGCGAGGTCGTGGCGCTGCGGTACGCGGCAGAGCGGTCCTTCGCCGAGATCGCGGCTATCCTGGACTGTGACGAGGGCGCTGCCCGCGTGCGCTTCCACCGCGCCAAGGCCCTGCTGCGAAACTATCTGCGCCAGCTGAGCGACGAGCCGTGCTGAAAGCGGAGACCGCCCCATGACTCTCCACTCCCCCGGCCACGAGGCCGACGACGTGGACCGCCTGTTCGCTCGCCTGGACCGGGTGCAGGCACCCCCCGATCTAGCGTCGCGCATCCTCAGCAGCGCTGTCGCGCGCGCCGCGGCGCCGCGGCGCGCGGCCACGTGGCCCCTGCTCGTCGCCGCCCTGGGCGCCCTGGCGGCGCTCGCCGCGACTGGCTATCTGGTCGGGGTCCAGCTGGCGGCAGCCAATGGCCTCGACCTGCTGCTGGCGGTGGCGAGCGACCTGTCACTGCTGGCCAGCGCGCCGGGCGACGTCGTGGCGGCGCTCGCCGAAGTCCTGCCGCTCTGGTTGGTGGCTACCGCCGCGGTGAGCATCGGGCTCGTGGTGTGGACGGCCGGACAGCTTGTGACTGGCTCGCCTCCCGTGCGCGCCCGCGCGGGCGGTTGAAGAGCTGATGAGCTGATGAGCTGATGAGCTCATGAGAAATCCCCTGTCGTGGTGGCGGCGCTTCGGGCTGCATCTGGCGGCCGCCGTCGGCGCCACCGGCATCTTCGTCGCGGCGGCCGCCGTCGGCGCGCACCAGCAGAGCGCCGCGGTGGCCGGGGCGGTGGTCGTGCGTACCGCGCGCCCGCTGCGCAGCCCGACGCCAGTTATCGTGCGGCCGGAGGCGAGCGGCACGCCGACCGCGAGCCAGACCCCTGGCCCGTCGCCGCAGCCAGCGGCTCCAGCGCCGCCAGGCACCGCGCGGACGGGCACGAGCGCGCCAGCGCAGGAGCGCAGCCTGGCCGGCACGGTTCAGGCCGTCGACGCCGACGGCGTCACCTTGGTCACGCCTCAGGGCCGCGCGTGGCGCGTTCGGCCGGCGCCCGGCGCCCTGCTCAGGCTCGATGGCAAGACGATCCACGCGGTGGGCGACCTCCAGGTGGACGACCACGTGGTCGCCCTCGGCGTCGCCGAGGCGCGCGACCGCTTCATGGCCCACGCGATCACCGCCCGCCGGCCCAAGACTTGAGGTTTAAAACCGCCGACACAAGGGGGTCTGGTGGCACAGCGCAGGCCCGGCCGGGCGCCGTGCCCGAGCACCCTGTGAGCTCAGCCGGGCAGGATGAGCGCTTTCCGTTCGCCGCCGCGGCGGACCATCATGCTGGTCGGCTGGCCGGCGCGGCGCCGCGCCGCTATGCGTTCGAGATCGGCGGCGTGGTGTAGACGGTGATTGCGGGTTGCGCGGACGTCGCCATGGCGCGAAACCTCAGGGCTGGGTAGATGAATCTGGGTTCGGATTCGGATTCGGATTAAGCGCGCGCAGCCGGCACTCGACCGCGCGGGCGTGCCCTTCCAGCTGCTCGGCGCGGGCCAGGGTGACCGCGGGCGGACCGGCGGACCGCAGGTCGGCCGGGCTGAGCGCGAAGACGGAGATGATCTTCACGAAGTCGTCCACGTTGACCGGCGAGGAGAAGCGCGCTGTGCCCCCGGTCGGCATGATGTGGCTGGGGCCCGCCGTGTAGTCGCCGACCGCCTCGGCGTTCAGCTCGCCGACGAAGACGCCGCCGGCGTGGCGCACAGAGGGCAGCCAGGCCCACGGGTCGCGCACCGCCAGGCAGAGGTGCTCGCCGGCGAAGGCGTTGGCCAGATCCATCGCCTCGTGCATGTCGGCCACCTCGGCGATGCCACCACGCGAGGCGAGCGACTCCTCGACGATGGCCCGGCGGGGCAGCGTCTCCACCTGCTGAGCAACCGCCACGGCGACCGCGTCGGCCAGCGCGTGGTCTGGCGTGATCAGCAGCGACGCGGCCAGGGGATCGTGCTCAGCTTGCGCCAGCAGGTCCGCGGCGACCCACTCCGGATTGGCCGATTCGTCCGCCACCACGACGCACTCGGTCGGGCCGGGGAGCGCCTCGATCCCCACCTGGCCGAAGACCAGCCGTTTCGCCAGGACCACGAACAGATTGCCGGGCCCGACGATCTTGTCCACGCGCGGCACGCTCTCGGTCCCCCAGGCCAGGGCGGCGACGGCCTGGGCGCCACCCATGCGGTACACCGCGTCGACCCCGGCGACGCGGGCGGCGGCCAGGAGCACGTCGGCGACCTCGCCACTCGGGCCAGCCGGCGGGGAGGCCAGCACCACCTCCGGGACGCCTGCCACGCGGGCCGGCACGGCGGCCATCAGGACGCTGCTCGGGTAGGGCGCCCGCCCCCCGGGCGCGTAGACGGCCACACGCTCCAACGGACGCACCATCTGGCCCAGGGCGCCGCCGCCGGGCGTGTACTCGAGCCACAGCGACCGCCGCCGGGCGTGCTCGTGGAAGACGCGGATGCGATCCGCGGCGGCGTGCAGCGCCTGCCGCACCGCCGGACCGACGCGCTCCAGCGCCGCGTCCATAGCCGAGTCGGGGACGCGCAGCTCGGCCACCGCGGCGCGGTCGAAGAGCCGCGTGTACTCGCGCACGGCCGCGTCACCGCGAGCGCGGACGTCGGCCATCACGCGCCGCACCACCTCCTCGGCGCTCAGCTCCTCGCCGAAGGTCGCCACGATCGTGGCCCGGACACTGGCCGGCAGCGCCCCCGGGTCACTCTCAAACAGACCGCGGCGGACCAGCAGGGCCGCGCGCGCCGCGGCCGCGGAAGGGAAGCGCCGAATCGCGCCCGCCACCAGAACCATTCCCGGAATCGTACCGAATCGTACCGAATCGGGATTGCAGTAGGCTGGCCTGCACAGCGATGCGCGCGGTCGTCCACGTCCCTGCCCGGAACGAGGCCGAGCCGCTGGCGCGCCAGACCGCCGTGGCGCCGCCAGCGCCCTCCCTGTCGCTGCTCGTATGGCTGGCGGCGGCCGTCTGGGCGGCGCTGTTCGCCTGGCTAGCGGTGACGCGCCACCTGGCGGGTGGCAGCCACGCCGAAGACCTCGGCTTCACCGAGCAGGTCATGTGGAACGCCCTCCGCGGGCATTGGTTCCGCACGAGCATTTACCAGGGCGCGGACTGGAACACCGAGGTCGACCTGGGACACCTGGTCCGGTCCGATTCCCTCCTGGCGTTCCACGTCGAGCCGATGCTCCTGGTGCTCGCGCCCCTGCTCGCCTTCGGCGGGGGCGCCGCCCTGCTGCTCGTGTGCCAGGCCATCGCCGTCGCCGTGGGCGCCTTTCCGGCGTACCGACTGGGGCGAGCGACGGCCGGCCAGATCGCCGGCGTGGCGGTCGCGCTGGCCTACCTGCTGTCGCCTCTCGGCCAGTGGGCGGTCCTTGACGACTTCCACACCACCACGCTGGCCGCGCCGCTGCTGCTGCTGGCAATTGAGCGGCTGTACGTGGCGCGCGCTCCGCGCCAGGCCGTCCTGGCCGCGGTGTCGGCGCTCGCTGCACGCGAGGACGTCGCCTTCGCGGTGGCAGGAATAGGGCTGGTCGTGGCGCTGGCTCCCCCGCCGGCGGCGTCGCGGCGGCTCGGGCTCGCCATCCTGGGCGCCGGCCTGGCCTGGGCCGCCATCTGCGGCCTGGTCATCGGTGCCTACAGCGGCGGCGTGCCACCGCTCGGCGGGCGCTACCAGGAGGCGCTGGCGCAGCCGCCCACCAGCCTCGTGGTCCTGCTGGCCCGGCCTTCGGTCCGCGACTACCTGGCCACGCTCCTGGGGAGCGGCGGCTGGCTGGCGCTAGTGAGCCCGCTCGCCCTGGTCCCGGCGCTGCCCAGCCTGGCCCTGAACGTCCTGTCCAGCTCCCCCTGGATGGCGAGCGGCAAGGCGCACTACTCGGCGCTGGTGCTGCCCTTCGTCGCCGTGGGCGCCGCGGCCGGCCTCCGACGCGTCCAGCCTCACGGTCCGCGAGCGGTGCGCGCGGCCGCCGCGGGGCTGGTGGCCTCGGCCAGTCTGGTGTACCTGGCCGAAGGAGCCGGCCCCCTGGCGGCCGACTACGCGCCCGCTACGATCACCGACCACGCCCGCCTGGCAGAAGGGATGGCCGAGTCGCTGCCGGCGGCGGCCCGAGTGAGCGCATCGTCGGCGCTGGTGCCACGGGTGGACCATCGGCCAACCGTCTACCAGTTCCCGGCCATCGGCGACGCGGACGTCATCTTCCTGGACGTGACCGCCACCCCCGCCCCCACGAGCGCCGGCGACACCTATCTCCGCGTCCGCGACCTGCTGCTCCACGGCGGCTGGGCGGTCGCCCGAGCCGAGGACGGCCTGCTCCTGCTGGCGCGCTCCGACGACGCCTCGCCAACGGACCCGGACCGGCTGCCCGCCAGCTTCTTCGCCTTTGCCCGCGACGACACGGCAACGAGCCGGACGGCGCCCATCGCTTCCTTCCGCGACGGCGACCTGGAGCTGCTGGACGCGCGCTACCTGCCGAGCCCGGACGCGGCCATCGAGCCCGACGGGCCGCGCTCGATCCTGCGCACCTGGTGGCGGACACGGCGACCCGTCCCCGCCGGTACCCGGCTGGCGATCGTGTTCGACCTGCGCGACGGCGGGCAGCTGCGGGCGTGGGATGTCGCTACGCTGTGGTGGAACCCGCCCGAGCGGTGGGCGACGGCGCACACCGTGCGGGTCGACATCCCGAACGTCCCGGTGCGGCAGGTCGCGGCCTGGCGCGTCGAGATCGACCCTGAGGACACCACCGTAACCGTCAGCGTTAAGCGTTAAGCGTTAAGCGTTAAGATTCGTGAGGCCGCCGAGCCTGCCCTGGACTATGGTGGTGGTGTGCTGCCCCGGCCCGCCCCCTCCGACAGGCCGTCCATTCTGGTCGTCGACGACGAGCCCATCGTCGTCGAGGTGGTCGAACGGTACCTGCGCCGCGAGGGCTTTACGGTGGTGACCGCCGCGACCGGTCCTGAAGCGTGGGCGGCGGTGGCCGATGCCGAGCGGCCGCCTGATCTCGTCGTGCTGGACGTCATGCTGCCGGAGATGGACGGGATCGAGGTGTGCCGCCGCCTGCGCCGCGAGCGCGGCCTGGCCGTGCCGATCATCCTGCTGACAGCGCGCGCCGACGAGGCCGACCGTATCGCCGGCCTTGGCATCGGCGCGGACGACTACGTGGTCAAACCGTTCAGCCCTGGTGAGCTGGTCGCGCGTGTGAAAGCCCACCTGCGACGCGTGCAGTTGGACACGCGCCCGCCCGAGGCCGACCACCGCCTCCGTGGCGGCGAGATCCTGCTCGATCCACGGGCCAGGACCGTGGAAGTCCGCGGCGCCCTGGTTGCCCTGACGGCGAAGGAGTTCGACCTGCTCCATGTCCTCATGGCGCACCCCGGGCAGGTGTTCAACCGCGATGCCCTGCTGGACGCCGTCTGGGACCGCGGCTACTTCGGCGACGCCAGCACTGTCACCGTCCACGTCCGCCGGCTGCGCGAGAAGGTCGAGCGCGAACCGTCGCGTCCCACGCACATCAAGGCGGTCTGGGGCATGGGCTACAAGTTCGATCCCTCGCTGCCCGGGTGAGCCGCCGACACACGCTGCGGCGGACGCTCCTCCTCGGCGGCACGCTGCTCCTCGGCGTCCTCATCAGCCTGCTCGCCGCCGACCGCCTGCTCGGTGCGCCGCGCTCGGACCTCGACCAGCTGGCCATCATCCTGTCCGTCTCGGGCACCGTCTCCCTCCTGCTCGGCGGAGTCGCCATACGGTGGGGCGGCCGCCGCGTGGGCAGCCTGCGGCTGCGCCTGGCGCTCACCTTCGGCGTGGGCCTGCTCGTCGCCATCGCCAACGTCGCGGCGGCCTCCGTGCTCATGTTTCTCAGCGGGCACGACCTGACGCTCCTGCTCCTGCTCCTCTTGTTCGCCGCTGTCATCTCCACAGTGTTCGGCTCTCTCGCGGCCGCGGCCGTCACCGAGGATCTGGCGGTGCTGGCGGCGGCGGCCGGACGCCTCGCCGAAGGCGACCTCCAGGTGCGCGTGCGCCCCGAGGGTCGCGACGAGGTGGCCCGCCTGGCGGCCGCCTTCGACCGCATGGCCGACCGGCTGGAAGCCGCGTTCACCCGCGAGCGGGCGCTCGAGGCCGACCGTCGCGACCTCATTGCGTCCGTGTCTCATGATCTGCGCACGCCCCTGGCGACGACGCGGGCCATGATCGAGGCGATCACTGACGGGGTCGTCGCCGACCGAGCCGAGATCCAGCGCTATCTGACGCTGATCCTCCACGAGGTCCACCATCTGAATCGGCTGATCGACGATCTGTTCGAGCTGAGCCAGATCGAGGCCGGCGCCCTCCAGCTGCGTCTCGAGCCGGTCCGCTTGCGGGACCTGCTCGCGTCCACCCTGGCCGCGTACGACGCCCGAGCACGCGACCAGGGCGTGGTCCTGGAGCACACAGTGGCGTCGGCTCTGCCGCCCGCGTTGGCCGACGCCGCCCGGCTACAGCGGGTGGTGCGCAACCTGGTCGACAACGCTCTGGACCAGACGCCGCCCGGTGGCTGCATCCGGGTGGTGGCGCGGCGTGGCGACGAGGCGGAGACGGCCCGGGTGTCCGTGTACGACACCGGTCCAGGTGTGCCGCTGGCCGAACAGGCGCGGATCTTCGACCGCTTCTACCGCGGCGAACGCTCCCGCCAGCGGGGCGAGTCGGCGTCCAAGCGCTCGGTCGGTGCCGGACTAGGTCTCACCATCGCCCACGGCCTGGTCCGCGCTCACCACGGCCGGATTTGGGTCGAGTCCACCGCGCACGGCGGCGCCGCCTTCCACTTCACCGTGCCCCTGGTCCTTCGTCCTTCGCCAAGTGGCGGGGGCAGCCGCCACGCTTCGACAAGCTCAGGGTGACCCTTCGTCAGGCGGCGGCCGCAGCGTAGCGCGACAAGCTCAGGGTGGAGCGGGCGTGAGCAATCCAGGTAGCGGGCAGAGCCTAGGCGCCCCCAAAACCGGGCACGTTCCTCCAACGCGGGCTGCGTTAGCAACGTGTCGCTCCAACACTCGCACTGTTCGTGCGCGCCTTTCGAAGCGTCTAGGCTCTGCCCAAGTAGCTGGAGATGCAGGGCGCGTGCCGCGGTGCCAGCCATTGCGCCACCATTACCGACCATGCCACTCCAGGTAAGTCTCGCTCCGCCCAACAGTCGGCTAGGCGACGCGGACGCCACACTCGCGGTCTACCTGGCCGCGACCGATGCCCCGCCGCCTGACCTCGGCGACGCCGCGGCGACCGAGACGGCCCGTCTTCTCGGGATGGACGTCCTCGGCGAGAACAACGCGGTCCACCTGCTCGGCGGCTCGCCACCGCGCGCCTTGGTCGGCGTCGGGGCGCAGGGGGATGTGTCGCTGGAGAGCCTGCGCCGCGCCGCCGCCCACGCCGTCGCGGCGGCGACCGACCTGCGCCGAAAGCGGCTGGTCGTCACGGTGCCGGCGACGTTGCCCCGGGACGCCACGATCGCCACGGTCGTGGACGCGTTGGCGGAGGGTGCGGCTCTGGCGGCCCACGCCCGCGCCCCGCGCGCATCGGTGACGCCAAAACCGGACGCGCCGCGGCCGCCGGAGAGCTGTCTCCTCCGCGTACTGGAGTCTCATGACGGCTACGACCTGGCAGGGCAGCTGCGGCGAACCATGCGGCGCGTGGCGGCTGTCGAGCTGGCCCGTGAGCTGGCCGACACACCGGCCAACCTGATGCCGCCTCTGGCCCTGGCGGAACGCGCGGCCGGCGCAGCCGAGGCGGCCGGCCTATCGGCGGAGGTGCTGCGCTCGGACGACCTGGAACGTCTCGGCATGGGTCTGCTCCTGGCAGTCGGGGGCGGCTCGCACCGGCCGCCGGCGCTGGCGGTGCTGCGCTACCGCCCGCCCGCTGCCACGAGCCACGTCGCCGTCGTGGGCAAGGGCATCACCTTCGACGCCGGCGGCATCAACCTCAAGCCGGCCAAGGGTATGGCGGACATGGTGCACGACAAGGCGGGCGCGGCCGTCGCCGCGGCCGTCGCCGTCGGGGCGGCGGAGCTCCGCCTCGACGTGGCGGTCACGGCGCTCCTGGCGTGCGCCGAGAACCTGCCCAGCGGCACCGCCTACCGCCCGGGCGACGTCCTCACCGGCCTCGACGGCAGCACCGTGGAAGTCGTCGACACAGACGCCGAGGGACGGCTCGTGCTGGCCGACGCGCTCACCTATGCCACCCGCCTGGACGACCCGCCGGTCGACACGCTGGTGGACGTCGCCACGCTCACCGGCTCCATCGTCGCGGCCCTGGGACACGAGGCGGCCGGCGTGTTCGGCGGCGACGACGAGCTGGCCGAGCGCATGCTGGCGGCGGCGCGGGCGGCCGGCGAGCCGCTGTGGCGCATGCCCATCCTGCCCGGCCACCGCGCGCAGCTCAAGAGCGACCGAGCCGACCGTAAGCAGTGCGCCGACCGCTGGGGCGACTGCGCCATCGCCGCGGCCTTCCTCGAGGCGTACACCGCCGAGCGCCCCTGGCTGCACCTGGACGTCGCCGGCGTCTCCTACAACGAGGGCAGCCCGGAGTGGCCGCCGTACCATCCCAAGAGCGGCGCCGCCGGCACGGGCGTCAGGACGCTGCTGCGGTTTCTCGAAGGTGAGGCCGGGCGCCGGGCTACACCCTGAAGTTCGGGTCGAGCGCGTCCCGCACGCCGTCGCCGACGAGGTTGAAGGCCAGAGTCGTGAGCATGATCGCTAGCCCCGGAAAGATCATGGCCCACGGGGCGTTGATCAGAAAGGCCCGACCGTTGGTCAGCATGAGCCCCCACTCTGGGGCTGGCGGCTGAGCGCCCAGCCCGAGAAAGCCCAGGCCTGCCGCCTCGATGATCGCCGTGGCGATGCCGAGGGTGGCCTGGATGATGAGCGGGGACAGCGCGTTCGGCAGGATGTGGCGGCCGACGATGCGGCCCCGCGCCGCCCCGAGGCAGCGCGCCGCCATCACGTACTCCCGCTCCTTGAGGCCGATGGCCATGGATCGCGCCAGGCGGGCGTAGATCGGGATGTTGACGATGCCGATGGCCACCAGCGCCATCTCCAGGCTCGGCCCCCGCATGGCCACGATACCGATCGCCAGCAGGGTCGAAGGGAACGCCAGCACGATGTCCATGCCGCGCATGAACAGGGCGTCGAGCTTGCCACCGCTGAAGCCGGCCACCAGGCCGAGGCTGCTGCCCACGATGAGCGCGATAGCCACGGCGAATATGCCGACCCGCAGCGAGATCTGGGCGCCGAAGAGGACGCGGCTCAGCACGTCGCGGCCCAGATCGTCAGTGCCAAAGGCGTGCGCCGGCGACGGCGGCTTCAGGCGATCCGTCAGCAACTGCTGGTCGGGGCCGTACGGTGCCACCAGGGGCGCCAGCACGGCCAGGAGCAGGAAGGCCGCGAGCACCCCCAGGCCGGCCATGGCTGTCCGACTGCCAACGAAGCGGCGCACGGCGTCGCGCCAGGGCGTGCGGATCGTCCGGCCGGCCGCGGGCAGCAGGGGCGAACGCAGCGGCGGCGGCCCGACTGGCGGGGCGCTGGCGACCGCCGCCTTCACCAGCGGTCGGCCCGCTCCCGCCTCACCCGTAACGGACACGGGGATCCAGCCAGGCGTAGCTCAGGTCGACCAGGAGGTTGGCAACGATGAAGACGAGGGCGATCACCAGGGTCATGCTCTGGACAACGGGGTAATCGCGGAACTGGATCGACTCGTAGACCCAGCGGCCGATGCCCGGCCACGAGAAGATGGTCTCCGTCAGGATAGCGCCGCTGAGCAGCAAGCCCACCTGAAGGCCGATCACTGTCACCACGGGCAGCATGGCGTTCTTCAACGCGTGCCCGAGGACGACGATCCGGTTCGCCAGGCCCTTGGCCCGAGCGGTTCGCACGTAGTCCTGGCCCAGGACTTCGAGCATGGCGCCGCGCGTCATCCGGGCGACGATGGCCATGGGCACCGTGCTGAGCGCCACCGCTGGCAGCACCAGGTGTCGAACGGCCTGGCCAAGGATGGTCCAGTCGCGCCGCACCAGAGAGTCGATCAGCAGGAAGTTGGTGAGCGGGGAGTACTGGGCGCCAGTGTCGAGGCGCGCGCTGAACGGCAGCCACTTCAGCTGGACGCCAAAGAGCCATGCCAGCATCAGCCCGAGCCAGAAGATCGGCATGCTGACACCCGTCAGGGCGACGACGACGCTGCCGTGGTCGAACAGCGAGCCGCGCCTGGTGGCCGAGAGGATGCCGGCTGGGACGCCGACGCCCACGGCGAGCAGCATGGCCGCCAGCGTGAGCTCGGCGGTGGCCGGGAAGCGCTGGGCGAGCTCCTGGGCGACGGGGTTGTTGCTGCGGATGGACCGTCCCAGGTCGCCGTGGGCCATGTGGCTGACGAACAGGACGTACTGGGCGGGCATCGGCTCGTCCAGGCCGTAGGCGGCGCGCAGCCGGGCGAGCGAGTCCGGATTGGCCCGTTCGCCGAGCATTGAGGCCGCCGGGTCCCCCGGGATGAGGTGCAGGAAGAGGAAGACGATGACGCTGACCCCCACCAGGACGGGGATCAGCGCCAACAGTCGCCGCAGGGTGTAGGCGGTCATAGCTTGAGCCGTCAGCTGTCAGCCATCAGCACGCATCTGAAAGAGCGGCCCGCTGCGCCTGGGTCCGACACGGCGGTACGCTTCTTCTGCTGATAGCTGACGGCTGATAGCTGACGGCTCGTCAGCTACTTGTCGACCGTGACCGTCTTGAAGAACTCGGTGCCCGTGGGGTTGGGGATGTACCCGTGCACGTACGCCTTGGCCGGCAGCGGCGGGGTGGTGTGCGCGAACGGGACCTTTGGCACGTCCTGCCGAATCGTCGTCGCCGCCTGCTTGTACAGCGCGGCGCGGTCGTCGTCCACGACCGAGCGCTGCGCCTTGAGCAGCGTGTCGCGCACGACCGCGTTGTCCCAGGTGTTGTAGTTCGGCTTGTCGCGGCCCGGGAAGCTGCCGAAGAAGAAGAACAGGAAGTTGTCGGGGTCGCCGTTGTCGCCCGTCCAGCCCAGCATCCAGGTGGGCAGCTTGTGGGCGCGGGCGTCGGCCAGATACGCCGTCCAGTCCTTCGTCTTCAGGTCGCACTTGACGCCCACCGCCGACCAGTCGGAGCAGATGGCCTGGGCGATCGCCTGCGGGTTGGGGTAGTACGGCCGGTCGACCGGCATGTACCAGAACTCGGTGGAGAAGCCGTTCGGCATGCCCGCGGCGGCCAGGAGCTCCTTGGCGTGCTGCGGGTTGTAGTCGATCGCCGGGATGTCCTCGTTGTAGCCGAGCATCCCCGGGGCCAGCATCTCCTTGGCCACGATGCCGGTCCCGCCGTACAGCGAGTCCACGATGCCCTGGCGGTTGACTGCCTCAGCCAGAGCGGTGCGCACCCGGACGTCGTCGAAGGGATGGACGAACTGGTTGAAGTCGATGTAGGCGACGTTGAGCGACGGGCGGAGGAGCACCTGCAGGTCGGACATGCCCTGCGCCGTTCGCACGTCGTCCGGGTTGGGGAACTCCATCATATCGATGTTCCCCGCCTGGAGCTCGAAGAAGCGCGCCGCGTTGTCACTGATGACCCGGATAACCGCCTGGTCGATCTGCGGTCGCCCACCCCAGTAGGAGTCGTTGGCGGCAAGCGTGATGTGGTCGCCACGGACCCATTCGACGAACTTGAAAGGACCGGTCCCGACCGGATTCTGAGACAGATCCTCGACGCTGGACTGGAGGGCGGTCGGGCTGACGATGACGAACGGAAAGAGGGCCAGGTTCAGCAGGAACGGCCCACTGGCACTCTTCAGCGTGACCTGGAAAGTGGCCGAGTCCACGACGTCGGTATGGTCGATCAGCTGGTCGAAGCCGGCGACGTCGGTCCAGTAGATGAACTCCGCCGGCTTGTGGAACGGGTCGCCGGCCTGGGATTGCCAGCGGTCGAAGTTCGCCTTGACGGCGGCCGCGTCGAACGGCGTGCCATCATGGAACTGGACGCCCTGGCGGAGGTGGAACGTCCACACCTTGCCGTCTGGGCTCGTGTCCCAGCTCTCGGCGAGCGCCGGCCGCAGCCGTGTCGTGGCGCCGTCGAACTCGACGAGGCCCTCGAACATCTGCTCGGTGACGCGCGCGGACAGGCCGTCCTCGATAAGGGCCGGGTCCAGCTTGACGGCGTCTCCTGACTGGCCGAACACGAAGGTCCTGGGCGCCTGAGCGCCGACCCTGAGGGCTGGCACGACCAGGGCCGAGGCCGCCATCAGGGCGAGCAAAAGCAGGGCGGTCGTGCGCAAAGAACGATGAACAACGCGGTCCATACGCATGGTCCTCCGACCCCAGCCACCCCATCCTGCTGCGCGTGGCCCCGATGGCTGGAAAGGTGTTGGCGCGCATCTTAGGGCGCAATCCAGCGCCGCGCAAATGCCACCCAAAGTCCGCGTTGCGCTCAGCGCTGCTACGCGCCCGCCGCTTGGGGTCGGAGCGACACGACCGGCCGGCTGACATGCCGCGCTGGAGTCGTCTACCCTGTCCGGCGCGTAGACATGGGAGGACGTTTCATGCTCAGACAGCACCCGCCCCGGCGGAAGCGGTACGCGGTGAAGGTTTTGACCGTCGCGGTCGCGGTTGTGGCGGCCCTCGGTGGTGGCCCAGCCGCGGCGCAGCAGGCCACCCCGACGAGTCCGGCCGGCGCGGACGCGGCGCTGCCTTCGGGCGCTCTTTTGCCGGGCCACCGCATCGTGGCCTACTATGGCAATCCCTTGGCGCCCGTTCTGGGCGCCCTCGGCGAGCCGCCGCCGGACGCCATGATGGCCCGCCTCAAGGAGGCCGTCGGCGTCTATACCGCCGCCGATCCGGCGCGTCCGGCCCTGCCCGCTCTCGAGCTCATCACGCCGCTGGCGCAGAGCTCACCGGGCAACGACGGCCTGTACCGGTCCCGCATGGCGCCCGAGACGATCGAGCAGGTGGCCGGCTGGGCCAGCGACAACGACATGCTGCTCATCCTCGACGTGCAGGTCGGCCGCAGCTCCGTAGCCGACGAGGTCCAGGCGCTGCTGCCGTACCTGAAGCGGCCGCGCACGCACCTCGCGCTCGACCCCGAATTCGACATGCCAAGCGGACAGCTGCCCGGCCAGGAGCTCGGCTCCATGAACGCGGACGAGATCAACGGCGCTATTGGGACGCTGGCCCAGCTCGTGGCCGACAACCAGCTGCCGCCCAAGCTGCTCATCGTGCATCGCTTCACGCCGTCCATGGTCAGCAACGCCTCGGCCATCAAGCTGGACCCGCGCGTCCAGGTGGTGATCGACATGGACGGCTTCGGCGGACCGGACGCCAAGATCAGCAAGTACAACGCGTTTGTCCGCGACGCGGGCGTCCAGTTCGGCGGGATCAAGCTGTTCTACAAGCAGGACACGCCGCGGCTGATGGCCGACGACGTGCTGGCCCTCGATCCGCCGCCGGACGTCGTCATCTACCAGTAGCGCTCGTCCCGTATACTGCCGCCACAATCGCATATCCGCGACGAGTCGGGGGAAGTCCGGTCAGAGTCCGGCGCTGTCCCGCAACTGTGGGTCCGCCTCTCATCGAGGCGACAAGCCAGGTCACCCGCCGTCGCGGGGCACCGTGCGCCTCCGAGCGAGAGGGGCAGGGCCTGCAGCCGCTACGGCTGCGCTCCCTTGATCCCGCCGCTGGCGGGATCGTCGCGTTCTATAGCCCGAACGCGAGCGGACCCACCGCGGCCGGGCTTTTTGTCTCTCGTCTGAGGCGGCGCCATTGGCGCTTACCAGGCCTCAGGAGGGTCCATGTTCCGACACAGCTTGCGTCTCCTCGCCGTCCTCGCGCTACTGGCGCTGCCCACAGCCGCCCCCGCTGTCCCCGCGGCGGCGCAGACCGGTTACCCCATCACCGTGGTCGACGACAGCGGCGTCCCGGCCACCTTCGCCAGTCCTCCGCAGCGGATCGTGAGCCTCAATCCGGGGTACACCGAAATCATCTTCGCGCTGGGTGCTGGGGCGCGCGTCGTGGCCGTCGACACGTACTCGGACTACCCACCCGAGGCCGCGGCGGTGAAGACACGCTTGAACGTCTACCCCAGCCCCTCCGTGGAGGCCATCGTCGGGCTCAAGCCGGACCTCGTCCTGAGCCTTGTCGAGTCCGACCTGACAGTCAGCCAGCTGCGCCAGCAGAAGATCCCCGTGCTTAAACTCTTCCCGAAGGACTTCGACGCCACGGTGGGCACGATCACCCGACTCGGTCAGGTTGTGGCAGCATCCGACCGGGCGGAGGCGATCACGTCCGGGATGGTCGCCCGGCGCGACGCCGTGGTCGCGGCCGTGGCCGACGCTCCCAGGCCGACCGTCTACGAGGAGCTGGACGCCAGCGACCCGAGCAAGCCGTTCGTGGCCGGCCCCAACGGCTTCTACGGCCAGCTGATCGACCTGGCCGGCGGCGACAACGTCTTCGGCGACCTGCCGGCAGACTTCGGCCAGGTGGGCGCGGAGTCGGTGATCGAACGCAACCCGGACGTCATCCTGCTCACCGACGCGGACCTTCCCTCCAACCCGCAGACGCCCGAGCTCGTGGCCGCCCGGCCTGGCTGGGACGCGATCGCGGCGGTCCAGAGTGGCGCCATCCACGCCGTGAATGGAAAGCTCGTGTCGACGCCCGGCCCGCGCTTGATCGACGGGCTCGAAGCGGTCGCCGCCGTGCTCCACCCGGACCGCTTCCCGAGTGGCGGCGCCGCGGCGCCGCGCCCGCTCGCCCTGGCGGCGCCCTGAGTTGGGTGCTGTGGCGCGGCGCCCCCCGACCGCGCTCGTCCTGGCGCTCCTCGCGGTCGTCCTGGCCGGCAGCCTGCTCGTGGGCGCCGCCTTCGGCGCGGTGCCCCTGCGGCCGGCCGACCTGGTCAAAATGACCCTCAACCACCTGCTCGGCCTGGCCTTCACGCCGACCTGGCGGCCGCAAGACGAGGCGATCTTCTTCGCTATCCGCCTACCGCGCGTCGCCGGTGCCGCTGTCGTCGGCGCCGCTCTCGCCGCCGCCGGCGTCCTGTTCCAGGGCCTCCTGCGCAATCCGCTGGCCGACCCTTACGCGCTTGGCGTTTCGGGCGGCGCCGCGCTCGGCGGGGCGCTGGGCTTCGTGCTCTCCCTGGCGTTCAGCGTCCTCGGTTTCACGCCTGTGCCCGTGCTCGCCTTCGCCGGCGCTCTCGCCGCCATGGTGCTCGTGTACAGCCTGGCGCGGGTTGGTGGACGGGCGCCGGCCCTCAACCTGCTGCTGGCCGGATTCGCGGTCAGCTCGGTCATGGGGTACGCCGTCTCTCTGCTGCTGATCATGAACGACCGACTCCAGCTCAACCTGCCCCGTGTCTACGGCTGGCTCCTCGGCGGCGTGTCCGTCAGCCAGTGGGGTCAGCTCACCATCGCCCTACCCGTGGTCCTCGTAGCCGCGACCGGCGGCTGGGTCCTCGGCCAGAGCCTCGACGCGCTCAGCCTGGGCGAGGAGTCGGCCCAGACGCTCGGCATCGCCGTCGAGCGGGACAAACGGCTGATCATCGTCCTGGGCTCGCTGTTGACCGGCGTGGCCGTCGCCCTGGGCGGCCTGATTGGGTTCGTCGGCCTGTTCGCGCCGCACGTCATGCGCCTGATCGTCGGCCCGCGACACCGCGTGCTGCTGGCCAGCGCGCTTCTGGCCGGCGCCAGCTTCCTGGTGCTGGCGGACCTGCTGGCGCGCTCACTCCTGGCGCCGACGGAGATACCCGTCGGCATCCTGACGGCCTTCGTCGGCGGCCCGTTCTTCCTGTGGCTACTGCGTCGCGAGCGCCGCGAGTACCGCCTGTGACGACCGACCTCGTCCTCGAGCTGCTGAACGTCGTCGCGGAATACCCCGGACACGCCGACCGGGCGCCGGTCCTGCGCGGCGTCGACCTCCAGCTGAGTCCGGGCGACGTCGTCGCCCTGATCGGCCCCAACGGCGCCGGCAAGAGCACTGTGCTGCGCGTGGCCAGCGGCGTGCTGCGCCCTACGTCTGGCGTGGTCCGCCTCGAAGGCCAGGACATGGCCACGATGGCGCCGCGCGCCATCGCGCGCCGGCTGGCCGTCGTGCCCCAGGACAGCGCCACGCCCGCCGGCATGTCCGTCCGCGAGATGGTTGGCCTCGGCCGCACGCCCCACGTCGGCCTGCTGCGTGGCCCGCGCGCTGGCGACCGCGCCTCCGTGGAGCAGGCGCTGCGCGCCACCGGGACCGACGCGCTCGCTGACCGCTTCCTCGACGAGCTGTCCGGCGGCGAGCGCCAGCGGGTCGTCCTGGCGCGTGCCCTGGCGCAGCAGCCGCGGCTGCTGCTGCTGGACGAGCCCACGGCCAATCTCGACGTCTTTCACCAGGTAGCCATGCTGGACCTGGTGCGTCGGCTGGCGCGGGGCGCGGGGGTCGCCGTCCTGGCGGCCGTCCACGACCTCCAGCTGGCGGCCCTCTACTGCGACCGGGTGCTGCTGCTGCGCGGCGGCGCCATCGTCAGCCAGGGGTCGCCTGAATCGGTGCTCACGGCGCCGCTGCTGCTGAGCGCCTTCGGCCAGCCGGTCGCCCTGTCGGCCCATCCCACCCATGGCGTGCCCCTGGTTGCCCTCGTGCCCAACGGCCAGGCGCGCCGCGTGGGGCAGGATCGTCCGGTCGAAGGGCGACAAGCGCCTGGTGGGCTCCCACCCCGGCCACCGTGCTGACCAAACGGCAGCGGGAGGTTGTGGCGCTGGTCGCCCAGGGGTACACCAATCAGCAGATCGCCGACGACCTGGTGCTGACGGTGGGCACCGAAGAACGAGATGGACGGCCCTGGGCCGTGCTCGGCGTCGCTGACCGGGGGCCAGGTATCCCGCCGGAGCTGCTGCCGCGCCTGTTCGACCGCTTTGTGGCCGGGACCGGCTCGGGTGGCCTCCGCCTGGGGCTGTACCTGGCGCAGGGGATCGCACGGGCGCATGGGGGTGAGCTCACGGTGCATTCCACCCCTGGCCGGGGAGCCCGCTTCGACCTCGCCGTGCCCGCCGAAGAGCTGGAGCCCTCAGGGACGGACGCTGGGCGGGACGGCGCCTCACAGCCAGGGGATGGTGCGGCGAGCGTGTGAAACTCCAGGGGCGCCTGGTCGCCAGGTCGGCCTGCGCCAGGCAAAGCGCGCCGCCCTGTCGTCCCGCGCTGCTGACCGTTGTCACGATCAGCCGCCCGCTCGGTACGGGGCGAAGCCCTGCTCGGTCAGGCGCAGCTCCAGGATGTCCTGATCCCCGTCCGGCTGCTCTGCCAGGACCAGGACGCCCGCTGTGAGCTGGCTGTAGAGGCTGGCCGATAAGCTGCGCAGATCGGCATAGACGTCCGCCGCCGGCGTGGCGGCCTTCCGGACAAAGGCCGATGCGTGGCCACTGTCAGCAATCAGGCGCGCCTCCCAGCCACGGGGCCCCAGCGACGTGGCAAGAGCGGCGACCAGCTCGGTCATCCGGCTGAAGTCCTGCCCGGCCATCCGCAGCTGCTCGGCTGTCCATGCCGGGTATTGGCTCCAGGCCTTGTCGCCCGGCGTCGCGTCAACCCAGAGCCAGATCTCCCAGTGGTACAGACCCGCGGCCAAGCCGCGCGGCGTCGCGGTCACCGCGCAGTCCATCTGCTAGCTCGTTGTCGCGTGTGCGCCCCGCGCCAGGTCCGACACCAGCAGAGTGCTGACGCCGCTCATCACGATGACCGGGATGTCGCGCGTCGTCACCTGGCGCTGCAACGTCGCCAGCACTGTTGTTCGCGCCCGCGGTGCACGCATCTTCGCTGTCGGCACTCTCCACCCCCGGAGATGACCGTAGCAGTGGCCGACCGCGCGAGCATGTGTAGTCGTTCACGATAAACGCCGGCGACGGCTCCGGCTTCGTCGTCACGGGCCCAGCATTCGGCGGCGGGCAGAGGATTCTGAACGCCGCTGGCTCCTGCCAAAGACAGGTGCTCTGCGTCGACCAGCAGAGCGAGCGCGCCGAGGATACCTGCGCCCTCAGCCGCAATCCGAACCCGCGGCGTCGGTGTATCCAGGGTTGGACGGGTCACGCGGCAACGCGCGCCGCGGCCGGTACCTTCTCTTCCCCACGAAACAGCACGCCATGCCACACCTGGCTTTCTCCACTTCCACTTCCGCTTCCGCACCGCGCCGGCGCGCGGCCGCGCTCCTGTTCGGGCTGCTCCTGAGCCTACCGGGCACGGCACTCATCGCGTCGACGCCCGCGGTCCTCGCCGGAGCCGTCGCCGTTCTGGACACAAGTGCGCGGCAGGTCGTGGCGCGGATCGCGGTGCCCACCGGCCCCCACGGCGTCGTGCTCACGCCAGACGACCGCCAGCTGTACGTCAGCAGCGACGGCGCATCGACTGTCAGCGTGATCGACACGGCCACGGACCAGATCACCAGCACCATCGAGGTGGGCAAGGCGCCCCACGGCCTGGCGATGGCGCCGGATGGTCGTCGCCTGCTGGTGGCGGTCTTCGGCGCCGACCAGGTAGCGGTCATCGACCCGGCCACGAACCGCGTCGTGGGCGACATCCCCGTCGCCAACCCCCACGACATTGCCATCAGCCCTGACGGACACACCGCCTACGTGGCGTCCCAGCGCCCCGACGACGCCTCCCTGGCCGTCATCGACCTGGACGGGGCAGCCCAGGTGGCGAGAGTGCCGCTGGACAAGATACCGCGGGCGCTGTCGGTCAGCCCGGATGGGTCGCGGCTGTGGTTCACGGAGGCGGGGTCGGACGCCGTCCAAGTCCTCGACACGGCCAGCAACGCCGTCGTCGACCAGATACCCGTTGGCGCGTCACCCCACCACCCGCTGTTCACACCCGACGGTAGCTCGGCGCTGGTCGTGAGCCAGGGGCCAGGCGAGCTGGCCCTGCTAAACCCGGCGACGGATGCCAGCGTGGCCACGGTCGCGGTCGGCAAGATGCCACACTGGATAGGACTCAGCGGGGATGCGCGCACGGCGTACGTCACGGACGAGGGCTCGAACGACGTGTCGATCGTCGACCTGGTCGCCGGCAAAGTTGTCGCGACGGTCCCCGTCGGTGCGGCGCCGCGCAAGATCGCCGTCCAGCGGGCCGCCGCCACCGCCGCGGCGCCGGCCGGCGACGCGTCAGTGACGATCAAGGGCTTCGCGTTTGCGCCCGGGACGGTCACGATCTCACCCGGCCAGGCGATCGTCTTCAACAACGACGATGCCGTGGCCCACACTACGACCAGTAAGGAGGGGCGCTGGGACTCGGGGGAGCTGCCGCCAGGCGGCTCCTACCGGCTGGTACTCGACGAGCCGGGCACGTATACCTTCTTCTGCGCCATCCACCCGTACATGACGGGCACCGTTCGCCGCCCACGGCGCTGATGGTGACGCTCGAACGCGGCGAGCCCGCCACGACGCCAGCGGGCGCGGTCATCGCGTCGTGGTCGGGCCCGTAGAGATGGCCGCGGCCGGGTGCCGGGCCGCCCTATCCTTGCGGCATGGCGTCCGCCGACCCGCGAGGCGGCTGGGCCCGGGCGGCGGCTCGCGCGGCAGCCCCCTCCTGGGCGCACCGCGCCGAGCTGCCGTCCGCGCTCGTCTCGCTGCGGCATCCGAACTACCGGCTCCTGTGGTTCGGCACTGTCGTGTCCAACTCCGGCGACTGGATGGACCAGGCGGCGCTGAACTGGCTCGTCTACCAGCTCAGCGGGTCGGCCATCGACCTGGCCCTCCTGAACCTGTGCCGGCTGGCGCCCATCTTCGTGTTCACGCTCATCGGCGGCGTGGCGGCGGATCGCGTCGAGAGGCGGCGCCTCATGTTCACCACCCAGTCCGTCGCCATGGCGCTGGCTCTCATACTCGGCGCGCTCGTCTCCACGGGTCTCGTCCAGATCTGGATGGTGCTGGCCATTGCTGTCGGTCGCGGCATCGTCCTGTCGTTCAACCAGCCGGCACGCCAGTCGCTCATCTCGGAGCTCGTCCCACGCGACGATCTGAAGAACGCGATTGCCCTGAACTCGGCCACGCTGAACCTGACCCGTGTTCTCGGGCCCGCCATCGGCGGCGTGCTGATCGCGACGGTCGGCGTGGCCGGTGCCTTCTACGTCAATGCCGCCACTTTCCTGGCAGTGCTCTACGCCCTCGCCTTGATGCGGTTCCCGGAGCGGCTGAAGCGCGGGCACGGCAGCGTCCGGGGCGAGATCGCCGGCGGCTTCGCCTACCTGCGCCGCCAGCCGACCTTGCGCACCATGGTGCTGCTCGCCCTGCTCCCGATGGTGTTCGGCATGCCGTACATGACCATGCTGGCCGTGATGGCCAAAGACGTCCTGCGGGTGGGCGGTGCCGAGTTTGGCCTCATGCTGTCGTGCTCGGGTGTCGGCGCAGTGGCAGGCTCGCTGTGGGTGGCCTCCCGCGCCCAGAGCGTCAACCTCGGCCGGGCCATGCTGGCCGGTCTCGTCCTGTTCGGCGTGGCGCTGCTCGCGTTCGCGCTGTCGCGCTGGTTCTGGCTCTCGGTCGTGCTGCTCCTCGCGGTCGGCATCGGGCAGCAGGTCTACACAGCCTCGAACAACGCGCTCATCCAGATCCGCGTCCACGAGGAGTACCGCGGTCGCGTGGTGAGCACGCTGCTGCTGAACCGCGGCATGGTCCCTCTCGGCACGCTGGTCGCCGGCTTCGGGACGGCGGCGTTCGGCGTGCAGCCGACCATGGCGTTCATGGCGGCGACGCTGGTCGTCATGGCCCTGTTCGCCACCTACGCGGCCCGCGGCTCGGACCTGCTGGACGACGGCGCTGAGCTAGGCAGGTGGTCTTAGTCTCGCTTGTTTCCGATCATCTGAGCTTGAGCTTAACCCACTGAGGCTCTTGCCTTTGGGCGCGCTACGCGCTTGGCCCTGGCTCAGTAGGCGATGGCCACCCGCGTGCCCTCCTGGGCCGAGCGCTCGATAGCGTCGCCGACCACCGCCGAGCGGTAGCCGTCCTCGAACGTGGCGCCGTACGGGGCGATGCTGCCGCCTCGAACAATCGCCTCCAGCAGGTGCGCCATCTCGTGCACGAAGGTGTGCTCCCAGCCGATGATGTGGCCGGCCGGCCACCAGTTCTTCATGAACGGGTGGCCCGGGTCGGTGACCAGGACGTCGGCGAAGCCGCCCGCCCCGCCGCGGGTGAACACGTCGAGCTCGTTCAGCCGCTCGAGGTTGAACCGCAGCGAGCCCTCCGTGCCATTGATCTCGATCACCAGGTGGTTGGCGCGTCCGACCGCGACGCGCGTTGCCTCGATAGTGCCGATGGCCCCACTGTCGAACTCCAGCGCCGCGGCGAAGGCGTCGTCCACGTCGACGCGGGCTCGGCCCGGCCCGTCGCGCCGCGGCCGCTCGGTGGTGAACGTCCGCAGGTACGCCATCACCGACGCCGGCTCGCCCACCAGGAAGCGGGCCAGGTCGATCACGTGGCTGCCTA
>JAABUQ010000103.1_pt1 | contig 163411 bp, 145 predicted proteins | sample 5560001 | NCBI WGS metagenome assembly JAABUQ01 (sample SAMN10711888, study PRJNA513371) | rock metagenome | isolation source: Antarctica rocks | place: Antarctica: Victoria Land, Finger Mt nord | collected 2015-12-18
CCAGCTCGGCATGCGACAACGCCCCGACCACTTCCCGCAGCAGCGCCACGCCCCGCAGCGTACCCGGCCGCTTCCTGTTCCGGTAGTCCCCCCTTAGCTCACCCCGCGTGAGTCTGAGTTGTTACCGAGACCACCTTCGAGGAGGTCCGGGCTCAGCTCGGCCTCGAGACCCAGCGGGAGTGGAGCACCAGAGCCGTGGGTCGGGCCGTCCCGTGTGTGCTGGGGCTCTTCAGCGTGGTGGTGCTCATCGCCCAGGTCTTGCACCCGGAGGATCTGCCGACTCGGCGCGCGGCCTGGTACCCCAAGAGCGAGGCAACGTTCATCGACGCCCTCGCCGCGGTCCGTAGGCATCTCTGGGTGAGCCAGAATCAACCACCCCTGGGCGATGTTGTTGGTCCGGCCAATTTCCCCACACGTGCGGTCGACTTGCTCGTCGAAGCTGCCTGCTACGCCGCCTGAAAAGGGCCAAAGTCGAGTCTGTGTACCCGCTGGCCTATTCCCTGGTGCTGAGCTTCAACTCCTGGAATATGTCCATCCCGAACAGTCGCCCGGTGTTTCGCGGATTCGACAACTACTCCGCACTCCTGAAGAACGGCGAGTTCCTGGCTAGCGTCGAAGTGACCCTCGCCTTCGTTGGAGTTGCCGTCACGATCGAGTTCGTGGCTGGTCTGGCGGTCGCACTGCTCGTTACCTCGCCCCGTCTACGGGGAGTGGGAGCCGTCCGCACCACCCTGCTCATTCCGGTGATGATGACACCGGTCGTCGCCGGTGTGCTTTGGCGCAGCCTCTTCCACTCCACCTACGGCGTCATCAACTTCGCGATCGTCCTGATCGGCATTCCTCCCCAAGAGTGGCTCGGGAGCGCCAACCAGGCCCTTGGTTCCGTCATCGCGGTCGAGATCTGGCAGCAGCTTCCCGTCGTCATCTTCGTCGTGGCGGCCGGCATCCAATCGCTGCCCGGCGAGGTCTTCGACGCGGCGAAAGTGGATGGGGCATCACGTGTGCAGTCTTTTCGGTACGTCATGCTGCCACTGCTGCGGCCTGTGCTGATCGTGGTGTTGCTGCTCCGCGTCATGGACGCCTTCAAAATTTTTGACATCATTTATACGTTGACTCAGGGCGGCCCCGGTGGCTCGACACAGGTCCTGTCGATGCTCATCTACAAAATCGGGTTGAAGTTCTTCCAAATCGGACAAGCTTCCGCGATGTCCTGGGTGTTCCTGGTGTTCATCCTCGGCATCTCCCTCCTCTTCATCCGCCAGCTCGAGAGCAGAGAAGCGGCATGATTTCTGGCGGAACGACGCGGTACAAGGCACCGTTCACCGTCCCGCTGCTGCACCTGGCGGCTGCAATCGTGACGCTGCTGGCCGTGCTCCCGTTCTACTGGCTGGTCATCACGTCGCTCAAACCTGGCAATCAGGTGGCGACCAACCCACCCATCTTATTTCCCACGACCATCACACTTCAGAACTATATCGACGTGCTGCAGAGCCAGGACATCGTCAAGTTCACGGTGAACAGCGTAGTGATCTCGGTCACGAGCACCATTCTCACTGTCAGCATAGGCTCGCTGGCCGCGTACTCACTGGCCAGGACCTACCTGCCGTACCACCTGCGCCACCTGCTGCTGCTCTGGGTGCTGGTGACGCGGATCTTCCCGCCGATTACCACGGCGATCCCATACTTCGTGGTACTACGAACACTGCAGCTATCTGACACGTACCAGGCCCTCATCGTCACGTACGTCTCGTACGGGCTGCCGTTCGTCATCTGGCTCATGCTCGGCTTCTTCCAGGACATGCCGCCGGACATCGAAGAGGCGGCCACCGTCGACGGATGCTCGCTGTGGCAGCGTTTCCGGCTGGTAGTCCTGCCGCTGGCGCTGCCAGGCCTGGCGGTCACCGCCATCTTCGCGTTCGTGTTCGCCTGGAACGAGTTCCTGTACGCTTCGATGCTGACGTCGTTCAACGCCAAGACCCTGCCGGTGGTCATCTCCGGGTACATCTCGGATAAATTCCTGCGGTGGGGCGAGATGTCGGCGTTGGGGACGGCGATGGTCTTGCCGGTTGTGCTGTTCTCGGCGTTCGCCCAGCGCTACCTCGTGCGGGGCCTCACCTTCGGCGCCGTAAAGGAGTAGACGAGGCTCGCTCGTCCGCGCGTTATGATCGCCGGGGTGCTTGACCACCTGGCAATTCAGTGCGCCGACGTCGGCGCCAGCAGTGCCTTCTACGACGCGGTGCTCGCCCCACTGGGCGGTGCCCGGGCGATGGTTTTTGGCGACGTCATCGGCTACGGCGTGAGAGGCCGCCCGACGTTCTGGCTGGGACCTCTGTCGACAGGCGAGCCGAACAGAGAAGTCCACATCGCCTTTGAAGCCGCCGATCGGGCGGCCGTCCGCGCGTTCTTCGCCGCCGCCGTCACGGCCGGCGCGGCCGTGCTGCACGAGCCGCGTCTCTGGCCGGAGTACCACCCCGCCTACTACGGGGCGTTCGTACGTGACCCGGATGGCAACAATGTCGAGGCTGTCTGCCACGCGCCCGAGTAGCGGCGCGGCGACCATCCCCGACGTCCGTGTCAGGTTGGGACGAGCCCCTGGAAGCGGAAGCGGCGCGACGGCTCCGGCCTGGCTCGCTCGACCTCTATCCTGACGAACCCGGCCTGTGCCAGGCGCCCCGCCAGCGTGTCAGGGTCGACCGGCACGCAGGTGTCGTCCACGTGCAGCTCACGCCACTCGGGGTGGTCGATGGTATCCACGCCGACCAGCACGCCGCCAGGGCGCAGCACGCGCCGCAGCTCGGCCAGCAGCCGGTCCTGGTGCTCGGGCGACTCGACGTGGTGCAGCATGGTGAAGCAGGTGGCGGCCGTGAAGCGGCCATCCGTGAACGGCAGCGCCGCGCCGTCCCCGCGCACGACCTCCACGTTCGTGTCGGCGAGCCGGCGCGCCAGCGCCTCCGCCAGGTGAACGTCCACCTCGACCGCGGTGAGCCGCGGCACGCGGCGCCGCAGCTCGTCAGTGGTGAGGCCGGGCCCCGGCCCGACCTCGAGCACGTCGTCGCCAAGATCGCGCGCGCCGACCGCCCACGGCAGTATCTCGTCCCGTACGGTCTGCGCCCATTCGGCGCTGGCGCAGCGTTGCAGGTGGCGCTCATTCATCGTGACCGTCACCATAGCCGGCCCAGGCAACGGTGTACAGGGGGCCGTTCCTCAGGTTCTCAACTCCTCAGCCCAGGCAGACGTGCCCTCATCGCGAGGGCCGCGCTGTGCGTTGACCCGCGGTCAGTAAGCGGTCAGTAAGATGGGCAGCGCCGAGTCCGTCGGCACCGGGAGGACCACCGCCATGGCGAGCACGCCCGACCAGAAGGTGACGTTGGAGCGGTTCGAAGAGTTGTACAAGTACTGCTCCAATTGGGGACGGTGGGGTTCGGCTGACCAGCGCGGCACACTGAACTACATCACCCCGGACACGATCACGAGCGCCGCGTCGCTGGTCCGCCACGGTAAAGCGATCTCGCTCCAGCTTCCCCTGGACAACAACGGCCCGCAGACCGGCGCGTTCGGGCGCGTCAACCCGATCCACCAGATGGTGGCGACCGGGTCGGACCACCTTGCCGGGGTGCAGGCGTACAGCAAGGATCCTCTTGGTTGGGGATTCGCCGACGACAGCCTGTTCCTGTACCTCCAGGCCGGCACCCAGTGGGATGCCCTGGGCCACATCTTTCGCCAGGGGAAGATGTACAACGGCTTCAGCGCCGGGGACGTCAACGCGGGCGGAGCGCTGCGCGGAGGTGTGGAGAACATGCCCACCGTGGTCTCGCGCGGCGTGCTGGTGGACTTGCCGCGCCATCTCGGCGTGGCGGCGTTGCAGCCAGGCCAACCTGTGTTCCCGGAGGATCTCGAGGCGGCGTGCGACCGGCAGCGGGTGGTGGTTGGCCGCGGCGACATCCTGCTGATCCGCACAGGCGACATGGCCGTTCGGCGCACGCAGCCCGGCTGGGCTGGCTACTCGGCCGGCGACGCGCCCGGCCTGTCCCTCCGGGTCGCTCCCTGGCTCCACGACCGGCAGGTGGCGGCGATTGCTACTGACACCTGGGGGGCCGAGGTCCGTCCCAATGAGCTGCCGGACGTCTTCCAACCGCTCCACCTGATTATGATCGTGAGCATGGGGCTCCTGGTGGGCGAGATCTGGCAGCTCGACGACCTGGCAGCGGACTGCGCCGCGGACGGGGTCTACGAGTTTCTCTTCGTTGGTCCGCCGCTGCTCATTCCCGGCGCCGTGGGGTCGCCCCTCAATCCCCAGGCGATCAAGTAAGTCAAGTAAGTAAGGCCGCTGAGGACCTGTGAGCGTCGCCGGTGGTTCCGTCCTCGAGGAAGCCGTCCGCCGGCTGCCGGCCTGGCCGCTGCGCCCGTTCGTCGCCTGGTACAGCGGCTACCGACAGGCGGGTCTGCCGCCGGGCCGGCACCGCGGGCTGCCGTCGCCGTACCTCACCCTGATCATCACTCTGGATGACCCGCTCACGCTGGCGGCGCACCCTGACCCGCGGCAGGAGCCCGGCCAGTACCGGACTCTCCTCGGCGGCCTGCACACGACACCCGCCCTGATCAGCCACCCGGGCCGCCAGTCGGGTGTCCATCTGGCCCTCGAGCCGCTCGGTGTGCGCGCGCTGCTCGGCCTGCCGGCCGGCGAGCTCGCGCACGTGGACGTCCCTGCCGACGACGTCCTCGGCCGGCTCGCCGACGAGCTGCAGCAGCGACTGCGGGCGGCGCCCACCTGGTGCGACCGCTTTGCCATCCTGGACGACCAGCTCAGCCGCCGGCTGGAGCCCACCCGGGCCCCGCCCGGCGAGGTCGCGGAGGTTTGGCGGCGGCTCATGGCTGTCGGTGGCGCCGGGCCGGTGGGCGACCTCGCCGATGCCGTGGGCTGGAGCAGTCGCCACCTGGCTGAGCGCTTCCAGCAAGAGGTCGGCCTGACACCCAAGGCCGCCGGGCGCGTGATGCGCTTCGACCGCACGCGGCGCCGGCTGCAGCGCCGCGTCGCCAGTGGGGCGCCGGCGGCGCTGGCCGACCTGGCGGCGGTCGGCGGGTACTACGACCAGGCGCACCTGGCGCGAGAGTTCCGCGTGCTCGCCGGCTGCTCGCCGAGCCAGTGGCTGGCGGAAGAGCTCCGAAATGTCCAAGCCATGCCCGACATCGCTGCCCCAAACTGGTTGCTATGACCGACTCTCTGACATCAGCTTCCCCCCCAGCACCCCAGGTCTGGCCGACCCTCCGCGCCCGTGACGCGCGGGCGCTCATCCGCTTCCTGGTCGAGGCCTTTGGCTTCGAGGAGACAGTGGTGTACGGCGACGACGACCGCGTCCATCACGCCGAGTTGTCATGGCCGCTCGGCGGCGGGATCATGCTCGGCTCGGCGCCCGCGTCAAGCACCACGGACACCTGGCCCGCGCCGCCGGGCACCTTCGGCGCCTACGTGGTGACCGACGATCCCGACAGCCTGTTCGCGCGGGCGAAGGCGGCCGGGGCTGTGGTGGTGCAGGGGCTACACGAGACGGACTACGGCTCCCGCGACTTCGCCGTGCGCGACCCCGAGGGTAACCACTGGTCGTTCGGGACGTACCGGGGCGAGCCCCGCAAGAGCTGAATAGTCACTTGGGCGCTGGGGTGCCCGCGCTGCGGTCCGCGAGCGCCTGCTCCACGCGGGCGTACTCCGTCTGGGCCAACGCGACCTGCTCCTCGGCTCCGTCAAGCCCACCGGTCCGGGCCACGCCCTCCAACGACGCGCACAGCGCCGCCAGCGACAGCCCGCCGACGGTGGAGCTGCTGGACTTGAGGTCGTGCGCGGCCCAGGCCAGGTCGGCAGCGCGCCCAGTGGCCACCGCATGCTGCATCGCCGCGATCAGCTGGCGCCCCCCCGCCAGGTACGCCGCGATGATCTCGGTGACCAGTGGCTGGTCGGCGCCAACCGCGTCGAGCAGCCGCTGGAACGTGCCGGGATCGATGGCGCACGACTCGGGCAGGCGCGTCTGGCGTGCCAGGGGTGACGGGCACCGTCTCAGGGCGGCGATCAGCTCGTCCATGCGGATGGGCTTGCTGATGTAGTCGTCCATCCCGGCGGCCAGGCAGACCTCGCGGTCGCCCTGCATGGCGTTGGCCGTCATGGCGACGATCCAGGGGCGCTCGGCGGGGCGCCAGCGGCTACAGATCTGCCGGGTCGCGGCCAGCCCGTCGAGCTCGGGCATCTGCACGTCCATTAGCACCACGTCGTAGCGTTGGCGCGTGAGCGAGGCCAGCACCTCCTGCCCGTTGCCGACCACGTCGGCGCGGTAGCCGAGCTGCGCCAGCTGGCGGACGGCGACCTTCTGGTTGACCGCGTTGTCCTCGGCTAACAGGATCCGCAGTGGGACTCGCTCGGCCATGGCGGGATCGAGGCGGGGGCGGGCGCGCTCGGTCGGGCGTACCCCCAGCGGGTCCTTGCCGAGCACGTCGAGCAGCACCTCCAGCAGCTGGGCAGGCTTGACGGGCTTGAACAGGGAGGCGATCGGTCCGACGCTGCCAGAGGCGTGCCCGCGCCGCCCGAGAGGCGACAGCAACACCAGGGGCAGCGCCTGCGCATCCCGGTGATGGCGGATGGCGGCCGCCAGCGCCACGCCAGGCATGTCGGGCATGTGCGCATCAAGGACGGCGACGTCGAATGGGTCGCCGCGCTCGACCCACGCCAGCGCCTCGCGCGGCGAGGCCGTCTCCTGGGGGACCATCCCCCAGGCCTGTGCCTGGCGGACGACGATGCCGCGGGTGGTGGCGTTGTCGTCGACGACGAGCAGGCGGCAACCGCGGAGCGACGGCTGCTGCTGGGTGAAGTCGGGCGCGGGCACCAGGGTGGTCCCGGCATCGGCCACCAGTCTGAGGTGGAAGGTGGTCCCGGTGCCGACCTCGCTGTCGAGCCAGATGGTGCCACCCATGAGCTCGGCCAAGCGGCGACTGATGACCAGACCCAGGCCGGTGCCGCCATACCGACGCGTCGTAGACGCGTCCAGCTGGGTAAAGGGCTGAAAGAGGGCGGCGATCCGGTCGGCCGGGATGCCGATCCCGGTGTCCCGCACGGCGAACTGGAGCTCGTAGCGCCCGTCGTCCAGCGCGCGTGCCCCGATCGTCAGGACGACCTCGCCCTCTTCGGTGAACTTGACGGCGTTGCTGAGCAGGTTCAGCAGGATCCGGCGCAGGCGGGTGACGTCGCCGCTGACCACGGCCGGCGTCGTATCGTCGACCACGTAGGCCAGCTCCAGCCCCTTCTCGGCGGCCAGCGGCGCCACGAGGTCGAGAACGGCCTCGGCGCAGTCGCGCAGGGCGAACGGCTGGGTCTCGAAGCTCAGCATGCCGACCTCGATCTTGGAGAAGTCGAGGATGTCGTTGATGATGGTCAGCAGCGTGTCGCCGCTGTCGCGGATGATCTCGGCAAACTCCAGCTGGTCGGGCGTCAGCTCCGTATCGAGCAGCAGGCCGCTCATACCGATGACGGCGTTCATGGGCGTGCGGATCTCGTGGCTCATGTTCGCCAGGAAGGCCGACTTGGCGTGCGAGGCCTCCAGCGCCACGTCGCGCGCCTGCTCCAGAGCGCCCTCGAAGCGCTTGCGGTCGCTCTCGGCGCGCTTGCGCTCAGAGATGTCGTCGCCCATGCCGATGGCGAACTGGGGGCGGCCCTCGGCGTCCCGCACCAACGCCATGGCCAGGCCCACCCACATCTCGTGGCCGTCCCTGGCGAAGAAGCGCTGCTCGATGGCATAGCGGTCAGTTTGTCCGGCGGCCAGGGCCTGGAACTTCTCCCAGCTGGCGAGCCCGTCGTCCGGATGCGCGAGCTCGGCCAGGATGACCCTGCCGTGCATCTCGGCCGCGCTGTAGCCGAGCATGGCCTCCAGGGCGGGATTGACCGCCGTGATCTGGCCGTTCATGGTGGCGACCGCTATGCCGAAGGGCGCGCCCTCGAAGATCGCCCGGAAGCGGGCCTCGCTCTCGCGCAGCGCCTGCTCGGCCTGGTCGCGCTGCGCGAGGAGGGCCTGGTGGATCGTCTCCTGTTCGCGCAGCATGCTCGCGCGGCTGTCGTCGGCGAAGCCGGTGGCGAGCTCGCCCAGCAGGGCCGCCAGGCGCGGCTGCACGCCGGCGGCCGCCTCCGCGGACAGGCCCGCGACCAGGTGCTGGCCCAACACCGTGAGCGTCTGGCTCAGCACCTGTGGCTGGGTGTAGCCGATGCGCACCAGCCCGACGCCCAGCGCGCGCGCCGCGGCTGGGTCGAACTGGCCGCTGAAGAGCAGCTCGATGGCGCGGTCAGTGAGCGCGGCGAGCTGGTGCAGCACCTCCCGCGAGCTGAGCGCGACGTAGCCGCTCTGGGCGACTGCGTTCTTCCAGCTGCGCGCGATGGCGTCCCGCTGGCGGCCGATCACCACGGCCAGGTGTGCCTGGCTGGCTGGCTCCATCGGCAGCTCAGCGACACCTGCCGCGGTCGAGGACTGGCCTGGCCACGGGCCTCACCACGGTTTGCGGCCGATCCCAGCGAACCCGATCGAGCGCTCGGGATGATCGAGCAGCAGGTCGTCGGACTCCTCCGGGCGCCAGGTGGGCACGTAGACCAGCCCGGGCTCGACCATGTCCAGGCCCGTGAAGTACGCCGCGATCTGGGCTTTGGAGCGGACCTTGACCGGGTGCGACGTGCCGGCGTACAGCCGGATCAGCTGGTCGATGATGTCCGCGGGGATCCGCTCGACGGTCCCGTGTGAGATCAACACGTAGCTGCCCGGTGGCAGCGCATCCCGCAGCACCCGGACGACGCGGTGAGCCTCGTCGTCGTCGACCACGAAGTGCAGGACGAAGGCCAGGATCAAGGCCACGGGCTTGCCCGAGTCCAGCAGGCTGCGGACCGCCGGGTTGGCGAGGATCAGCTCGGGGTGGCGAGCATCGGCCTCGATGATGGTGGCCCGGGGATTGTCCTGGAGCATGGCCGTGCTGTGGGCGACGGCGACCGGGTCGACGTCGACGTAGACGACGCGTGCCTGGGGGTTGGCCAGTTGCGCGACCTGGTGGACGTTGCCGACGGTGGGGATACCGGAGCCGATGTCGAGGAACTGGTCGATGCCCTGGCCGACGAGGAACTGGACGGCCCGGCGCAGGAAGGCGCGGTTGGCCTGCATGACCAGTGGGAAGCCGGGGAAGATGACGATGCCGGCCTCGGCGGCGGCGCGGTCGCTGGCGAAGTTGTGGTGGCCGCCGAGGTAGTAGTCGTACATGCGCGCGACGCTAGGCCGGTCGAGCTGGTCCTTGGTCAGAACCTGGGGTGGGGTAGGAAGGACAGTCGTGGTCGTGGTCGGGGTCGTGGTATCCATGGCGGAGCTCCTCTTGCGGTAGGCGCTGGTAAGGAGCTGGCCACGGCGCCACCCCGCCTCTACCGAACTTTTATTGCTGATATGAAAGTATAGGGGGCGCTCGGCGCGGCGCGTCAATACGGCCGTCACCTCATCCCTCTCAGCGATCAGTGACAAGCCGACCAGGGCGGCGCCAGCCGTTAGCCGGCCGGTGCTGCCCAGGCTGAGCGTGGTAGGCGAGTGACGCCCTACGCCCGCTCTGACTTGAGCAGCTCGAGGATCTGCTGCTGCTGCTCCAGGATCTGCAGCTGGCGCACGTTCATCGCGTGCAGCGCGGTCAGCGTCTCGTGGTCCGCCGCGGCCCGGGCATCCTGGCTGGCGGAGATGATGTTCTGGCCAACGATGATGATGGGCAGCAAGACCAACTGGAGGAAGGACTGGCTCAACCACGTAATGCCCATGACCGTATCGCCCTGCACGAAAGCCGCCAGCGCTTGCGGCAATGACACCAGGGCGATGAGAACGAACAGGTAGCCCGCCCACATCGTGCCCACACCTCTGGTGATCAGCACCGCGAGCCAGTTGTTGAAGCGCCCGATACCGTGGGTCCCGTGTATCTGGGTGCGGACCTGATAGCTCGTGACCAACTGGTGCGCGTGCCCTGTTGGTGACGCATCCGCGGCCGCCGTCGCCGCCTCCTGCCTGCTACCGGGCGCTCCGCCCTCTGCCGGGTGGTCAGTCATCGTCACCTCGTCACCTCACTGGCTTGGGCGGGTCAGGCCCCACCGCACGCGGTCGGCACATGCTAGCCGGTGGCAGTACGCTCGCCGATGGGCCCAAGCGGGCGGCGCCCGCTGAGGCTCACGTCGTCGGCCCGGCGGCGCCCCGCCAGGTAGGCTGTGCCGTCGACGGCGCGTTGCCGCTGGCGTTGCCGCCCGATGGCGCCGAACCGCTGGTCGATGTAGCGCTGATTCTGCGCGTCTGTCGCCAGCGCCAGGCTCTGGCTCCCGACGACCCGGGTAGCCTCGGCGTGTCGCTGCGCCCGGAAGCGCTCGTCGAGTCGTTCCACAGCCCCGGCCATGAAGGCGACCTTGAAGGCGCGCAGCGGCACGGGCGGTCGCGACCGAGCTCCTCCAGACAGAGGCGCTCCAACTGGGAACGATCCACATAAAGAGCGCCCGCGCCGCGGCGGTGTTCGCTGGCCGGCCCACCAGCACGACCTCGCCGCGCGTCCGGAGCGGCCGGCAGAACGTGTGGCCGGCGATCACCGCCAGCAAGGTCGGGCGCCAGAGGTAGCCGGCGCGGAACCCCGGCAGCCAGACGTCGGTGACGTCCGTGTCCGCGGCGGCGCCCCCGGCGCCCGTGACCGCCTCGGCCGACAGGTTGTAGCGCAGCAGAAGGGCGTGCGCCTTTTCGAGGGCAAGGGCCGCCTCGTGCTCGTTCGGACTACCAGCCAGGGCGAACAGCTTACGAATGCGCTCCACCACCGCCGCCGACGCTTCGGCCGGCTCACCCACTGCCATCGGGCACAAGCGTGGCACGCCGAGGCCGCGGCCGGCCAGCCGACAGGCACGATGGGCGCCGCACCGGGGAGCCGACCCTGGCAGCGCTGCGCGCAGCGCGCTACCGTGGGACGGTGCCGCCGCCGCCATCACCGGACGACCTGGGGACGTGCCAGATCCGGAACGCGACCGCGGCCGACCTGCCACGGGTGGCGCAGATCTGGTATGAAGGCGTGGGCGGTGGTCAGCCGGCGGCGCCAGCTCTGCGCGGTGTGCCGTCGCTGTACGCGCATGAGCTCGACGCCGGCGAGCTGTCCGTTCTCGAGGAGGACGGCCAGGTGGTGGCTTTCGCGTCGGTCGTCCACCGCGGCGGCATCGCTTTTCTCGCCGATCTGTTCGTTGCCGCGGCCGCGCGATCGCGTGGCCACGGGCAGCGGCTGCTGCGGGCCAGCCTGCCGCGGGACGACCGGACGTGCTGCACGGTCAGCTCGAACGACCCGCGAGCGCTCCCCCTCTACATCCGCAGCGGGCTGCGTCCGCGCTGGCCGCTGGTCCAGCTGCGCCTCCCGGCGCCCACCATGGAGCGGCTCGGCGCCGGCCTGGTTCGGGTGGTCGAGGCCGAGCTCGATGACCCCTGGCTGGGCCGCTGGGACACGGCGCTTGGCGGACGGGACCGCCCGCGGGACAGGCGGTACTGGGCCGCGCGCCGCGGCGGTGTGCCGCTCTGGTGTCGCCGGCAGGCCCAGACCGTCGGCTACGCCATCGTCCAGACGGTGAGCGACGACGTGCTGGACCGCGCCGACGTCGTGACGGTCGGTCCGATGGGGGTCCGCGACGGGCGCGACGCCGTGGAGTGCGTCGCCGCGGTGGTGGAGTGGGCCCGCGGCCGCGGCCGCCCCATCCGGATCAGCCTGCTCGGGCCGCACCCAGCCCTGGCACCGCTCCTGCGTGCTGGCGCTCGCATCGCCTCGGTTGAGACCTTCTGTGCCAACGCCGACGCCCCCTTCGTCGATCCACTCTGCTACGTGCCCTCGGGCGGGGATCTCTTCTGACCGACGTGGCGCCCGGCCATCGCACCACGCTGCCGGCAATGCGTCGCCTGCTTTCGCCGCTCGGCCCGCGAGCTGAGGTGCTGACAGCGCTGGTCATCGGCTAGACTTGAGATCAGCCACCCCGCCCGCACGGGCCTCTAGCTCAATGGCAGAGCAGCTGACTCTTAATCAGCCGGTTCTCGGTTCGAGTCCGAGGGGGCTCACCACCAATCTCACTTTTGCTCAGTCAGCTGGTCTCGACGAGCCGTCCGACGCCGCTCGAACCGGCTGACTCGCGGGGACCGCCGCTGCTGACTTCGGGCACCAGCTGACTGTTCCTGTCACCCGATGGGCGAGAACTGGACCATCAGCCGCGCGCCCTGGCGATTGAGCGCCTCGCCGGCGTAGCGGCGGGACATGGCCGGGCTCCTGTGCCCGAGCAGCGTCTGGATGGTGCCGATGTCGGCCCCGTTGTCGGCCGCGTGCTGGGCCATCCCGTGGCGGAACAGATGCGCATGCATGCGCGTGATCCCGCTCCGCTGGCGCGCCCGACGGATCACCATGGTGAAGCCGCCGTTCGAGAGCGGCTCACCCCGCCCGGTCACCCACAGCTGATCGGTCAGCGCGTTGCGCGGGCGGCGGGCCAGGTACTCGCGCAGGTATTTCATCGCCCTGGGGCTGAGGCGGCCAAGGCGCTTGACATCTCCTTTCTCCTCGGCCGCGAACTCGCCGGTGACGCGGTCGTAGCTCGACAGCGGCAACGTGCGCACCGCCTCGAGCCGCAGGCCCGTGGCAGCGAACGTGGCCATGATTGCCCGGTCGCGTACGTCCTCGAAAGTGTCCAGGTTGTAGCTGGCCAGGACCCGGTCGTACTCCTCCTGGGTGAGAATCTCCCGCGGCGGGAGCTTGGGGTTGGGCCGTCCGACTTTTCGCAGCAGGTCCACCGTCGTCAGCTCCAGCGTCTTGTAGATGAAGCTGTTGGCAAAGACCTTGAGCGAGATCACCCGGCCGGTGATGCTGTGAGGGCTATTGCCGCGCGCCTCCTGGTCCTCCGTCCACTGACTGAGGGCGTCCGGAGTCACCGACCCCAGCACCAGCGGCAGGCCGTGCCGATCCAGCGAGCGCAGGAAGTCGTCCAGATCCTGCAGGTACTTTCTCACCGTCTTGGCGGCGCGCCTGTTCGGGCCGGTGCTGATGTGCCGCTTGTACTCGTCTCGCAGGCGCCGCAGCGACTCCTCGGCGAAGGCGGGATCGGTCCAAATCTGAGCCGAATGACGCATGTCCTCCTCTTTCCCGGTTTGGACCGCCAGGTCCGCCGCTATTGCAGCAGATCTCGGCTGCCGCGTCACGCGGCCGCTGGGCGCGACTATGTCGGGTTCGCCGGCAATCACACGGATAGAGCCCTGGGAAGTGTCCGTCGTCGCCACCGAGAGAGTTGGGCCCGCGGTAGCCTGGGCGACTGGTGTGGTAGGCAGGGCACTCCGCGCATCGGCGCGACGCGCGGGCGCTCGGGTAGAGCGATCTCTCACCCGGCCATCGGCACTCCCGCCAGCGGGTGGGCGAGCCACTGAGCGGGGGCCGGCGGGTCCCGCCGCGGCCGCTCGGACCCGCAATCGTCGGTAGTTAGCCAGGCGGCCGTCACGGCCGGCGGCCATCGTTCCCTCCGCTCGCGTGTGAGCTGGCCGCGCCGTTCGTGGCGGATCGACTTGTGTCAGACGGACCCGAGCAGGAAGTGGAGCAGGATTGCCGTCCGCGCTCCGGTCGTGAGTCCGCCACTGTCGGCCAGACCAGGCGGGGCATGTAGGCACCGGAGTTGTTCGGCCCGCGTACCCAGAAATGCCGATCGGCGCTGTCCGGCGTCCGCCAGATCGGGCCCAACATGCCTTGCGGGTGCGCCGCGACCCAGCCGGTGGTGGTCGTCAGGATCCGCAAGGCCGCGGCACGCCCGACGGCCGCTGCCCGCGCGCTGCGCAGCACCGGCTCCTCCGAGCCGGCCGTAACCACCAGGATCGTCGGAAAGGCGGCGTAGTCCTGCGCGGCGCGACCGCTGTCGCGGTAGGCATAGTAGGCCGCCCACTTGCCGGCGTACTGCGCGGCCTTCTCCGTCCCGCGGTCGTACTCGAGAAAGAAGCCCACGTCCCGGCCGCCAAGGCGGTACACGCCGTAACCGTCCGGCCGGCAGCGGCCGCGGGCGCTCGCCGCCGCGTTGTCCCAGCGCACCAGCCCGTCGCCACGGCCGCCGCGCGAGGCGACGTGCAGGGCAACGAACACGGCGTCGGCCCCGAGCGTGTGCGCCAGCGCGCGGGCGAGTGGTCGGCGGGTGTGTGTTGGGCGTTCCGGCCCGCCGCCGGCCAGACCCTGCAAGCGCTCGGCCCTGGCCAGAGGCAGGCCGAGCAGAGCAGCCAGCAGGCGCAGCCCGGTGCGTGTCAGCTCGCACAGCTCCAGAGCCGCCAGCTCTTCGCGTGCCAGTCCCAGTGGCAGAGGCTCGTCGTCGGCCGCGGCGCCGACCCAGCGCACCAGGCCCGCTGCCACCAGCCGCTCAAGCCGGGCCCGCGCGTCGCGGACACGGACGCCGAGCACCGCGGCGACATGCTCGCGGGGCAGGAACGGATGCCGCCCGACCAGTTGCAGCACCGCGTGTCGGTCAAAGGTCAGGCCTGCCGCGGCTCGTACAGGTACCGGCCGTGCACTGATCGCGCGGGTAAGGGCTACCTGTCCACGGCGAGTTGGCGCAGGCACCCTGTCGGCGGACGGCGCGAGATCGGACCCGCCGTAAGAGTGCAGACGGAGACGCCGCTCGCGCACGTCGACCCAGGTAACGACCTGGGCGGCCAGGGGCGACTCGCCTTCTTGGGTGGCCACGCGTGCAATGACTTCTCGCCACGCGGCGGCACGTCCGGGCGCCTCGGTTGTGGCCACGACCAGTGTCGGGAAGACGTCGTCCCAGGCGCTCCGCAGAGCGACCAGGTGGCGAACGGTACGTCGGTGGTGCGCCACCGGCGACCAGCCCAGGTCGGGCAGGAGCAGCAGACGGGAGCGACTATCTGCACAATTGCCCTCACCGTCCGATGCCGCCAGAATGGCAGCCGCCGGCAGCTCCAGGCCGTGGACACCCGAGCCGGGCCAGAGCGAGTACCGCCGCCAGGGCGCTTCCCACGCGAGCAGGTAGACCCGTCCCCAGTCTGCACGAGCGCCGGTCACCAGTGCGCCGAGCAGCTCGTACGTGGCCACCATGCGCGGCCAGTGCCGGGGTAGGTCGTTTGTCGGGCGACGCCGACCGAGCGGCTCAGCGTCGTGCCCAGGAGCCACCACTCCCCAGCCGGTCGGCGTTAGCTGCCAGAGCGCCAGTGGGCGGCCACCCTGGCCGCTGCGTGCCGGCACCGTCACGGCCCGGACCAGGCCCCGTGCTCCCAAGCGCCCGAGCCTGCGGCTGGCCGACGAGGGCCTTGCCGTCCCCAGCAGCTCGCCCAGCACTCCCGCCGGCAGGAGCGGCAGGCGGACGAGGTGCCCCAGCGTCTCCCAGTCCGCGCACGTCAGCCCTTCGGCCGTCGGAGGTCCGAGCGACGTCACGCCGCGCTCTCGCTATCGCGAGCGCTGTCGGCGGGCTCCTGGTCGCTGGGCTCGGCCGGCACATCGAGCGGTGGATCGTGTGCGCCGTCCGTGCTGTCTGTGCCTGCCTCAGTCTTGAGCAGCGCCGCCTGCCCGGCCGCCACTTCAGCCGCCCGCTGGCGGGCCGCCTGGGACGGCCGTCGCCGGGAACCGCGCGACCCTGAGGCCGTCGTCGGTCCCGGGCCTGGATTAAAGCCGCCACGGTCGCCGGCCGCCGTCGGCGTCCCATCGCCTGCGCCAGAGCTCAGAAGGCCGGACGAGGCATAGAGCGATTGCCCCACCCGTGCCGGCCCAGTCTGGGGTAGCAGGCTGCTGGCGCGGGCGAGCGCGGGCCGCTCCAGCGCCATACGCCGATCCTCTTCGACAGCCTCGATCGGCCGGCCGTAGCGCTCGGCCGACGCAGCGGCCAGCCGCCTGGCCAGCGCGGCATCGGCCCGCGGTGGTGGGTCCAGCCGCACCAGGAACGTGGGCAACCGCTCGCCACCCCGCGTGTCGCTCCACAGCCGGGCGTAGCACTGGTAGTCGCCGAGCTCGAGCAGGTCCTGCTCGTCCAGACCGCCGCCCAGCTCGGCGGCCAGGTAGGCCGCGTCCTCGGCCGACACGTGAAAGGCGAACAGCCCGTCCAGGTTGGCGAAGACGGTCGCCCGCAATCCACGCCGCCGCTCGGGGTCGAGGGTGTCCAGGCGTGCCAGGCTCTGCGTGGCCAGCACGACGGCGGCGCCGTTCTTGGCCAGCTCCGACAGCAGCTCCTCGTAGTTGGCGCTCGGGATCGTGTGGAACTCGTCGACCAGCAGCGTCACCGGCTGCCGAAGCGCTGGCGGAAGCTCCGCCTGGCGGCCGATGGCCAGGGTGGCCAGGTTCAGCAGGGTGCCGCCGACCAGCGCCGCCAGCTCCTCACCCACTTCGCCCTTGCCCGTGCTGAGCAGCACGATCCGGTCGTGGCGCAGCCAGTCCGCCGGGTCGATGGTGGACCGTGGCTGGCCGACGATGGCGCGCGCAGCGCGGCTGGCGGCGAAGGCGTGGACCTTCGTCTGGACGGGGTTGATGATCTCCAGCTGCAGCCGCCGGTCGAGCGCCTCGAAGTACGAGGTGAACCAGTACGTGATGGTCGGGTCGCTCACGGCGCGCAGGACTGTGCGCCGGTAGGGTGGATCCGCCAGAAGCAGGGGCACGTCCAGGACCGTGTACTGGCGCTCGCGGCCGCGGACCGGGTCGCCCGCGCACAGCTCCTCGTTGGCCTCGAACAACGCCATGGCCGCGAAGCGGAAGGCGTCGGCCATGCGCGGCCCCCAGAAGCGGTCGAAGGCGCGCTCGAAGACCAGCAGCGTGTTGGCGACCGCCTGATCGCGGCTCCAGTGCAGGCCGGCATCCAGCAGGTTGACGCCGAAGGGGCGCTCGGGGCGGGCCACGTCCAGGTAGACGATGTCGTCGCGCCGGTGGGGGGGCACCAGCCCCAGCGCGGTCTCGGCCAGATCGCGGTGCGGGTCGACCAGGATGAGGGCGCCCGCGCCCTGCATGTGGTGGCGGGCCAGGCGCAGCAGCAGCGTGCTCTTGCCGCGCCGGGTCTTGGCCACCAGCAGCATGTGGCGGCGCAACAGCGCCGCGGGCAATGCCACCGGCACGACCCGCCCCTGGTGGGTGGACACGCCGATGGGGCAGCCGCGCCCCTTGCTCGCTGCCAGCGCGACCGTCGCCGGCAACGGCAGCCGCCGACGGGCCGTTGTCCGTTCGACCAGGGGGACGTCGTCGAGCGCCTGGGGCAGGTGCCACAGCCCGGCCAGCTCGCGCACGTTGAGGATGGGCAGATCCCGCGGCTTGCCACCGAGCGGGTCCAGCACGCGCAGGTCGCATATCGGCTGCACGCCCGGACCCGAGCCCTGGCTGGGGGGATGGACGGGTCGGGCAACCAGGGCATTGCCGGATGCCAGCGTGAACGGTCGATAGGCGGCCACCAGGCGCGTCAGCCGTGCGCGCAGTTCGTCGCTCGACACCGATGCCGGCGCGACGATGGCCAGCCGGAGCTCGACCAGTCGCGCATCGTGCCGCACCTTCTCCTGGACCAGCTTCGGGTCGTGGAGCGGCCGCGGCTGCCGCAGCCGCAGGGCCACCACCAGCAGGCCCACAACAGCGACAGCGCCCAGCAGGAGCAGCGCCAGATGCGGCCAGTCGTGGGCTCGGTACCAGACGGCGGCCTGCAGACCGAGCGCTCCAAGCAATAGCAGTGCGAGCAGCGCGAACACGCTGCCCAGCGAGGTGTCCGCGCCGGAGCCGCCAGCCTGGCGCTCGGCCGCTAGCGGGTGCTCCAGGGCCAGGCGGAGGTAGTCGCGGGACCAGTCGGCCGGCGCCGGGCGCAGGACCAGCTGGCTGAGCGCCCGCCAGCCAGCCGGCAGGTCGCCCATGGCGCCCAAGATGCCCAGCACGGGATCGGCCTGGGCTGCCCGCGCGGCATCCACCTCGTCGTCGCGGAACGTGCGCAGCGGCAGATAGGGCGGATGGCGCAGCATCAGCGTACAGGCAGCCGCCTGCTCGTCTGGCCGCACCAGCGCCGGATCGCGATCCGCGGCGAGCAAGCGAAGGCTGGCCTGCGGGTAGGCGGCGCCCAGCTGGCCGACGAGGTCGCGCCGCGCGCTGGAATTGCCCGCCCGGGCCAGGAAGCGCCGACCCCCGCTGTCGCCAGCGATCTCCAGCGACAGAGCGGCAGCGTCGGTTCCCTCGGCGCCGAGGTCGAACCCCAGCGCCCCGAACAGGTGCTCGGCCGGCGTGATGACCGCCGCGTTCGTCCGCGGGGTCACCACTTCCAGTAGCTCCTGGGCGGGCTCGGCGGGTCGCAGCGTCCGCCTGAAGATGGACCACCTCACACCGTCACCTGCCCGTGACGATCGGCCGAGCCTGGTCCAGCCGCGCGCGCAGCTGGACCAGGCGTTCCTGGATACGGCGATCGGACTGGACGTGGGCCAGCCACTCGACGCAGGCCTGGAGCAGCCGCAGGTCAGTGGGGGTGACCATGACCGCCCACGCCGGTGGCGGCTGGACGGGTGGTGCGCCGTGTGTGTCGTGCGCCACAGTGCTCTTATCCATGGGCTCTAGCCTTCCTCGCTACCTGCCTGGCGGGCGGCCGCGACCAGGGTGAAGAACGACGTCCGGCCGGCGGGCCGCCGCCCCAGGTCATTCAGATCGGTCCCTTCGGGCAAACTCAGAGGCCGCCAGCGCCGGCCGAGCGCCAGGCCGAAGCGCTCGGCCCCGGCCCGTCCTGCACCATCCCCGTCCAGCACGCCGAAGACGACCCGCGCCCGCGCCAGCCAGCCGAGCCGATCCGCGGGCAGGTCGGTCCCGCACGCGCAGAAGGCCGGCAGCCCCCAGCTCACGGCGGTGAGCCAGTCGAACACCCCCTCCACGAGGAAGGCCTCGCGCTGTCCGGCGGCGCGCTGGAAGCCGAGCACGGGCCGCTCGCCCGGCAGGGCCAGGTATTTCACGCGCGTCTGTCCGTGGTTGCCGAGCGCTCGGCCGATCAGCCAGATCGGCTGGCCGCCGCGCAGCTCGGGCACGACCACGCGGTTGGCGAAGAACTCACGCAGGGGCCGTCCAGGCCTGTCGGGATCAGGCCGCCGCAGCAGGCCCAGCGCCTCGGCGATGCGCAGCCCGCCGTGCTGCCGCAGGTAGGCCTCGAGCGAGCGCCCGTCGGCGTACCCAACACCACAACTCCGCGCGACCCAGTCCGGGATCCCCCGCTCGCGCACGTACGTCCGCGCTGGCGGATGCCGCCAGAAGGCCTGGCGGTAGAGTGTGGCCGCGGCGTTCAGGACCAGCTGCTCCTCGAGCGTCAGGCGATCCCACAGGCGCCCGCGCGGCTGGGGTCGGGTGGGCGCCGCTCCCTGCGCTCTCAGCGGCGGCGATCCGCCCGTCAGCCGCGCGCAGGCCTCGGCGAAGGTCAGTCCCTCGCGACGCATGACGAACTGGATGACGTCGCCGTGGCGATCGTCCTTCGCGCAGCCGCCGAAGCAGTGGAAGTGGCCGTCGCGGGTGTCGACGAAGAAGCTGGGCGTCTTCTCGGTGTGGAACGGGCACAGCGCCCAGAAGCCGCCGCGCGGCCCTCGCCTGAGCTCGACGCCGCTGGCCGCCACCACGTCGGCCAGCGGGTACGTGCGCTTGATGGCATCGACGTCATACCGCGTCTCGCCGCGGGTCTGGACAGTCATCTGGCACCTCCCGATCGGTTCGATCCGTTGCCCTGCGAGCTGGCGGGCCTGGCCAGCAGCGCCGCCATCTCAGCCGGCGCCGTCGTGGCCAGCCGGTGCTCGGCCGGGCTGGCCTGCACGGTGATATGGAGCCGGCTGCCGCGGGCAAACAGGAGTCCTTCGCCTCTGTCGGCGCCGAGCAGCAGCGTGCGCTCGTCCTCGGTCAGCTTGAGCACGTGGGCGGCGCGATCGATGCCGTCGCCGTCCTGCTTCAGGACCAGCTTCATCGGCGCGTTCTGGAACACGGCCCGGCCGTGGCGGTCGTCGACGAAGTCCGCCACTAGCTGGGAGATGGTCACCAGCCCGAGCCAGTACTTGCGCGCCCGGCGCGCCATGCTCGCCAGGAACGCGCCGCCCTCGGGGTAGCGAAGCAGCGACCATGCCTCGTCGATGATCAGCAGGCGGGGCCGCCGCTGCCGGCGGACGCGATTCCAGACGTAGCCGGCGATCATCTGGATGGCCAGCGGCCGCAGCTCGTCGGCCAGCTGCTGGATGGTGAAGACGACCAGCCGACCGTCGAGCTGCACGTTGGTCGGTCCGCCGAACAGTCCCGCCGCCAGCGAGCCGTGCACGAACGGCTCCAACCGCGCCGCCAGGCTGATGGCGACGTCGCCCGGCATGCCGACCAGCGCCCCGTGCAGGTCGCGCAGCAACGGCGCTGGCCGGGCATGTGTTGCTGGGTCGGCGGTGATGCCGGCCCGCTCATACGCCTGGTACAGGGCGCGATCGAGGGCGGCCCGCTCGCGGGCGTCGGGCGGGCTGCCGCCGCCCGTGGTCAGCATGACGGCCAGCAGGCTGTGCAGGGCGGTGACGCGTTCGGCCAGCGGGTCCTGGCCCTCGGCATCGTCCTGGACCCCGCGCGGCGGCAGGTCGAACGGATTGAGCCGGTGGGGCGACGAGCTGGCCAGGCGAATGTACTGGCCGCCGGCCGCGGCGCACAGGGCGCCGTACTCGTCCTCCGGGTCGATGACCAGGAAGTCGACGCCCTGGATCAGGTTGCGCAGAGCCAGCAGCTTGACGAAGTAGCTCTTGCCGCTCCCCGAGGGGGCGACCACCACCAGGTTGGCGTTCTCGAGCGAGCGGTCGAACGGGTCGACGATGAGCGGCGACTGGGTAGCCGGTGAGACGCCGTACAGCACGCCGCCGTCCATGGTCAGGCTGGTGCCCGTGAGCGGCACCGTCATGGCCAGCGATGTGGTGTCCAGGTTGCGGTACACCAGGAGCTGGTCGCGGCCCTCGGGCAGACAGGTGTGGAAGCCGCGCTCCTGCTCGAGAATGGCGATCCGCGAGTGGGCCAGCATGCCGTCGAGGGTGCTTTCGACCCGACGCGTCAGGTCGTCGAGCGCTTTGAGCGTCGGCGCCCGCAGCAACAGGTACAGGCCGACGCTGAAGATGCGCTCGTCGCCGCGGGCCAGGCCATCGCGGAGGCGTTCGGCATCCTCGACTGCCACCTCGCGTTCGGGATCGGCGATGCGCTCCGCCCGCAGCTGCGCCAGCCGCGACGACTGGAGCTGCACCAGCTTGAAGCTCAGGGCGCGCACCATCTCGGCGCTATCCAGGGGGTAGATGTGCAGACTGACCTCCAGCGGCAGGTCGGACTGCACCAGCGGCGCGAGCCAGCCGAACCCGACAGTGCGCGGGTAGCCGGTCACCGCCAGGACACGGGCGTAGTGGGCGTCAAGCCGCAGGTGGTCGCGCGCTACCTCTACGGCCGCGGGCGCCACCAGATCGGCCAGGGTGCGGCCGCCGCGGGCGAAGCGCTGTTCGTCCGGACTGAGCGCGGGCACCGCCTGGCGCGCCCGGCGGCGGATCGCGATGAAGGGCAGGCGCATGACTTACCTCCCGTGCCCGGTCCGGCGCGCCCTGACCACGAGCGCCGTGTACTCCTGTAGCTGCTGGCGCAGACGCTGGATGCGGGCCCGCTCGGGCGACCAGGAGGCGTGGTACAGCTGGGCCAGTGCCACGTCGTCCAGCCGTTGGGCCTCGAGCCCGGCGCGCCGCAGCTGCCTGGCCACCTCGTCGCAGCGAAAGGTGAGCAGACGCGACACCGCCGGCTCCAGCTCCGTCCCCGCGCCGCCGCCCGGCACGATCGTGGGCTCGTCCCCGGCCAGCGGTGCCACCTGACCCGAGAGCAGCCGGGGCAGCCGGCCGAGCAGTCCCGGTGTCCGCCGCGGGCGACTGGCAGCCGGCACGACGGCGTAGAAGTGGCGCTCCAGCAGCGTGCGCTGGCGGGCCAGGCCGCGGACGAACGCGGCGTGGTCGCGGGCGAGATCGGCCAGCGCCGCGGTCAGCTCGCCGCTGCGCGCCCGCTCCTCCTGCCGCTCCAGGTAGCGGCCGAGGTCCATCGGCGCGGCTCGGACGAGCAGCTGCACCGGAAAGCGCAGCCCATTCAGAAACGTCGCCAGGCCGGCCAGGATCAGCTCCTCGCGGTTCTCGTCGCCCACGTTGACGTCGCCGCCGGTCAGCTCGAGCACCGCGCAGTACTGGTCATCCGCGAAGCGCGCGACCCTGTCCTCGATTGCCTCGAGCCGGATGCCGGCCGCCTGTACCGACGCCGGGCGCCTGTCGGCGCGGCTCACGCGAGCCGCTCCTCGAGGGGCAGCGCCGAGGGAGCTTCTTGCTCGCCAGAAGCGCGCGCCTCGGCCCAGGCCAGGTCAGGGGTCAGCTCGACCCAGCCGGAGAAGTCGGCTGGACGCCAGTCGGCCAGCTTCGGCTCGGCTGCCGCCCAGGTCCGGCGCCGCGGCGCCGCCAGGTACGCCATCGCCGTCAGGCCCCACTGCTCCAGGGAGCGTCCGCCGGGTCGGACCAGGGCCAGGACGAGACCGACGAGCAGGCAGGCGCCGGCCAGGCCGGCCCGTACTGGCACTGGCACGGTTGGCCACTGGAGCCAGAGACGGTAGCCAAGCGCCGCGCCTGCCATCAGCGTGGCCAGCTGCCGGGCGCTGAGGCCCAGCAGCACACTGTCCTCGACGTTGAGGTGGGTCGGAATCTCGTGCCGCGACATGGCAGCCTCCCTGTCCCTCAGCGCAGCGCCGAGCCGACTAGCGTGGCGATCACGGTGGCGAGCAAGACGCCAGCCAGGCCCATGAGCGCGTTGGTCATGGCCGTCTTGCCGGACTCCATGCCGCGGGGGCTGCCGCCCGCGCTCATGTACTTGTAGGCGCCCCAGCCGAAGAAGAAGGCACAGGCGGGGATGCCGATCTCGACGCCGATGGTGATCAGGTTCTGAAACAGGGTGACGATCTTGCTGGTATCCATTGCTGACTCCAGGAAAGGCCCGTGTGGGCGGTGGCTGAGAGACGATGCTTCGCATGGCGGGTGACAACGGCCACTGCCGGGTGGTGGGCCGCGGAGCGGGAGCGCTCTCACGCCCGTACCCGACCGCCGCCGTAGAAGTGGGCGGCCCAGTACCCGGTGAAGATTGGCTCCACCCGCACGACCGCGCCGGTGGTGGGCGCATCGACCATCTGCCCGCCGCCCACGTACATCCCGACGTGGGACACCCAGGCCACGCCGTCAGTCGCCCAGAAGAAGATCAGGTCGCCCGGCCGCAGATCGTCCTTGCCGACGCGGGCGGTAGCCTCGTACTGAGCCTGGGCGACGCGGGGCAGGCTGATGCCGACCTCGTGGTAGGCGAGCCAGACGAGACCGGAGCAGTCGAGTCCGGCCGGGCTGGCACCGCCCCAGACGTAAGGTACGCCCAGGTAGCGCAGGGCATGCTGGACGACGCTGCCGTCCAGTGGCGCCGGCAGCGGTCCCGAGGCTGCCCCGCTGGTTGGCAGCGGGGCGGCGTAGCGGCTCGCCAGGGCAAGGGCGTCCTGCACGTAGGTGTCGGTACGGTGGCAGGTGCTGTCGAGCTGTGGGTTGCAGCCTGAGTAACTCCACAGCGCCTGCTCCAGGTTGGTGCCAGCGCCAAGGGCGCAGAGGTAGCCGGCCATGGCTGGTAGCGCGTCGCGGTAGTCGTAGGGATTGCCGCTGTGGCCATGGAGGGCCCAGGTGCCAGGCAGGAACTGCCCGTATCCGACCGCGCCGGCCGAGCTGGTGGCCATGTTGCGACCGAAACTGGACTCCTGGCTGGCTATGGCCGCCAGCACCGGCCAGGGCAGCTGGCAGCTCGATGCCTCGGCCGCCGCCTGCATAGCCGGCAGCTGCTCGGCTGGGATTTCTGCCAGCGCACCGCCGCCGACGGGCCCCTGGGCGGCACCAAACAGCCCACCCAGGCTGGTCCAGACGAAGGTGAAGGCCAGACCCACGATGAGCAGGGCCGCGATCGCCAGCCGAATGAGCCCGCGCACCAGGTCGTCAGCGCCCAGGGCCAGCGCCACACGCGCTACGGACGGCATCAGGCTCCGCCTCCTCGGCTGCCGCTGGTGCCTGTCCCAGCGCCGCCGCGTGCACTGCCGCGAGCGCCTCCGCCACCGGAGCGACTACCGGCACCTCTACCGAGACCGACGGCGCGGCCGACGGCCAGGGTCTCGAGCACCGTGACCACGCCGCCGGCGCCGCGGCTCGGCCCTGGCATGAAACCTGGCAGCTTGAGCACGAGCGTCAGCACGGCGATGCCCAGGAAGGTCCGCAGGAGCTCGGGCGGCTCCCTGCCCGCCATTCGCGGCAGCTCGGCAGCCAGCGAGACGCCCAGCTTGAGAGCGAGCACCTGCAGCCCCTGGACGAACACGACGCCCATGAACAGGGCCGACCACACGCGCGCCCAGGCCTGTGTCTGCGGCAGGACCCAGCACAGTAGAGCTAGCGGCGCTACCACCAGCAGGATGTCGACCAGCGCCAAGCGCATCAACATCTGCAGCGCCAGCAACAGCCCCATGACCACGTAGATCAGGGCCGAGACCACGTTGATCAGCACCTGGTTGGCGCCGGTGGTCTGGTCCCACCCCGGTGGTGTCACCGCACCGATGGCCGCGCAGAACGCGTTGTTGAAGTCGATCGCCAGGCGGCACCAGTCGCGGCTGGTGTTGGCCAGCACGGCGCCGAGCAGCACCCGCGGCACCAGCTCCATGACGTCGTGGTAGGTGGAGCCGAAGTACGGCCGGGCCATGGCATTGAAACCGCCCCAGACGACCACGGCGGCGAGCGCGGCGTTGGCGATCGTGCGCGTGGCCTCCCACAGGGCGGTCACCGTGGGGCTGTCGTAGGACAGGCCGGGCGGGGTGCCCGCGACGATGTTGAACGGGCTGTCCGGCAGGAGCACCTGGCTGACCAGATCGCTGAGCCCGAAGGTCAGCGCGGAGATCAGCGCGGCCACCACCTGGGGGAACAGGTCTCTGGCCCACTGTGTCGGATCGGGCAGTCCTGGCATCAGCGGGTGACCTCCGCGCCCGGCCCGGCCACGAAGCGCACCAGCCAGTAGTCCGCGGGCGCGTTGGTAGCCAGACTGCCTGTGGGCAGCGCCAGCAGGAGCTCGGCGTGAGCCAGGTCCCAGCGTCCGCCCAGACTGGCACCGCCTGGCGACGGGGGCACGGCCAGCTCCGCCAGGTCGTCGACCTGTGTGCCGGCAGGGTCGATGGCGCGCAGGATGACAGGTCCGTCGCTCTTCGGTCGCGCCAGACTGAGGACCGTGCCGTCGTCCCGGAGGGCCAGTCCGGCGCTGCCGTCGCCGCTGGCCAGACGTTCGTCGTCCGTCCCGGCCGTCGAGCGGGCGCGGAAGACGCCGAGCGTGGTGCGCGGCCCGCCCATCGGGCGCAGGCCGAACAGTGGCGTGTCGTTGGGCACGTGGGCCGCCGGCGCGGCGGTCGCCGCGTAGACCACGCCACCCGCCGCATCCCAGGCCACCGGCGCCACGGTAGCCGCGGCACCGACGCCACCCTCAGGAACCAGGTCGCCCAGGTAGCGGAAAACGCCGTCCACCGTCGCAAGTAGGCAGACTGCCACGGGCCCGCCGGTGGTTGGCCGCGCCAGGAAGGCGACGCCATGGCCCTGCGGCTCCCAGCTGTAGCTGGCCGCGACGATGTCGGCCGGTAGGGTCAGCAGCTCGCGCGGCTCGGCGCTCGGCTCGTCGAGTGCCAGCCAGAGCAAGCGCGTCTGCTCGCCGCCGAGAGCGAGGCTCTGGCGCGCGACGAGCAGCAGGTGGCGGCCGTCGGGCGCCCAGCTCAGATCGACCAGACGCTCGTTCCCCGTCACCAGCCGGGTGAGGCGCCGCGGCGCGACACTGCTGTCGGAGCCGCTCGTCCAGACTTCGTCCAGGCGAGCGTTGACGGAGGCACTTCCTGCGGTCGGTGAAGGCAGCGCTGCCGGTGTGGGCGCTGTGGCGGTGCCGGCCGCCAGGTAGGCGACCTGGCGACCGTCGGGGGCCACGGCCAGGGCCGGCCACTGTCCGGGGGGCCCGAGGCGCTCCAGCGTCGCGCCCCGTGGGTCGAGGAGCCAGGCTTCTCGGCTGCCGGTCGGCGGCATCGACATGATGAGGGCGACGCGCCCATCCCCGACGAACGAGACGGCGGCGATGCTGGCGCCGGGGTAAGTCGGTCGCAGGTGTGTGAGCGCCGGCTCCCGCGACCACAGGGTGGCCGACAGGCTGGCGCCGGCGGGGCCGACGGTCACCTGCTGGTGGCTCGGGATGGAATCGGGCGTCTGCAGGACGACCGTGTGCTGTCCGGGCGTCACCCCGAGCCGGGCTGGCGTGCGGCCGCGGTCACGGCCGTCGACCGTGAGTGTTGCGCCGGTCGGCTGGCTGGTGACGTCCAGGACGGCTGGTCCGGTCTGGTCCTCGGTGCCGAAAGGCCAGAAGGTCAGCCACCCCTGGTTGAGGGCCCAGTAGCCGGCCGCGGTGGCCAACAGCAGCGATGCGAACGCGAGAACCAACAGGCCCAGTTCGCGGCGCGTGGGCGGGTGGACGTGGAGCTCGACGGGGAAGGCCATGTGCGACATGCCCCCAGATTGCCGCTCGGCCCGTGACAGAGCCGTGACCTGGCCGTGACGTTGGCGTGACATAGACATCGACTTCTCGGGAGGTGCCCGCTGGCCGTGACACTGGCGTGACTGACCGGCCGAGCGGGTGGGTGGGGAAGACCGTGCGGCACGAAAACAGACGTAGACGGGGACTGGAGAGCTGGGGCGCGCGCGCCTACTCTGACGCGGCCTGATACAGTCCGGCCGGGGATGAGACGGGCGACGACCGCCCCGGCCACGGGCGCGGGCGCACAGGCTCTAGCCGGGGCGCAGGCGGCCTGTGACCGCCATGCGTGCGACGCCTGCACGGTCTGCCGGACCGGCGCCTGCTGTCGGCGCGATCGCCCCGACTACGTCCTCCCCGAGCTTGGTGCCTGGAATGGCCCGCTTTTTGGTCGACTCGGCGTCCTGGCGCTGGACGACGCTCAGGCCGAATGCCACATCTGCCGTCGCCGCTTTCGCATGCTCGGCGGCCACGTCTGGCGGGCGCACGGCATCTGGGCGGACGAGTACCGGGCGCTCTTTGGCCTGCGCGCCGGGCGTGGCCTGGCCGGGCCGCGGACCAGCGCCCGTCTGCGCGAGGTCGCCCGACAGTATCTCGTTCCGCACCACGAGCGGGCGGTCGAACTGGCGCGCCTCAGGTCAGAGGAGCGATCGGCAGCCTTACGCGGGCGGCAGCTGCGCCGGGAATCGCGCCTGGACCCGCGCTTCCAGCATGCCCAGCGCCAGCGCAGTCTGCGGACCGCGGAGCACATGCGCCAACGGCTCGCGGATCCGGCCGAGCTGGCACGCCTGCGCGCGCGCTTCCGTCCGCGCGCCCCAACACCGGTCGCCTGCACGGAGTGCGGCACGATGTTCCTCTCGTCGGTCCATAGGGCGGCATCGCGCCGCGTCCTGCTCTGCGGCGAGCGCTGCCGGCGGCGCCGCCAGAGGGCGTTTGCCCGAGCGCGCCAGGCAACAAACCCGGCGGAGATGCGTGCGCGGCTCGCCACCGCCGCCCGCCGGCGCGGGCGCCGTGGAGCCAGCTACGACCGCATCGTGGCGAGCCTCAGGGCGCTCGGGCCGGACGACCTGGCGCGGCTACCGATAGCTGAACGTCATATGCTCCAGCGGTACGTCGGGCTGGACGGGGAGCCCGTAGCGTCCCTCTCAGACCTCGCGAGCCAGAGCGGTCTCCCACGAGCCGACGTGCAGCGGCGCGTGCACCAGAGTATCGCCGCCCTACTGGGCCAGACGAGCTTGGCCGGCCATGCGTCGTGTGCGGCGGCGTCTTTGTGCCGCCCGATCCGTCGTCCCGGCGACGTACCTGCGGCCAGCGATGCGCGCGCGAGTACCACCGGCAGCTCGGCACGGCGGAACGGGTGCGGGCAGCGGCTCGGCGCCAGGGCCGCGCGGCAACCGAGAGCCTACGAGCGCTCGACACGGCGGCTTTCCAGCGCGTGCCGGAGTGCGCCGCCCAGATCGTGCGCCTGTACTACGGCCTGGACGATGGGCGTACGTGGACCAAACGCGAGCTCGGTGACCGCTTCGCGCTGACGACGGCACGGATCAACCACATCCTCAAGACAACGGTGCCCCTACTGCTCGATCCGTCGGCACTACCCCCGCCGTCCAGGACGATCTCGGTGTCTGGCCAACGTAGCCGGTCGCTTGGACAATCAGGTCTGCTGAGCGCAGGAGGCCGAGTCCGTCGTCCAGCTCCGAGACTCGTCTGAGCGCCACGTTTGGAAGCTGCCCCTCCCACACCGCGCAATACAGCGCTCGGGACTCGTGCCGTAAGCCCGAATCGCGGAAGACGGTGCCTGTCTTCGGACACACGTCCCGAACCGGATCCGGCGTCTCGTCCCGTCGGGCTACGTGCTCGCGGCGCGCCTCTTCGAGCGAGGGGTACATCAGACGAACGGGACTGCGGTGGGCGATCGTGATGCGTGGGCCACGGTTGCCGTTGCCGCTCATGGTGGCTCGGGACTGGTCGGCAGAAAGGCGGTGGTGACGGGGGCGGACTGGCATCCGCAAGCGGCTCCTCGCCTGGGCTCTGGACTCTGCTGCGCGGCGGACAACCCTTTTCCTCCACCCACGGTCTTCAACTCGGCATTGCTTGACCATCAAGACGGTATCCCCACAGGCTTCGCGGAGCGTTGCTTGCCATCCCGACCACCAGATGACTGCTGTATACGCGCCAGGCTGGCGAACGGGGCGCGGTGGATAGTCCACTTGGTCGCGCATGCTAGACTCGGCCTGTGCAACGGCGCACGGCGCAAAGGGATGGCCCCGGATACCGGCCTGTCCCGATCCGTCGGGTGGAGGTCTATCGCCAGGTTCTCACGGAGATCGAGGCCTTCATTGAGAACAACAGTCTTGTGCCAGGCGATCGGCTTCCAAGCGACCGCGACCTGGCCACCATGCTGCATGTGAGCCGCGTCTCGGTTCGTCAGGCGCTCAAGGTACTCGAGGGCCTGGGGCGGATTGGCGCTCAGCATGGCTCGGGGACGTACGTCCGGGAGCCGGGTTTCACGGCTGCAATCGCTGATCTCACGCGTGGACTGCCAATCGACCGCAGCCTCGCCAACCAGGTGGTCCCCATCCACCGGGCGGTACAGCTTGCCGTGCTGGAGACGGCGTTTGTACGGCGCACCGACGAGCACGTGGCACATGTGCGCACCGCGCTGGAACGTCGGAGACGAGAGCTAGCAGACGATCCCGAGGAAGGCAGCCTCGAGTTTAGCTTCGAGACCAGTCTGGGCGAGGTCTGTGGCAACCCGCTGCTCCGCCGGCTGCAGGCCGTCATGCAGGAATTGTTCGTGCGTGCCTGGGCAGCCAGTGGGGAGGTGCCGGGCACCAAACGGAGGCTGTTCGAGGAGCACGTGGGCGTCTTCGAGCGCTTCGCCGAAGGCGACCTGCTTGGCGCCCTGGCTCGCTTTCGCGAGCATTTGAGCTTCCCGCCGGTAGTCGAGTCCGTCGGCTCACCCGGCGGATTGGGCAACGGGGTGGTCGAGGCTGAAGCGGGCCATCCACGCGCGCCCACCGCGACCAGCGAGCCGGCCACCGACCCGCTGGTCAGCGAGTGTTCCACTCAGGCTGGAGGAGCAATATGAACGGAAACACCGGCGATGGCGTTCAGATTGTGCGGGTGGCCGTTGCCCAGACCGCACCTGAGCTCGGGGCAAATGCGCGCAATCTTGTTCAGGTCATTGATCGGATGGGTGAGGCCGCCGCTGGCGGTGCCCAGCTCGTCGTCTTCCCCGAATGCGCGCTTTCGGGGTACCTGTTCGAGGACCTTGACGCCTGCGCGCCCTACGCGGAGCAGATCCCTGGCCCAGCCACCGAACGCCTGATCGAAGCCTGCACCCGCTGGAATACCCACGCAGTGCTGGGTCTGCTCGAACGGGCGCGCGACGCGATCTACAACGCGGCCGTGCTGGTGGGGCCCGATGGCTTGATCGGACACTATCGCAAGGCCCACCTCCCCGGGCTCGGCCTGGACAGGTTCGTCGCTCACGGCGATATGCCGTTCGCGGTGTACGACACGGCTATCGGCCGCATTGGCATGGCGGTGTGCTACGACATCCGTTTCCCAGAGCCGGCACGCATCATGGCGCTGCAGGGTGCGGATCTCATCGCACTGCCCACCAACTGGCCTGTGGTCAACCGCCTCGCGCCACCCTCCACAATCCCGGATCTTCTGACCCGCGCCCGCGCATGCGAAAACCGGGTCTTTCTCGCCGTTTCCGACCGTGTGGGTCGGGAGCAGGGTATCGATTACCTCGGGCGGTCCCAGCTCGTGGATGTGTACGGAACCGTGGTCGCTGAGGCCGGCAGTCACGACAAGGAGCTTCTGTACGCTGACTTCGACCTCGCGCTGGCGCGCCAGAAGGACTTCATCTACTTGCCCGGACAATTCGAGACGCACTGGTTTGCCGATCGGCGGACCGACCTGTACGGCCCACTGACCAACCCGACACTCTGGCCCCAGTCACCTCGACGCACCAGGGAAGCCCGCCGCCTCGCGGCCACCCGCTGAGCCGACTGCTGTGAGCCCTCGGGACTCGGTCCCCTGCGTGCGGATCGGTGAAGGGGCTGGGTATTCGGGCGCGTGGCTCGGTCCGGCCGTCCAGCTGGCTACATGCGGCGCGCTGGACTACCTCACGTTCGAGTGCCTGGGTGAGCGCACAGTTGCGCTCGCCCAGGCGAATCGCTTGACCAATCCTGCCCGCGGCTACGACCCCTTCCTTGCTCGACGCATGCGCGCCGTTCTGGGGCCCTGCTACAGCAATGGGACGCGCGTCATCACCAATGCCGGCGCGGCCAACCCGGAGGCCGGCGGGGCATGCGTCATCGAGGTCGCCCACAGTCTCGGGCTGCGCGGCTTGCGCGTCGGCGTGGTGACTGGCGACGACGTCCTGAGCTCGCTCGACCTGGACACCCTCAAGCTGGATGAGACGGGCATGCCACTGCGCGAGCTCGCCGGCCGCATCCTGTCGGCGAATGCCTACATCGGCGCGGAACCGCTGGTCCAAGCGCTCGACCAGGGCGCGCATGTGGTCATCGCTGGCCGGGTGGCAGATCCGTCGCTCGCGCTCGCTGCCCTCCGCTACGGCTTTGGCTGGGGAGCGGACGATTGGCGGCACCTTGGCGCTGGTACGGCTGTGGGCCACCTGACCGAGTGCGGGCCCCAGGTCACAGGTGGCTACTTTGCCGAGCCGGGCTCCAAGGAGGTGCCCCAGCTGTCTGATCTCGGCTACCCCATCGCGGAGTGCCGCTCAGACGGATCGGCCGTGGTCACCAAGCTGCCGGGCACAGGTGGAGTCGTCAGCACGGCAACATGTACCGAGCAGCTCCTGTACGAAGTCCATGATCCCGCGGCGTACCTGACGCCCGATGTCACGGCCGACTTCAGCGGCGTGCAACTGGAGGCGCAGGGAGCCGATCGCATCCTGGTCACCGGCGCCACGGGCAGAGCTGCGCCCGAGACCCTCAAGGTCACCGTTGGCTACCGCGACGGGTTTCTCGGTGAGGGCCAGATCAGCTACGGGGGAAGCGGCTGCCTGGCGCGGGCTCGGCTGGCTGGCGAGATCGTCGTCCAGCGTCTGACCACGCTCGGGCTGGATTTGGAGGATCTCCAGATACAGATCATCGGCTGGGACTCGCTCTACCGCCGGTCGCCCCGCGCGGACGTGGAGCCACCGGAAGTACGACTGCGCGTCGTAGCCCGAGCAGCCTCGCGCGAAGACGCCGAATCAATAGGAGAGGAGCTGGAGGGCCTGTGGATCGCCGGCCCGTACGGCGGCGGAGGAGCCGCGCGATCGATCCGGGAGGTTGTCGCTGTCGGCTCGGTGTACCTGCCTCGGGACAGGGTGCACACTGCCCTCACGATCCTCGAGGTGTAGGACGTTCATGGACAGGGTGAAACTGCGCGCCATCGCCCACGCCCGCGCCGGGGACAAGGGCGACACGTCGAACGTGTCTCTGATCGTCTACGACCAGCGGCACTACGCTGAGGTTGTGCGCCAGGTCACGGCCGACGCGGTCAAGGCCTGGTTCACGCCGCTGGTCCAGGGCAGCGTGGAGCGCTACGAGCTGCCGCAGCTGGGGGCGCTCAACTTTGTCCTTCATCGGGCTCTTGAGGGCGGCGTCACGCGCTCAGTGAACATCGATCCGCACGGCAAGGCGCGGAGCGCCCTCCTGCTCGACATGGAGATCGACGTGAGCGAACCATTGTCACCGGGCGCACCGCTGTAGCGCAGCTATGCACACCCGCTCAGCCGAAGGGCGGGTCGCCTGGCACCCAGCCGTCCGCACAGGAGGAGACAGGAAAAGAGGACGGTGGACTATCCAGTTGTGGCGGGGGATGCTACACTCGGCTCCGAGCCCGGTCGCGCGGGTGCGCGAAGACGCTTCGCGCAGTCACAGACGGGAATGTGTGGGTACGCCCTGCACGGAGTGGAACGACACGGCGAGTCGACGGCTCGTCGCGACCTCATAGCGCATGGGAGGGCCAGGAGTGCACCGGATATCCACGGGAACGCGTTCAGCGGCGTCGGTGACGCACACGACCTTTCGGTGGCCAGGTGGTGATGTCCCGTCGCGTCTGCTCAGGCTCGGTGTAGGGTGCCTGGTCGCGACCGCCCTGGTGGCGTGCTCATCGGCCGCGCCCCCTGCGGCGACGCCCGCACCGGCGGCGCCGACTGCCGCGTCAGCGGCCAAGCCGGCCGCCACCACCGCCCCCGCCGCGACGAATGCGGCCCCGGCCGCAGTGGCAAGTGCCGCCCCCGCGGCCAGCGCAGCGCCAGCGGCGAAGCCGGCGGCGAGCCCGTCGGCCGCGGCCTCGCCCGCGACGTCAGCCTCGCCCGCCGCGGCAGCTTCCAGCCCCGGCATGCAGGGCACGCTGCAAGGCTACACGGACATTGCGTCCGGCCAGCCAGCCACGGCGGCCCAGCAGGCAGCCCTGCAAACCCTCCCCCAGTCGGTTCAGGACAACTACGCGGGTTACTGGAACTGGATGCGGCTTGGACCGAACCCCTACGCCAACTGGACGCCGCCGAAGCCTCCGTGGAAGTTTTGCTACAGCAGCGCATTCCAGGGCAACGACTGGCGCGTCGAGGGCCTCACAGTCGCCCAGGATGTGGTGGGCCAGCTCAAGAGCAAAGGGCTGATTGATGGTGACTTGATCACGGCGGATGCCAACAACAACGCCAGCGTGCAGGCCACCCAGATCAATAACATGGTGCAGCAAGGCTGCCAGGTGATCTTCGTGATGCAGCCGCCGGCAATCGGCCTGTGCCAGGCGTTCGACTCGGCGGCTCAGCAGGGCGCGCTGATTATGGTCATGCAAACCGGCACCCAGTGCACCGGCGGCATCAACTCGGACATGTACGAGTACCGGGCCGGCGCTATCACCGCCCAGTGGATCGTCGACCACACGCAGGGCGACGCCAATGTCGTGATATGCGGCGGCATCCCTGGTGTGGCGGCCGCGGACACCCGCATTGCGGCGGCTACCAGCGTCTTCGGGCAGAACTTGCGCATTCATACGTCGACAATCACGAGCCAGTGGACGCCGTCGGTGGCCAAGTCGGCCCTGTTGCAATTCCTGGCCACGCACCCTGAACCGGTCAATGGTGTCTGGAACGGTGGGTCGTGTCAGGTTGGCACAGGGCAGGCACTGCTCCAAGCCGGGCGACCACTGCAGAACGTCGCCGGTTTCGAGGGATCCTGTGCCGACCTTGCCTTCTGGAAAGCACACCTGGACGACTCGATTGCCTTCCCCCAGAGCGCTGGCCAGGCGGTATTCGAACCGTTTGTCCTTGCAATGCGCATGCTGGCCGGGCAGAAGCCCCTGGTGAACTCCTTCATCTATCCGTTGCCCACCATCACCAAGGACAACTTCGATCAGTATTATCGCCCCACAATGACGGAGGAGAGCACCTGCAACGCTGAACCGCAGGGCGGCGTTCCGGTCCCTGACACGTACTACGACCCGCTCTTCACTGGTGGCGGGGCGCCGGTGGCGATCACGTTCCCCCAGCTGTCGCAGTAGATGTCTATCTAGAGCATCGGGTGAGCAGGTCCATGCCTGGCTCACCCGATGAAGGGCGTGTGCGATAGGGACAGTGGACAGACTACGGGAAGGCGTGCGATGACTGAGGGTGCGCTGATGAGCCGCCAGGCGGCGGGCCGGGATCGCCTCCGCCGCTATGCGTCCTCGCCTGCTCTAGTGTACGTGGTCGCCGTCGCCCTGTTGCTGCTGATCGCGGTGCGCCTGCCAGGCATCCTGTCGCCGATCGGCATCCTGTCGCTGCTCGTACTCGCAGCAGTGCTCGGCATCGCAGCGGTGGGCCAGACTCTGACCGTGGTCCTGGGTGGCATTGACATCTCCATCCCGGCGGTCATCGGCATGGCGGACGTGCTGCTCGCCTTCCTGACCACCAACCACTGGCCGTTCCCGGCGGTCGTGCTGTTGATTCTGGCAGTGGCGGCGGTCATCGGCGCCTTGAATGGGCTCATCTCGAGCGCACTGAATCTGCATCCGCTGGTCGTGACGCTGGCGACGGGGTCCATCGTGAGCGGCGGCGTGCTCGAGGCGACCCACGGGCGTCCTGGTGGCAGCGTACCGGCATTCGTGAGCGCCGCGGTTTCGCCCATCGGCAAGACCTGGATCATCCCGCTGCCGGCGGCCATCGTGTTGTGGATCCTGGTCAGCGTCCTGATCATCGTGATCGCGCACCGCTCTGTGATCGGGCGGCGCATGTATGCGGTCGGGGCCAACAGCCTCGCCGCCCGGCTAGCGCTCATCCGACCTGCCGAGGTCCGCGCCATAACGTACGCGCTGAGCGCCATGTGCGCCGCGGTCGCCGGCATCCTACTGGGCGGCTTCAGCGGGGGTGCGTCGGCCGACGTCGGGAGCTCATACCTGTTCTCCACGGTGACCGCGGTTGTCGTCGGCGGCACGTCGCTCCTGGGTGGGCGTGGTGGCTATGGGCGCACCATCGCCGGCGTACTCATCACAACGGAAATCACGACGTTGCTGATCGGCCTGGGCTTCACCCCGAGCATGCAGCAGGCGCTGCTCGGGGCGGTGATCCTCGTACTGATCGTGTTCTACGGCCGTGAGCCGCGGGTGGCGGCGCAGATCTGATGCGCGAACCGGTGACGGCGCTCAGCGAACACGCTGGCCAGGACGGCGCCGGCAGCTTGCTTCAGCTCGAGGGCATCCGTCACCGGTACGGCCAGACGCTAGCTGTCCGTTCGTGCAACTTTGGCGTCCGCGCCGGCGAAATTCACGGCCTGGTCGGCGAGAACGGCTCGGGCAAGAGCACGATTGTCAAGATTCTCAGTGGTGTCGTCCGTCCGAGCGAGGGCTCGCTCGTCTGGCAGGGCAGGCCCTTGACTTTGAGTTCGCCGAAGGCGGCGCAGACCGCGGGCATCGTGACGGTGTTTCAGGAGACGCTGGTCATCGATGAGATGTCTGGACGGGACAACGTCTTCCTGGGCCAGGACGGCCTGTTCGGTCACCACAGGGGATTCAGGCGCGAGCGGGAGCGGGCCACCGAGATCCTGGACTCGCTCGGCTATGAAGCGACGATTCTAGACCAACCGGCGTACATGCTCACCATCGGGCAGCGCCAGATCATCACGATTGCGCGGGCTCTGGCTCGCCCGTGGAAGCTGCTGATCCTCGACGAGGCAACCTCGGCTCTTGACCCGGTGACGCGCGACCGCCTGTTCGAGGTGGTCCTGGCCGCCGTGAAGGCAGGCTCGGCGGTGCTGTTCGTCTCGCACCGCATGGACGAGCTTAGCCGGCTCATTGACCGGTCGACGGTGCTGCGGTCCGGGGTGACGGTCGCCACCATGGGCCGGGCCGAGGCGTCCACCGCGCTGTATCTGCGTCTGATGTCGGGACGCGACCACCCACGTGAGGCAGCCGTCGAGCACCCGGCCGTCCAGCAGAGCGCGGCCGCTGGTCGTCGCGCAGTCGCCGCCACGGCTCAGACGTACATCCGCTGCCGTGCACTCGGGATCGGCCACGCGGGCCAACCGTTCGACCTGGACATTCGGGCAGGGGAGATCCTCGGCGTGGCGGGCCTGGAGGGGCACGGGGGGGCTCGCTTCGTCGGGTGTCTGGTGGGCGTCGAGCGGCCAGCTCGCGGCGAGGTCGAGATACATGCCAGTCAGCGACCAACCACAGTCCACAGCTACCGCGACGCGTTTGCGCACGGCGTCGTCTACGTGCCGGGCAATCGGCAGGCCGAGGGCCTGTTCGCCCCGCTGTCGGTGATCGACAATCTTTCGTTGGCCGTGCTTGGCCGCCTCAGCACCTTCGGCTTCTTCGGGAGAGCGGTGCCGGCACGACTGACGCGGGAGTATGTCAAGCGGCTCGGAATCGAGGTGGCGGACATCCACAATCCGGTCAGCAGCCTGAGTGGGGGCAATCAGCAGAAGGTGCTTGTCGGCCGCTGGCTGGCTGCCAGGCCGCGCGTGCTTGTGATGAACGACCCCCTGCGCGGCGTCGACCAGGGCACGAAGGTCGACTTCTACACGCTGCTGCGGGAACTTGCCGAGGCCGGCACGTCGGTCGTCCTCCTATCGACGGAGATCGAGGAGCTGCTCACCGTCTGCGACCGTGTAGCCGTCTTTCATAACCAGAGCCTGTGGCGCACGCTTGACCCGGGTGACCTGACCTATGACGGCATTCTCCAGGCCATGTTCGGCCAGTCCGCCATCCCGGCACCAGCGGGGCAAGCGTGATGGCAGCGAGCCGCGGCCATCTCGTCGATCGCCTTGTGGGCGCACCGTACTCCTCGCCCGCCATCGTTGCCGGAATCGTCCTGGTTGTGCTGACAAGCATGGTCAACCCTGGATTTCTCACCCGCGGCGGCTGGGTGCTGGCGATCGGATTGGCGGCGCCGTTCATGCTCCTGGCCGCAGCCGAGACGCCGGCCATTCTTTCCGGCCGCGGCGGCGTCGATCTGTCGGTGGGCCCGGCGGCTGGTCTGGTCGCCATCGTCGTCGCCACGATCCTGGTCCCGCGGGGGTTTGATGGGCCGGGCGTCGTCATACCGGCGGCCATCCTGATGGGCTGCCTGCTGGGCGCTGTCAACGGCGTGTTGATCGCCTATGGCCGCATCCCGCCCATCATCGCCACACTGTCGACATACCTGATCTACGCTGGTGTCTCGACACAGATCCTGTCCTCGCCAGGTGGCGTCGTCCCCCTCTGGCTCGCAGCGCTGATGGGCAGGATGGGCCCGATCCCCAGCATGTGGGTGGTGTACGTGAGCATCGCCGTCCTGTGGCTCGGCCTGATGAGCACAGGATTCCGCCGTGGCCTGTTCGCTGTAGGCGGCAACGACCGTGCAGCCTTCACTGCCGGCGTCGACGTCGCTGCCGTCCGTCTGTGCGCGTACACGCTGACGGGGGCGCTGACCGGCCTCGCCGGCCTGGTGCTCGTGGCGGTGCTCGGCGGCGCGGACGCGACCATCGGTGCGCCGTACACGCTCGTGGCGGTCGCCGGTGCCGCGCTTGGCGGTGTCAGCCTCACCGGTGGGCGCGGCGGTTTGCTGGGGCCAGTTGTCGGCGGAGCGGTGCTGTTCCTGATCCAGAATCTCCTGAGCTTCGTCCAGGTGTCGCCTTTCGTACTGGATATGGTTTACGGCCTGGTGGTGCTCATCGCCATCATGCTGAACGGGGCCTGGGACATCTTGCGCCGACGGCAACGAGCGGACGTGCGTCTGGCCGTGGCGCAGCCATGACCGCTCTCGCAGACCCGCCAGGTGAGCGCGCCTTGAACGAACTGGAGCAAATGACGCCACGTAGTAAGACAGAGGAGGTCCAACGGACATGTGTGGTCATGGCTCATCGGTGATCACCGAAGAGGTCAAGAACACGATCGCGGCGTGGCACGCCAAGAAGAACGAGGTGTCCCTCAGCCCCTTCGGCCCAGAAGACGAGATCGGCATGCTCAACCTGTCCACGGCGAGTACGCGCGCGGAGTTGATGAGCCGGCTCGACGGGACGCACATCTTCGACATGAGCGTCGACTACTTCGTGAACATGCCGTCATGGGTCCAGTCAGGAGACCTCGGCTTCCAGATCTGGCTGTCCCACACGCCAAGCGGCTCCATTCTCGACGATCCGGCCGGCATCGGGCGCGAGGCGAACGAGCTCGTCAGCTATTCGGGTGATTCGATCGCCATGTACACCCACACGGGCACGCACCTGGATTCGCTAAACCACTACGGGTACCACCAGAAGATCTGGAATGGCTTTACCGAGAGGGGCAACGTAGGTCGGACCTGGTACAAGGCAGGAGCCGACAAGATCCCGCCCATCATCGCCCGCGGCGTGCTGATAGACGTGGCCGCGGCGCACGGTGTGGACATGCTCCCGGACAGCTACGGGGTCGGTGAAAAGGATCTCGCCGACGCGCTGAAGCGCCAGGGGACGGAGCTGCGCGTCGGCGACGTCATGCTGGTCCGGACCGGCCGGATGACCGTCTGGCCGGACACGGACAAATACATCTACAACGAGCCTGGCCTCAACCGGGAGGGCGCCGAGTTCCTCTGCAAGGCGGGCGCGATGGTGATCGGCGCCGACAACCTGGCCGTTGAGCAGGTGCCGTCGCCGGTCCGAGAGGAGTGGCCGCCCGTCCACACCTACCTGCTTGCCGAGGCCGGCGTTCCGATGATCGAGCTGCTGGACCTCGAGGCACTATCAGCGGAGAAAGTCTACGAATTCGGCTTCGTCGGCGCGTGCCTGAAGATCCGCGGCGCGACCGGATCACCTATTCGGCCCCTGGCGCTTCCGCTCAGGGACTGAGGCTGAGTATGGGCATCGCCAGCGCGTACCAGGCGCTCGGGACCGCGTGTCGCCTCGATACGGAGCGGGCAGCGGCCACGGTCGAGGCGGCGCGCCCGCGCGCCCTTGCCGCGCTGGGCCGATCCGGCGAGGCGCCCGAGGCGCTCGACGTGTCGGTTCGCTGGGTCGAGCCGGTGGCGGCGCGTGGGGGCTCCCTCATCCCGGCCTGGCCATTCCGGGCGCCGAGCGGAGCCGTACGTATCGAGTTCGTCGATGACTGGGGCGCCATGCTGGCCACCTGGCGCGCCTCGGTCGACCCGCTTCAGGCGGAGAGTGCGGGCGTGGACGCGTTGCTGGCCTCGGGCGAGCGCATCTGGGTGGGCATTGCCAACGACGTGCTGCAGCTCTACGTACCCGATCCGCCCGAGGGCACCTACAGCATGGTGCGCCACCATGGGCTGATGCTCGCCGCGGCCACCCTGTGGCTCGGCCCTGAGCGGGCACGCCGCTGGGGCGGGGCGCACCGGGCAGCTGCGGCCAGCTTTCTTCGCCGCAACGCGGGGCGGCCGCTCTGGGCGGTCGTGGATGAGGCCGAGGGGTGGCTCGACGGGCTCCTGGCGAGCCCGGCCGCCCATGCGGCGGCTCCGGCAGCCGTGGCGTGGCTGGACGCGGACGCCTCCGCCCGCGCCCGCTATGCAAACTATCTCGGAGCCGCCAGTCTGGGCGTGGCCGCGTTGCTCGAAGACGCGCCCCCCGAGGGCGTCGACGTCTGGCTCGCGGGCCTGGTGCGAGATGAGCATCCCCGCCCCGACTTCAGTCGCGCACGGGTCGAGCGGCTGGCGAACCGCATCATGGACCAGGCGTAATCGTATCAGTGGGAGGCGCGCATGATTGATCTCGTGATCACGGGCGGCATGCTCGCGTCCGCCGAGGGTGTGGAACGAGCCGCCCTCGCGGTCGATCGAGGCAGGATCGTCGCTCTGGGCGCCGACGCGGCGATGCCGACTGCTACCGAGACGCTCGACGCTTCGGGCATGCTGGTCGTCCCCGGAGCCATCGACACGCACTCGCACGTCGCCCAGTCGGCCCTGATGCGCCAGTTCCAGGGCGCCCCCGAGCACGAGATGGCGGCGAATTACCTGACCGAGACCCGCTCAGCAGTCGCCGGCGGCACCACGTGCGCCCTCAATTACATTTTCACCCAGGAGTCGCTGCACGCGATCTTCCCGCTGTACAAGGACGCACTCGAGCGCCACAGCCTCATTGACATGCTCTTCCACGGCGCGTTGATGAATCACACGCACCTGGAGGAGGCCGTCTCGTACTGGGAGCGGCTGGGGCTCCGCAGCCACAAGATCTTCATGCCGTACCGCGGAGAAGAGGCGAAGCTTCTGGGCGGGATCAGCAGTCTCAACGACGCCGAGATCTGGCAGGCGTTCCAGCTCCTCAAGCGGGTCCCCGGCGGCCTGCCCATCGTCCACGCCGAGAACCCTGACATTTGCGATTACTTCACCGAGCAGGTCGTAGTGAGTGGCCGCCAGGACATGCGCGCCTGGGAGGAGTCGCGGCCCGCCTTCGCCGAAGGTGAGGCGATCCGACGCGTGGCGTACTTCGCCCAGAAGGCCGAGGTTCCACTTGCCATCGCCCACGTCAGCAGTGGTGAGGGGGTCGAGGTGGTGGAGCACGACGGCCGCTACGCCATGATCGAGACGTGCGGATCGTACCTGGCGCTCGATAGCAGCCTTCCGTGGGGTGCTCTCGGTAAGGTGACGCCGCCCATCCGGTCCGCGCAGAACCGCGACCGCCTGTGGGAAGGTGTGCGTTCGGGATCCGTACGCTTCCTGGGTTCCGACCACAACTGCTGGCCAAGCCGATTCAAGCAGGAGCTGTGGAGTGGCATGGCCGGAATCCCGGGCAACACCATGCTCTGGCCCGTCCTGCTCACCGAGGGCTACCTGAAGCGGCACGTCCCGCTCGAGCAGCTCGTCGGGCTGGCGTGCGCCAACGCGGCGCGGTGGCACGGGCTGTACCCGCGCAAGGGGTCGCTCCACATCGGGGCAGATGCCGACCTGGCGATCATGGATCTTCACTCCACGCGCCGCATCCGCCGCGAAGACAGCCCGTCCATCACCGACTACACGCCGTTCGAAGGCTATGAGGCGCACGCCTGGCCCTATGCCACGGTCGTCGGTGGCCAGGTCGTCTACCGCCAGGGGCACTTCTTCGATCACGTCGGCCGCGCGCAATGCCTCAACACGCCGGGTGCCGAAGCTTTCGACGGCTGCACTCACACGGAGGAGACCTCGACGGAGGCTACGCAGCCCACGGGAGAGCGCTCGATCGGGGCGGGATCCATCGGCCCGTGAAGGAGACTCGGCCAGGTCCCTGTCAGCGCGGCAAGCCCTTGGGTTTACTCGACGATTAATGGTCCTATCTCTCAATGGCACCAAATTTCGGCCTTCGTTGCGCCACGGGAACTGAGCGATGTGTGCAGATAGACTCGGACCTCTGGCTGCAGACGCGGCGACGGACGCGGAAGAGCCTCACGAGGCGTTGAGCCGTACCGACGAACTCGCCGATGAAGGGAGCTTCATGACCATTGCCCGCCCCACTGTTCCGCGCAATGCTGTTGGCAGGCGCCCTATGGCGACAATGACGAGATCGGTCGTCTGAATTGATGACGAACGAGTCTCGGGCCCGGGTTTTCTCGCGCGGCGTCATCCCGGACGAGACAGCACCCCCTGCTGGCTGTGGCGCCATCTGTAGGAAAATGTGGACTACTTCGCCGCCAGGCCAGAGGCTACATCAAGCAGCGCCTGACCGCGCCGCGGGCCTGAATCGTCGGAAAATGTGTGCGCAGCACGCAGGGCACTGCGGGTTCTCACTTTGGATCGTGCCAGCTTACTGCCCCACGCCTTACTCCCGGAACCATTGCTCCGGAGCACCCGGGCACACCCGGCAAGGGGCGACGTGGAGGACTTGACGAGATAGAGGAGGCGTGCATATCGTGACCATCTTGAAAGCAGGGCTGGATGGTGCCCAGTCAGGCCACATTCCATCCCGTCGTCTACTGGCTTAGGGGGAACAATGGCGGAACTTACGCTCAGAAACGGCTTCGTCGTCACACCTACTGGCCTCATCAGAGGTGGGCTTGCCAGTGAGGGTGGTCAGATTGTCGCGATCGGCGCGAGTGCCACACTACCTGCTGGAGACACCGATATCGATGTCGAGGGCAAGATCATCTTTCCGGGTGTGATTGACCCTCACGTTCACCTTGGTATCGGCGTTCAACCGGGCCAGGACTCGTTCAATCATGAGCTCGTCACGGAATCACGAGACGCGGCTGTAGGTGGTGTGACGTGCTTCGTCACAACAACGTTGCTTGGCACCGAGCCCCGAGCGAAGCTCATCGATGCGGCCATTGAGGCGAGCCAGGGTCAATACCGGCCATTCGTCGATTTCCGCATGACCTCAGTCCCCACCGTCGAGGAGCACCTTACAGAGATTCCGGACGTCGTGGAAAGAGGTGTAATCGCGTTTAAGTTCTTCACGGGCTACAGGGGGAAGCAGGCGCTTGCGATGGGGATGGCTCCTGACGGCATCCCGCCCGAAATGTTCTACCGCGCGTGCGAGATCATGAAGCGCTGCGGCCCTGGTGTTTTTCCGATGATTCATGCCGAGGAGCCGACCATTCGGTACATGATCCAGGATCGGGTGCGAAACGAAGGGCGCACCGACCTCCTCTCCGCCTGGCACGAGGGCAGCCCCGACATGCTGGAGCCGATGCAGATCTATCAGCATGCTCTGATCACGGAGTCACTCGGCGTACCGCTGTACGTGGTGCATGTAAGCGCCGCGGAGAGTGTAGACCTGATCCAGCTCCTGCGCCGTCAGGGGAACGACGTGATCGGCGAGACCGTGGTCGGATTCCTCTATTTCACGGATCGCGAAGCGGATGCCAGAGGGCTTGGACCGCTGGCAAAGATCCAGCCGCCTATTCGTTCAGATAAGGACCGCAAGCGACTCTGGGCTGGGCTGCGTGAGGGCACGATCTCGACAGTCGGGACCGACTGCGTGATCTACTCGCAAGAACAGAAGTTTAGCGGCGACTTCTGGGACGTGCTGGTGGGACTTGGACCCGCACTGAGCTTTACGCTGCCCGTCATGTATAGCGCGGGCGTCAACACGGGGCGCATCAGCCTTGAGACGCTCGCCAAGCTTCTGGCCGAAAACACGGCGCGACGCTGGGGGCTCTATCCGGCCAAGGGGGTGCTCCAGATCGGTTCCGACGCGGACGTCGTGGTTATCGACCCGCGCAAGGAGATGGTGCTCGGATTGGACAAGACCCAGACGCGCAGCGACTACACGGTCTATGACGGGGTCCAAGTACGCGGTGGGCCCGTGATGACCTTCGTCCGCGGGCAACTCGTCGCACAAGACTACGCGATCGTCGCAGAACATCCACGGGGGCGCTACGTCTCCCCTGACCTGGCTGGCTTCAGACAGACCCGGCAGGAGATGCAGTGATAGAAAACGCGCGGCAGACGGCCCAACGCGAGACCGCCGAGCGCAGAGCGTCAATGCGACGTCCAATACCGACTCGAACCCAGGGCTCATTTTGCGAACTGAGCACGTGTAAGCACAGGAGGTTGTGATTCATGGCCACCACGGTTTCGCGGCAGCGCTCCGGATACACGACACTGGATATCGTCCTGATAGCCGTGATAGGCGTCGTGTTCGGCATCCTCAATGCGCCGATGGGCACGATCTACCAGGCGTTCCAGGCAGCCTTTGGTCCGATCGGCGCGAACATCTGGGGTGTGTTCGACATTGGCCAGGTTCTCGCCATGTTCATAGTTCGAAAGCCCGGGGCCGCGTTCATCAACATGCTAATCAACGGTCTGGTCCAAATGCTGTCGGGAAACCCAGCAGGCGCCATCACTCTCGGCTGGGGATTCACGCAAGGTCTCGGGACGGAGCTCGTCTTCGCCGCGTTTGGGTACAGGCGATTCGACTGGATAGCCTGTTTCCTGGGTGGCGCGATGGCCCAGTGGTTGGCCAACATCTGGACTTACTATATCTACGGCTTCACGCAGGTCGGCTGGACGGTCATCATCATCAGCTACATCCTGGGTTTTTTCACCTATGGCGCCCTGAGCGGGGGTGTCGCCTACCTGATCGGCAAGGCACTTCAAAGGTCTGGCGTTCTCAAGAGCTTTCGTTCAGGTCGGGAGCCCGACATCGTCCCGCGAATGGCCTGAGCTGCGGCGGGTCGACTCTGCACTGTGTCTGGCGAGATGGAGGTGTGGCTCGCCACCGCTTCTCGTCCCGCAGCAGAGCTATGCATCGGGCGGGTCCCTCGTCAGCTGGGTGCTGCACGGAGCGCCGATCAGACGAGAGACCTACCCAACCGTAGCCGGAAAGCCAACAACTATGCGACGGGCCGTACCGGTCGCATAATCCGGGAGTGGGATAATTCTGTGGTTAGTCAGACGGAGCCGCTGATCCGATTCGAGCACTTCACCTGTTGGTACGATCGCTCATTGGCACCAGCTCTCCGTGATATCAATCTGGAGATACACGCTGGCGAGTTCATCCTGCTTCTTGGCCCGAGCGGCGCCGGCAAGACGACGCTTGGCTTAGCTTTGAACGGGATCATTCCCCACGTGCAGGGCTTCGTCGAGGGTCGCGTCACGGTCGATGGACTGGACGTGAGCAAGAGCAACGTCTCCACGTTAGCGCGCAGAGTGGGACTTGTTTTCCAGGACGTCGAGAGCCAACTGGTGATGGTCAATGTGCTAGACGAGGTCGCTTTCGGCCCCGAGAACCTCATGGTGCCTGGCGACGAGGTTCGTCGGCGTGCTGACGAGGCGCTGGACTTCGTGGGCATCAAAGATCTTTCCAACCGATTTGTGTTCGAGTTGTCCGGGGGTCAGAAACAGAAGGTCGCGGTCGCCTCCGTGCTGTCAATGCGTCCCCTTGTTATGTTTCCCGACGAGCCGACGGCGAATCTCGATCCGCGCAGCTCGCGGGAAGTGTTCGACCTCATCGGGAGGCTGCGCAAAGATCACACGATTATTGTCTTCGACAACAAGATCGACGATCTGGCGGGGATGGTCACGCGGGTTGTGGTCATGGAGGCGGGAGCGGTACTGTTCGATGGACCCCCGCGGCAGCTGTTCGAAGAGCATGGTGAAGACCTCGTCCGGAGGCACGGGCTATGGATTCCCCAGGCGTCCGAGATCGAGCTTGAGATGCGCCGGCGCGGGCAGCCTCCTGCAGCTGTCTTTCCTCTCAACGTCGACGAGGCGGTCGACGAGTATTGCAAGCGTGAGTACGGGCCGCTGAGCCAAGTGCCGACTCGAGCGCTGGAGACACGAGGCCTCGGTGCGCCATACATCCAGGTCGACCGGCTCGCCCACACGTACACGGCAGGTGTCACGGCCATTCGTGACGTGTCACTGGAGATTCGGCGCGGCGAGCGCGTCGCGATCGTCGGCCCCAACGGATCCGGCAAGACGACGTTGGTTAAACACTTTGTAGGCTTGCTCAAGCCCTCAGGCGGGACCGTGACCGTCAACGGCAGAGATACCCGCCGGGCAACGACCCGTGACCTGACTCGCGAGATCGGCTTCGTGTTCCAGTATCCAGAGCATCAGTTCGTGACCGACACGGTGGAAGCCGAACTGGGGTTCAGCCTGCGGGTTGTCGGCGTTCCCGAGGCAGAGATTGCGCAACGTGTCCGGGAGCAGATGCGCATCTTCAAGCTAGAGGGATTCGAGGCCAGGCATCCTTATTCCCTGAGCGGCGGGGAGAAACGGCGCCTGAGCGTCGCCACGGTGCTGATCGCCCGGCCGCAGGTGCTCATCCTGGACGAGCCCACCTACGGGCAGGATAAGGCCAACACTGAAAGCATGATGGCGTCGCTTTTCGAGGCGTCAGTTGAAACGGGCGCGGCACTAACCCTGCTGCTGGTCACCCATGACATGAAGCTGGTGGCGACCTACGCCGAGCGTGTCATCGTCATGCGCCGTGGCGATGTGGCGTTCGACGGACCAGTTGGCGACGTATTTCGCGACGGACAACTGCTGGAGGACGCGAACCTCGAGGACCCACCGGTGTTCCAGGTCGCACGCCGCTTGCGCCAGATGGGCAAGGCAGTTCCTTCCACCATCGGCAGCGTTGCCGATCTGTGCGACTGGCTCGCGACAGCCGCCACTGCGACCGCTCATGCACCTGACCTCCCGTGAATGCGCCCGAGCCTTACCGCGTGGGTGTTGGTGAATTAAAAGTGACTGAATGCGAGGATCATTGAGCCATGCGGATGGCCCTGCAATATTTCCCTGCCGATGCGCTCATGCATCGTATGGACGCGCTCAGCAAGTTTGCCTGGATCATCGTCCTCGGAGTTTTCGGGTATGTCATCTCATATCCGCCTGCACTCGCGGCGCTTGTCGTCCTCGTCCACGTCGCAGCGTTCGTACTGGGTAGGGTTCCGCTCCAGCGTTACCTCAGGGCGGCGCCGTTCCTTTTCTTGCTCGGCATTTGCACCGGGTTCTTTCAGGTTCTGATCCGCAGTCGGGGGACGGACGTGCTAGTCGGAATGGGCCCGTTCGAGATCACTGTTTCGGGCTTGAGCTTCGGTGCGACGTTTGGCTTAAGAGTGTTGCTCATTGCTTTCGCATCTCTCGTGTTCATCTGGACGACCGACCCCCGCGATCTGGTAATTGGTCTTATCTATCTGAAGGCTCCCTATCGCATCGCTTACGGCGTGTTTGTCGCCTTGCGATTCATTCCGGTGCTCGAAAATGAGGCTATGGTCATTCGTGAAGCACAAGCAGTTCGCGGCGTTCAGGAGGTAACAAGTAAGGTCGAGGCGGCGAAGCGCTATGTCATGCCTCTGCTGGTGTCCGGTATCCGACGAGCCGAGCACATGGCTATCGCTATGGATAGCCGGGCGTTTGGTGCATTTCCTCAGCGGACCTACATGAACGACTTTCGCTGGACAGCTTCTGGGCTAGCCTTCCTCTTCTCATACCTGGTCATAGGAGGAATCTTGATCTGGTACTCGTCCCAGGCCGGTGGCCTCTACGAGCGGTGATAGCCATCGATCTGGTGATTGATCTGAGCGCACCATGTCACAATGAATTGAAAATCGGGGAGTACGCGTGGCAACGAAAAGTCGTGTTGGACTCTGCTTCCTTGACCGTCCTGGTGCCCCGGAGCAGATCAAGTACGCGCAAATGGCGGATCAGATGGGCTTCGAGTCCATCTGGATTTGTGAGACTCGCCTGGCACGAGACGCCATCAGTGTTCTGGGTGGGATTGCCGCCGCAACAAAGAACATAAAGCTCGGAAGCAACGTGGTCAATACGTGGACGCGGCCGCCGTCACTCATGGCACTGACCTTCGCGACTCTCCAGGAGCTTAGCAGTGGCCGGGCCATATGCGGGATCGGTGCTTACTGGGACCCTCTTGCCTGGAAGCAGGGCATTGAGCGCAAGAAGCCACTTAAGCAGATGCGCGAGTACATTCACGTCATGCGGGCTCTGCTCAATATGGAGCGGGTGACGTTCGAGGGCGAGCTCGTGCAGGTACGGGACCTGGCGCTGGATCTCGGCCACGGCATGCCGCGCAACCCGGTACGGCTCCCGATCTACATTGGCGCGACGGGTCCGCAGATGCTGGAGCTGTCGGGGGAGATTGCCGACGGCGTGTGTTTGAATGGAAACATGTCAGTGGCGTACACCCGTGACGCGATCGAGCACATCCGTCAGGGGGCGGAGCGAGCTGGGCGCAAACTGTCGGAGCTGGAATTCCCGATCCTCCTGAGCGTGTCGATGGACAAGGATGGGGACAAGGCGCGCGACGAGGCTCGTCACTTGATCACGATGTACATCGGGCAGCAGCCCCACGTCGGGAAGGCGGCTGGTCTGCCTGCTGAGTACGTTGATTCGATCACCAACGCCATGGGGGGCTGGCCGCCCCGTCCGGGCGGAGTGGAAGCAGCAATGCGCCTGGTGGGCGACGACATCGTCAACATGCTTGCCGTGGCCGGGACGCCGGACGAGTGTGTGCGCGGAGCGAGGGAGTACCTGGCGGCGGGCGCGACATACGTGATTCCCATGACATACAGTGAGAACGTTCCCGAGATCCTTGAAGTCTTTAGCCAGGTCTGACATGCCACAAAGTGTGCGGCGCGTCGGGCATGGTGAGCAGCAGCGCCGGCGTGTTGTGAGCCCGGACCGTGCGGGTGATGGAGCAAGTTGCCACCCACTGCCCGGTCCGTCGTCACAGCCGGAGCCGCTACGTCACAGGCCACGGGACACAGGCTCTTCATGGACGGGCTCGTGGGCGGCCTTCAATGTACTTGCCGCCTCGACGGTTCGGGAGACCCCGAGGTTGCAGCAGCAACCCCCAGGGTGGGTGGTAGCGAGTGGGAGGATCCTGGCGGAGAACAAACTGGTGAGGGAACCGGTTCAGAGGTGAGGCTACTTCAGCCAGCGCTGATACCATGGCGGAGCCGGTAGAGGAGTAAGAGGAGGTAGTCGTGCTCGACCTACTGATTAGAGGCGGCATGATCGTCGACGGGACTGGGAACGTTGGGTTCTACGGTGCTGTCGGAGTTGATGGGGAAGCGGTCCGTATATTTCGAGGCGATGTCTCGTCGCTCGAAGCAGCCCAGACGATTGACGCCACCGGACGAGTGGTCAGCCCAGGGTTCATCGACTTCCATGCCCATACAGGGCTTGTCATGCTCTCCGAGCCGCGTCATGAGCCGAAGATACGCCAGGGCGTCACCACGGAGGTCATTGGAGTCGACGGAAATTCCTACGCGCCTTTCTCGCACGATGACCTGCATCGCTTCATTGAGCTGAACTCGGGACTGGACGGCAACCCACCGCTTCCAGGTGACTGGTCGACCGTCGAAGAATACCTGGCGATGTTCGACCAGAAAGTGGCTGTCAACGTATGCTACCTGTTGGGCAATTCGCCAGTGCGGGTCGCTGGAGTTGGTTGGCAGCAAAGGCCCGCCACGCCAGCGGAGATGGCCAACATGAAGGCTGTTATCCGCGAGGCCATGGAGCATGGGGCGTGGGGTCTCTCGACCGGACTTGACTATCCGCCGGGGTGCTACGCCGACACGGCCGAGCTAGCAGCTCTCTCGGAAGAGGCGGCGAGACTAGGCGGGATCTACCACACCCACGTCCGCTATGGGATGGGGGACAAGTATCTGGACCCGTTCCGCGAGGCCATTGAGATCGGGCAGCGAAGCGGAATCGCCACGCACATCACCCATTTCTACCAGCGCCCAACGTATCCAGCTGGCGCCAACAACCTTCTCGACCTGGTCGAAGGTGCTCGCGACGGGGGACTCGACGTTACATTCGACTGTTACCCCTACACTTGGGCGAGCACCCGGCTGCTCATCGTGATGCCGGAATGGGCGCAGGACGGAGGTCCCGAAAGACTCAAGGAGGTCATGATGTCCCCCGATGGTCGAAAGCGGCTCGTCGCGGAGATCGGTCCGTTCGGTCCGTCCTACCAAGAGATGTTCTTGACGTACTTCAAGCGGCCGCATAATCACAAATATGAAGGTCGTTCGATGGCAGAAGTCGCCGAGATGATGGGCAAGAACGAGGTCGAGGCGATGTGCGACCTCCTCCTGGATGAGGATTTGCAGGTCTCATACGTGGCCCCGGGAGCCTACGGCACCACCCTGCCCAAGTTCCTGGCCCACCCGCTTTCGATGGTCGGCAGCGATTCACTGCTCATTGGAGAGTTTCCAAGCCCCCGAACCTACGGCTGCTTCGCGAATATGTTAGGCGAAGTCGTGAGGGAAGAGCGCCTGGTATCTCTAGCCGACGCGGTTCGGAAGATGACGTCCTTCCCTGCCCAGCGTCTGGGACTGCCGGATCGGGGCCTGCTCCGCGATGGGTTCAAAGCCGATATTGTTGTGTTCGACCCGCGGGAGGTGAAGTCGCCCGCAACGCGCAGGAACCCGAAACAGTTCCCCGTGGGCATCGACTACGTCGTGGTGAACGGAAAAGTCGTCGTGGACAGGGGCGAGCACACAGGAGTTCTGGCGGGTCGCGCGCTGCGCCGAGGCCGAGCAACGACCTGAGTACGGGGAAGCGGGCGTCCCGGGCTAAAACCGGTCGAGCACGCGGTCGGTGGCTTCGATGAGGCCGTCGACGTCCGACTCCTGCATCGGCGTGGAGATGGACCCCATGCCGCGCGGGGCCAGCCACTGCCCCTCGGTCATCAGCCCCAGCATCATGTCTCGGAGATGGCCCAGGTCGCTGCGTTGGACGATCCGGTTGTTCCAGACCGTCTCGGTCGTCGCGTGGATGTTGAACAGCGAGCCGATCCCGGTGACACTGGCCCGCGCTCCGCGCCGCTCGAACAGGTCGGCCAACCCCGTGCGGACCCGGTCGCCCAGGGCGTCGAGGCGGGTGTACACCTCGGGCGTCAGGCGTTCGAGCGTCGCGATCCCGGCCGCGGTCCCCACCGGGTTGCCGTTGTAGGTGCCACCGTGCGACACGAACCCCGACTGCCGCCGCTGGTCCATCGCCGACATGATCTCCTCACGGCCGCCGACCGCCGCCACCGGGAAGCCGCCACCAATAACCTTGCCCAGGGTTGTCAGGTCCGGGCGGACCCCGTAGTGCTCCTGGGCGCCGCCAGGCCCGACCCGGAAAGAGATCACCTCGTCGAAGATCAGCACGATGCCCCAGGCGCGCGTCATCTCGCGCAGCCGCTGCAGGAACGCGCGGTCGGCCGGGATGACCCCGCCCGAGCCCATGACCGGCTCGACGATGACGGCCGCCAGGCGGTCCTTGTGCCGCTCCAGGAGCGCTTCGGTGCCGTCGGCGTCGTTGTAGGGCAGCTCGAGCACGAGCGCCTTGACCTCGTCCGGGACGCCGACGCCGCCGGGCGCGGCCGCGTAGTCGTGCGTCCCGTGGTAGCCGCCCTCGAACTTCGCGATGGCCGACCGCCCGGTGACGGCGCGGGCGACCCGGAGCGCGAACATGGTTGCCTCGGTGCCGGAGTTGGTGAAGCGCAGCAGCTCGACGGACGGCAGGCGGGCCTTGATCAGCTCGGCGAGGCGCAGCTCGTTCTCGGTGGGAGCGGCGAAGGCCGAGCCCTGCGCGGTGGCGCGCTGCGCGGCGGCGACGACGTCCGGGTGGGCGTGGCCGAGGATGAGGGCGCTGTAGTTGGCCAGGAAGTCGGTGCGCTGGTGTCCGTCGAGATCCCAGGTGTAGCAGCCCTGGCCGCGGACCGCGCACGGCGGGTACGGCTCGAAGTAGACGGTGGTGCGGGTGGTGCCGCCGACCAGCGCCTGGCGGGCTCTCTCGAAGTAGGCCCGGGACCGGGGCGTCTGCGCCAGGTACTCGCCCAGAAAGTGGCTGGCTCCTTCAGGTGCTACGGACATTCCGACTCCTCTCGACTGACCCGCAGAAACAATTGTGCTTCCGGCCGTGCGGGCGGTCAACCTCGCCAGGTGTGCCGGTGTGCCCGGAGGATGTCCGGCAGCTACAGGCGGAGAAGCAGAGCGGATACAGGGGCGGCTCTCGAAGAGAAAGGCGTCGCTGGTTCGAACAACGATGCGCCGAAGGAAAGTCCCGGTACCTGGTCGAGCTGCCTCCGATCGCGCCAATGGAGCATTGCCGATTTCTGGATTCGCTCGGGAGTCGGCCGCGGATGAGCCGACGCGCCGAGCCTGTCTCACGGCCGAAAGGTCAGGTCACGGCACGCTCGATCCCTGACGGAGTACCGCGCGGAGAGCGCGGACAGGATCCACAGTTCCGGGCATTTCTCAGCACGCCCGTAGACTTCGGCCGTGTTACTCGAAGAAGGGATCCATGGATAAGCAACTAATAGACCAAGTCACGATTGTAACCGGCGCTTCGCGCGGCATCGGGCGGGCAACCGCGCTGCGCTTCGCGGAGCACGGAGCGCGGCTGATTCTGAATAGCACAACCTCCGCAGGCGCCGAGCAAACCGCTGCCGAGGTGCGTGCCCTTGGTGGCTCCGCCACCGCCATACATGGAGACGTCAGCCAACCCGCGCAAGCCGCAGCGCTAGCCCAAGCCGCTGTGGAACTGTTTGGCCACATTGACACGCTGGTGAACAACGCTGGCGTCTACACGCTGGGGCGGCTGGTGCCTCCGTGGGAGTACACCGACGCCGAATGGGATCGGCTGCTCGCGGTGAACCTGGCAAGCGTCTTCTACTGTACTCGCGCTGTCATCCGAGGGATGATCGAGCGCCAGTCGGGCACGATCGTCAACCTGACGTCGCTAGCAGCACAGGCGCTGCGGCCCATCTCAGTCGCACCATACAGCGCGGCCAAGGCCGGGGTGATCGGCTTCACCATGTCGTGCGCGGCATGGGCAGCACCGTACGGAGTCAGGGTCAACGCCGTGGCGCCCGGAATGATCGACACAGACGTACATCGCGATCTCTCGCCGGAGCAACTACGGGAGCTGGAAAGAGGCGTCCCGCTAGGGCGACTCGGGACACCGGAGGAGACGGCTGAGGCTATTCTATTTCTTGCCTCGGACGCTTCGCGCTACATCACTGGAACGGTACTGGACGTCAATGGTGGCCTCCACATGGGGTGACGGAAGACATGGGACCCGGGTGGACGGACCTGGCACCTCCGTCCTGCACTACCTCTCCTCCCGACCTTTCGGGGGATGTCGAACGGCTGGCCGCGCCTGCGGTGGATGGTCTGCCGGACCGTAGCGGCTCGCGGTGCGTCGGGCAGAAGGTCAGGTTGACGCCCGACCCCGACGCAGCGCGCGTCCCGCCAGCACGCCAGTGTGCTCGCCCTGGTCGATCACCACGCGGCCATTAACGAGGACGTAGTTAATGCCGACGGGGAACTGCCGAGGGCTCGGACGCGTGCTGGCCGAGCCCACCTCATCAGCGTCGAAGACGACGATATCCGCCTTCAATCCGTCCCGCAGCATGCCTCGGTCCGGCAGCCCGAGTCGCCGAGCAGGAAAGACTGTCATCTTACGGATCGCTTCAGGAAGGGACAGATACCCCTCTTGCCGAACGTACTCCGACAGGATGATAGGAAAGCTACCGTACGTTTGCGGAGCGGGATACTGTCCCAACAGCAGCGCATCGGTGCCGACCATCGAGTACGGGTGGACGATAAACTTCGGCAGGGTGACGCCGTTGACGCCCGCAGCGACGTACGAGATTTGGAGATCCTCCTCCAGCAAAAGATCGCAAAGGGCGTCAACTACGGGCTGACCGCGCTTCGTCGCGATCTCCGCGACTGAGCATCCCTCGTAGCTTTGATTCTGGGGACGCTTGAAATAGGTCAGCCAGATGTCCTGCCAGCTCGGCCCGCGCGGTACGACCTCCTCTCGGAGACGCTCCCGGCCCTCTGGCGAACGTAAGACCTCTCTTAGCCGCGCCGGACCACCATTGTGAGCCCAGGCAGGAAGCATGATGAGTAGCCGCGTGCTCGCATAGACCGTGGGGAACATATCAAAGGTGACGTCCAGCCCTTCATCTCGAGCATCTTCCACTAATCCAAGGAGCTGACGAGCCCCGCCACGGATTGGAACGCGCTGGAACAGGTGGGTGATGTGGGTTGGGATGCCGCTCTGACGACCAATTTCCACTGCTTCCTTGAAGGGATCCAGAAAGCAGTCGCCCAGCCAGTAGCGGACGTGCGTGTGATAGATTCCACCCAGCTTCGCCGCCTCCCTAGAGAGCCCCACTAATTCGGCCGTATCCGCATAGCGTCCCGGTGGATAGTCCAGGCCAGTCGAGAGGCCCCAGGCTCCTTCCTCAAGCGCTTCGCGCAGGATCGCTTGCATGTTCGCCTGCTGGGCGAGGCTAGCGGCGCCCTCTTCCCAACCAACGGCGGCGATCCGTAGTGGCGAGTTGCCCACGAGGTAGCAAACATTGACAGCTACCTGATTGTCGAACATCGCCAGGTACTCCTCGACCGTGGACCAACGCCCAGGAAGTCGTGGGTTACCATCCAGCCCGGAGTTCAACTCCACAAACCGGTCGAAATCCTGAGGACTCCTGAACGGGGCGTAGGAATTGCCGTCCACCCCGATGACCTCTGTCGTCACCCCCTGGCGCACCTTCGGCTCGTGCCGGGGCTCAGCCAACATCACCAGGCCAGAGTGAGCGTGAAAGTCGATGAAGCCGGGGCAGACAATCTGGCCAGTGGCGTCGATCACGCGGGCCGCTTCAACGACCTGGGCACTGTCACCACGCAGGATCTGGAGCGTCTCCCCCTGTATGCCGACAGCCCCATAAAAGCCTGGAGTGCCGGTGCCGTCCACGATGAGCCCACCCTTTATCAGTAGGTCTAGCATGGTGCTCCTCCCGTCAGCCGCCCCTTATCGCGATCGCGCCTCACCACTCCAGCCACCGGCCGTCACGTCATCATCGGGAAGCAGGCGCCTGGACGCTCCGCTCAACTAACCCTCAGGTAAGGCGGGTGTCAGGGTACTGCATGGCGCCCTCCTTGGCCGCCGCAACTCGTGCCCTCGCAGGATACGGCCTACGTGCGGCCTTTAGATTAGACATGTTCGCCATCAGACTCGGTGGATCGCGTCGCCCGTGTCCGTCCTGGACCGGGCGGCCGGCGCAGAAATTTGGCGGTGCTATCCGCGTCGTCGAAGTCGGCAGCGCGCGTGCCTTCATGGACGCGGCGAACGTACGTTTCTACACGCTCGCCGAGTAGCTGTATCGTCAGGTCGCACAGGGCTTCGAGGCAGAAAATGGCAGGCACCGAGCTGTCAACAAGCAAGCTCCCAGCCGAGGGGCAGAGCAGCACCTGGTCGGCCAGGGATACGAAGGGAGAGTTGATACTCTCCGCGAACAGGATGCTGACGGCACCGTGCTCGCGCGCATGCTCCAGTACGACCCGTGTGAGATGAGCGTAGCGGGGGAACGCGAAAGCGAGCACGACGTGTCGGCGCTGGATCTCAGCCAGGGCGAGACGAAGTCCAAGCTCGTCAGTGCGGAACAGGCGCGCTTCGCATCCGAGCCACCGCAGCAGGCGGAGAGCATGCGCGGCGACCGCGAAGCCGCGACGCTCGCCAACGACATGGATCTGGACACCCGGCTTTGCCAGCAATTCGGCGCACCGGGTGAACGTTGTCTGATCCAGACCTTCCACCAGGCGCGAAAGCGACGTGACATCCTGCGCGAGTCTCGTCGTCAAAACTGAGCGGGCCGGCGTGGTCGGGTTGGATTCTACGCTGGCGCACATTCCATCCAACAGGCGCGCCTCGGTGTCGCCGCGCTCTTGCCAGCGGAGCCGCAAGTCGTGGCGCAGCTCGGCATAACCGCGGTAGCCGAGGCGCATGCCGAAGCGGGCCACAGCGGCCTGGCTCACGCCGGCGGCGCGAGCGATCTGCTCGGCGGTCGAGAATGCGGCGACAAAAGGGTCGCGTAAGATGACCGCGGCGATGGCCCGGTCATTGGACGATAGTGACGCCTCGGCCTCCTGGATGCGATGAGCCAGGGCCGACACGTGGTCGGGCAAGCGTGTCCCAGAGTTTTGCGTCACATCATTCCCTGCATGTCCCCGCCCGACTGAACCGCGTACGTCGAGCGTACTCGGGAATCGAGGTAGCCACCCGCGCCAGCAGTCGGGGGTGGTCGCGATCTTCGCCATTGACAGTGTGCCGATGCCTGGCTAGAGTAGGTGAATCAGCCAATTCAATCGTGTCCGCTGAGCGAATCAAAGCATCCGTTCTGATAGCGACGGTCGGGCATGAGAGGCGGGGGCATGCGCACGACAGGTGTACGGACAAGCATCCTGGAGCCCGCACGACACACCCCGGTAGTCGCCGACACGGATGTGCTTGTCGTCGGCGGAGGACCGGCCGGCATTTGCGCCGCCGTCGCTGCCTCTCGGGCGGGCGCGAGCGTGATTCTGGCGGAGCGCTATCCACATCTGGGTGGTCTCGCCAGCGGCGGCCAGGTGATTGTCCTGGACGACATGGCGGACACGCACCGTAAAACGGTAGCCGGACTCTCCGACCAGATCGTGGCCCGGCTCGACGCGCTCGGTGCAGCCGTGTACCCGCCCGCTGAAGACCAGTTTACCGCCTCGGATGCTGCCTGGGCACGCTGGGGGCGCTGGGGGCTGCAGGACAACTATGCGCGAACACAGCCCAAGATGATTACCTACGCGGTTGCCTTCGATCCCGAGGCGCTCAAGTTCGTCGCGCTGAAGATGCTCGATGAGGCAGGTGTCCATCTGCGCCTCCATTCGCTCTTCGTGGACCCGATCGTGGAAGACGGCGCCGTGCGAGGCGGCGTCTTCGAGACAAAGGCGGGCCGCCACGCCATCTGGGCCAGCGTCGTCGTCGATGCCTCCGGCGATGGCGACGTGTTCGCGGGGACGGGTGCTCTCTTCGACGTCGGCTCGTACATCCTGACGGTAGTTCACCGCTTCGCCAATGTGGATGTCGAGGAGGCTATCGCCTGGGAGCGCACCCACCCCGTCCAGGCAGAGCAGGTCAACAAGGAGATCAAGGCTATCTACGGCGGCTCCTGGGACTACTGGTGGCTTCGGACGACCATCGACAGCGTCGTGTGGTGCAACTGTCCGCACATCCCGAACTACAGCGGCCTGAGCGTGGAAGATCAAACATACGTGGAGTTCGAAGCCCGTAAGCGCATCTTCCGGGCGCTCGACTTCGCTCGGAAGAATCTACCAGGCTTCCAGCGCGCTCAGCTTGTGGACACGGCGCCGCAGCTCGGCGTTCGCCAGACCCGGTTGCTCCGCGGCGAGTACGTACTGACCAAGCAGGACGTGCTCGAGCGCCGCTGGTTCGCCGACCGCGTGGGTCAGGGACGAGATTACTACTATCCGTATCGTGTCATGCTCCCGCTCGGCGTCGAGAACCTTATCGTTGCAGGACGCTGCTTCTCCGCCACCAGTGAAGCACAGAAGATGAGCCGGGAGATCCCCCCGATGTTCGTGTTGGGCCAGGCTGCCGGGGTAGCCGCCGCGCTGGCGGTCCGTCAGGGCCGGGCTCCTCGGGCGCTCGATGTCGCCGAGATCCAGGCGGTTCTGCGGGAGCAGGGAGCCCTGCTCGGTGCCGACCGCGACCCTAGCCTAGTGGCGACACGATCTGGCTCCAATCCCGCCGATGTGCCGCGGGAGCTCGGGCGAGAACGTTCTACCCCTCTCGGATGATCGGATGAGCGCATCGATCTACCGTCCGCTGCCCGTGCCCGGCGAACACCGCGACGAGATGCTGTGCGGACTCTGCTCCTTGGGGGAGTGTGGGCCTGCGACGAGCTGGCGTGATCTATAGCACCCACTGTTCCTTGGAGGGAATCGTGATCTGTATGCGAAAGATGGAGACTCGACCATGGTGACCAGCGCACCGACTGCGCGCGCGGGTGAGTACTCGTTCGGCGCGCGCCAGGCGGCAATGAACCGTATCCGCGAGCATGCCCGGGACTGCTGGGTAGATGAAGGGCAACTTCAACAGGTTGCCACCATCATGGCCGACCTCCCCGCATCGTACCTGGCCGATCGGACGTACAGCAGACTCAATCTTCAGCCCGCGGAGTTCCCTGACCAGACGCTCGTTCCGAACGATCGGGACGCGATCCAGTACTCATTCGTTGCCGGCAGCCAGGGATTCTTTATCTGGGTCCGCGATCAGGCAGGACATGCGGCACCCTGGGAGATCACGGTCGACGGTCGCCATTACCGCGGTGCGCCAGGCCTGTTTGCCTGTCACATGCGCGCGCTGCGGCGAGGACTGAATATTCTCGACCCCGAGGTGCTCGTCGGGCTCACGCCTGCCGATCTGGAAGAGTACTATCGCGACGACGCCACGGGTCAGACCACGCTCCAGCACCTCGAGGGCCGCCTTGCGAAGTACCGCGAGATCGGCGCCGTCCTACGCGACCGCTACGATGGCAAATTCGCTACTCTTCTGGCCGAGGCAGACGGTTGGCTGTTCCGGGAGGACGGCAAGGGTGTCATCCAGGCTCTCGCGAGGAACTTCCCCATTAGTTATGGTGACTGGCCTTTCGCCAAACTGGCGATGGTCATCACGCGGGGGCTGTACCAGCGCCGTGGAGCGGAGGTCCCAGCTACCGACGAGTTCAATCGTCTGACCGGTTTTCACGATCCCGAGCACTTCGATTGCGGCGCGGACTACTACCGGCCGTTCTTCTTGATGCGGGTCGGCGTGCTCACGATCAGTGACCAGTTTCGCGAGCAACTAGCGGCCGAACAGCTCATGGAGCCAGAGTCGCATGCGGAGCACGAGTACCGCGCGGCAACCATCGAGGCGTGCGACCGACTCGCCGCAGCATCGGCTACGCCGCTCTTCAACCCTACGGCGGAGAGTTGGGAAACGGCGTTCCTGCGTTGCCGGCGGTGCGTCCCGGGCATCGCGGAGACCGAGCTGTCCTGTCCCTACGCGCGAGTCTGCCGAGCGTATAACCACGATCCCGAGCTTCTGCGCATCCGCTGGCCCCTGACGTACACACTTAGCCACTGATGCCGCCACGCGGGCACGAGCTTTCGGGACGGTCAGCCCTGAAAGAACGCGAGATCGGAGCGTCCATGCTCCAGGGACGCATGCAGGCTGGGCGCTTGTGCTGAAATTGAGGCGCTGAGGAGAACGATCGCTCACCGCGCGCCCAACCCTGGAGCAGCAGTATTTCCTTCGCTCTCGCGGAATGCCTTGTCCATCCACCGGCGAAACCCGCCAAGCCGGCTCTCCGCCAGACCAGCAGCGGCCAACGGCGAGAACGGCAGGACCAGAGGAGACCAGTATGACGAATGCGCGATCGTGTCTGAACCGGCGGCAGTTTCTGCGACTCACCGGCCTGACTCTCGCCGGGGGGAGTCTGACTCAACTTGTTGTCGCCTGTGCCCCCACTGGCTCTCCAGCGGCCACCACTGCACCCGCTACCGGGGGCGCCCCAGCGCCCACCAGCGTCGCCGGCAGCCCGGCGTCCCCTACTCAGGCTGCTCCGGCCGTCGCCAGGCGAGCGGGGTCAGCAACGATCTCGGTGGTCCAGGCAGCTGACGTCCCGAACCTCGATCCGTCGCGCAATCTGTTCATACACGTGTTCAATGTTGCCGACAACGTTCTGGACACCCCTTCATACCTGGACCGCAATCTGAAAGTGCAGCCTCGGCTCGCGACGAGCTGGAACGCCAAAGACAATACAACCTGGGAGGTGATTTTCCGTTCTGGCGTGAAGTTCCACGACGGAACCCCATTCGATACGTCCGCGGTCAAAGCGAGCTTCGATTACCAGACAGCCAGCGACGCTGGATCGCGGTCGTTCTTCGGCAACTGGGACAGTCTCAGTGTGGTTGATGCGACGACGGTTCGCGTCAAGACCAAGGCCCCAGAGCCGTACTTCCCGAACACACTTTCCCGACTGTGGGTGTTCTCCCCGGCCGACCTGAAGGACCGGAGCGTGTTCGGCACTAGGATGAATGGCACCGGGCCGTTCAAGCTCACGGAGTTCACCCAGGGCCAGCAGATTACCGTGGCGGCGAACGGCGAGTACTGGGGGGGCGCGCCCAAGATCGACACGGTCGTCTTTCGTGCGGCCCCCGAGGCCTCGGCCCGGACAGCGATGCTGCAAGCGGGCCAGGCCGACATCGTCGTCAATCTACCCGTCGAGCAGGCCAAGCAGATCGATGCCAGTGACCAGCTGCGGGTGGCGGCCGTGGTCGGCCTGCGCGGTGTGCCGCTCATGATCGATCAGCGGACCGGACCACCGCTGACCGACCTGCGCGTCCGGCAGGCCATGAACTACGCGGTCGACAAGGATGCGATCATCAAGAACGTCCTGGGCGGGTACGCGCAACAGCAGCCAGCAACGATCTCTCCGCTCATCGAGGGACACAACCAGGACGTCACGCCGTACGTCTACGATCCAGACAAGGCCAAGCAGCTTCTGAGTGACGCCGGGTATGCAAATGGTTTCGACATCGACTTTCATCATCCATCCGGGCGTTGGATGAAAGACGCCGAATCGGCGCAAGCCATTGCCCAGATGTTGGGCAAGGTTGGTATTAAAGCGAACCTCATGACCGCCGAATACAGCAGCTTTTTCACGAGCTGGTCCAAGGGTGACTATCGTGGCATGACCATGATCGGCGTCACGAACCCAGACGGCGCTCCGAACTCGCTCTTCAATCTGTTCTTGTACTCCAAAGGGTCCTGGCCCTACTCCTGGACGGATCCCAAGATGGATTCCCTGATCGAAAAAGCACGGTCCACCATGGATTCGACCGCACGGGTGAACACCTATCACGAGCTGGAGCAGTACGTCCACGACAACGCCGCGTGGCTTTTCCTCTGGGAGCAGAAGGATCTATACGGGATCAATAAGGCCCTGAAGTGGGAGCCGTCGTCCAACGAGATCATGCATTTCTGGGACGCCTCCCGCTGACTTGAGGCCCAGGCGCACCGGACGTAGCGCGAGGACCCTATGCTCCGCTATTTGCTTGGCCGACTGGTCTCGGCCCTGGTCACCCTCCTGGTCGTGTCGCTGGTGGTCTTCGTGGTGGCTCGGCTGTCCGGCGACCCGGTGCGTCTGATGTTGCCGGTTGAAGCCAGTAACGAGGAGGTCACCCGGGTTCGGCAGCAGCTGGGGTTCGACCGGCCCTTGCCGGTGCAGTACCTAGAGTTCGTCACTCGCGCTGCCCGTGGCGACTTGGGCATGTCGCTGCGCTATCAGCAACCGGCGCTCGGCATCATCCTGGCACGCCTGCCGGCGACCGCCGCCCTGGCCACCGCGGCCATGGCCATCGCCCTTCTGATCGCGATCCCGGCTGGCATCCTCGCGGCCGCCGGCCGCGGTGGCGTGGTGGACGCAGTGGCCCGGGGTCTGTCGCTGATCGGCCAGGCGCTTCCCGCGTACTGGTTGGGCATCATGCTGATCATCGTGTTCGCCGTGTCGCTGCGCTGGCTACCCGCGGCCGGCGCCGGCTCTCCAGCTCACCTGGTTCTTCCCGCGATCACGCTGGGCCTGTGGCCGACCGCCCGCATCTCGCGGGTTCTCAGGGCGTCGCTCCTGGAAGCGCTCAACGGAGATTACGTACGGACCGCGCGCGCGAAGGGCGTGGCCGAGTCACGCGTGGTGTTGCAGCACGCCCTGGGCAATGCCCTGCTGCCGGCGATCACCGTCGTCGGGCTCAGTTTCGGCATTGTCTTCGGCGGAGCAATCATCACGGAAACCGTCTTCGCGTGGCCCGGCGTAGGCCGACTGCTCCTGGACGCCGTGTCTCAGCGTGATTACCCGCTGGTGCAAGCGATCGTCCTCACGTTTGCCGTGGTCTTCCTGATCATAAATCTCGGGGTCGACCTGCTGTACGGGGCGTTGGATCCGAGAGTGCGTCTGTCATGATCGCCAGCGCCGGGGCCGTTGCGGTGCCGAAGTCGGCACTTCCTTCGCGTTGCGCTGGCTCGTCCTGGCGGGGCGTCCAGCGCCGGCTCTTCCGGGATCGGGTCGCTCTTCTGTCACTCCTGGGATTGTTCGTACTGGTTGTGCTGGCAGTCGGAGCGCCAGTCCTGCGCCTTGCTGACCCGTACGAACAGGATCTCGTCGGTCGGCTGCTTCCGCCAGCCTGGGACCCTGAAGGGTCGTGGGTGCATCCATTGGGAACAGATCAGTTAGGGCGTGACATCCTTAGTCGTGTCATCTGGGGGGCCCGCGTCTCGCTCCTGGTGGGCGTGAGCGCTGTGGTCATCTCGGGCTTGATCGGTGTGACGGCCGGGGTGCTGGCGGGTTACTTCGGTGGGTGGGTCGACAATAGTCTCATGCGGATCGCGGACGGCCAGCTGGCGATCCCGTTCATCTTGCTGGTCATTGCCGTGATCTCCGTCGTTGGCCCCGGGATCGAGAAGGTCGTCCCTGTCCTGGGCGTCACTGGCTGGGTGATCTACGCACGAGTGGCACGTGCCGAGGTGCTGTCAATCCGGGAACGAGAGTTCGTCCTCGCAGCGCGCGCGTCGGGCGCTGGTGCCGGACGCATCATTCTCCGGCACATTCAGCCCAACATTCTCGGCTCGGTCGCAGTGGTAGCATCCGTCGAAGTGGCGAATGTGATCTTGCTGGAGTCGTCTCTGGGCTTCCTCGGTCTGGGCGTTCAGCCCCCAACGCCCAGTTGGGGCAACATGCTCGGAGAGGGGCGAGATTACCTGACGACCTCCTGGTGGCTGGCGACGCTGCCCGGCTTAGCGTTGGCCATGACGGCATTGTCGATCGCTGTCCTTGGTGATTTTCTCCGGGACTTCCTGGACCCGCGTTCAGCCAAGCGCTGATGCGCCGGCCGACAGAGCGCTTCGTGAGCCCCATCAGCGGCGGTCATGCTGTTGGCCGACTCACTCAATTCAGCGACGCTCCGCGTGGCACCTATAGTTGGTGAGTGGCTGCCTTGTTCGGCGCGATCGTCTTCGACCTCGACGGCACGCTGATCGCCAGCCATGATCTGATAGCGAGTACGGTCAACAGCGTCCTGGTCAGCCGTGGCCATCCCGTCGTCGATGCGGGCGCTGTACACGCGCTCACTGGGTTACCACTGGAGGAGATATTCCGCGCCGTCCTGCCAGCCGCGGAGCACGAGTCCGCGCTCAGGTGCGTCGACGAGTATCGGCGCATCTTCGACAGGGACGTCCTGCCTGCGCTTGAACCGATACCTGGCACCCGGCAGATGCTCGCGACAGTTGTGCCGCTCGCGCCGCTCGCTGTGGCAACGGGACGGTTGACGAGCACCGCGCGGCTGATGCTGGCCCGGAGTGGACTGGATGGGTACTTCGGCGTAGTGCTTGGCGCCGATGCGGCGATCCGGCCGAAACCTTATCCGGATCTGCTTCTTGAGGTGCTATTCCGTTTGGGTAGGATAGCGCCGGCATCGGTCCTCGTGGTTGGAGACAGTGCGGCGGACGTCGCGATGGCTCGTGCTGCCGGCGCCCGCGTGTGCGCGGTTACCTGGGGCGCGCAGACGCGAGAGGCGTTGTTGGAGACGGGCCCTGATTGGTGCGTCGACTGCTGGGAGCAACTGACCGCTCTCCTTGGCTGACCCGATCGGACTCGGTGGCCGCCACTCAAATGTTCGGCCGGAGCGACCTGGCGAGCGGGATGGTCCTGCGTTCGCAGGAGGGCGCGTTGCCCAATAGCGGGGCACTAACGTTCGTTCACCGCGCCCATTGCGGTTGCCCGTCGGCGCAGCGAATACTGCCGCAAGCCTTCCGCGTGCCGACCCGTGGCCGGCAGGCGGGGCGATGACCCATGACCCCGCAGAAGATGCTTTCCTCCTGTGCTAGCCCGGGCCCGTGGGCTGAAAGAAGGAGACCACGATGGACCAGCAAGGCCTAGCCGGGTACAGCGTCTCGTCACTCGGCCCTCTCTCGGGCAAGACTGCGCCGGACACCCCGTCTCGTAACAGGCGGCCTCGTTCTGCTACTTGACAGGCCCAGGCTACCTGGTAGGATTCCGGACTGATGTCAGATGTCTGACGGCGCCCTGGCTCTCCCGAGCCGTCGCTTCCTGGTGCCGGAGGCGGCCGGTAGCATCCGCCAGGGCATCGATGCCGGCCTCTGGCCTGTCGGCACCAAGCTGCCAGGTGAACCCGAGCTCGCCGAGGATCTTGGCGTCTCGCGCGCCACATTGCGAGAGGCTGTCCGACTGCTCATCTCCGAGCGGCTCCTGGCTCGCCGGCCGGGGGTCGGCACGTTCGTCGTCCGCGTGCCCCCGACCACCATCGAGCGCGGCATTGACGAACTGTTCAGTTTGCAGGAGGCGATCGAGCGCCTCGGTCACACGGCGTCCATTGGCCGCTGCGAGGTGGCATTGATGCCGGCACCCGGGCATGTCGCCGCCGAGCTTGCGATGCGCCAGACGAATTCCGTGTATCGGGTGCGGCGCGTGCGACTGGCCGACGGGCAGCCCGTCATCCTGTGCGACGATTACTTCGACCCTGGGCGGCTCAGCAGCACCTCGGTCGGGTTGGACGAAGTGGCGTCGGAGATCGCCGCGCTGGGGTCCATTTACAGGTGGCTCGAAAGCCGTATTGGCCTGCCAATCGACTCCGCACTTGCGCACGTTGAGGCGGTGTCCGCATCGGAGGTGGAAGCAGAAGCTCTTGCGCTTGCACCTGGGACTGCCCTGATTCGACTACGACAGCAGCACTTCACTGCCGACGGACAGCCGATCCTGTACTCGGTCAATCTGCATAACGGCGACTTCATGCACTTCCACGTCCTCCGCCGCCGCGTGCTGGCGAGCACATGATTCTTACTTCGAGGGAGGTACCACACTCCATTCCATTCTCTGCCCAGTGATGTTGACGACATATCCGGAGCTTCTCCGCTCTACCCATGTGGGTGGGCGATCGCCGGGTATTCCATTGACCGCGCATATTCGCACACGGGGGAGACATGCAGTTCGACTTCTTAGCTAATCTGCTGGGCGGCGAGGGGCCGCTGCACTCGCTGCTGATCATGCTTGCGCTGCTGGGCATGGTTGTCGCGGTCTTGATCTGGATCATGGAATTTGCCGGCTGGACCATCAGCCGTCACGGGTTCGTCCGCAACAACGTATCCTGGAACTCGACCACGATCGCTCTGATCGCCATCTCGGCAGCTATCTACATCGCCGGCCGACCGATCCAATTCCAGTTCATTCCGGGTATCGGCGGCTTCAACCCTACACTGGCGTTGGCACCAATCTTCGCTACGCTCTTTGGCTTGCCCGGCGCCATTGGCGTGACGTTCTCGATGCCGATCGGCGACGCCATCTCGGGCGCGCTCACCCTCGGCTCAGTGGCCGGCTTTCTGTCCCACACGTTCGTGACCTGGCTGCCCTACAAGATGGTGCGCACGCCTGACTTCAAGATCCCTACCGCGGTCGCGAGTTACTACCTGTGGGCGATCATCGTGGGTCCGATCATCCACGCGACCGTCATCCCGGGCTGGCTGGACTTTACGCACGTGGTTCCTACAGCCGTCGCCTGGGGCGGTGTTGTGCCGGCCATCCTGCTCAACCATGCCCTCACTTCAGGCATCGTGGCGGCGATTCTGATGCCGATACTGTATCCGGTCGTCAAGGCGCGGGGGCTGTACTGGAAGGACCGGTACCTGCCCGCTGATCAGGTAAAGCCAAGTCCGGCGGTGCCGCGCGTACGGCCAGTGTGATCGAGCGAACCCGGCCTCTACCTCATTTGCGACCAGCATTGTGACTGTCGCCGAAGAGGTCGTGATTCGCGTGCGGGATCTGGCGTTCCAGTATCCTGGCGTCGCTCGAGCGGCACTGGCAGGCATCGACCTCGACGTTCACCGCGGCGAGTTTGTTGGTCTGACAGGTCGCTCGGGTGCCGGTAAGAGCACCCTCTGCCTATGCCTGAAGGGTCTTGTGCCCGCGGGCACATTTTCAGGCAGCATCAGCGTGGCCGGGGAGGAGATCCGGCCCCACGGCTCCTACGTGGAGCGTAGCGCTCTCGTCTTCCAGAACCCCGAGACGCAGATCATTGGGCTCACGGTGGCAGAAGATCTGGCCTTCGGTCCCGAGAATCTGCGTGTCGCCCCCGAGTGGATCAGGCGAGCCATTCCGCGCTACCTCGAGCAGGTGCGACTTGGCGGCTACGAAGAGACGGATACGTACCGCCTCTCGGGTGGTCAGAAGCAGCGCCTGGCGATCGCCGATGCTCTCATCCTGGAGCCTGAGATCCTCATCCTGGACGAGCCCACCTCGGAGCTCGATCCGGTCGGCAAGGACGAAGTTTTCGAGGTGCTGACCCGGCTGCGGCGTGAGCGAGCCATCACGGTGGTCATGGTCGAGCACGCTGCCGAGCAGCTGGCCGAAGTTGCCGACCGAATCGTGGTTCTCGACGCCGGCCGCATCGTCGATGACGGGCCGCCCGACCAACTCTACCGCAATCCGGTCTTGTTCCATGGGCCGGACGCGGAACGAGCGCCCCAGATCAGCGAGCTGTTGTTTGCGCTCGAACGAGATGGGTTCGTGGGGCCTGAGGCATTTACGGCCCGAGAAGAGGTAGGCATCGAGCGACTCGAGGCACTGCTCGAAGCAGCCACTCGGATAGTGCAGCGTGCCTGAAAGCACCGTGGCGTCGCCGGCCATCGAGGTCACGGAGCTAACCTTTCGTTACTCCGCTCGTGGCCAAGACGTGCTCCAGGGCGTCGGCCTACGCATCTCGCAGGGAGAGTTCGTCGCGCTGATCGGCCAGAACGGCGCCGGCAAGACGACACTGGCCAAGCACTTCAATGGTCTACTCAAGCCGACCACTGGTACCGTTCGTGTACTGGGTACCGATACCCAGCGCGCGAGCATTGCTGAACTGGCACGGGCGGTGGGGTACGTCTACCAGAACCCGGACCACCAGATCTTCGCCCAGAAGGTTCGAACAGAGGTAGCCTTCGGGCCGCGCAATATCGGCTTGGGTCCTGCCGATGTCGAAGCCCGCGTTGACGATGCGCTCCAGCTGGTAGGTCTGCAGGGGCAGGCAGACGACTTCGCCTTCTCGCTCGGCCGTGGCGAGCGACAGAAACTGGCCGTTGCCTCAGTGCTCGCCATGGCGCCGCCAGTGCTGGTGGTCGATGAGCCGACGACCGGACTGGACCAGCCGGGGGCGCGTGGCATCCTCGATCTCCTGTCGCGGTGGAACAGTGATGGCCGCACGATCATCGTCATCACACACGACATGACGCTGGTCGCAGAACGGGTGCCGCGCACGATCGTCGTGGGCGGCGGTCGCATCCTGGCTGATGGTCCGACACGGCAGGTCCTCTCGGACGCTGCCCTATTGCGACAGGCGTACCTGCGACCGCCGCAGGTCACGCGGATAGCGCAGCGGCTGGCTGCCTATGGCGTCTCGTCAGACGTCCTCAGGGTCGCGGAGCTGCGCGACGAGATTACCGGCCTTCTAAGGGCCCACGGCGGCGGCGCCTGATGCCTGTCGGCTACAGCGTCTACGTCGACCGGCCTTCTTTCGTCCACCGCAGTCTCGATCCGCGTACCAAGCTCGCGGCTCTGGGAACGACGTTCGTCCTGGCTCTGGCGTTCAACCACCCGGCGGTGCTGGGCGCACTGGTGCTCCTGGTCGTGCTGATCGGACGACTCGCACAGCTACCCTGGCGCAGCCTGCTGCCATTCCTGGCCGGCAGTATCTGGTTCCTTCTGCTGGGCGTGCTCATCTGGCCGCTGTACGTGACGAGCGGTGCGATTCTGTTCGTCATCCTGGGGCACGGCATTACTGTTGACGGGCTGCTGTTCGGGCTGGCCATGGGCCTGAGGGTCGCCTTGATGGTGACGGCGGCCGGCGTCTGGATGATGACCACCTCGCCGCAGAAGCTGACCGTCGGCCTGCTGCATCTCGGCCTGCCGTACAAGGCTGGGGTCGCGATGACGGCTGCCATCCGCTTCGTCCCGCTACTGAACGCTGAGCGGGCCACAATTGCGGAGGCGCAGCAGGCGCGTGCGCTCGACCTGCATCGTGGCAACCCACTCGGGCGGGCGACCAAGTCGGTAGCTATCATCGGGCCGCTCTTCATTCGCGCGATCGATGTCGCGCAAGGCCTGGCACTGGCCATGGATGCACGTGGCTTCGGGGTGCGCGATGGCCGCACGTCGATCATCGAGCTGCGGTTGACCCCGACTGACCGCGCCATCATGGTCGGCCTCCTGGCTGCATGCCTGTTGGCGGTCCTGCTGCGCGTGCTCGGGGTAGGCCTGATCACTCGGGCGTACCTGTGAGCGCACACCTCAAGGTCAAAGGCGCCGACCTGTGGGTGCTCGGAAACCTGACCATCGATGATCTGGTGTTCTGGGACGGCAGGACCAGCATGGGCTTGTGCGGTGGCAACGCCATTTTCGCTGCCCTGGGAGCGAGGCTGTGGTCCGCGGACGTAGGGCTGGCCGCACGGGTTGGTCCGGACTATCCGGAGGAGCACCTACTGGCATTGGAGTCGGCCGGCGTTACGCTGGCACTGTCGCGTGTGACGGCGCCGAGCATCCACAACTGGGGCCTGTACGAGACGCACGACCGCCGCCAGTTCGTCAACTGGCTCGAGTCGGGGTCTTATCTGGAGCAATCATTGTTGCCACCCGAGCTACCAGTGGCGGCTCGACGCGCCCACGTCTGCCACGTCGCTCCTATGCCACTCGTCGTCCAAGCTCAGCTCGTCCGGTACCTGGCGGATGCCGGCGTGCTGGTGTCGCTGGATCCGCACGAGGGCTACATCCCGGGTGCGGAGGGCGTCCTGCTCGATCTGTTAGGCTGCGTCGGGCTCTTTTTGCCCAGCCGACGGGAGGCGGCTCTGCTCTTCGGTCGGGACGCGCCTGAAGAAGCCGCCCGCGCTTTTGCCAAGTGCGGTCCGCGCGCGGTGGCCATCAAGCTCGGCGCCGAGGGGAGTCTGATCTGCGAAGCAGGGCAGGGAACCGTGCGGCACGTGCCGGCGGTGCCGGTGCAAGCGGTCGATCCGACCGGCGCCGGCGACGCCTACTGCGGCGGCTTCGCCCTCGTCTACGGCCGCGGCGCCGACCCGCTCGAGGCAGCTTGCCGTGCGACAGTTTCGGCCTCGTTCGTTGTCGAGCGTTGGGGAGCTATGCCCGTGTTACCGCTGGACAGCGCCATGGCCGAGCACCGCTTGGCTGGATTGTTGGAGGCCACAGGGCGAATGACGGCGCGCCGGGACGCGTGAGATCCCAAACCAGCAAGCCGCTGAGTAGAGGAGAAGCACAGCAATGCGCATGGACAAGCTAGAACTGAAGTGGGAGCACATGCTGGCGGGTATCCAGGCCCAGCCTGGCTACCTGCGCGGTGGGGCAGCGCGGAGCCTGTATGAGGCCGTGAGCCGCCTCCCCCTGCGCGTGCCGTCGCGTATATATCTGGTCGGCTGCGGCGACTCTCACTACGCGGGCCTGGCGACGCGCTACGTGTTCGAGCGTTGGGCAGGTATCCCGACCGAAGCACTGGAGGCTCTGGAGTTCTCGCGCTACGCGGCCGAGACTGCGCCGTCTGACGCCCTGCTGGTGGCGGTCTCCAACTCCGGCCGAGTTGCCCGTACGGTGGAGTGCGCTCTCACTGCTCGCTCGCGGGGCATCGCATCCATCGGCCTGACGTACAATCCGGAGAGCCGGTTGGCCGAAGCGGCGACCATGCTGCTGCCCTGGACCTACGAGGATGTCGGCTTCGGTCCGGGCACACTCTCGTATCTCGCCTCGCAGGTCGGGCTGTTCGCGCTGGCAGCGCGCCTGGGTCAGATCAATGGACGGCTCACGCAAGATCAGGCCGACGAACGACTAGCTGCCATCACCGCTGCTGGCGAGGCTCTGGCAAAGACCATCGAGATGACGCGCGGCGGAGCTGCCGAGGTCGCCGCTAACATCACGAGCGGCGGCCTGGTGTGCATCATGGGCGGCGGCCCGAACTACGGCACAGCCCTGTTCGGGATGGCGAAGTTCATCGAAGCAGCGGGTTACAGTGCGGTCGGTCAGGAGCTCGAGGAATGGGCCCACGAGCAATATTTCTGCACGGGTCCCGGGACCACAACGTTCGTCATCGCCGCCCCTGGCGCCAGTCTCGATCGGGCGCGTGAGCAGCTCCGCGCAGTGCGTGACGTAGGTGGTCGCGCGGTGGCGCTCTGCGAGAAAGATGATGCCGAAACCGTTGCTCTCGCCGACGCCGTGCTGCCGGTCGCCGCGCTGTCTGATGAGCTGTACTCGCCGTTGCTCACCGCAGTGCCGCTGGAGCTGGTGGCGCTGGAATTCGCGCAGCGGCTTGGGCGAACCATGCTCGGCTTCGACGACGAGCTGCGTCGGGAAGTAAACTTCCGCCAGATCTTCGGCAGCACGGTCGTCACGACTGGCGAGCCCGTTGGCGCCGGACCGGATTAACGAGGCCCAGTCATATTTGACACAGCCGCATTGGCCCGGGAAACAGTCCGCGAGGTAGCGGTGGTCCATCTATCCTCCGGGCGGGGGTTGGCCACGGCGCGACGGGCTCGCCTGGACGGGGCGCACTACTGGGTCGAAACCTGGGTCCCAGTACGTCCTACTGTCGCAGGAGCTGTTAGACCGACCCGATGGTGGTCCGTACACGTTCACGCCGACTACCAAGCTGCCTGGCGACGTCGAGCCGCTCTGGGCCGGAATCGTGAATGGGGACGTGACGTACAGGGGGTCCGACCACAGCCCATTCGCGCGGTCAGTGAAGCTTGGCGCGGAGACATTCGAAGCTGTTTATCCAGGAATCCCGGGCACAGAGATGCTGCTGCTACTGCTGTACAGCGCCGGCGTCACCAGGGCCGCATGGGCCTCGACCACTTTGTCGGGCTGACGAGTGGAAGTGCGGCGCGCATCCTGCAGCTCCCCGGCAAGGGCGCATCCGCCCCCGGTAACGATGCGGACCTCGTCGTCATCGATGCGGCGGAAAGGCTTCCGTGTCGGAGCGGATGCTGCACGGTCGCTGTAACTACACGCCCTAGGAAGAGTTCCCAGTGCAGGGTTACCCGGTCTGTAGCATCGGTTGCGGCGAGGTGGTGATGCGCCGCGACCGTGGCGACAGCGAGGTGGGTCTGACCATTGCCAACCCCTGGGCTTCACATCAGTTTAGAGGAGGTTTGCATGCCGCGGTTTCTGGATGGACGCAAGAGGCTGATCGGCATGATCCACCTGCCCCCGTTGCCCGGCTCCAGCCAGTACGCGGGACAGGCCTTCGGGCAGATTGTCGAGCGCGCGCTTCAGGACGCGCGGACGCTACACGATGCTGGCTTCGATTCTGGAATCATCCAGAATACGCATGACTTGCCAGTCACGGTGACGGCGCTCCCCGAGACGATCGCCTGCCTGGCAGCAGTCGGCTGGGAGATCCGCCGGACGCTCGACTGGTCACTCGGCATCAATATCTTGAAGAATGATGCTGGGGGTGCACTGGCGGTCGCCGCCGCGGTCAACGCGACCTTTGTGCGACTGAAGGTGTACGTAGGGGCGGCGCTGGGTGCGGAGGGTGTGCTTGCGCCGTCGGCGCCGGAGGCGCTCCGGGTTCGTCAGCGACTGGGCACGGACACCGAAATCTGGGCTGACCTGTTCGATCGCACGAGCGTACCACTCGTCGCGCAGCCTCTGGAGCAGCTGGCGGAGTGGGCGACCAAGTTCGGCGGTGCGGCCGCGGTCATCGTGACCGGTGCCTGCTGGACCGACACGCTCGCAATGGCGGAGTCGGTTCGGCGCGCCGGTCTGGACGTGCCGGTTGCCCTCGGTGGTGGCGTCCAGCATGACAACGTGCGAGCGGCCCTCGATGTGGCCGATGCCGTGATAGTGGGCTCGGCCCTCGAAGAGCAGCCGTTCACAGGCCCGATCTCGGCCGACAAGGCCCGCTCTTTCGTGGCAAGAGCCTACAGCTAGGATCTGCCGCACGGGTCCGTGGTCCGACCCCGTGTCCGCTCTCCAGCTCGGGCGGAAACCTCTTTACTCATCAGGTGATCGGATGTTTTGCTGCCGTGGCGAGATCTCGGAGTCGCGGATGGGGCGTCAGGCCCGATGATCAGGGGGATGCGAATGCGCGGTCGGGCCCCCGTTTCGGTCGTGACTCGAGTGACGACGGCCACGCCCAGTTGCGCGCCGTTGCACCAGCGGCCTAGCCCGAGCGGGACTGCGCAGTATTCAGGCTGCTCGCGCCCCTCGCCAGCCAGCGGTCGTTGACATCAGCATGCGCCCATTCGACGAAGAGATTTGGCGCATCATCGACGGCGACAAATGCCAGGCCACGAGGTGGTTGATGCGCCCGAGGAGGGGCGGATGGCCTGGGCAAGACCGCCTCCGTACTGAGCCGTTGAGCAAACCGCTCGGCCGGCTCGCGCGCCGTCACATAGCGGGGGCCCGAGGTGCCCGTCGGCCCAACCGGCCACCAGCCTGAGCTTGACCTCGTGCCCGTCGCCGTTCACGGACGTGCCGTCCAGACGCCGATCAGGATAGAGCACCATGACCCCGTCGCTTCGGACGACCAGATGCCCGATGCCGGGGCGTGCGCCGCTGGCGGTGGCGCCTGCTCGCGCTGCACGTACGCCAGCTGAGCCTGCTGGCGACTCTCGGAGCCGATGCCGAGTTGCTCCACGTGCGTCCGCAGCGTCTCGGCGCCCACCGCCACCCTGCCAGCTCCGCCAGCAGCGCCGCCGCTTCCCGAAAAGCAGTCGCCGCCCCCAAACGGGCTTCCCAACGCTGCTGCGCTGGCGGGGGCCACCCCCAACACGCGGTCCAGCGGCTGCACCGTCGTCCCACATCCCCGACAGCTCAGCCGCTGGCGCGCGATCCGGACCACACCACAGCGCGTCTACAGCGTACGCGGCCGCTGCCGCCGCACCGGGCGCAGCCCGCAGCGCGGGCAGGCCAGACTGCGTGACCTGCCTGCGCCGACCATCAGCGCCAGCAGCTCGCGCAGCAGCGCCTGACCCAGCTCCAGCACCTGCGTCACGCGAGCGTCCTGGCCGGCTTCCGGATGCTCGTCGACCCAGCTCGCCAGCGCGTTGCCCGCCCGCTCGGCACCTGCGAGCATCTGCTCGCGAACGGTGTCCTTCACCAGTGCCTCCGTTCGGGCTGCTGGTGCTGTGATCACCAGCGGCCTCGAGCTTCGGGATCGCGCCAGCCTACTGCCCGACGCCTCCCTCCCTGAACCATCTTCGTCTCCGGAACGACTTCCCGACACACCGGGAGGGGGGCGAGGGGGTGTGCCCGACTGTTGGCCGGAGGGCCGCTGTGGCTCGACGAAATCACTAGGCTCTGCCGTTTGGGTCCCGCTCGCTCTGAGCTCGTCAGCGTGTCGGCGTTCAAATAAATCACCCAGGCACGGCTGAGATGTTCAAGTAAGTCACTTGACAGGTGACAGTCAGCGGGCTGGCGGGACGACTTCCGGGCACACCCATCCCACGCCAACGTCTTGCTGTGCATCATGGTCAGCGGGATCGGGGCTGACTCAGCCAATGTCTGGCGCTACGGCTGCCTTGTCTGCGATCGATCACCCCATCCCTACCTCTCTGGCCTGACTTCACAGGGGGTGGTCCACCCGGATGACCCGAGCAAGACTGGTCGGCTGGAGTCCTTCGGAGGGACGTGGCATGATCTGGATCGGCGTGGACGCCCACAAGCAGGTACATCAAGCCGTCGCTCCCGAAGGTGACGGCGGCCTGAGCGAGCGGACCATAGGCAACACGCCCGAAGGCTGGGCGAGCCTGCTGGCCTGGGGCCAGCAGTGGCCTGAGCGGCGCTGGGCAGTAGAGGGCTCCGGGTCGTTGGGCGGCGGCGTAGCCCAGTTCCTGGCCGAGCACGGGGAGCGAGTCCATGAGGTCTGCCCAAAGTGGACTGCTCAGCGCCGCCGAACGCTGCGCAAGCCCGGCAAGAGCGACCGTCTGGATGCGCTGGCGGTGGCCCATCTCCTGCGCGAGGAGCCCACCACATTGCCACTGGTGCTGCCCGACGAGGAGGCTGTAGCCACCGTCCAGCTTTGGAGTCGGCTCCGAAAGGACGTGGTGGCCGATATGACCCGCGTTCGCAATCGGCTGCACGCCCTGCTGCTCCTGTGCGATCCGGAGTACAAGGCGCGCATCCCTGATCTGACCACGCGGACAGGCATCCGCGCTTGCCAGGTCTACACCGCGCCTGGCCAGGGCGCACTTGCCCGCGAACGCGAACAGGCGGTGCGGCAGGTGGCCGCCCAGCTGGCCCTGTTGGCAGACCAGGAGCGGCAGCTCGAGGACGCAGTCGCCGGGCGCTCCGCCCCACTGCAAGCCATCCCTGGCCTCGGTCCATTGACGGCAGCAGCCCTTGTCGCCGAGCTCGGGGCGCCGCGGCCAGGCCTCGGGGAGTCCCAACTCGCCGCTCTGGCCGGTGTTGCACCGCTGGAAGCCTCCAGCGCCGGCGGAGTGCGCCACCGGCTCAACCGTCAAGGCAATCGCCGCCTGAACCGGCTGTTCCACCAGATCACGCTCACCCAGCAGCGCGTCTATGCGCCAGCTCAACGCTATCTGGCGCGTCGCAAACAGGAAGGCCGCACACCGCGAGAAGCGCGGCGTGCCCTCAAGCGCCTCCTGGTCCGCTCCATCTGGCGGCAATGGCAAGCCTGCTGGACCCCGGCACCAGCTTTCGCTTCATCGACTACTTGACACAGGAGGATCGCAGAACCCTCCGCTTCGCTGGAAGACGCGCGAGCGTTCTGCCGCGCCTTCTTCGGCTGGTACAACCACCAGCACCGCCACTCGGCATCGGCTACAACACCCCGAACGACGTGCTGCATCACGGCCGCGTCGCGTCCATCCACTGGCAGCGCGTGCAGGGGTTCCAGGCAGCCTATGCCGCCCATCCCCAGCGCTTCGCCCGCCAGGCCCCCGTCCCGCTGTCCCTACCAGGGCCTGCTTGGATCAACCCACCCCAGGAGGTGCGGCCCCTCCGTAATTGCTCGCCCGCCCTGTCTCACCAGGCTTGACAAACTCCGTGGTCAGCCAGATGTAGCCTCGCGTCGCCGGGCAAGTTGGGACAATGTAACCGCGAGCACCAGTGCGCCACCGTAGAACAGGTGCTGGACGAATGTCTGTGAACCGAGCAGTGTCAGGCCTGTGATTCCGCTGACCAGGAAGTATGTGGCGATGAAGGAGCCCCATGGGTTGAATCGCCCAGGCGAGATCGTGGTCGAGCCAAGAAACGCGGCAGCGAACGCAGGCAGGAGGAACGTCGCCCCGGAGATAGGGTCTGCAGCACCAGTGGTTCCGGCGTACAGGATACCGGCTATCGCGGCGACCACGGCAGAAGCCATCAATGCTCCCCAGCGCATGCCGCCCACCCTCACACCGCTCAGCCGCGCGACGTCCCGGTTGCGTCCCACGAACAGGAGTCGCCGGCCGACTGCCGTGTAATCAAGGACGTACCAGAGCACGATCGTCAGCGCAAGAGCGTAGTAAAACTCGACCGGGATGCCGAACAGGCGGTCCACCACGACCAGGTTCATGAGCTCGGGCGCGATGCCGCTGATGGTGTTGGAATCGCTGATCCAGAAGACGATGCCCTGCAGGAAGGTCCCCGTTCCGAGCGTGACGATGAACGGGTCAACCCCAAAAACAACCGTAAATAGCCCGTTCATGCAGCCGACCGCGAGCGCCATCACGATGCACAACACAAGAACGAGGCCGATTGGCCAGCCGAGCTTTGCATTGAGCACCCCAATCATCATCTGGGCCAGCATTAGCACCCCGACGATCGATAAGTCGTAGTCGCCTGCCGTCAGAGGAATTAGCAGTGCGATCGTGAGCACGACGAGCACGGCCTGCGACCCGAGGATGCCTGCCCAGTTGGCCGGACTGAGGAAGGTTTCGGGACGCAAAGCCCCGAAGAAAAGCACGATCGCGGCCCATGCCACCACGAGCCCATAGCGCTCCGAGAGATCGGCGATTCGCGGCGCGCGGCGCTCCGTGTGCTCGCTGACTGGGTTCGCGGCTATCGGCTGTTCCCTGCTCATCGCGGCTCCTCGCCCATCAGAGCGTAGCACTGCTCGGCGATGCGATCCTTTGTCATTTCTCGCTCCCCCAACTCGCGCATGCGGCCTCGGCCAAACACGATCACCCGGTCACAGATCGCGGCGATCTGCTCGTAGTCGGTACTAGCGCATACGATCGTCGTGCCTCGGCGCGCGGAGTCACGGAGTAATTGAAAGATCTCCTGCCGGGCGCCGATGTCGACGCCCTGCGTGGGCTCGTGCAGCAGCAACAGTCGCGGAGCTGTTTGAAGCCACTTGGCCAGTAAGGCCTTCTGCTGATTACCGCCGCTGAGCAGCTGGTACTTCAAGCTGGGACGATTGGGCCTGACGGTGAACCGTCCCAACAGGGTCTTCACATCGCTCGCCATCCGCCCGCGGTCTAGGCGCAGACGGTGGAAATAGCGATCGAGCACCGGCAGCAGGACGTTGTCGGCAATTGAAAGCGATCCTTCGCTGCCCTCGCGCAGTCGATCGGCTGGAACCAGCGCCACACCGGCGGCTACGGCTCGAGCGGGGAAAAACGTCGCCAGGTCATGGGTCGCGCCGTTCATCGAGAGCGTTCCAGCCGTCGCCCGTCGCGCACCCGACAGCAGGTATGGGATCTCCTCGAATCCCGTGCCGGCGAGCCCCGTGAGTCCTACGATCTCACCCCGGTGCAGGTCAAGGGCTACATCTCGGATCAGCCAGCCGGTCAGTCCTCGGACGCTCACGTGCGCCGACTCCTGGCGCGAGGCGTGGTGCTCGACGGTCGGCACGACGAAGCGCCGTCCGACGATCATCTCGACCAGATGGTCCGTGGTGGCGCTGCGTGAGTCAACCGTGCCGCGCACCTGGCCGTCGCGCAGCACGGTCACACGGTCGGTGATCTCCAGGACTTCGTCGAGATCGTGTGACACGAACAGGACGCTAGCCCTGCGGCGGGCGATATCACGGAGCGTTGCGAAGAGCTGACGCTTGCCCGGCGCCGGCAAGAAAACCGTTGGTTCGTCCAAAATCAGCAATTCGTACCCATCGGCCTCGGTCACGCCAACCCGCGTTTCGCCAAGGGCACGTACTATCGCCAGGAGCGCCCTGTTTGCAGGGGTCAAATCTGCGACCATGACGGAAGGATTGATGCTGAGGCCGAACTGCTGAAAGAGTTCGCGCGCTAGCTGGTGCTCGCGGCGCCACCGAATCAGCCACTGATGCCTGGTGCTCAGCTCAGCGATCCGCAGGTTTTCCAGAACGCTCAGACTGAGGATCAAGCCTAAGTCCTGGTGGACAAAGCTCATGCCGAGCTGCCGAAACTGGCCGGGTCGTAGTGGCAGGTCGATCGGCCGACCATTAAAGAGCAGCTCGCCGCCAGCATCAGGACTGTGAAATCCGGCCAGGATCTTGATGAGGGTGGACTTGCCTGACCCGTTCTGGCCTACCAAACCGTGGATCTCACCTCGCCGGATGATCAGATTCGCGTCCTCCAGTGCGCGGGTGCCCGCAAAGGTCTTGGAGACATGTCTGAGCTCCAGGACCGGCGGGGCAGCCGTGTTAACTGCGCTGGTCACAACGCATCGGGAGCTCGTCCGCGAGTGGCGGGATATCGCGGGCTTGGGAAACCGAAGACCATCACCACGTCAGAATCGCCGGTGTTCGCGATTGAGTGCCAGCTACCGGCCGAAATGTACAGCATGTCGTTGCCTCGAAAGGTGACGATTTCATCGTCGCCGCGCATCTCACCAGTCCCGGTGACGACGAAGGCGAACTCCTCGACCTCATGGACGATTGGGGACGTCACCGTGCCGGGCGAGAAATTGGAGTAGCCGACACACGAGCGGGCACCTGGCACCGACTCCTCGGACAGCAGGATCTTGCGCCAGGTACCGGTGTTGAGGTGCTCCGGCTGAACGTCGTCGAACCCGAGCCGCACGAATAGTGGCATGTCAGGTACCCTCTCGGTCAAGCCAGTGCTGGGCAATTTGGGCGCGCGTCGCGAACCAGACACCCGGGAATCCCTTCGCATAGCGAATGAACTCGTCTATCGATCGCGAACGCCCCGGCTTACCGATGACCCGACAGTGCAGTCCGATTGACATCATCTTCGGCTGCGTGGCCGCCTCCTGGTACAGCACGTCGAAGCTCTCGCGCGCGACCGTGAAGAAGTCGGCCGCCGTCGACAGGCCATTACCCAGCCACCACTGGATGTCGTTCACGTCGGATGCGTAAGGCACCACCAGGTGACGGCGACCCTGCACCTCGACGAAGTACGGCAGGTCGTCATTGTATGCATCCGAGTCGTAGAGGAAGCCACCCTCCTCGACCAGCAGCCGGCGGGTGCGAACGCTCGGGCCATACCGGCAATACCAACCCACGGGTCGTTTGCCGGTTGTACGAACAAACGATTCGATCGCCAGCCGGATGTGCTCGCGCTCTTCGTCCTCAGTGAGCCGAAAAACCTCTTCCCATCGATAGCCATGGCTGCAGATTTCGTGTCCCTGGGCCACAGCTACGCGAGCGACCTCTGGAGCCTGCTCGAAAGCCACGGCGCAGGCGAAAAAGGTACACGGCACGGAATGCCGCGCGAAAATGTTCAGCAGCCGCCAGACACCCACGCGAGATCCGTACTCATACATCGACTCCATGGCCAGATTGCGTAGATTCCCCGGGAACGGGTAGGCGCCCCACTCCGTCAGGGACTCCTGGTCAGGGTCACCCATCGCGAACGACCGCTCGGAGCCCTCCTCGTAGTTGACGACCAACGAGATCGCGAGACGCGCACCATTGGGCCACGGGACCACCGGTGGGTTCGGCCCGTACCCGACCAGATCGCGAACCGCGTCGGCCGTCACTGGACAAGTCCCCACATCTTGCGGTAGCCGCTCAGCCACTCCTCACCGTACCCTTTGCCGAACTCGGGAGGAATGCCGGCATCATTGACGTTCGTCTTGTCGAAAACACGAAGCGGGATGTGCTCATCTCCGCTCGCGATCGGACCGACGCCGGTCAGGATGCGCATCGCCTGATCCATAGCCGCAAACCCCAGCCAGTCCTCGGACTCCCCAACGTCCATCGTGACATCGCTGCCGGTCTGAATGAGCTTCATAGCGAATGGCGTGCCGTTGAATGACGCTACTTTTACCCGCCCGCTGGCGCCGGCGAGCTGGATTCCCGGCAGCACAAACTCGGTCATCGCGTCGTATAGCGGGAAGATGTAATTCAGATTGGGATCGGCCTGAATCGCGCCCTGAACTGCCGGCTGAATCTTCGTCGTCCAATCCGGAATCGCCACATTCACCGACTTCACCTGGCAGCCGCCGCCGCAGTATTGCTCGAACTCCTTCATCGCTGCCACGGTGTTAACATCGCCCGCGATCAGGTCGTTGGTGGTGATAATCAGCACGCTGGCCTTGCACTGTGTCTGCTGAATGATCCAGTCGGCGTCGAGTTGGGCCGCCTTGACGTACGGCTGTGCAACGCGTGCCGTCGTTCCATCCTCGGGTGGCTGCGAAAGCTCGGTATCGACGACGGTGACGAGGGGAATGTTCGCCGCCTTGAGCGCATCAGCCTGGGGTTTGAAATAGATGGGGCCGATGGTGCCGCCCTCGACCACAACCAGGTCGGCTTTTTGAGCGACTGCCTGATTGAGTCCCTGGATCCACTGCGTATGCTGGCCCTGGTTCGAGTAGTCGTTGAACTTGATTCCCACCTCGTCGGCCGCCCGCTTCATCGCCGCGACGATGGTGTTAGTGAACGGGTTCGAGCTACTTTCCTGGATGCTGAAAATGGTCTTACCGGCCGCCTTCTTGGCATCGAACGGTGGCCCAGGTGCTTCGAACTTGGGAATCGCACGAGCCGCCTCTAACTGCGCATTGACGTAATTAAGGTCACACCCTCCGCCGCCCGCCGCGGCTGCGGTAGCCGGACTCGCGCCTGCCGCCGGCTTGGCGGCAGGCGCGGCCGTAGGTGCCGGAGTCGGCGCCGTGGGAGCGGCAGTCGTGCATGCAGATAGCAGCACTCCCACGACCAGAAAACGCACCAGGCGCGGGCCGCGCCAACTATTGTCGGTCATAGGATCGCCTGCTCTCACACCGCGAGCGCCACAGTGACTCGGCGCTGCTCTAGATAAACGATCACCTCGTCCAGTGATACCACGTCGCCGTACTTAGCATTGATGTCGAACAGGTTCGCGCGGTGCGGATCGTCAGCTCGGTCCGCGACACACTCCTCGGGCACGATCACCCGCAGGCCATACGAGACTGCATCGACCGCCGACGCGCGAACGCAACCGGATGTCGAGCAGCCGGTCAGAATCAGCGTGTCGATGCCCTTGGCTGCGAGTGTTGAGACCAACGGCGTCCCGAAGAAGGCAGAGGGGAACTTCTTGTTCAGGACGATCTCACCCGGAAGGGGGGCGATCCGCTCGTCAATTTGGATGGCCGCCGGGTCGGTTACCACCAGATCAAGCAGTGCCGGGACTTTCAATGTCCAGGCGTTCTGGTCAGCACCGTTCGGCTCGTAAGCAATGGTGGTGTAAAAGACTGGTGTGCCCACCGAGCGCCCGGTCGCCAGCAGTCGCGCTATGGCTTCCACCGTCGCCGTCTGATCACACCCCACCCGGTAGTGAGGCGAGGTGAATGCCCGCGACATGTCGACAATCAAAATCGCCGGACTGCGACCGAACCCTACACGCGACCCAATCCCGCGTGCCAGGTAGGTGGACCAGCTCCGCGGGCTCCAGGCCGTGACCGTATCCGGACCATCGCCGGAAGTGTCCATAAGTCTCATCCTTTCCCAGTTTGATGTACGTGGCCGGCCACCAGGCTGCGCACGTAAGTGATCGCCTCGTCTTTGGAGACGACATCCGGGTACTTGGCGTCGATACCGAACAGGTTCACCTCGTGCGGCGCCTGGGATCGATCCCCGACGCACTCGCGCGCGACGATTACGATCCGCCACGAGCTCCGCCGCTTGCGCGGGATCGCTGAGGTCGGCGCTACCAGGCGGCATGGCGTATGCGATCTCGCCGATCGAGTCGGCTTGCGGGTCGCCATCCGTGACCGACTGGTCCGACACTCCTCGAAGCTGACGACAATCGACAGTGCCGCCCGGCATCTTGGTCCAGCGCACGCGCGGCGGGTTTGGGCCGTAGCCGACGAAGTCACGTTCCATGGCTTACCTTCCAGGAGTGGGTGCTTGGGACGGCGGCGAGTCATGGGACCGTCAGCCCCAGGCTCGCGGCACGTTCGAGCAGTCTTTGGTGCTGCTCAGCAATCGGGTAATCTACCATTTTGCCGTCCAGCGCTACAGAGGCCCGTCCGTCCGCCACGGCGGTCCGAAACGCGGCTACGACGCGGGTCGCTTTTGCGATCTCTTCTGCCGTCGGCGAGAAGACGCGATGCACCGTACCGATCTGAGACGGGTGGATACAGAATTTGCCACTGAACCCCAGCCCGCGGGCCCGGCTCGCCTCGGCGAGCAAGCCGGCCTGGTCGTCGATGGCTGCGAACACGGTGTCCAGTGCCTGCACACGCGCCGCGCGGGCCGCCAGGGCAACGGTGGCACGCGGTACCAGCAACTCCTCGCCGCTCGCGGTCAGCGGGATGTCCATGTCGCGCGCGAAGTCATAGGACCCAAACGCAATGCGACGGATTCGCGGTCCTGCTGCGGCGATCTCCGCGGCGCGCAGCACGCCTCGAGCGGTCTCGATGATTGGCAGGATTTCGATCTGCCCCAATGGCATTCTGGCCGCCGCCTCAGCGCCGGTCAGAATGCCATCGAGGGCCTCGATATCCGGAGCCGCCTCGACCTTGGGCAGTACCAGCCCGAACACGCCCGCGCCTACCACGTCTGCTGCGTCCTGGCGACCCCACGGGCTGTCAAGCGCGTTGATGCGCACAAAGCGAGGCGGTGTCCGGCTGGGGGTTGCCAGCAACCGGGCCAGAGTTGCCCGGGTCGCTTCCTTTGCCGCAACCGGCACGGCATCTTCCAGGTCCAGCACAACCGCGTCCGCGCCAGCTTGCGGGGCTCTTTCGACCATGCGCGCGCTGTTGCCGGGGGCGAACAGTACAGACCGGAAATCCGGCATCAGATAACCCCCCGCTGAAGCAGGTCGGCGAGACACTCGGACGTGTAGCCGAGCACACCGCCCAGGACAGCCTCGGTGTCCTGTCCCAGTTCCGGGCCGAGCGATGTGACGGCGCCGGGTGTCTCGGACAGGCGCGGGATAACAGCCGGCATCTGCATCCGGCCGACCCGTGGGTGCTCGACGCTGAGCAGCGTGCCGCGTGCCTGGTACTGAGGATCTTTGACCGCGTCGGCGATACTGTAAATCGGACTGCTGGGCACGTCCGCTTCGTCCAGGAGGTGGACCAGCTCAGCCAACGTGTGCTCCCGCGTCCAGTCCTCCACTAGTGCATCGATCGCCTGGCGGTTGGCCGCACGCCGATGGGTGCTGCTGAAGCGTGGGTCGGCGCCGAGCCCAAGCTGTTGCATGACGCCGGCCAGCCGGCCGAAGATTCTGTCGTTGGTGCAAGCGATGGCAATCCACTTGCCATCGGCCGTCGGGTAGTGATTGTGCGGAGCCGCCAGTGGCGTGGCCGTGCCAGCTCTCTCGCGCACGGTCCCGTTGACCGAGTAGGTGATAGCCAGATTGTCCATCATTCGGAAGATGGCCTCATACAGCGCCACGTCGATGACCTGGCCCCGGTCGGTGCGTGCCCGGTGCTCCCGCGCGACCATCACTCCAAAGGCGGTGAACAGGCCGGCGGCGTAGTCTGCAAGTGTTGCTGAGCCGGGGTTGGCGGGTGGCCGATCCGGGAACCCTGCCAGGTACGTGAGTCCGCCAAAGGCGTGGGCGATGCGACCGAATCCCGGCTTGTCGCGCGCCGGACCTGTTTGTCCGTAGCCTGAGATGCGCGCCAGGATGACACCGGGGTGGACGGCGCGCAAGTCTTCGTAGCCGAGCGCCCACCGTTCGAGCGTACCCGGGCGGAAGTTCTCCAGCACGATGTCGTAACCGGCCGCCACCAGCTCGCGGATCAACTGCTGGCCGGCGGGGTCGCGCAGGTTACACGTGATAGCGCGCTTGTTGCGCGCCTCCTGCAGCCAGAACAAGGAGTAGCCCGCTGCCTGCTCCCCCAAAGTGCGCAGGGAGTCACCGTCGCCGGGCTGCTCCACCTTGATGACGTCCGCTCCGAACTCCGCGAGGAGGGTTCCGCAAAAGGGCGCGGCGATGAACGTTCCGAGGTCCAGCACGCGCACACCCTCCAGGGCGCGGGGGGAGATTGACTCCGCCGCCTGGATCATGCCACAGGCTCCAGCAGGGCCACATCCGCCTGTGTCTCGTCTGCGTTCTGCGCCTGTGGCACGCCCGCCAGATACGACAAGGCCTCGTCCAGTGTCACCAGAGCGGCGATCTTGCTGTCGATGTCCCCCACGTTCGCCTCGGGGGGCCCCGCCGCGCGGTCTGCCACGCACTCGGCCGCCAGGATGGTGTGGAACCCGTGCTGCATCGCGTCGACGGCCGTCGCACGAACGCACCCGCTGGTCACGCGACCAGCAATCACGCAGGTGTCCACGTCCGCGGCGGTGAGGATCGACGCCAAGGGGATGCCGAAAAAGCCGCTTTGCAACTTCTTGACCAGCACCGTCTCGTCGCGCCGGGGTTCGAGCCTGCGATCGACCTCGATGGCCGAGGCTCCCAGCAGCTGGTGGCGCAGGCCAGGCGCTTTGAGGATGAACACACCGGCGTCGCGCAGGTATGCCTGGTAGCCAATGGTCAGGAAGACGATTGGCACGCTCCCTGCGCGGGCCGCCTCGAGCAATCTCGCGGTAGCTTCGACCGCTGTGTCCATCCCGGCGCCGAGCGGATATGACGGATCGGTCAAGCCGCTGATGAAGTCGACGACGATGACCGCCGGTGAGCGGCTAAGGCCAACGCGGCCGACCATGCCGGCCTGCCGGTAGTGCTCTCGGATGCGCCGCACGTCCATGGCTGGATCCTTTCTTTGTGTCAAGCGTTCGCGTAGTGCGCATCGGCAGCGAGGTACTCCTGGAAGCTGAGCAGATCGTGATACTGGGCCAGCGAAGCATGCCGTCCAGCGACTGCTCGGCGCGGCCGCGTTGGCGGAGCTCCGCCAGGGCGCTCCGCACCGCATCAGTTGCGCTCAGGGAGGACGTCGCCGGACAGATAGCCAGCCGGATCCCGAGTGCCGCTAGCTGCTGCGGGCTCAGGTAGGAGCTGCGGCCGGTTTCGACCATGTTGGCCAATACCGGCGCCTGAACGGCGCTGATAATGGCTCGAAACTCGTCCTCCGACTCGGGCGACTCGACGAAGAGGACATCGGCTCCGGCACCTTCGTACGCCCGGGCCCGCCGGATCGCCTCGTCCAGCCCGAGCGTCGTGCGCGCATCCGTGCCATCCGGTCGCGAGGGCCGGGACGAGGTTCGCCCTGGGATCACGGGCGGTGAGGCCATCGTAGATGTTGGCGAGGAAGATCTGGGTGTTGCGGCCAACTGTGAGATGTGGATCGAAGGTGTTGGGCTCAGAAGCCAGGGCGATACGGAGGTCGGCGGTGCTCTTGGCCGCCGTGGCAGGTGCGCTCACCGGCGCGACGGGCGACAACTGGGTGCTGGGCGCCGCGGCCGACGGAGGGGACGCCGAGCACGCGCTGGCGACAGCTGCACCGCCGCCGAGCGCCACCAGGCGCAGGAACACACGTCGTGATGCCGCCACGATCAGCTCCCGTCCCCAAACCGGGCGGGGACAGCCTTGAGCTCGATGATGACGTTGCTGAAGCGCTTGGCCCCTGCGTTACGCAGTCCGTGGCGCTGGGTGCCCTGGTGCCAGCGCATGATAGCGCCCGGATGGACGTCGATCCGGTCGGTTGTGCCGTCGGCGTTGGGCCGCTCGACCACGTCACCTTCGAGCACGACCGTCGTGTAGTCCAGGAGGTGGGTGTGGAAGGCGGCCTCTTCCCCTGGCTCCAGGTCGATCCGCCAGATGCGGACCGCGTCGTCCTCGAAGACGAGGCTCGTACCAATAGGATTGCTCGCGACATCCAGTTCGGTGCTCATCGGCAGCCACCACCCCTCACAGCCCGACACGTCCCTCGGCCAGCGCTCTGTTCGGAGTCAGCATAAGCAGGGCCATCCGGCGCGTCAACGAGAGGAACGAAAGTGGAAGCTGGGAAGCCGCGGCCTCCGCGCTCGCGCCGACGTCTCAACGACAGTCCGGTCACAATGGGTCTCTGGGGTCAACCGACCGGCATCCTGGACGGTGCGCCGGAGCCGCGGCTGCCAGGTGGCGGCCCCTGGGCGCCAGGTCAGCGCCCAGGGGCTCCGCGGTTCAAGCTGATCTCCGCCCGTCTTCGGCAGGGGGTCCTGTCGGTTTCTGGTAGACGCGTTGTCCTCAAGCAGGACGCCGTCCCAGCCGGCGTCCTAAGACGAAGTGTCCGATACAGGCGCTCTGTGTCGTTGTCGTGGACGAACTCCGTGAGGACCGCGGCGAGGTGCTGTTCGTTGAGCACGGTGACGTGGGTCGCGGCATTCTCAGCGTCGCGTCCCGCTCACTCATTCGGCCACGGCGTTCGCCCGAGGCTCGCCACCGGCGTGGCGATGGCGTCCATGCCGATCCGCTCGGGACAGGTGCGAAGTAGCGGCCGTAGACGGCGTCGCGATCGTGGAGCAGATGGCGCGGCTTCCACCAGGACGCCCGACGCATCGGTATTGACGCCATCGCCGGCCTGGCTCGGTCACCTCGGGTGAACGCCGTGGCCGAACGAGCGAGCGGGACTCGTCGTCCCCGGTGCCTCATCGTGCTCGACGACCAGCACCTGGCGTCGGTGCTGACCGAATTCGTGGCCTATTACAATCGGGATCGTCCGCATTGGACGCTCGGCTTACACATGCAGGAAGAGAAGCTCCGTCCAAGAACTAGTACAGCCCGGCGCAAGAGCTGTTTGAGTTAGACATGCAGGGGTTTGCCTTGGAAGGTCCACTGAAAAGGCTTGGCCATGGTCTGATTGAAGTAGGCGATGAAGGCCAGGACTTTGGTCTGGAGGTCGGCAACGGAGGTGAAGGAGCCACGGCGCAGGAGCTTGCGGACCAGAATGCTCAGCCAGATCTCCACCTGGTTCAGCCAGGACGCGTGGGTCGGTGTGTCGGGGAACACGACCGTGTGGGTGGGGTTGGTCAGGAAAGCGGCCCGGCTCGCCCTCGACCGCAGGATGCCCCGCTGATCCTTGACCCCCAGATCCTCGTCGAGTCCCGAGACCTGAGCCACGTAGCGGACCAGCGTCTCGGACAGATGGGTGTTCAGGTTGTCCACCACGAAGTGCCAGCGGCTGGCCGACGGGTCGCTCGCGACGGTCTGACGGACGTGGGCGGCGAAGTCCGCTTCAGTGCGGGTGGGTCCGCAGGACGGCCAGAGCACCTGCCCACTGACCACATCGAAGTTGATCATGAACGACCGGGTGCCGTGGCGGATGTACTCGAACTCGCGGCGCTGCACGTGGCCTGGGCGCAGCGGCAGATCGGGGGCGGCCCGCTCCAGCGCCTGGACCCCAGTCATCTCGTCGGTGCTCACGGTGCGCTCGCCGCGCTCCGCCCGTGCGGGCGCCGCGCGATACACGGCGCAGACAGCGGCGATCTTGTCATCTCGGCGTGGGTCCGTGCTGGGCCTCAGCCAGTACCGAATCCGGTGGGGCTTGAGGTCCAGGGCTTTTGAGCAACCTCCCGGCGTGCCGCGGCGAAATGCGGTCCACGATGCCCCGCCGCATGATCTCGTCCGCCAGCTCACGGTGGCTCCACTGGCTGATCGGACGGTCCGCCGCGGACGGCGCCTCGCAGGCCAGGGCGATGATCTGGCAGACCTGCTCGGGACCAATCCGCGCTGGGGCACCCGAGCGGGGCGCATCCGCCAGCCGCTCCACCACGCTCACCTCCTCCACAGGCACCGCGCGGACTGCCCGCCAGTGGGCGCGCCACTGCCGGGCCGTCTTGGCGGCAATCCCGAAGGTGCGGGCCACCTGGGTATTGTTCAGCCCGTCCGCTGCGGCCAGGATGACGCTGGCCCGCACCACCAGCTGCTACCCGGTGGTATGCCCACGCACCAGACGCTCCAACGCGCTCCGCTCCTCGCCGCTCACCTCAACCTCCGGAGGTCTTGGCCCACGCATGCTCGCACCTCGTCCCGACCCCGAGATGCTGCATCCTACCTTTTACCCACACCACACTTCAGCTGAGCTGTACTAATGAGGCCAGCCTCGGACCGCCGAGTTCTCCCCGCGGCCTCATGGAAGGCGCACTCTACTAGCACTCCGCCGCGCGGCAGAGCGTGACGTATCACGGACCTGGGACCATGAGGCTGGTCGCTAGCCGTCCACTGCGCCGAGAGCCCGTGCCACGGAGGCCTAGGGTTGGCCACTTCAGGAGTGGCGGTTGAACTCAAAATGAGTCATTGGGAGCGGACTCGACCATCCTACACCCGCGGGACAAAAACTTGACTCATCTGTTAAGACGGCCGCACCCAAGGAGCCCTAGTCTAAGCCGCGGTGCGCTCGCCTTCTGACATTGGTGCAGCCACCTTGTGAAACCGACAGGTCAGTAAAGCCTCAATACCGGAGCAAGGTGACGCCGAAAGAGCTGCCTGCCGACCGGTGACGCAGTGTCACGCCCGCGTCAGCACGGGCTCGGACGGCTGGGCAGCGAGGGCCCGCAGCGACTGCTGGTAGAGCTCACTGGTTGTCGCGCGCGGCTTGGCGCCAGGCTCGATCTCGTGGAGCGTCTGGCACAGGCGGCGCCAGTCGCGCTCGAGGGCGGCGCGGTCACCCATCTGCGTATGCAGCCGAAACAGGGCGCACCAGAGCCGCTCGTTGGTCGGATCGAGCCGCGTCAGCTCCTCGTACAGCTCCAGCGCACGCTCGGCGCGCTGTAGATCGTCGGTGGTGGCAGCGTAGCGTTCGGCCAGGACCCGGGTCGCTTCCTGGTACATCTGTCGGTACTCCTGCGCCAGGCTCGTGCCGTCCGCCCGCGGCCCGACAGCCCACGGGTACGGTTGCGCCGCCGATCGACCGAACAGGTCGCCGACGTACAGCGCGCGCATGCCCTCGTAGGCTGCCTCGGGGTTGAGGCATGCCCTGGACTTCGCCCACCGTTCGAGCGCGACAAAGCGCTGGACGTCGCTTCGGACGATCTGTGGGTTGAGACGGCAGATCCGCCCAGCGTCCTCGAACGGATCAGCGGGCAGGTCCGGCACGAGCCGTCCAAGGAACGAGCGGACGCGATGCCGCCACTGGCGGAGGGTTGTGGCCGGGTCGACGCTCTCGTCCTCGGCCAGCAGCGCCTCGGCAGCCCTGTCCCGGTCCACGCCATCGGCCGAGTGGGCAGCCAGGAACAGCAGCAGCTGAAACGGCTTCACCTCCCGACCAGCCTCGCGCGATGGCCAGAGCTCATCGCCGCCCCGCAATACGCGGGGTCCACCAAAGCACTGCACCGCCAGGAGCGCCGCTGATTCTGGCGGGAGAAGGTCGCCGCATTCGCCCTCCCTATCCATCGACGCCACAACCTCTGCATCTACGGGGTCATCGGCCGTCGTGGTCACCGTCTCCTCACCTTCGTCCTCGTTCGGTGCCTCTCCCGGGGACTCGTGATCGATCTGGGCGTCGCCGTGCTGGCTGTCAGTGGAGGTGATGACTGTTCTCGACGCCGGTTCGGACGGCGCGGGGCGGACGCTACGGTCGCCCGCGGTCCCGTAGGCGGTGCGCATGACCTCGACCAGGCGATCGAGGTCGGCGGAGCCGACGCGGTAGGCATACAGCTCCACTGGCGCCCGGTGCCCCAAGCGAAACAGGAGACGGCCGCCCCCGCCGAGGTAGGCGGCGTCCGCGGTCCCGAGGAGCGCCACACTCTCGTCTTCGTCGGCAGTCCGCTGCACCAGCCGGGTCGCGAAGTCGGTCAGCAGAGGGTGGCTGGCCACCTCGACGCCCGGACGAGTGCTTGCCGCCAGCAGCCGCACGCCGCAGGCGGCCCCTTGCTCGCCCAGCTGCCCCAGGAGCCCGACGTAGGGCACGAGTTCCATCAGCTCCGCCACCACGAGCACGAGGTCCGGCCAGTTAGCCGATGACTCGGCCAGGAGGCGGCGGTCGAGCTCGGCCCGCACCTCGGAGAGCACCGCGGCCACTGCCTCCTGATCGAGAGGGTCGACAGTGGGACCGTAGTGGTGCGGCAAGGCCAGCGCCGCCCGAGGCAGATCTCGGGGCGAGGCGATGCTGCGCACGTGGAGCTGGGCGGGGCGGCGGCGCGCGGCCAGGTGAGCCAGCAGGCTGGTCAGGACGACCTGCGCTCCGCCGCCGACGGGACTGCTGACCAGGATGTGCCCCAGCATGTCCCAGTTAACCGAGAGCTCCTGGCGATCGGCCAGCACGCCGATCGGGACCATTGTCGGCAGCGCGGTCTCGCCAGCGTCCATTCTGGCCGGCTGTAGGCCAGCGCGACGCAGCCCATGTAGCCGCAGCGCTACGTCGCCGTCCGGGGTGAGCTCAGTCTCCGCCTCGACCGCCCGTCCGAGGAGGCTCGCCACTCCGGGCGCGAGGGTCAGGAGTTGCTGTTGCTCGGCGATGGGGGCTGTGAGCTCGAGAGTGGTCGAGGAGCGCCCGTGTCGAGCCATCGCGACACGCGTGCTCCGGACGAGGCCATCGCCGCCGTGCTCGTGGAGGAAGCGCATCAGGTGCGCGACGAGCAGCATGACCGGGTCCTGTTCCGCCAGGCGCCGGCCCGACAGGTGGTCCGCCAGGCCCCGACCCGGGTCGGCGTCGGCGAAGCCTTCCTCGACCTTGATGTCGCTTTCCGGCAACACGGGTCGCGGCGGAAGCGACCGGCGACGGCGAGCCAGGCCGACTCCGACAAGACCACCTCCAACAAGAAGCGCACCCAGCCCCTCGGCGACGGTCAGCGCTTCTGGCGATGGCCGCGGAGAGGATGTAGAGGGTGGCGCCACGGGTTCGAGCGCCACGGCGGGCGGCGGCGTAGCCTCCTCGACGGTGGGTGGCGGAGTCGTAAGCACCGCGGTAGCGTCGGCGGCGGCGGTCGGTTGCGGGTCCGAGAGGGTCGCGGTTGACGCGGCTGTTGCAGCTGGGGCCGGAGGCTCTCCGACGTCAGGAGCACGCGGCTCAGCCGTCTCGTCTCCACCGCCTGGCATGGGCGGGTTGGCGTCGTCTGGACTGTCCTGTTGAGCGGTGTCGCCGGTTGTATCAGGCGGCAGCTCGAGTACCAGGCCCGGCCAGATCAAGCTGGGACTGGTCAGCTGCCGCCCGTCCAGAGTCGTCGCGCCACGGTTCAATTCGAACAGCTCTGGCCAGCGCGCGCTGTCCCCGAGCAGCCGATAGGCGATGCCTGATAGGCAGTCGCCGTGTCGAACGACGTACATGCGGTGCCCGTTGTCGGCGTGCCCCACGTCCTGATTTGGCGCGGGCACGCTGAGCGCCCAACCGGGGCGGATGACGCCGCGGTCATCGAATAGCCGCCCGTCACTCATGCGGCGTCCGGAGTTGGCAGCGATCAACAGCGGATACTCGTGGCCAGAGCCGTAGACCTGCTCACTGATGGACCAGAGGCTGTCGCCGGCTCGCACCACGTACGTGTCGGCATACTCGGCCGGCGCGGGCGTCTCCGCGGCCGCGGCCGGTACCGACGTCGCCTGTCTATCGACCGGGCTCGTGGTGGCCGCGTACGCCACCATCGGCGGCGGTAGCACCCCCAGCACCGGCCCCACGGCCCGCAGGCCCACCTGTACGCTGAGGCTTGCCGCAACGACGTGGCGAGCCAGGGGCAGCGCGGCGCGGTCGGCCAGAGCGCGGACGGCCCTGGCCCAGCGGGCCCCGCGGGCCGGGCCTGTCTCGGCCACCGCCAGCAGTATCTCGATCAGCAGTGAGGTGGTCGCCCACGTCCAGACCAGCCACGCGGCATCGCGCGCCAGCGTGGCCGCGCCGTCCAGGGGCGCGCCGGAGCTCTGGAGCCAGACCTCGAAGGCGAACGCGCTGGGCGCATGGCTTGGGAACGTCACCGCCTGTGGCGGGCCTATCAGCAACAGCAGGGCCGCGAGGCTCACTGCCAGCACCAGGGCGTAGCCGGCAACGCCTGCCCAGCGCCGCGCTCCGCGAGCTACTCTCACCGATGCCCCTGAACGAGTGTGCCTCTGGATGCCCTCGCCCGGCATCGCCCTGGCGAGCCGGCGCCCCGACGTGACGCTCATCTCCTGACCCTCACTGTGCCCGAACAGGCTGGCCATCACACGCTCCTGCGGTCTCGAGCGCGGTGCCGCGGCCGCCAGTCTCGGCTATGGTGCGTGACAGCGCCGTGACACCAGGCATGACACCGGCGTAGAACGGGTGTGACAGTCGTGCACCTTGCGCCATCGGCAGATGCAGGACTGACTGGTGTGACGATGCCATCGCGCTGTCCGATTGGTCCCTGGTGATGGGACGGCAGCGACACAGCGTCCCCGTGCCAGGTGCCCCCGGCGCAAGGGATGGCGCGATGCCTAACAGCGGTCTGCTGAGCACCGAACTGCCTGTGCTTCGCGCACCGCGTAAGGCAAGGTGAACGCCGTTTGGCGGCCGCTCAGCCCCCCCTGCCCCTCTGCATCCCCCGACACACTCCAGTCGCCCACCCAGTCGATGTCCAGAGCGATCGTGTACGCGTTCTGCGCCTGGCCCAGGCTGGTGTCCCTGAAGATGTGCTGGACATCCGATTCAGCCGGGTAGGGCTGCCCGAGCGAGCCTGTGTCCAGCCGGCTACGATCGCCGAAGCTCCACACGTAGCGACCTGGACGGAAGCGCACCATCAAGGAGAGGTGGTAGCTGCCGGCCTCATGATGATGCTCGCAGCTGGTCTCCTGCGCCGTCTCGTCCGTCGAGCAGGTATCCCAGTCGTGGCTCCAGGGCAGATCAACGCTGGCGACTCCGCTCACGGGTCCGCCGGTGTACTCGCCACCATCCGCCCACAGCCACGTCGGCACACGCACCAGGCCGCGCTCCGGGTTGGCATGGAGAGCGAGCTTCGGCAGAGGCAGGCCAGTCCCGAACCCAGCCGCCCGCGCTCGTGCCTCTCCACAGAAGTTGACGTACGCCCCAGGGAGTGCGCTGCAGGCGTCCCGCGGCGAACCGGGCGCCGTGAGCGGTGCGGTCGGCGGCAGCGTCGGCAAGGGTTGTGCGAGGAGCGGGGGATTGTCGAGCGTCGCGGCCGGCGTGCGGGAGGGCGTTGGTCGTGGCCCCGTCTCTATCGGCGGCCCTGGCGTCGCGACGGGTGGCGGCTGCTCCACACAGGTGCCGTCGGGCATACGTGGCAGGCCGCCCGGACACAGCGGGCCGCCGATTGGAAAGAGGTAGTCCTTCTGAAATGAGAAGTCGCCGGCGACCGTGAGCGTCCACGAGCCGTCGGGATTGAACTGTGGAGTGTAGTTGCGGTACAGCTCATAGCCACCTGGCCGCGTTTCCTCGGTCGGTGGGTCGGTCGACAAGTCCTGCACTCCCACCGTGTAGGGGGTGTCCACGCCCGCTTTGGCGCGTGGAACAATCTGGTATTCATCGAGAACCAGTTGGGCGTCGGCCGGAAAAGGTCCCTGCTCAGGCGACCACCAAGACGCACGTGGATTAGATTGCGACTGATACACAGGCAGCAGGCTCGTTCTCGGCACCGCTATCCCGTCAGAGCCCGCGAGCCGAAACGCGGCCACTCTTTCTGCCGTTATGAGTTCCCGCCAGCTTGTCCTGCTTGTGAAAGGTCGGTACTCGGGCTGTGACCACTCGGGGTCAGGTCGTAGGTGCAGATACGAAGGCGCAGCTTCCACGAGGTCGGTCCACTCGTCAGCACCGCTGGTGTCGCCGACCAGTTGCACAAGAACGAACGTGCGGGACCAGGTAGCGGCAGCAGACTTACGGAGCCATGTGTCGCCATTACTGTCTACGTACGTTATGTCTTGAGTTGCAGTCGACTGATCAAGTGTCTTCCAGCGCATACCTGGTGGAGGTGTGATCTTGATCCAGTCAGAAGTGGACTGTGCTGAGACCTGCGCTGGCACGAGGAGCGCGAGCACAATCATAAAGATCGCGATACGAAACGCTCTATTCATGGTCGCAGACTGCCATCTTGATTGATCCAAGGGTCATAACCAACAACAGCAACCAGACTATTCTCATATTCCTGCGGCTGATAGGCAGCTACTGACCCTGGGGCGATCTGCTCCAATTGCGTCTTGTCCGACTCTGGTAGAACCTGCGGTTGCTGATTATTTACGACACTTCCCGCGACACCGAGCAGACGGTAGCGGTCAAAACGCTGGCGTCGCCATTCCTGCACTTGCAGGTAGGCCTCGCGAGTGAAGAAAGGCTCATCAGGTCGCTCAAGCTGCCAGTCAAGCGGGATCCGGGCTTCGAAGGTATTGAGCCATGCCTGCCACAGGCTGTCAGAGACGGTCCAGAACTGCGGTTCAACGTGCACGGCACGATCACTCTGGGGACTTTGTGCTGCGGCGCTGGGCTTGCTAAGTCCATTGGGTAATGGCAAGGCAGGTTGGTTCAGGTATGCCCGTAGAGCGTTCTGTGCCTCCCAGTCCAAGTAGGGATCCCGGTTGGCAGTCGGTACTCCCCAGCGAGCTCGTTTCGTGTTCTGATCCTGGAACCATCGTCGGGCAACAGCTTGATCTGCGTCGGCACCCATGGTCGGCGCGGGTCCCCACTGCGCGACCACCGCCTGGGGATCCACAGCAGCTGGCGGCGTCGCATCCGCGGACGACGGAGGACTCTGGTCAGATGTCGTCCCCCCGCTGTCGTCCGACTGGTCCGCGACGGCGGCTGCTGAACTGCTGTCTGGCGATTCCTGCGCGGAGGCCGGGACCACGGTGAGCAGCAGAGCGAGCGCCACCACCACTCTCGCCATCCACTCTCTCGTCAGCACGTGCGATCCTCCCTCTTGCGCTCTAGCGGTAGCTGACCGCGGCCACCACGACCAGGTCAGGCAGGTAGCCAGGTTCGATGCGTTGGGCCACGCCCGTCGCGACACCCACCGCCTGGGTGTCTTCCGGTAAGGACGTCAGGGCAACCCCGTTCGTATGCGGGAGTGCTGCCACCAGCTCGACGCGAATGGTTGCGCCGTCACGCTGTAGAACGTCTCCCTGGGGGTAGCCCCGCTGTTGCGCGCTGGCCAGTTGCTCCGTCAGCACTCGCCGGGCAAGGTCGTCGAGCGCAGTCTCGTCGGAGAGCGGCCGTCCGGCTACCGTCCGAGCCCGCTGTGCCAATGCCTGGGCAAAGCGCACCGCACCCGGTGCCATCACGCCCTCAGGGCCAACGGGGATCAGCGAGCCTCCCAGGTTGGCGCTCACGGGCAAGTGCCACGCGTGCTCAGTGGCCGTGGCAGCGGCAGTTAGCTCAGTCGGTGGTGGCAGTGCGCGCTCGGTATCGGGCTGGCGTGCCCCCAGATCCTCTGGCGCCTCTGCCTGTGTCGCGGTCCGCTCGGCGGCGCTCCGCTGGACGCCGCTCGGTCCTGTTTCCTCTCTGCCTGACATGGATGCGACCTCGGTCGCATCAGGGCTGGCTGCCAGACCTTGCTGCTCGGCAGGCGTCGCCACGTCCGCGGCAGGTGGCACGGTGCGCCGTGGCGTGTCACTGGTCTGAATAACAAGCGGCCCGCCAGTAGATGCCGGGGTGGGCTGCAGAACCGACGTCGGCGCCGAGACACTGACCACCGCGGCGCCCGCTTCAGCGCTCGCCCCGGCGGCTCCGCCCCGCGCTCGGCTCAGCTGGCTCAGCAGCAGCCCGCCGACTCCCAGTAGGACCGCGAGGCCGACGACGAAAAGCGCCAGCGCACGGAGCGGCGAGAGCAGTGGTTCCTCGACCGCTCGCTCTCGCTCGCCGGGCAGCTTCTCGTCAGCCACCATATCGGCTCCCCGCCGGGAGCGTAGCACAAGGAATTCGCCTGCTCCCGCGGACCTGCTCCTGAACGGTCACGCTACGGCTCCGGCCTGGCTACGCCAGCACGCAGCCGAGCAGCGCTACGCGCCTCGACCGGCATGCTGAAGACATGGACGATGCGCAGGAAGGATGTCGGCACGTCGCGCCGCACCCGGACCACGACGCGGCTGGCGTCAGCGCTGATCTGGTCGGGTACGACCCCCTGGTAGACCGCGTACGCGTAGGCTGCCTGCCGCGCCGCGTCCGGACGCAACACAACGCTGCTGTCGGCCCGCAGCTGGTCCAGGTCGATCTGGGCGGCACCCGCGCGGGCCGCGGCATCGGCGACATCCTGCAGGTCGCGGCGCGCGCTGAGCAGAAGCGCACCATCCAGCGCGACGCCGACGATCGAGAGTAAGAACGGCAACATCACCGCCAGCCACACCACCGCCTGCGCTGGCTGGCGGAGTCTATGGCACCGTCGCTGGCTCATCTGCTGTCCACACTCGCGACGAAGCCGCGGTACAGGTCGACAGGCTCTGCGTGCTGCCGCTGCACGGGCAGATGCGCCCAGCCAACCAGCGGTAGGTCGCCAAGCTCGACTGTGTAGGCCGCGCTCGCCCGGACAGTTCCCCCGGGCCCAAAGTCGCGGGCGTCCACCGTCACCTGCACGCCACGCAAGCCCAATCCCGCGGCCGTGTCCTGTCCATGCGCCACTCCTCGGCTGCTGGCTGTCCCAGCATCGGGCGCGACGGCCGCCGCTCGGGCCGCCTCGCGGGCCACGGCACCCACTGCCATGGCTGCGCTGGCAACCCTGTAGCCGCCGAGCACGCCAACCGTCAGCATCAGCACCGTCGGCAGGGCCACCGCCACCTCGACCGCGGCCTGGCCCGGCTGTCGGCGCAGTTGGTTCGGCCGTCTCGCCTGACGTCGGGCTGGCTGCTCGCTTCCGGCGAGCAGAGCTCTGACTGCTCGGTCCACGTCGCCGGGCCCCAGGTGGAGTGTCGCAGCCGCCTCGAGGACCCCGAGCACATCGCGCAGGCGGAAGGCCGGCACCCGGCTGCCGCTATCGTCGACCACTGCGTCGTCGCTGGCGAAGACGATTGCGCCGCTGGCCGCGAGATCATGGCAACCGCCGGCGCGCAGCAGACCGTTGATGCGCCTCACCAGCCGCTCGGTCTGGGCCGTCGGATCGCCGATGTAGGCGTCGTACGCGCCGCCCGCTCGGCCGTACTTCGTCCGATGCCACGTGCCGTCCGTGCCGCATACCAGCTCGCCGCCGTGCGCTTTGGTCTCCAGCACGAAGATGCCCCTCGCCCCGACGACCAGGTGGTCGACGTCTCCGCCCCGCCGTAGCGGCAGGTTGTTGATCAAGACGTACTCTTTCGGTAGCCGCTGGGCGAGCGTGCGCGCTACTCGCTCCTCGGCCCGCAATCCGGCCTGAATACGCGCGCGCTCGTCAGGGTCCGGACCTCCCAGCCGGCGCGAGACAAGCCACACCAGCACCCCGAGGACCGCACCGATTGGCGCGACGGACCGCAGCACCTCCAGGGTCGCCCGACCGACGGCCTGCGGGTTGCCAGCAGCGACGACGACCCACGTCAAGACGACACCGACAGTCATGAGCAGCGCCAGGAAGCGCAGCCCGGACCGCCGGTCCAGCGTGCGCAGTCGCTCGGCCTGATACCGCGGGAAGTCGACAACGCGCGCGCTCATGGCGCTACCGCCTCCCCGCGTGGTCGGAAGCCCTCTTTCGTCATACGGGCGAGCCCCTGGAGGGGCAGCGAGAGGAAGGCATCGCGCGGGTTCGCGCCCGCGCCGGGCAGCACCAGGGAGAACTGGCCGCTCGCCCGCACGACGACGACGTCCCGTCCTTCGACCCCTGCCCGCGTCGTCACCGCGCTGGCACCGGCGCCGAGCCCAGCCTGCAGCACCGCGTCGGCCCGATCCACACCGTCCTGGAGGGTCGCCCCATCCTCGGCCGCGACGCGAGCTCCATCCAGCACGGCGCCGACCACCACGCTCTCGGCGTGGACGTACAGCACGAACTCGACCAGGACGACCACGGCTGCCACCAGGAATGGGAAGGCCAGCGCCATCTCCAGGCTGGCCTGACCCCGCCCACGTCCGGGGCGCCACACCGCCGCGCGCCGCACACCTGCTAGCCCATGCCGACGAGGCGCCGGCCGAAGCGGTCGAACACGCCGGCCAGCTGAGGCCCGAAGACGGTGAGGGCCACGATCACCGCCACCCCGAGCAGGCCTGCCAGGACGGCGTACTCGATGAAGGCCTGCGCCCGCTGCTGTCGCGACGGTGATACCCACACTCGCGCCAGATCCAGCCGCGCCAGCCAGACTGTGCCGAGACACACATACCACCATGCGAGCCACTGCGCCGTCCGCGCACCTACCTGCCGTCCACGCTCCCCTAACCACTGCATGCGTCGAATACCTCCATGTGCAATCGCGTTCCGCACTCCGCTACCAGACCCGCCCATTGGCGGACCTACAGACCAGCCACCCGCAGGAGCTGCGCGCCGGCGGGAACCAGCACCACCACGAACAACACCGGCAGGATGCAGACGGCGATCGGCAGCACCATGCGCACCATGGTCCGCCCACTCTCGGCGATCAGCCTCAAACGCTCCTGCTCCCGCAGCTCCTCGGCCGCTGCGTCCAGCACGGCGAGCACCCGGTCGCCTTCCCGGTACGTGCCGCGCAGCTGGCCAACCAGGAGTACCAGCTCATTCACGTCGTTTCGGTCCGCGAGATGCTCCAGGGCAACGATCAGGTCTGGCTCCTGGCCCAGGGCGACCGCCCGGAGGGCCAACCGCAGCTCCTCGGCTAGCACGCCTTCCGCGGTCCCAGCAACGTAGGCGAACGCCTGTTCCGGCGACGTACCCGCCGCCAGGGCAATCACGAGCAGATCGAGGACCGGCGCCAGTTCACCGACGACGCGCTCGCGACGGGTGCGCACGCGGCCGCGCAGATCGAGGCTGGGCCACAGGAAACCGGGTACGCACAGCGCGAGCCACAGCCCGGGCGGATACGGGAACGGGTGCAGCCCGAGGGCAGCCAGCGTGGGAAAGAAGAGGAACCCGCCCAGGGCTAGCGCCGCTCGCTCGGCCTGAAACTGGGCCACCTCGACGCCAGGTCGAACCAGATCGAGCTGCTTCTGAAGCGCCGCGTCCTGAGCCAGCCCCAGGCGTGTGAGCACGACCTGCAGGCCGCGACCGAGACGATCGAGGCCCGGTCGACACACCTCCTCGAGCAGCGCCACCCGGAACAGCCGAGCCCGCGTCGCCCCGAAGCCAGCTCGTCGCTGCGTCTCGGCGTCCCGCAGCAAGGTCCGCACGTCCATCCGCCGCAGGCGCTCGTTCAGATCTGGCTTCGACCGCAGGACGAGCTGCTGCCCGGTGGCCACCAGGTAAACGCCGAGCGCAAGCAGCGTCGGCCAGAGAAGCACGCTCGGGCCCCCGATGGCCAGAGCTCGGCGCAGAGCTCCCACGAAGGCGGTCAGCTCGGTGGTCACACCGGCACCTCGCCCACCAGCACCCGCGGCTCGGCTGCCAGGCGCCCCAGCCAGAGCATCCACCGGTAGCCGACGACCACCAGCAGCGCGCAGCCAGCCAGCAGGACCTGGCCCACGAGATCGTCGAAGACGCTCAGGTAGCCGGGCGCGGCGGCGCGCAGCAGCACCAGGACGACCAGCGGGACCAGGGCCACGACGCGCGCCGACCACACCAGTCGCGTCTGGGCCGCGGCCGCCTCCTGGCGACAGCGCAGCTTCCGCCGGCTCGCCGACGCCAGCTGCTCGAGCACCCGACCCAGGGCCTGACCGCCACCCAGGCGGTCGGTCAGTAACAGCGTTGCTACCAGCGCGTCGCCGACGGGGTCGGCCAGGCGCCCGCGCAGCGCCAGGAGCGCCGGCCGGACCCCGGCCAGGCTCGCCTCCTGCGCGAAGTGGCTGAAAGCGTCTCGCAGCAGGGGCGGCCCGTCCACGGCCAATCCGGCCAGCGCCTCCTGGACGGTGCGGCGGGAGCCCAGGCTCGCCCGCAGCTGGTTGATGGCATCGACGAGCGCTGCCTGGGTGGCGGCCCGGCGACCCGCCTCATGCTCGGTCCAGTACACCAGCGGGGCGACCGAGCCGAGCGCGCCCAGCGCCGCTGTGACGGCTACCCAGCCGAGGACCAGGTGGGCAGCCAGGGCGGTCACCAGGCCTCCTACCAGGCACTGCGCTAGAAGCGACTCGGGCGTGATGGAAGCACCGACCCAGCCGGCGAGGGCCGCGGCCAGACCTCCGCGTGCGCCGGGTCGCGCCATCGTCGGTCGCGTCACGCCGTCGTACGCGAGCGCCACGCCCGCCGCGAACAGCACCGCCAGCGTCAGGATCATCGGTACGCCGTCCCGTTCGGACCTGCACCGCCCTCGAAGGGAGGCAGAGCGTACGGCACGCCCCTGGGCAGGATCTTCGTGTCCAGACACAGCGGGCGCAGTCCCGTCCAGCGCAGCGGACCGCCCGACGGATCGCGCTCCCATAGATCTTGCCCACGAATGGTGCTCTCACCCAGCCGCGGATCGACTTCGAAGATATGGGTGACGCGCCGCTCGCCCGTGGCCTTGTTCAGCGTGACCTGCACGACGAGCTCCACCGTCCGCATCACCATGGGCAGCACGGCCTCGTACGAGATGCGCTCCTCGGCCATGAGCGCCAGATTGGCCAGCCGCATCACCGCGTCGCGCGGCGAGTTGGCGTGGATCGAGCTCAGCGAGCCGTCGTGGCCGGTGTTCCATGCCAGGAGCATGTCGAAGGCTTCACCCCCACGAACCTCGCCCACGACAATCCTGGTAGGGCGCATACGCAAGCTTTCTTTCACGAGGTCGCGCATCGTGACCTCGCCCTGACCTTCGACGTTGCTCGTGCGCTGGACGAGCGGCACGCAGTCCGGGAGCTGGCGGTACAGCGCCAGCTCGGCGACCTCCTCGACGGTCACAACCCGCTCCGCGACGCCCAGCACAGAGGCCAGGCAGTTGAGGACGGTCGTCTTGCCGCTGCCCGTCGGGCCGCTGATGAGGATGTTGACGCCGGCAAGCACCGCGGCGCGCAGCAGCTCGGCAGCCGCCGCCGGCAGCGAGCCGAGACGGACCAGTTCGTCGAGGTCCTGGACCGCCAGCAGGAACTTGCGGATCGCCAGGCAGGGGAAGAGGCTGCTGGGTGGGATGACCACCGTCAGTCTAGAGCCGTCTGGAAGAGCAACTTCGGCCCACGGATGCGCGGCATCGAGGCGTTTGCCAGCCAGCCCCACCTGCCGCTTGGCCAGACGCACGATCTCCTCGTCGTCGGGCATCACGTCCTGCACGAGCTCCTTGCCGCGGTCCCGCCAGTGGACCCACAGCCGTGGCCCGTTGACCGTGATCTCCTCGGCGTTGGGGTGGTCGATGTAGGGCTGGATGAAGCCCATCTGGATCAGGTCGGCGACGACGGCCTGCTCGACACGGGCCGGATCGAGCAGCTGGGGTCGGTTCTCGGCAGCAGCTCGACGCTGGTAGGCCGCGACGTGCTCGGCGACGACGGCGCGCACCCGAGCCGCGTCCTCGTCGCTGGGCCGCAGGAGATCGCGCCCTTCCAGCAGCGAGCCGAGCGCCTCGCGCACTTCCTCCGCGATCGCCCGTGCCGCGGCCCGATCCTGCCACGCGACGCCGGCCAGCCCCATCATGGGAGCCTCACCTGCGGACGGCTCGGCAGGCTACCGACAAGGCGACCAACCATGGCCGGCAGCGCCGCGGAGGACGGCCAGCGTCGGCGTCGCTCCCGCGCGGCACCTGGCTGCTCGTGCATGTGCAGCTGAGGAGGCTGTACTGGCGCTACCTGCTTGCCCTCAACCAGAACGCCGACCACTTCGGCAAACGCGCGCGCCGTGCGGCTGCGCGGCGTGCCAGCGACCAGTGGCTGCTGGTCGCGGAGCGCCCGTTGCGCCGCCGCCCGGTCCTCCGGCACCAGCGCCGCCACGGGCGCCTCCAGCACCCGGCCGATCTCGACCCGGTCATGGTGATACCGCGCGTCGTGGCGGTTGGCGACCAGCAGCAGACGCTGGTCGACTGCCTCACTCCCGCGAAGCTGCTCGAGACCGACCTGCGTCCGCTGCAGGCTCACCAGGTCGCAACCCGAGACAACCAGAAGCTGGTGTGCCGCGCCGACCACGACGCTTTCGAGGCCGGCCATGGCACCGTGGAGCGGGATGAGGCCGGCATCAACCACCACGAACGACCAGCGGCGCAGCGCCTCGCGCAGCAGGATGTCCACGAAAGGTCGACCAACGCGGAGCCCGGGCAGCGTTGTGGGCAGCCCTGCCAGCACGGAGCCCTGCGGGCTGCTCGGGTGCAGCGGCTGTACTTCCAAGTCGAATGCCCGCTGCCAGCCGGCCGCATCCTGGGGGGCGGCGTACGCCAGCATGTACACGTTGCGGCGGGAGTCCAGGTCCAGGCAGGAGGCGACGCTCGCCGCGTCGACGTGCAGGTCGATGAGCAGCGTCGATGCCTGTCGGCCTAGAAGCGCCGCCACGTTGATGGCGGTGGTCGTGACACCGGGGCCGCCGGGTGGGCCCAGCACCCCTATGAGACGGCCATCTGAGGTTGGCTCGCCGGCAGGCGGTCTCGGCCAGGTTGGTCCGTCGGAAGAGGGTTCCTTGAACTCGGCGGCGCCGGGCCCCGAGGACGATGCGTCGGCGCCGGCCGGGGACCCGGTGGTCGAGGCTCTGAGTCGAGTGGCCAGGCGAGATCCCTGGCGTTCGCGGAGAGCTTCGGCAACGGCGCGCCGGACGAGAGCGGCGTCGAGAGTCCGTCCAACCGAGAGCAGCCGAGCCGCGGGCAGGCGAACGCGCCACCACTCTTCGCCGCCCGCGGGGACCAGCACGACGACCGGCATGCCCAGGTCGCGCAGGGCGTCCGCGGCGTCCGCGCCGAGGCCCTGCAGCCCCGTCCCCACCACGGCGGCGTCGGCATCGCCCTGCCTCAGGCACGCCAGCACCTCGCCGGCTGTCATGCAGCGCCGCGCGACGCTGACCTGCTGGTCCGAGACAGTTGGCTCCCCGTCGAGGGCCGACAGGACTTGCCGCTCTAGACCGGGGTCGCCGAGACCGACGGCCAGCGTCGCGGGCACGTGAGAGGACCAGCTCACGGGCGCGACGCTCCCGCGCTCGGCAGCAGAACGATGTCGAGGTCGCCATTCCAGCGAGCGGCCGCCAAAGCCCTGGCTGGCTCGCCGCCTGGCACGACCAGCGTTACCGAACTCAGCGGTCCGCCAGACACGCGACCCGGTGCGTCGGGGCCGCCACTGGCGCCGGTGACAGGAAGTGGGCTGGTATTGCTCTCGCCGCGGCCTACCAGGAAGACGACGGCGTCGGGAAGGACGAGCTCGGTATGCGCGCTGGGCTTGCCTTTATCGAGCGAGGCCAGCACCGCCACATGGTCACCGGGCCGGAGACTGCTGACGGCGCTGTCCGACCGGGTGGGGATCGTCATGGCCACCTCGCCGGGCCCAAGCGCCGGGTGGTCGGCTGGTTGGAGCTGCGCCCGCGCAAGCACCTGGCCGGAGTAGGCTGGCGTGGCCAGCACCTGACCCGCGACAGTGTCCAGAGCGTCGCCCGGCATGGCGGCGCCGTAGACCGTGTCGTCGACTCCTATGCGACTTACGACGACGTCGCCAGCTCCGAGCCGCGTCCCGGTCGGGAGATCGCGCGCCACGACGAGCACCGTTCGACTCTCGGGGATCAGCCGGATGGCGAAGACGATGAAGCCGCTGAAGGCCACCAGGGTGAGGAGCAAGCCGGCCAGCACGCGGAGATTGAGCCGCCTGGCACGGGCGCCGCGAAACCGTTGAGCTGTCCCGAAATGCGCGGTTGCGTTGGCTACCACTGGTCTCCGATCCTCCAGATATCGGGCGACGAGACGACTGCGGTTCCACTGTAGGTTTGTCGCTGTGGCTCGCCACCGTACGAATCCCTCAATTCCGGAGAGCGAGTGTTAGGTAGTCCTACCTACGGGAAGCCGTTTTCGCCTACGACCGACTCTAAAAGCTGTGGCGTGACACTGGCGTGACAGCAACCGAGGTCCAGGTGTGACGTTGGTGTGACACCCATGCGTGTCGTCGATGTTCGCTCCGTGGGCGTGACACAGGCGTGACAGGAGCGCCACATCGCATCGGACTCTCGCAGCCCCGGGCTCTGGCGCGGTGGCGCGGAGCGCAGATCGGCCCCGGTGTAGCAAGCGCACCAATGAGGGCCCGAGCGGGAGCGTGTCTTGCGCAGCGCGACGCGGCCACGTTAGCCTCGTCGTGGGAGCTGAGCTCCACTCCAGCCGCGGAGGTGCCCCCATGCTGTCCCTCATGACCTTTGCCGGCCGCGCCTCCCGTCTGACTCGGGCCTGAATCCGCGCCTCAGCGCAGCTCAGCATCGATAGAGCTGCGCTGCCTGCAGGAATCCCAGCTCAGCGTCTGCTCGTGACCGGCCGGCGGCGCGCCCCCGTGGTTGTCGCCTGGCGGGCAGGTCGAGGCCTGGCCGTCGTTCGTCGACAAGGAGCCCTGCCCCGATGGACTCCATGCGTGTCCACATCCGACAAAGCACCACCGCTGTGCTCCTGCGCCAGCCCGGCGAGCGTTGTGGAAGGCCATCGCGTCTACGTGCGGCCTTTGCCCGGCTCCGCGCGTCCCTGGCCAGCGAGGGCGGCGCCCACCCGCCCGAGACAGGGGCGTAGAGCGTGCCCAGGGCAAAGGAAGGAATGCGCGCGCCGCGCCGGTCTTCAACGGGGCCCACCGCATTCCCTGTCACACACTCGGTGCTCGCGGTGAGCGGCCTCGTGCACGGCCTACTGTCCGACTACGACGTGGGTCCGATCTCCGACTGCCGGCTCCTCCAGCACAACCAGAACGACACCTACGTCGTCCAAACACGAGAAAACCGGTACGTGCTGCGGATCTACCAGGCGCGCAGCTCGTACACGCCACGGCGACTGGCCGACGTGCAGTACGAGTTGCGGCTGCTGCTGCACTTGGAGGAACGGGGCGTGCCCGTCAGCGCGCCAGTGGCGCGGCGCGACGGCACCTACCTCCGCCTGCTGCGTGCGCCCGAGGGAACTCGGGCAGCGGCCCTATTCACCGACGCACCGGGCGAACCGGTGCCGCCGCATACCTGGGACGAGACCTTCGCCGAGCAGTTCGGGCTGGCCATGGGCACCCTGCACGCGGCCGCGGCGGACTTCCAGTGCGGCTACCGCCGGCTGGGCCTGGACGCCGCGTACCTCATCGATCGGCCGCTGCGGCTGGCGCGACACCTGCTCGCGCACCGTCCGGCCGACTGGGTCTTTCTGCGAACGCTCGCGCGGTCGCTCAAGCGCCGTATCAGGGTGTTGGCCGGGCAGAGGCTGAGTCGCGGGGTCTGTCACGGCGACTTGCTGGGCAAGACCAACATGCACCGCATGCGTGACGGGACGCTGACGTTCTTCGACTTCGAGACCTGCGGTCCCGGCTGGCGCGCGTACGACATCGCCGTCTTCCGGTGGGCGCTGGCTCAGCTGACAGCAACGGCCGAAGCCGAACGCCTCCTGGGCGCTTTCCTCGATGGCTACCGCCAGCGGTGCCCGTTGAGCCCGGCCGACGTTGCGGCGATCCCCCTGTTCGTGGCGGTGCGCCAGCTCTGGTTTCTCGGACTACGGACGGGCAACTGGGAGAACTGGGGCCAGGGTGAGGTCAGCGACGCGGCCTTCAACGAGCTATTCGCGTTCTGGCGCATGTGGCCCGGCGCTACCGAGCAGGAGCGGCGGCGGACCCGCCGCCAGCCATAAGGATGGCCCAGCTGCGCCTACTGACTCCCCTGCGGCGGCGCGACTTCGCCCTGCTCACTGCTGGCTCCGCCATCTCGTTGCTCGGCGACGGCGTCTTCTCGGTCGCGCTGGCCTGGCAGGTGCATCAGATCAGCAACACCCCATCGGCTCTCGCACTGGTGTACATTGCCCGGACGCTTCCGCTCGGTGTCTTCCTGCTGTTCGGCGGCATCGTCGGGGACCGTGTGGACCGCCGACCGGTGATGGTCGCCACCGACCTGCTGGCGCGGGTCTCGCGCGTCGACTGGCTCATGACCGTCTCGCTGGCGCCCCTGTCGTTCGCGTTGACCGGCCCGGCAGCGGAGCTCTTCGGCGCTAGACCGGTGATGATAGCGCTCCTCTCGTTGCTGCCGGTCTGGCGATCACTTTTCTCTTTGCGCGCGGCGTACGCGACCCCGAGCGCGAGCCGGCGTCTCCTCGCGGACTGGCGTCTTTCTGAGCGCCTGCTCGTCGCGGCTCGCGCAACGGGATTAGCGGCGCCACGAGCGGGTCTACAATAAGGGCTGAGCACTATGGGAAATCCGACCTTCGTGCGCCCCCGCATCCGCTGAGCGGAACCCTCGTTCTGCTCTCGGGTACAGCGTCAGCTGGCATGCGACATGCCGGCCTGAATCGCTGCTCGGGTTGCTCTCCCTCTGGCACGGCCAAGGGTTCCGCTTACTGCCGCACCGTCTCTGGACCGTGCGGCGTTTGTGTGCCCTCGCCCCGTCACAAGGAGTTCTCATGCAGCCCACGCCACAGCACCCGCTCAGCATCTCGCAGAACGTCCTCCGCAGTCGCGCCCTCGTCGATCGTCTTCTGGCTATCTCGAGCGTCCAGGCGGGTGACCTCGTGTTCGACCTTGGCGCCGGAACCGGCATTATTGCCGACCGACTCGCACAGCACGGCTGCCGGGTCGTCGCGGTCGAAAAGGACAACGGTCTAGTGGCGCGGCTAGGCGCGCGCTTTGCCGACGTGTCACTCGTCCGCGTCTGCCACGCCGACATCCTGGACGTCGTGTTCCCGCGGCAGCCATACAAGGTCTTCGCCAACATCCCGTTCGCCGCGACAGCCGCCATCATCGATCGCCTGGTCCACGCCCCGCGCCCACCCGAGGATGCCTACCTGGTGGTCCAGCACGAGGCAGCGCAGCGGTTCATCGGCGAGCCACGCGGGACGCTCGTGGCAGTCTTGCTCAAGCCGTGGTTCGAGCCTACTATCGTGCACCGCTTCCGCCGGACCGACTTTGCCCCAACCCCGCGGGTGGAGGTGGTCATGCTGCGGCTGCGCAAGCGCGGACCCCCGCTCGTGCGGGCGAAACACGCGCGGCTCTATCGAGACTTCGTCACCCACATGTTCACGGACCGCCACCCTGCGATCCTGAACAGCCTCGGTCGCGTGTTGGGCACCCACCGCGCGCGTCGGCTCGCCGCCCAACTCGAACTGGACCCGGCCGCTACACCGTCCGCATTGGCGTTCGAGCGCTGGCTTGAGCTATTCAACGTCGTCGCGCGCGACTCGGCGTCCGGTGTGGGACAGGCGGTCGTAGGCGCCGAGCTGCGCCTTCGTCGGCACCAGCGGCGCTTGCGGAAAGTGCACCGCACACGGACGCCCGGCCAACGTCGGCCTGCTGCCGAGTGGCCGCGACGAGACACATCGATTCCCGGGTGTCGTCCACCGCCTCACGGTGTGCGCGCGTTGCGTCAGAAGCACACTTCGACGCCGCTGGGGAGTTTCTCGCTAGAGGCCTTCCCAGCGCTGGATGAGGTCAAGGTGAATGCCGAACTGGTCCAAAGTCTTCACCACGATGTGGTCCACGAGATCCTGGATAGTCTGGGGCCGATGGTAGAAACCGGGCACAGGCGGGAGCACGATCGCGCCGGCCTGCGTGACGTCCGTCATCAGGCGCAGGTGACCGAGGTGCAGCGGTGTCTCACGGACGACCAGCACGAGCCGACGCCGCTCCTTGAGGCAGACGTCGGCCGCCCGAGCGATCAACGTGTCGTTGTAGCTGTTCGCGATAGCCGACAGGCTCTTCATCGAGCAGGGCGCGACAACCATGCCGTCCGTGACGAACGACCCGCTCGCGATGGAAGCGCCGGTGTTCCGCTCTTCGTGCAGCACGTCAGCTAGCGCCGCGACGCTGTCCGGGTCGCGTTGCATCTCGTACGCGATCGTCTTGCGCGCCGCATCCGTGAGAATCAGATGCCGCTCGATCTCCGGCCGGTGCTCACGCAGGACCTCGAGCAGCCTAACCCCGTAGTGCGGACCAGTGGATCCGGAAAGCCCTACGATCAGGCGGGGCATGGTCCCTCCCGAGCGGCCAGCAGGGCAACCGTCTCTCGCCAGCGCGGCAGCACCTGCTCGGGCTCGCGCAGCCGGTACGTTACGCCCGTCGTGAGTTCGGCGTACGACGCCACGTCTTCGAGCACGTCGTCGATTGCCAGCCGGAAGTACGCTCGCGCATCACCATTGCCCAGCGTGATATCTGATCCGCGCCGCCCCGAGCAGCGAATGTAGTACGCGACGCCGGCCCAAACCATGGCCAGCGTCGCCCGCCCCGCTCGCTCGCGCTCCAGGTTCGCCGTGGCCGAGCTCTTCGGCCAGAGGGCGAGATGCAGACTCTGGCCGTCGAACGACAGCACTTCACCAACGCTCAACATTGCCACGGCCGGATAGCCGTCTCTGTCCGTGGTCAGCAGGAGGAGGGTAAATCCCTCCTTAGCTGCCAGGTCGGCTCCGTCGAAGAGGGAGCGGAGGGAGCCTGGGAGCCGTGCGCCGATGGACCGGCTCATCGACGCCCCCATTGGCCCGCTGTAGCCCTTACTGCCATAGCAGATCCCCGTACTCCCAACGGCCGCGCAGCTCGTGTCGGCGAGGGGAGGCCAGTGAGCCGAACGGCTCAAGGTCAAAAGTGTGGCACCGAGCATCCACGATGAGCTCGGCCAGCCCGAGACCCACGGCGGGCGCCAGCTTGAAGCCGCCGCCGCTGAAGCCGACGGCGAAGTAGAAGCCCGCCACCTCGGCGCACTGACCGAGGAGGAGGTGGCCGTCCGGACTGGCGCCTTCAACGGCCGCGAAGCCAGAGTGGTACCCGGCCGTGGCCATGGCCGGTAGACGGCACGCGATGCGGGCCGCGACCTCCGCGACGTGCGCATCGTCGGGTCTTGTTTGGTACTGTTCGAGGTCGGTGGAGGAGTCGCTATCGTCGATCGACAGGAACACGAGCCGGTCGCCTTCCGGTCGGAACGAGACGCCGCCAGGTCCGTCGATACAGGTCAGCAGCGTGTGCACGGAGGACGGCCGCTCGACCGCCACCACCTGCATGCGCATTGGGCGAACGCCGTGCTCCACGCCCGCGAGCTGAGCGACCCTGTCGGCCCACGCACCGGCGGCATTGACGACGATCGGTGTCGCGATCGGCTCGTCTCCGGCGCACACCTGCGTAATCCGCCCGTCGCCGACACCGATCTGGGTCACTGGCGTGCCAACTATGAGCCGGGTGCCCAGGCGCCGGGCCGCGTCCAGGTAGTCGGAGGTGGCGGTGGCGGGGTCGGCGTAGCCGCCGTCGGGCTCGTACGCCGCGATCTCACCAGATGTCAGGCTGTAGCCAGGCTGGAGCTCGGCGAACTCGTCGGCGGAGAGGGTGCGGGTGTCGGCGCCGATGCGCCGCAGCGCCGCGACGTTCGCCTCCAGGTTGGCAGCGTCGTCCGGGCCAACGATGCGGGCGAAGCCACTCCGCGTGTACACGGGCGTCCCGAATGTCTCCCGCCAGGCGGCATATACCTTCTGGCTGGCCAGCGCGAGGGTCGCCTCGGGCGTGTTCGTGTAGTGGACACGGATAAATGCCAGCGAGCGCCCCGTGGCCTCGCCAGCGACGGTCGACCTCTCGACGACGACAACCCGGAGTGCAGCCCGCGCCAAGTGGTAGGCGATACTCGCGCCAATGACGCCGGCGCCAATGACGACCGCGTCAGCTGTTTGCATGCGTGAACACCGGCGTCACCTCGTATCCGTTAGAGAGCCGACTTGCCGCCGTCGACGGGGATGATGGCGCCCGTCAGGTACGAGCTGCAGGACGCGAGATAGACGACGAGCTCCGCGACGTCATCCGGCGTGCCCTGACGCAGGGCCACACTACGCTCGGAGGAGGCGCCCTCGGGGTCCTCGTTGCGCGCCTGCATGAGCCGCAGATCCTGGCCGGCCGGGCTGGGGAAAATGCGCGCGGGGCACACAGCGTTGCACTGGATCGACGGCGACAGGCCGACCGCCAGGATCTGCATAAGCTTCGCGAGGCCAGTCTTGGCGATAGAGTGCGCCGCGAACGTTGGCCAGCTCTCGTAGTACGAGTTGCCTACCAGGGCGATTATCCGCCCCGAGCCCTGTCTCAGCATGAGCCGTGCGGCTGCCTGGCTCAGGAAGAAAGGACCCTTGAGGTTGACGCCGAGGGAGCTGTCCCACACGGCCTCGGTCACCTCCAGCAGCGGGCATTCGTGGAAATTGCTCGCGTTGTGCACCAGGACATCGAGGCGGCCGAAGCGCTCCTCGACCGCGTCGACGAGGCCCTGGCCCTCGCTCGGATCGGCGACGTCCGCCTCGAGGACCAGGCAGCGTCTGCCAAGAGCAGCGATGTCCTCGTTCGTCTGTCCGGCCGCGGCAGCCCTCTCCCAGTGATTCAGTGCGATGTCGAATCCCGCTCGGGCCAACGCGAGCGACAGGACCCGCCCAACTCGTTCGGCCCCACCCGTCACGAGGGCCACACGGCGATCCGCGCCGGTCGCGACGATCATGCCGACATGATCTCGCCGCCAGCCACGACGAGTGTCTGGCCGGTGATCCCGCCGGCTGTGGGCGACACGAAATAGAGAATGGCTCCGCTGACGTCGTCCAGTGTCGCCTCACGTCCGAGTGGCGCGTGGACTGCAGTTGCCTGGTTCATGGCTTCCCACGCCTGAGGATGATCCGTCGACGCGCGGCCATCGCTCACGGAGATCTTGCCTGGCGCCACGATGTTGACGGTGATGCCGTGACGACCCTCTTCGAGGGCGAGCGTCTTACAGAACGCATTGAGACCCGCTTTCGCAGTCGAGTAGGCCGAGCAGCCCGCGAAGAATCGGGTCGAGAGACCGGCCGAGACGTACACGATCCGGCCGTAGCGCTGCCGACGCATGAGCGGCAGCGTAGCCTTACAGATCAGAAAGTGTCCCTGGACCGCCGCCAGGTGCACTGTCCAGTCGCCCCAGCCCATGTCGGCGACCGGCTTAGGGTCGAACTGGCCATGGACGGTATTGACCAGGATCTCCAAAGAGCCGCACTGCTCCTCCACCTGCCGTACCAGGGCGTGCAGGCCGTCCTCATCGGTGAGGTCGGCCTGTAGCGCAAGGGGAGACGCCCAGGCCGCCACGGCCAGGTCGTCGACCATACCCCGCGCCTGCTCGCCACGCGTGCCGTAGTGGATGACGACGCGGGCGCCGTGCGCGCTGAGTGCCGCCGCCGTGGCCGATCCCACTCGGCCAGTGCCGCCCAGGACAAGGGCGGTCTGGCCGAGCAGGGGTGGCGAACTGACGTCGGGCGCGTGCAGCACAGGACGATCCACCGCGCCCGACTCGCCTACGAGCTGAGCCCTGTCAGGTCGACGGTCTGGCCGGTCGACGCGAACTTGCCGTCCTGCACCTGGATGACGGCGAGCGGCTTGCCGCCGACATCGCCCTTGCTGTCCCACTGGTAGGTGCCGCCGGCGCCGTCGAACGTCATGCCCTTGATCGTGCTGATGAGCGTGTCCTGGCTGGCGCCCTGACCGACGGCCGACTGGACCAGGAAGACGATGTCGTAGGTGAAGACGGCGACTTCCGACGGCAGCGTCTTATACTGGCTCTGGAACTGCTGCACGAGCGCGACCGTTTTGGGGCTGGACGCGAACGGGTCGAACGCCGCCAGCACGTACGTCCCTTCGGCTGCTCCTCCCGACAGATTGATGTAATCGTCGTAGAGGTTGCTGTCTGGGCCAATCCAGACGACGTCGGTGAGGCCCGCGGTCTGCGCCTGGCGCAGGACCAGGCCACCCTCGGTGTAGACAGTGTTGAGCATGACGGCATCAGGGCTCGTGCTGACCATCTTGGTCAGCTGCGAGCTGAAGTCCTTGTCCTGGTTGGGCGTAAACGACTCCTCGTCGGCCTGCTGCACGCCCAGCTGCTGGATGATGGGGACCTGGTAGTCGCGCACGCCGCGGCCATAGTCGCTGTTCCCGAAGAAGATGCCAATGTTGGACTTTTTCAGGTTGTTGACAGCGAACGCGACCATCTGCTTGGCCTGGTTGTCGTCAGGCTGAACCATACGGATGAAGTTCTGGTACCCGAGCTGAGTGATCTTGGGGTTCGACGAGCTGTTGTTCAGAACAGGCATGCCGGCCTGGCTGTAGATGGGTAGCGCTGCGAGTGTGGGTGAGGAATCAGTGTGGCCGATGACGGCGAAGATCCTGCTCTTCTGGCCGACCAGCTTCTGCGCGATGTTGGCGGCCTCCTTCGGGTCGCCGCGATCGTCCTCGTACTGAAGCTGGACCTGCTTGCCGCCGATGCCGCCGGCGCTGTTGATCTGGGCGGCCGCGGCCTCGGCGCCCTCTTTCGCGTTCTGGCCCTCAGCTGCCTCATCGCCGGTGAAGGGGGCCACGACGGCGAGGACGAGCGTGTTGCTCTGCGCGGCAGCAGGCACCGCGGCCGCTCCGGTCGAGGCGAATAGCATGACCGCGACGGCCGTGACGGCCGCCCGGGGTCCGCGAAGAAATCCTCCGGACACAGTGACCTCCTATGTGCTGAACTCGGCCAGGCGGTCTCTTCGGCGCTCCCAGCGCCTGGAGCTTGAACGGTGCCGGGCCGTGCGTACATCGTCGATGAGCTGGGCGACACAACACTCGGCCACTCGGCCGCTGAGACACGAGCGCCCGCGCTCCTGTCTCCTGTCTTGCGTCGTAGCGCACGTGCTGCGGGCTACCTCCTTCCTGCAGGGGGCGGCGCCAGAGCCAGCTCCCCCATGTACGCTTGTCGGATGGCGTCGCTGGCGAGCAGCTCGGATGCGGCGCCCTCGACCGCGATGCGGCCGGTGTCGATGACGTAGGCGCGGTGCGACACGCTGAGCGCCTTCCGGACGTTTTGCTCGGCCAGCAGGATCGTCAGGCCATCCTCGCTGATCTGCCGGACCACCGCGAAGACCTGGTTGGCAACCTGGGGGGCCAGGCCGAGGGACGGCTCGTCGAGGAGCAGAACCCGCGGCCGAGACATGAGGGCGCGCGCGATGATGAGCATCTGCTGTTCACCGCCGCTCAGCTGTCCGGCTGGCTGGTCCCGCCGCTCGGCCAGGATGGGAAACATCGCGAAGAAGCGCTCGATGTCGCGCCGGATCTCGCTACGGTCGGAGCGGATGTAGGCCCCAGCCTCCAGGTTGAAGAGCACGGAGGAGCGCGGGAACACGCGCCGACCGACGGGCGCGTGGGCGACGCCGCGCTTCACGATGCTCTCCGGCGACATCCCGTCGAGACGGGTGCCGTCCAACTCGATAGTCCCGCCCTTGCACGGGAGCAGGCCCGAGATGGCTTTCAGCAGCGTTGTCTTGCCCGCGCCGTTGTGCCCCAGAAGTGACACCACCTCGCCCCGCTCCACCCGTAGGGTGAGGCCACGAAGGATCTGGAGAGGTCCGTAACCGGTCACCAGGTCGCTCACGGCGAGCAGACTCACGGCTCATCCCCGAGGTAGGCGGCGATGACATGGGGGTCCTTGCGGACAGTCTCAGATGACCCTTCGGCGATCTTCAGGCCGGCGTCGAAGACGGCGACCCGGCTGGCCAGGCCGAGCAGCGCCCGAATGTTGTGCTCCACGATGAGGACCGCCAGGCCGCGCTGGCGCTGCGCGGCGCGCACCAGCTCGAGCACGTCCAGGGCCTGCGAGTCGTTCATGCCCGCCGTGGGCTCGTCGAGCAGCAGCAAGTCCGGATCGCTACTGAGCGCCCGCGCCAACTCCAGCCGCTTCTGCTGTCCGTAGGAGAGGTTAGCGGCCAGGGCGTCACGCTTGGCGCCGAGACCCACCTCCTCCAGGAGCCGCTCAGCTGTTTGCCGCACCCGGCGCTCACCAGCGGCCACCGCGGGCGGGCGGAAGGCCGCGCCAAACAGCGAGGTGCGCTGACGCACGTGCTGGCCGACCATCACGTTCTCGAGGCACGTCATGGCCGTGAACAGGCGCAGAGTCTGGAAGGTCCGGGCAACGCCGCGAGCGGCGATGCGATGCGGCGGCTGCCGCGAGATGTCCTCGCCTTTGAAGACGAAGCTGCCTGCCGTCGGCTTCTCGATGTGGGTGAGCAGGTTGAAGAACGTCGACTTGCCAGAGCCGTTGGGCCCCATGATGCCGACGATCTCGCCGGCGTCGACAGTCATACTGATGTCCTTGACGGCCTGGAGCCCACCGAAATGCTTGGCCGCGTGGGTGACCTCGAGCAGGACGGGCATCTCACTCCTCGCCAAGCGCGGACGGCAAACCCGCAGGCGCGCCGGCCAGCTCCGGCTCGGCTGGCGCCGGTCCGCGCCAGCGCTGTAGCAGGGATGACGCGCCGGTCCGCCCAAAGCCTGTTTGGCCCAGCAACCCCTGCGGGCGCCAGATCATGCACACGATCATCACCAGCCCACCGATGCCGACCCGATAGATCAGCAGCGCCTCGCTGCGGAGGAGCTCGGGGACGGCGATAAAGATGGCAGCCCCCAGGACAGCGCCCGGCATGGAGGCGAGTCCGCCCAGGATTGCCATCTCCATGGTCAGGAGGGACTCGTTGAAGGAGAAGTTCTCCGGCCCGATGAAGCGGAAGTAGTGGGCCAGGAGGCTACCAGCGGCGCCGGCCAGGAAGGTCCCGACGGCGAACGCCAGCACCTTGTAGTAGGTGACGTCCACACCCATGGCGGCTGCGCTCAATTCGTCGTCGCGCAGCGCCTTCCACGAGCGTCCGATCTGCGACTCGGCGATCCGCTCCGTCCCCCAGTAGGCGACCGCCACGACGCCGAGAAACAGGTAGTAGAAGTCGCGGTTGGAGGTGACGTCGATCGGCCCGAGCCTTGGCGTTGGGATGGCCGTCAGGCCCATGGGTCCCCGGGTCAACGTGATCCAGTTCAGCGCCAGGACGGTGAACAGGCTGCCGAAGGCGATGGTGACCAGACTCAGGAAGTCGCTCTGGACACGCAGGCACGGCAGCGCCACCGCCACCCCACACAGGCAGGCCAGCAGGGCGGCGGCCAGGAGCGCGGCCGGGAAAGGCCAGCCTGCCTGGGTCACAAGTAGCGCCGAGGCGTAGGCCCCGATCCCAAAGAAAGCAGCGTGGCCGAGGCTGAGCATCCCCGTGTAGCCCGTGATCACGTTCTGCCCGATGGAGAGCAGTGAGTAGATCAGGATCACGTTGCAGATCCGGATGACGTACTCATCTGTCACGACCAGAGGCAGGAGGGCCAAACCGATCAGCCACGCCAGCGGTAGAGCGCGGCGCAGCCATCCGGCGGCGGGGCGGGGAGAGCTGACATGCTGCGAGGAGATCGGTCGCGCCGTTGCCATGCCGCTACGCCCGCTGCGTCAGGCGGGCTCCAAGAAGGCCGGATGGCTTGACGAGAAGCACCAGGACGATGAGGACCAGTGCGACCCCGTCCTTGTACCCCGAGCCGATGAAGCCAGCGCTCAGCGACTCCGCGACGCCGAGGATGAGACCGCCGAGGAATGCGCCGTAGAAGTTCCCAACGCCACCAACCATGGCTGCCGCCCACGCCTTGGTGGTGCCGAGGATCCCCATCCCGATGAAGACCGTGTTGTAGTACATGGCGAAGAGGATCCCGCCGGCCACGCCCAGGAGCCCACCGAGCGCGTAGATGAGCGGAATAATGAGATTGATCGGGATGCCCATGAGTCGGGCTGCTTCCATGTCCTGCGTCACGCACTGGGTTGCCCGCCCGAGCTTGGTGCGGCTGAGCAGCAGCGAGCACACGACCACGAGCAGCGCCGCCAGCGCCAGGATGACCAGTTGCTGCGTCAGGAAATGCACGGGGCCAACCTGGATGCGGACCTGCTTGATCAGCTGCGGGAAGGGACGCACCTGGGCGCCCCAGATCGCCTGCGCCAGCGAGCGCAGGACTAGCGCCGCACCCAGCGCACTGACCATTGGCACGACGCGATTGGCGTGTCGGACCGGTCGGTACACGGCCCGTTCGACGATGAGGCCCAGGGCGGCGCCGGCCAGACACGCCAGGACCAGGACGAGAGGAATCGGGACGCCCAGCTCGAACAGGGCAACGGCGACAAAAGTCCCGAACATGTACACGTCGCCGTGGGCAAAGTTGATGAGGTACAGAATGCTGTACACCATGCTGTAGCCCACCGCGACCAGCGCGTAGACGCTCCCCGCGGCGAGGCCGTTCATCACCTGGTTGACGACGTAGTCCATCTCGTCCTCAGGCTCGGGTCAGCTCGACGAGGACAATCTTCTTCGGGCCCACCAGGTTCCGCCAGATAGCGTCACCAACCCGTGCCATGGTGGGCAGGTCTTCCTGACGCACTTGCGAGAACGTCGGGTAGCTCATGTACTCGGAGATGAATCCGTACTTGGCTCCCATGCCTCCTACTTTGCCGGCCGTCATGAAGAGGCTGATCCTGCCCACCGGGGTTTGCGAGATGTCCTCGATGACGGCGTCCTCCTCGCGCCAGGGCGCCGCTTCCACGAAGGGCAGGTTCAGCATGTAGATCGTGCAGCCGGCGACGAGCGTGTGGAGCTGCACCGTGGTGATCGGGAGAGACTTCAAGAACCAGTCGAAGATGTGTCGGTTGTGCTCGGTCGGCTCGCAGCGAATGCTGGCGTCGAACTCGCGCCAGCTCATGACAAACGCGGGGTCAGCCACTGTCAGCCCTCCGCCGCCACGAGAGCGGCCATCTCCTGAACCTGCTCCTTCGTCCGCCGCGGGAAGGAGGAGCCCATCTCCCACTTGAAGTAGTGGTGGATCCAGCTATTGAGGTTGGCGCCGTACTGGAGCATCGCGTTGATCAGCTCCAGGAAGTCCTCCCTCGTCGACACCGTGTCGAGCGATGCGAGCAGGTCCTGGGTGTAGCACCAGAGCTTCTCCATGCCGCAGTAGCCGGAGAACTCGGCCGGCTGGGGGAGGAAGGTGCGGGCCATCGTCTTGAGCTGATCGAGAGTGAAGGACGGGTCACGCGCCAGTCGCACGATCTGGTAGCAGTACGCGGCGACGTAGCGAACATCGGCGGCGGAGAAAAACCAGGTCGGGAAGGCCTGGCCGTCCATGCCGGCGCCGCTGTCGATGATGCTGTAGTGGAACACCTTGACCACCTCTTCGGGCGGCTCAGTGCGGAGCCGACGATTCTCGGCGTCGATGGTCTGGTGGACGACCTTCCAGTCTGGCGGCATCTCACCCTCCTTCACTCGTATTCCCAGAATATGGCTAAGGATGCTACTATTCGACAATCGCGTCAAGAGCTGTGCCTCCTATGAGACTCCAAACCGCCGACGCCGTCTTTGGTCAGCCTGGCCGAAAAGCTTCCGCCGCCGTTAGCCATCGTGCCCAAGAGGACGTACGCCCACTTCGTGGTACGCTCGCGGCGATGAGCCATGTCTCGGCTGTCAGATCTCGCGTCCTGATATCACATACTGGGAATCACGATAGTGCGGTGCATCTGGCGGCGCAGGCGTGGCCAGCGTGACGGACTCCCCGGTCGTCGGCGCTGATACTCCCGGGGCTCAGCCCGCGTCCCTGCGCTCGTTCCTCTACCAGCTCGACACAGCCGACGCCTTACGGCGGGTCACCCGCGAAGTCGATCCCCGGTTCGAGCTGCCCGCGTTCCTGTGGCACCTGGCAGCAGGGCCGGCGGTCCTGTTCGAGCGCGTCCGCGGCGCGGACATGCCCGCGGTCGGCAACGTGCTCAATACGCGCCACCGTTTCGGTCTGGGGCTCGGCGTCCCCTGGCGGCACGTCTACGAGCGCTGCCTGGCGGCCCTGGACGGCCCGATACCACCCGTCGTGGTCCCGGCCGGCCCGTGCCAGGAGGTCCAGGCGGACGTCGATCTCACCCGCTTGCCCGTGCCCACCTGGTTCGAGCAGGAGGCCGGTCCGTACCTCACCGCCGGCGTCATCGTGGCCCGCGACCCGGTTTCCGGCCGGCGGAACGTCTCTATTGCCCGCCTACAGGTCCGTGGCCCTCGCGACGCGTTCATCGGCATCGCCCCCAACCATCACCTGAGCGTCTTTGCCCGCCGCGCGGCAGCCCAGGGTCGCCGGCTGGAGCTAGCCGTTACGGTGGGGCAGCACCCGGCCATCGTGCTCGCGTCTAATCTGTACGTCCGCGTGGGCGACGACGAGCTGGGCTACGCGGGGGCGCTGCTCGGCCATCCCGTGCCGCTCGTTCGCTGCCGTACGGTCGATCTGGAGGTCCCCGCCGAGAGCGAGGTTGTCCTCGAAGGCACGCTTGACCCGACATCGCTCGTCGAGGAGGGCCCCGTTTCGGAGTTCCACGGTCTGTACCAGCGCTACAAGCGCGGGCCGCTGGTGCACTTCTCCGCCGTGACCACGCGGCGCGATCCCATCTTCCAGGTCATCACGCCTGGCTTCCAGCCGGAGCACCTGCTCATCGGGGCGGTCGCCATTGGCGCGACGTGCGGCCGCGCTGTGCGCGTTGCCCTGCCCGAGGCCGACGCCCACGTCGTGATCAGCGAAGCGGGCGGCGGGCGCATGCACGCGGTCGTCGCCCTGCGCGACCCAAGGCCAGGTGACGCGCGTAAGGCGATGCTGGCCGTCTGGGCGCACGTCAACCTCGTCAAACTTATCACTGTCGTCGACACCGACGTCGACCCCTACGATCCCAATGCCGTTGAATACGCCGTTGCGACACGCTTTCGGGCCGACCGCGACGTGGTCATCCTGCCGCGCGTTAGGGGTGACCGAGCCGATCCGCTGGTTACCGATGGGCTTGTGACCAAGATGGGGCTGGACGCGACCCGCAAGGAGGAGGACCGCGACGACTGGATGCCCGCCCGGCCACCGGCCGACGTCCTGGTGCGCGTCGCCGCCGAGCTCGGGATGGACCCACCGGAATGACCGACACGGCGGGCCGAACCAACCATACCCTGGAGAAGGGCTTGGACATCCTCGGCCTGTTCGACGACGACCGACCGGCGCTGACTGCCCATGAGATGCGCCAGGAGCTGGGCCTATCGCTCAGTACGCTGTATCGGCTTCTGCGCTCGATGAAAGCAAAGGGGTGGATCGAGGACGATGCGGCTGGGCGCTTTCGACCCGGGTTCCGCATCCTGACCCTCGCTCGGGTGGTGCGGAGGCAGATCGACGCTGTCCGGCTGGCGCTGCCCGTCATGTGCGAGCTGTCGCGAGAGACCGGTGAGACGGTCCTGCTGACTGTCATCAGCGGCACGCAGGCAGTGTGCATCGAACGCGTCGAGGGGCCTGGTGTCGTGCGCGCGACCCTCGAGCGTGGGGCTGTCCTTCCCCTCCACGCCGGGGCTTCCGCCACGGTGCTTCTCGCCTTCTCGGATGAGGAGCTTCAGGAATCCATCCTGAGCGGTCCGCTCGATCGCTACACCGAGAACACCATCTGTGACCCGGCCCTACTACGACGCACGCTCGACCGCATTCGCGCCGATGGCTATGCCTTCAGCGACCACGAGGTAGACGCTGGCGTCCGCGCCGTCGGGGCGCCGATCCGGGCGCGCTCGGGAGCTCTGGTGGCGGGGCTCAGTCTTGTCGCGCCGACCGGACGCCTGCCGGACGCCCAGATCCCCCGCATCGCGGCGCTCGTGAAGCACCACGCCGCGCTCCTGAGCGACCTCGCCGAGCTCACACAGTAAGACCCGAGACCCGAGACCCGAGACCTGGTCCACGCTGAAGACTGACACGCCGATTCGGCACACGGGAGCCTGCATGAACGTTCTCACAGCTAGTCGCACTGCCACAGTCACCCTGGACGGCGAGCATCTCACCCCTGAAGACGTCGTCGCCGTCGCCCGCGGCCGATCCCCCGGCGACTGGCCGCGCGTCGCTCTTGCCGACGGCGTGCGCGACACGCTGCGGACAGTCAGGCGCTACATCGAGGAGCACTGGCTCGTCCCCGACGCCCCACCTATCTACGGCTTCAACACCGGCGTCGGCCGCCTCAAAGATACCCATATCGCCCCGGAGGACATGGCGCGATTCCAGACCCTCATCGTCAATGCCCACTGCGCCGGCGTCGGCGAGCCGCTGGCGGAGGAGGTGGTGCGGGCAACCATGGTCCTGCGCGTCAATGCTCTCGTGAAAGGCTGCTCGGGCATCCGCGAGGAGTGTTGCGACCGTCTGCTCGATATGCTGAACGGCGGCGTCCATCCCGTCATCCCGTCACAAGGATCGGTCGGCGCCAGCGGCGACCTGGCTCCGTTAGCTCACCTGGTCGCGGTCATGATCGGCCACGAGCGCGCCGAGGCCTACTATCGGGGCGAGCGCATACCAGCGCGGGTAGCGCTGGAGCGGGCCGGGCTCCCGATGTCGTTCACGCTGGCGCCGAAGGACGTTCTAGCTCTGATCAATGGGTCCACCATCACGCTCGGGCTGGCCGTGCTGGCGCTCCACGACGCCTGGCTCCTGGCGCGCAACGCGGACGTCGCGGCTGCCTTATCGATGGAGGCCATGCGCGGCGAGATGGCCGCGTTCGACCCGCGCATCCACCAGGCGAGGAACCAGGTGGGCCAGATCGTCGTAGCCGAGAACATCCGCCGACTCCTCAAGGACAGCCAGCGCACGACAGAAGACGCCAGGCGGGTCAAGCTGCCCGACGAGACGCGGGCCAACGGCTACGCGCCTCGCATCCAGGACGCGTACTCTCTACGGTGCACCCCGCAGGTCAATGGCGCTGCGCGGGACGTCCTCGAGTTTGCCGAGACCCTTATCGCTCGCGAGATCAATGCAGCGACTGATAACCCGCTCGTCTTCCCGGACGGCGATGGTGACTACACGGTTCTCAGCGGCGGCAACTTCCACGGCGAGCCGCTCGCCTACGCGGCCGACCTGATCACCATGGCCGTCGCCGAGATCGGCAGCATCTCGGAGCGGCGGTGCTTCCGCCTCCTGGACCCCACGCTCAGCTACGGCCTGCCGTTGAATCTTGTTGGCGCTACCCTCGGCCTCAACACGGGGTTCGCACTCGTGCATTGCAGCGCGGCCGCCATCGTGTCGGAGAACAAGGTCCTCAGCTACCCATCGGTGGTCGACTCCATCCCGACGAAGGCGAACCAGGAAGATCACGTCAGTATGAGCACCTTCTCGGCGCGCAAGGCCCGAACGGTCGTCGACAACGGTCACAAGATCGTGGGCATCGAGTACCTGTGTGCGGCCCAGGCGGTCGACCTCAGTACCGAGCCACTGAGGAGCAAGCGCCTCGGCGCGGGCACCGCTGCCGCCTACCGACGCTTCCGGCAGGATGTTCCGCCGACCCGGGAGGACCATTACCAGGCCACCGACATGGAGGCGGCAACGAGCCTCACGCGCTCGGGCGCGCTCCTGGAGGCGGTCGAGCAGGCGGTTGGCCCGCTGCGCTAATGGTCGATCGACACTTCGTCGACGGCGCGATGGCCCCTTGAACGGCGGTCGTTTCGATCTCGTCGTCCTCGGGGATGTCGTCACGCCACACGGCGTGCTACGCGGTGGCGGCCTTGGTGTGCGCGGCAGCCAGGTGGCCGCGGTCTGGGCCACCCCACCAGCCGGGTTCGAGGCGAGCGACGTGGTCGACGCCACCGCCAGGTGGGTACTGCCGGGAGCGATCGACGCGCACGTGCACTCCTTCAGCGCACCCGAGGAGGGCTTCACCGCGGCCACCCGGGCGGCGGCCGCCGGGGGTGTCACGACGATCATCGAGATGCCGTACGACGCGGGGGCGCCCGTCAATGCCGCGCCAGTGCTGGAGCGGAAGATAGAACGGCTCGAGCGCGAGGCGGTGGTCGACGTGGCGCTGCTGGGCACGATCCGCAAACAGGGGGGGCTGGACGAGATCGATAGGCTCGCGGCCGGCGGTGTGTGTGGCTTCAAGGTGTCCCTGTTCGAAACGGATCCGGAGCGTTTCCCACGGATCGAGGACGGCGAGCTGGCCAAGGCGTTCGCCCTGATCCGTGACGTCGGTCTCACCGTGGGGGTCCACGCCGAGGACGGGGAGATCATCTACCCGCTGATCGCCGAGTACACGGCGAGTCAACGTCTGTACCCGCGGGCGCATTGCGAGACGCGTCCGCCCATCTCGGAGACCGCCTCCGTCGCGCTGGCGCTGGAGCTCGCGGCCGCGGCGGACGTCCGCTTCCACATCTACCACGCGAGCCTGCCACGTAGCTTCGACCTCGTGCAGCGTTACCGCCAGCAGGGTCTCCGGGTCACTGCCGAAACGTGTCCGCACTATCTGTTGTTGTCCGAAGACGACATGGATCGCCTGGGCCCGCTTGCCAAGATCAATCCCCCGCTTCGCTCGCCGGCGGCGGTGAGCGACCTGCGGCGACTGCTAGCGAACGGCACCGTCGACATGGTGACCTCGGATCATGCCCCGTGGAGCCGGTCCCAGAAGTCGAATCCGAACATCTTTGCCAATGCTTCGGGCACACCGGGGGTGGAGACGCTGCTCCCCCTCGTGTACAGCACGGGTGTGGCGAGTGGCGACCTGACGATCGAGCGCCTAGCGGCCGTCCTGGCCGAGGGCCCGGCCCGAGCGTTCAGTCTCTACCCTCGAAAGGGCGGACTCGCGGTGGGCGCGGACGCCGACATCGCGATCCTCGATCCGAGCGCTCACTGGGCGATCGACGGTGCGCAGATGGAGTCGACGGCGGGGTGGACTCCGTACGATGGGCTGACTGTACAGGGGAAGGTTATCCGGACCATTGTGCGCGGCCAGACGGTGTACGACGGGATGTCAGTCACGGGCCAGCCAGGCGGTGGGACCTTCATTCGGCCCGTGGCTGTGGCGGCGGCGACACCCGTCCTTGCCAGCGGATCGGTGAGCGCTAACGGATGAACACTAGCCTGCCAGCCCCGAACCCCGAACGCATGCGAGCCGCATGGGAGCAACTCAGTACCTTCCGTACAGAAGGGCTGCCTGGCTGGACGAGACGTCCTTTCACCCCCGCCTACGCCGCCGCGCGCGTCTGGCTCACGGAGGAAATGCGTTCCGCCCACCTGAGCCCAAGCATCGACGCGGCTGGCAACCTGATCGGGTCCCGGGCGGGAACGGATCCCGCCCTGCCGTCGATCATGCTCGGCTCACACACCGACACCGTGACCGGCGGTGGACGCTTCGACGGCATCGCCGGCGTCCTCGGTGCGATCGAGGTCGCGCGCTGGCTCGCGGAGAACCGGGTGCAGCTGCGGCACACGCTCGAGGTGGTTGATTTTCTCGCAGAAGAGCCGACGGACTTTGGGATTTCCACTGTGGGGAGTCGCGGGCTCGCCGGTGCGCTGGATGCCGCCATGCTCGCGGGCACATCGCCTGGTGGCGGCACCCTGGCCGAGGCGATAGCCTCGATCGGCGGCGACCCGACGAGAATCGACCAAGCCCGGCGCCCGCCGGGCGCCATCGCGCTGTACCTCGAGCTGCACGTGGAGCAGGGCCCGGTCCTGGAGGACGCGGGCCTCACGCTCGGCGTGGTGACAGCGATCACCGGTATCACGCGCTACCACGTGGCCCTCGCGGGTCGGCCAGACCACGCCGGGACCATGCCCATGCCTCTGCGCCGGGATGCGTTGGCCGCCGCGGCGGAAGTCATACTGGAGCTCGAGCGCCTCTGGCGCGGCGAGGACGGTGTCGGCACCGTCGGACGCCTGGCGGTGAGGCCAAACGCGACGAATGTGGTGCCTGGCTTCGTCGAGCTGTGGGCGGAGATGCGTAGCGTCCACACAGAGGTGCTGGAGCGCGTGAGCAAGATCTTTCTGCCACAAGCCAGGGCTCTCGCCGAGCGGCGCGGCGTCGAGATGACGGTTGACCGGTTGTCGCATGAGCAGCCGGTGTCGGTCGCCGACAGGGTGCAGGAGGAACTGGAGCGCGTGCTGACGGCGCTGGACCAGGAGCCACGGCGGCTACCTAGCTACGCGGGCCACGACGGGAACCAGATGGCGAAAATCACGCCCATCGGTATGCTGTTCATCCCTAGCCACCTGGGCAGAAGCCACTGCCCAGAGGAGTGGACCGATCTCGAGGATTTGGCGCTGGGCGCTCGCGCTCTCGGTGAGGCGGTGATCCGCTTTGACCGCTCACTGGCGTAAGCAGGCAGCTTCGGCGCGGCGTGGTATTGATCTCCGTAGCACAGTGTTGCCCACTTGGTCGAGAGCGCCGGCCACAACCGGGCAGTCCACACGAGCGCGGCCAGACATTGGCTGAGTGGGGCTCGTCTGGGCGATGGGAGCTCCGCCGCCACCACCCTCTGCCGTTGATCTGCGGGCGGGCCGCTTATCAGCCGCGCAGTCTTCCGCCGCCCGCCGTCCCCCTACTCGCCCGGCTAGACGCCGCCTGGGGCTGGCCCGACCCGCGTGGCGGGCGGATTCTCGACGTTGATGGGTGAGCCGTCGAGGAACGCCTCGATCACCGCCACGGTCTCCGGGATCATGCGCGCGTAGCCCTGGTCGGTGGGCCAGCCGCAGTGCGCCAGGAGCAGTGTGCGCTCCGCCCGCCGCAGGGGATGGTCGGCTGGCAAAGGCTCCTGGTCGTAGACGTCCAGCGCGGCTCCACCGATGACCCCGCGCTGGAGCGCGTCCAGCAGATCGGCCTCGTTCACGATCGGTCCGCGGGCGGTATTCACCAGGAGCGCGTCGGGCTTCATCCGCGCGAGCAGGCCCCCATCGACCAGCCCGCGCGTCCTGTCGCTCAGCTTTAGGTGAATGGAGACGACGTCGCTCTCCGCGAAGAGCTTGTCCAGGGTACGGAACTCGACGCCCGCGGCAGCCGCGCGCTCGGGCGTCAGCGTCAGCCCGGCGGCGATGACCCGCATCCCAAAGACCTGCGCAGCCTTGGCCACCTGGCTGCCCAGCCGGCCGAGCCCGATGATGCCGAGGGTCTTGCCGTGCAGAACACGGCCCCGGGGTCCGGGCCAGCCGCCGGCGCGCAGCGCCCGATCCTGGTCGGCGAACTGGCGCATGGCCGCGATCATCATGCCGATGGTCAGCTCGACCATCGACGGATTCCCCGGCCCCTCGGACAGGCTCGGAATGGCGCCGCTGGTGAAGCAGACAAGCACGCCCCGGGCCATAGCGGTCTCCTTGTCGATGGCCGGATTGTCCTGGCCACCCACGGAGACGAGCAGCTTCAGGTTGGGCATGGCGGCCAGCAGGGCCGTGTCGTACCTGGTGCGTTCGCGGACCGCCACGGCGACATCGGCGTCGCGCACCAGCCCGACGAGGTCGTCCGGGCGCACCCTGCGGATGACGACGTCCGCGCGGCGGCGCAGGCGGGCGATCTCCGGGGCCGTCTCGAACGTCCCGTTCCAGTCATCCGGAATGACCACGCGCATCAGCTCCTCCCGCGCTTCGAACTCCAGGCCGCCACGACCCGTATCCTAGCGGTCGCCTGGCAGGGCTCTGGGCCACTCCCTGGAGTGGAGCGGTCAGGAACGTGACGACCGCTTGGGCGAACGCGTCGGATCCCATCGTGCTGCCATGATCGCCTGGGACCGTCCGGTGCGTGCTCGGGGGCAGCAGGCGCGCGAGCTCGGCCGCGCTGCCGTTGTCGAGGTCGGCATCACCGCTGATGACCAGGACCGGTCGCTCGACGCGCGCCAGCTCCGCGGGAGTCGTCGTGGGCTGCGCCTTCTGCAGCAGCGCCAGCGCCTGGCGATCGTGTCTGATGAACACTAGCTGTACCCCCGTACTGCCTCACGGGAGAATGTCACTCGGCCGAGGGTCATGGGCGGACGCGGGGAGCTGCTTGCCAACGTACTGCTTGCGGGTGACCCCGCGGTAGTCCTTCCAGTAGGCGTACCAGTATGGGCCGTGCTGCCGTCTCCGACCTCGGGCTGCGCTGGGCCCGCGTCCACCACGGCCCGCAGTGGACCGGGCAGGGTCTGGCCGGCCAGGATCTCCTCGGCCAGTCACTGCTCGTCGAACGCAACGATGGCGCGCGCGCGCCACTGCTGGACGTGCGCCTGGAGCGTGCGCAACTGCCCGTCGCGGTACTGCCCCGGATACTTCTGCTGGAGTTCCTGGAAGAGCGACTTGGCCGTCCGCTCCGGCCAGTCCTGCAGCCACTGGCAGACGTCCGCCCAGACCGTCTCGAACGGGTCCTTGCGCGTCCGCCACCAGCGCGGAACCTGGGCCTTCTTGGTCCGACGGTACCTCCGCCGACCGCGCTCGCCGGCTGCGGCCAGCCCAGTCCCGGCATCGGCGCGAGGTCCGTCATCGGCGAGGCCGCAGGCGCTTCGAACGGCACCGGCGCAGTCTTTCCGACAGCGCTGGACCCGGTGGCCGGCGTGCGGAACACCGCGTGCTGCCAGAGAGCGTCCTGCAGCGTCTGGAGCTGCCGCAGCAGCCGCACCGGATCCAGCGCGCGGTAGATCCGCTGCAGGCGCTCGTGGTCCTCCGGCGCTAGCACGCCGCTGGCGCAGCCAGAACGCCCCGTCCTCGCTCGGTCCCACGTCCACGCCCAGCACTTCGCGCTGGCCGGCGGCCGCATTCAGCCCGACGGCGATCACCACCGCCATGCTGACCACCCGGTGCTCCTGACGCGACCTTCAGAAAGTAGGATCGGAGCGATGCGCGGTGCTGGCCTCTCGGTCAGCCCGTTTCATCGCTCCGTCCTCCGAACCGGACGTGCGCGTTAGCCACGCATCCGGCTCTCCACGCGTTCATGCCAAGGGGTTACATCGATGCTCTCGCCGTCAGTACCGCCCAGGGCGAGGGGATACGATCCGCCCGGTAGCGGTACCGTGTGACGGGTACCGCGCCCGGATTGAACAGCTTCACCTTGCCGTCCATCGGCCACCATCCTGGTAGATGGCGCCGACGCAGCCACTCCCAATTCCGCTTTCGGTGCTTGTGGCGGAGCCAGTTCACCACTCGTCGCCAGACGAAGGCGCGCAGGTAGCTAAAGGTCGCTTTCGAGACGCCGTGACGGAAGTAGTTGGTCCAGCCGCGTAGCAGCGGGTTGAGCTGATACAGCAGGCTACTGAGCGGCCAATTCAGCGTTCCCTGAGTCAGCGTCCGCACCGCGCCCTTGACGGTCGCCAGCGCGACTTTTCTGGGGTAGGTGTAGATCAGACGCTGGCCCGTGCCTGGCTTCTCGTGCCGCTTGATGCGAAAGCCGAGAAAGTCAAAGCCCTCGTCAACATGGGCAATCCTCGTCTTCGTCTCCGAGAGCCGCAGCCCTATCGGACGAAGCACCGCCGCCACCTCGTTGCGCAAGGCTTCAGCATGGACTCGCTTGCCGGCCACCAGTACCACGAAATCGTCCGCGTACCGAACGAGGCGGTAGGTGGCAAGACCTTTGAGCCGACGCCATTGCCGAGAACTCGGGGTGTGGCCGAATCCGGCCCAGGCCTCGGCGAAATACTCGTCGAGGATACTGAGCGCGATGTTGGCCAGCAGCGGCGACAGGATGCCGCCTTGGGGCGTGCCAGTGCTGGTATCCCGTTCGACGCCATCCTCACTGAGGATGCCGGCTTTGAGGAACGCCTTCACCAGCGCCAGGACGCGTTTATCCCCGATTCGGTCGCGCACTCGTTGCAGAAGCGCGGAGTGTGAGATTTCGTCGAAGCACGCGGTGATATCGCCTTCCAGCACCCACTCGTAGGAACGGGAACAGAAGAAGTGGATCTCCGCGATGGCATCCTGGGCACGGCGTCGAGGGCGGAAGCCGTAACTGCACGGCTGAAACTCCGCCTCGAAGATTGGCTCCAGCACCAGCTTGAGCGCGGCCTGGACCACCCGATCCCGCACGGTGGGGATGCCGAGTCGACGGCGCTTGCCGCCTGGCTTGGGAATCATCCGTTCACGCACGGGTAATGGCCGGAAGGTCCGCGCCTTGAGGTCAGCGCGTAACTCGTCGAGGAAACGTTCCTCGCCGCGTTCGACCGTGATGGAATACGCGGTCTGCGCATCCACCCCGGCCGTTCGCGCACCTCGATTGGCCCTGACCCGCCGCCATGCCATCAGCAAGAACGACGGGTCACAGACGAGGTTGTAGAGATCGTCAAACCGACGATCGCGATCGAGTTTCGCCCATTGGTGCAGCTTGGTCTGGATCTCTCGTACTCGGGTCGCGGCCTCTTCGGCCGACGGCCACGATGCGCCGGTGTTCACCAGCGACCTCCGAGTCTTCCACAACCTCCACTGCGAACTCGCTGTCCCCCTTCGCCCTGTGGCCGGCTCTCCCGACCTCCGACTACTACGAGGACTCCGCCCCACTGCCAAGCCATCAGACGACGACGGTCCTGCCCGTCGTCGGGCTCATCGTCCGACGCGAGGGCGGCTTGACAGCGGTTCCCACGTTCACCACGCACCGATTGACGGGGGCGGGGCCCAGCTTTTCCCCTGCCGCCTCGCTCTGGGCACGCCGCAGGCCTTTCCCAGAGCCTCCGCGCCGCCGCAACTCGACGGCTCCAGAGTTGCTGCCTCGCCTCCGCGGGGCTGCACGCACGGCTGACCGGCCCATATCCACCAGATTTGAGCCGGCGGTTCTCGCTTGAGGGGGTTCCACCACTGGTTCAGATCGACTTACCCCTTCCCGTCTTGCTTGCCGGACCCGAGCCGTCTGGTAGTGCCGGCCCGTCCCGTCGTCGTCGAGGCTGCTCCTGCCCGACCCGACGCCTCTCGGGTCAAGCTGCCTCCAGCTTCGGCGATCTGCTGCGACAGATCGTCGGTGGGTTCCCTCCTCCCACTCGGTGATATGGCGCCTCGTGGCGCACGGTCGCGTCCAGCCAGATATAGGGGTAGGCCCCCTCGAGTTTGCGGCTGCGGAAGCGCTCCACCTCGGTATCCAGCTCTTCGCACAGACGGCTGACCTGGCTCTTACTGATGCCCTCCAGCCCCAGTGCTTTGACCAGATCGTCCACGCGTCGGGTGCTCACGCCCTGGACGTACGCCTCGCGCACCGTCGCCACCAGGGCCCGTTCCGCCCGCTTGCGCGGTTCGAGCAGGCCGGGCAAGAAGCTGCCGTCGCGCACCCGCGGCACCTGCAGCTCCACCGTCCCTACCCGCGTGTCCCAGCTCCGTTCCCGGTAGCCGTTGCGTTCACCCTGGCGCTCAGGACTGCGCTGGTAGCGCGCGGCGCCCAGGTGCTGGGCCACCTCCAGCTCCATCAGCGCTTGGGTCAGTACCCGCACACCTTCACGCAACGTGTCCAGGTCAGGCTCGGCGTCGGCCTTGCGCAACAACTCGGCAAGTGCCATGCTCAGGTTCTCGGCCATCGGTCGGTTCTCCTCATCGGTTGCTTGACACTCCCGATGGAAACCACCGATGGCCGTCCGCGTCAACGGCTCTACCCAGAGCCCACACATCCGGGGACTTGTATGTTTGAAGGGTGTTGCAACCGAAGCGATTCGGTGGTGGCCGGGGTGCGGTAGTCCGACGTGGACTGGGTCCAAGAGCCCGCAGTAGAGCCGGGACGCCGCACCCATCCCTCCGAGCCCGGACCGTAGCCAGGGCCTTGAGCCCGCATCTGCAAGTAGGGGTCGCGTGGGGACAAGCTGACGTGGAAGGGAGATCCGCGTGGGCGCAGTGAAGGTGGATAAGTACGTCGGGATCGATGTGGCGAAAAGCACGCTGGACCTGGAGGTGCGCCCCAGTGGTGAGCGGCACCAGTACAGCAACGATGCCGATGGCCTCGCTCACCTCGTCAAGCAGCTCCGAAAGATACGCCCGGTGCTGGTCGTGTGTGAAGCGACCGGCGGCTGGGAGCGGTTCCTGGTTGGCGCCCTGGCCGTCGCCCATCTTCCCATCGTCGTGGTCAATCCCCGCCAGGTACGCGACTTCGCCAAGGCCACCGGACGACTGGCCAAGACCGATCGCCTGGATGCGGAGAGCATCGCGCGCTTCGGCGAGGCCGTCCGTCCAGAACCGCGAGCACTGCCCAGCGCAGATGCCCGGGCTCTGGACGATCTGGTCACCCGACGGCAACAACTCATCGAGATGCGCACGGCCGAAGGCAATCGGCTCAGATTGGCGACCGGCCGACTGCGCCAGCAGCTGGACGAGCATCTCGGCTGGCTCGATCGTCAGCTAGAGGACCTGGATAAAGAACTGGATCACACACTCCGCACCAGCCCGGTGTGGCGAGAGCAAGCCGACGTGTTGCGCAGTGCCAAGGGCGTCGGCCCGATTTTGACAGCCACGCTCCTCAGTGCGCTGCCAGAGCTGGGCCACCTGAACCACAAGGAGATCGCCGCCTTGGTCGGCGTCGCGCCGTTCAATCGAGACAGCGACATGTGGCGCGGCAAACGCCAGATCTGGGGTGGGCGCGCGCCGGTACACGCCGTGCTCTACATGGCCACCCTCTCCGCAGTGCGGACCAACCCCGTGCTGCGGAGCTTCTACCAGCGGCTGATCAGCGCAGGCAAGCTGCAGAAGGTGGCTCTGGTCGCCTGCATGCATAAGCTCCTCACCATCCTCAACGCCATGGCGCGCGATAGCCGCCCCTGGCAGCCGGCCAAAATTACCGCTTGACACGAACCACCGTAGCTCTACTGCGGGGTGCCCACGGGCGGTCAGCGCGTCGGACAGGTTGGCCTTCGACTTCGACGTCCAGCGCAGCACGTCCATCGGACTCCCGGCCGTCGAGGCGTCCACCACCTCTTGGAGCGTCGGCAGTAGGGCGGGATCCAGGAGCTCGGCCTCCTTCCGCCCACCCCAGGTCGGCGAATCTGGCCAGGCGTCACGGGCGGCTCTAGGCCGCCGGCGAGATCAGTCAGTCAACGGGCCATTGTCGTCCCCCTGTCCCTGCCCAGGCCCGTCGAAGCGTGCCGGGCTGAAGAGGCTCAGGTCGATCGACGAGCGCCCCTCGACAAGCAGTTCCGCCATGTGTCTGCCTGTAGGCGGAGAGTGCTGAAAGCCGTGCCCGCCGAAGCCGACCGCAACGTAGCAACCGCGAACACTGGGCAGTTCTCCAAGGATCGCATGGTCGTCCGGCGTCAGGGGGCGCAGGCCGGCCCAGCCGTTTGCCACGCGCGCCTGGGCGAGTACGGGCACGCGTCTAATAGCCTTCTCGACCGTCTCCTCCAATTTAGACCAGTCGAGGGGCACCTCGAAGTCGCTGGACACATCCTCGACGTCGCCGGGCGACATGAGCACCCGCCCAAGTTCCTTCCTAAAGTAGAAACCGCTGGCCCCATCATGGGTCAGAGGAATGGGCCCCGCGACTTCCGGGAAGTCCTCCGTCACGAAGATATGGCGCCGTCGTGCCAGGACAGGCAGGTTCACGCCGGCCAGGCGGCCGACCCGCGCGGCGGCGGGGCCAGCGGCGTTGACTACGAGAGGAGCGGCGATCCTACCACGATTGGTCGTAACTCCGACCACGCGGTCGCCCTGCAGCTGAATTCCCGTCACGGTAGTCTCCTCGCAAAAGCGGATGCCGCGCTCGCGTGCCCGCGCGACATAGCCCATTGTCACTTCGTACGGGCCGGCGTAGCCGTCGGTCGGGCAGTGGACCGCCGCCAGCACGTCGTCGACGTTGAGGCTGGGGATCAGCTCGCGCGCGTCCTGAGCGCTGATAATGCCTACGTCAACCCCATGGCGCTGCTGCAGCGCAACTCGCTCACGAAAGCCCGCCAGGTCCTCCGCCGACGTGACCAGCGTCAGATAGCCGATCTGGCGGAACTCAGCGTTCACACCGAGTTCCTCCTGGCAGCGATGGAAGAAGTTGAGGGCCTCCAAGGAGAAGGCGATCTCCGGCTCAGTCCCAAACTGCGCTCGGATGCCACCCGCGGCCTTGCTCGTGGAGCCTGAGCCCAGGGTCGCGCGCTCCAGCACGACCACGTCGCGCACCCCGCGCACGCCAAGGTGATAGGCGATGCTACAGCCAATGGCGCCGCCGCCGATGATGACGATGCTTGCAGTACGCGGAAGCACGCAATTCACTCCTCTCTCATGCCGGTGCGGCAGTGACTGGGCACTCCAACCGCCTACCCGTCACAGGCGCAACCGCGGGTCCAGGATGTCTCGCAGGCCGTCACCAAGGACGTTAAGCGCGGTGGACACCAGCATGATCGCTACTCCGGGAATGACCGTCGCGTGGGGCGCCGTCAACAGGTAGCTACGCGAGTTGCTGAGCATCGCGCCCCATTCCGCTTCGGGCGGCTGAACGCCTAACCCGAGATAGCTCAGGCCCGAGGCAGTCAGCAGAACCACCGCGAGATTAAGCGTTGTGAAAACGATCAGGAGAGCGCCACAATTGGGCAGGATGTGGCGCAGCACGATCCGCAGGTCCGAGGCGCCGATAGCGTGCGCGGCCTGCACATACTCCATCCCGCGCGCCGCCATCACTGAAGCGCGCACCAGACGGGCGAAAGAGGGGACAAGCGCCACACCGACAGCCAGGGTCACGTTCAGCGCGCCCGGACCGATCACCGCTATGACGGCGATCGACAGGAACACGCCGGGGAATGCCAGCAAGACATCCATGGCGCGCATGATTCCCTCGTCGAGCCAGCCACCGCGATAGCCGGCCAAAAGGCCCAGGGTCACCCCGCACAGGAGTGCCAGGCCCACCCCGCCGGCCTGGATCCTGAGCGACATCGACGCGCCGAACAGAAGACGGCTCAGGATGTCCCGGCCGAGTTCGTCGGTGCCGAGCAGATGCGCTCCGGACGGCGGTCGTAGCCGCTCGCTGGCGCGGCCGGCAAGTGGATCATTCGGGGCTATGACGGGCGCCAATAGGGCCGCCACCACGAACAGCACGACGACCGCCCCCGCCATGGTAGTCGCCGAGCGGCGGCGCGCCTCGGTCAGCCACCCGCCCAGCCACAGCCGTCGATTTGGGATCGCCGCCGTTTGCGAAAGCGTGCCTGGTGGTGAGATTGGTGGGGCAAGCACGTTCATGCCCGGCGGACCCGCGGATCCAAGACCCCGTAGAGCAGGTCGGTAGCCAGGTTGACGATGGCGAACGTCGCCGCCACGAGCAGAATGCCGCTCTGGACGACGGGGTAGTCACGGGCGAAGATCGAGTCCACGATCAGGCGCCCGAGCCCAGGTAGGGAAAATACGGACTCTGTGAGAACTGCTCCGCTCAGCATGCTACCGAACTGCAGACCAAAGACCGTCAGGACCGGCAGCAGGCCGTTCCTGAGGGCGTGGGACAGGATCACGCGGTGCTCGCGTAGCCCCTTGGCACGCGCTGTGACTACGTAATCCTGGCGCAGCACCTCGATCATGATCCCGCGAGTGAGACGGGCCATGACTGCGGCGGAGGCCGCCCCGAGCGCGATTGCAGGTAGCAGCAGGTGCTGGACCGTGCCGGCTCCACCGGAGGGCATCGCGTGCAGCCACACGGCGAAGACGAGTATGAGGATGAGTCCAAGCCAGAACACGGGCGCCGAAATGCCCATCACGGCAATCACCATGCTCAACACATCCAGTGCTGACCCGCGCCGCGTCGCGGCAAGCACGCCGGCGGAGACCCCGATCGCCGTCGCCACCACGATGCTCGCGAAGGCCAGTTGCACCGTGAACAAGAAGCGCTCGCGCAGGAGCTCCGCGACGGGCGCGCCGCTCCGGTACGAGGTGCCCAGATCGCCGACCGCGAGGTGCCGAAGGAACAGAGTGTACTGAACCGGAAGTGGGCGGTCGAGTCCGTACTCCTCGCGGATGTGCGTCACCTGCTCCTGCGTGGCCTCCTCCCCCGCCAGCACCCGCGCCGGGTCGCCCGGAACGAGCCGCAGGACGCTGAACGAGATGAGAGAAACGCCGAGGAGCACCGGAATGAGCAGGAGGACGCGCCGCACCATGTACCGCATGGACTCGCCTCAGTCCTACGCTGGCTGGAGCCAGGTCTTCTCGCTCACCGTCGCCATCTCGAAACCGGACAGCCAGGCGTCATGAAGCTTCGCCGAGCGGGCCGCGATCTGCTTGGTAGCGACGAGATACACCCACGGCGCATCGTCGTGCGCGAGCTGCTGCGCTTGTTTGAGCAGTGCGTCGCGCTGCTGGGCGTTGGATGCCTTGGTGGCCTGGGCGACCAAGGCATCCATCTGCGGGTTCTTGTAGAAGGAGCCGTTCGAGCCTTTCGGTACCCACTGCGTACTGTCGAAGAGCGCGAACATCGTCCAGCGCGCCTCTCCAGTGCTTGGCACCCAGCCCTGCAGGAACATCTGTACCTGCGACTCGTCGAGTGGCTTGAACTGAGCAGCGGTGAAGGCCGCGTACTCCGTGAGTTGCAGCTTGACGTTCACTCCAACGCCGCGCAGCTGGTTCTGCACTTCCTGCATGAGTTCGACATCCTTCAGGAAACGGCCGCGCGGGCTCAGCAGCGTCACCTCCAGCCCGTTCGGAAGCCCCGCATCCGCGAGCAGTTGCTTGGCCTTCGCCTGGTCGAAGGGATAGGGCGCGATCTCCGCAGTGCCCGTGATCAGTGGACCCGACGGACTTCCCCACGGAACGGCCATGTCCTGGTAGAGGTTCTTGGCTATGGAATCCTTGTCGATTGCATAATTCAGCGCCTGGCGGACCCGGAGATCCTGGAAAGGGTCGCGCTGCGTGTTGAGCGCCAGCGCCAGCGTGCGCGCGCTCTGGTAGGTGTCGACGATCAGATTCACGTTGCCGTGGAGTCGGGTGGCGTCCTCCGGCGGCACGAACGCAATCAACTGGACGTCGCCGCTTTCGAGCATCAGCGTGCGACTGCTGTCCTCAGGGACCACCTTGAAGACCACCCGGTCCAGGTACGGCTTGCCGCGCCAGCTCCCGTCCCAGCGCTCGACCGTGAGGTGGTCACCTTTGACCCAGTCGACGAATTTGAATGGCCCGGTTCCAACCGGGTGGAGCGTGAGGTCGTTCCCGTATTTCTTGTGCGCCTCGGGACTGTAGATGGCAGAGGCAATGTGTGCAACATTGTTGAGGTAGCTGGCGAAGGGTGCATTCAGCACCACTTGGAATGTGGTTGGGTCAACGACTGCGGCACTCTTGACTACCCCGAATTGAAGATCCTTCTTCTTCGGCTGCTCCGGCCCGAGCATGCGGTCGTAGCAGTATTTCACCGCGTTCGCGTCGCACGGCGTGCCGTCATGGAAAGTCAGCCCAGGCCGCAAGTGGAAGGTGTATGTGAGACCGTCCGTCGAGGTGTCCCACTTCTGGGCAATGCCCGGCACGATCTCAAGCGTGGGACTGAAGGCGACGAGACCATCGTAGATCAGCCGATCAACCGTCTCGGCCGGCATGGTGAGCTGGTTCGGCGGGTCCAACGAATCTGGGTCTGTGCCCACGGCGTAGGTCAGCGTGCCACCCGAGACCGGCGTCGAGTTGACCACTTTCGTTGCGACGGTACCCGAGCTCCCGGCCGGCGCGGGCGCCTGGCCCGGCACGATCGTGGCCGCTACGCTTCCGGTACTCGCGGGCGGCGCCGACGGGGTGCAGGCCCCCAGCAGGCTTGCCGCACTGGCGGCGGCAGCGGCGAAGCCTGCCTGCCGCAGGAAGAGTCGGCGTGACATGGCGCGCGACGCCTGAAATGACTTTTCCATGATCTTCCCTTGTATGAAATGTACGTCTCGCCCGAGTCTGCTCCGGCGGGCCAGGGGGCGATCCCGTTTCTCGGTTACTCCTTCCTGGTGTAATGGCGCAGCTTGTCCCTATCCAGGTGCACTCCGAGCCCAGGACCCCCCGGTATCACAATGGCACCGCGCTCGTACTTGATCGGCTCCGCTATGATGTCGTCGACCATCATCAGCGGGCCGAATAGCTCGCAGCCCAGGGAGACGGCGCGCGTGGCAGCGCCAAAGTGGGCGTAGGCCGCGGTCCCGATGCCGGTCTCTCGCATGCAACCGAGGTAGCAGGGGATGCCTGCGGCAACCGCCACGCCGACGACCTGCTTGCTCGGGCGGAAGCCACCCGCCTTGGCCAGCTTGAGTGCGAACGCGTCCGCCGCCTTGTGCCGCACCAACGTCACCGCATCCGCCGGCGTGCAGACACTCTCGTCAGCCATTAGCGGCACCTTCAGCCGCTCACGTAGGCGCGCCATTCCATCCAGATTCCAGCGCGGGATCGGCTGCTCGATGAATTCGATATTGCAGTCACTTAGGGCGTCCATGGCTCGCAGCGTCGTGGTCTCGTCCCAGCCCTGGTTCGCATCGAGCCGCAGTCGGGCCTCAGGAAACGCCATCCGCCACCGCCGCACGCGGGCCACATCCCTGGACGAGTCTTGGGCGCCGACCTTTAGCTTGAAAATGCGGTGCCCGCGCTCCCACAGAGGCCGGGCCTCCTCGATCTCAGCTTGAGCATCCGCGCTGGAGAGCGTCCAGCTCAACTCGATGCGGTCCCGGTAGAGCCCGCCTAGAAGGTTGTAGACGGGCTGGGCTAGCGCTTTGCCCTGGAGGTCGAAGACCGCCATCTCCACAGCAGCTTTCGCGAAGTAATTTCCCTTTGCTGCGAGATCCATCCGCTCATGGATCCGTTCTGTGCCGAATGGGTCCTCGTCAATGAGCACGGGCGCGAGATACCGGCCGATGACCAGCTTTACCGTCTCGGCACTCTCCTCGTTCCAGGTCGGCCCGCCGATGGAGGGGGCCTCCCCAAGTCCCATGAGCCCGTCGTCGGTCCGCACCTGCACGATGGCGAAGTTCTGCACGGCGATGCTGCCGAACGACACCTTGTGCGGGAGATGGAACGGAATGTCGATCAAGGCGACCTCGACTGCCGCGATCTTCATGGGCGTTCTGCCACCGACTCAGACTGCGGCCTGGGGAGTTGACGGGTTGACTACGTGATCTGGCCGCCCCTCCAGGAACGCGATGATGTTGTCCACCGGCATCGTGCGCGAGCGCCCATTAGCCTCGCGGGTCACCGCGCCCGCGTGCGGCATCAGCACAACATTGTCAAGACCCTTGAAAGGGTTCGCTGCCAACGCCAGCGGCTCCTGCGTGTAGACGTCGAGCCCGGCGGCCACGATCCGCCGCTCGCGCAAGGCCTCGGCGAGCGCCAGCTCGTCCACGAGCGCTCCCCGCGCCGTGTTTACCAAGATGGCCGTTGGCTTCATGAGCTCGAATAACTCGCGCCGACCGACGAAACCACGCGCCTCGGCGGTGTTGCGCAAGTGGACCGAAACCACGTCGGCCTGGCGGAACACGTCGTCGCGCTCGACTAGATCAACCCCGCAGGCGGCCGCCCGCTCGGGGTCCCGATGCCAGGTCCAGCCAATGGTGCGCATGCGAAGTCCTTGCGCCAGGCGGGCGAAGTAGCTGCCAATGGCGCCCAACCCGAGCAGCCCCAGGGTCTTACCGGCCAGCTCGGGCCCTTCCACATGCTGCCACAGGCCCTGCCGCACTCGCACATCGCTCAGCGGGATGGCACGCGCCGCCGCCAGCATCAGACCCAGCGCCAGCTCTGCCACGGACGGCGCACCCACGCCCGGCGTGTTCGTCACCACGACGCCCCGCCGGGTCGCCGCCTCAAGGTCCACGTTGTCCGTGCCCGTGCCCAGGATCGAGATCAGGCGCAGCTTCGGCGCTCGGGCCAACGCTTCATCGTCGAAGAGCGAGTAGGCGCGCACGTTGATCGCAACGTCGGCATCAGCAATGCGGCTAAAGAACTCCTCTCGGTCGGCGAATCGCGTGGAGTGGACCCGCACGGTGCCATATGGGGTCAGGCGGCGCAGGTCATCCTGCTCAGAGCCGCCGTAGGCGATGGGGTAATCGTCTGGGATCACGATCTGGAGCGGCATCGCTAATGGCCTTTCCATTCAGTAGGTCTCGGGTGGCGCCAGATGTGCAAGGACGTCGTCAGTAGCTCCCTCTGCGACTGCCTCGACTCGACAAGGTCACACGTTGGTCGGTCGTACGAGATGGGATGGTCCCCCAAGTCTGTGCCGGTATGTCAGCCGGCCCGTGCGGTGAACGCGTCCGACACGCGACTTCCGTGCGCCGCTGCTTCTGGAGAGTGTGTGCGCGCCAGCATGTGCGCAATCTCGGTCTGGAAGCCCTCCGGTCGTGTCCGGCAGTAGCTCATGACGTCCTCGATCAGGTGATCAATGTGCCGGCTCATAGCTACCTCGGCCGCCGCCGGGTCGTGCCGGCTCACCGCCCGCACGACGGACTGGTGGTCCACCATAAAACCGCTCGCATGGCCCTGGCGCAGCTCCTCCAAGAGCTGCTGGAGCTCCCGATCGCGCCGAATGAGGCGCAGCGTGGCGGTGAGTAGGCGATTGCCGCTCGCGGCAGCGAGCGTCTCGTGGAAGTGGCGATCCTCGTCGATCGCCATGCCGCGCTCGCGGACGGCGTTGGCCTGAGCCTCAAGGGCGGCCCATAGGGCCTGGACGTCATTGTCCGTCGCCCGCAGGGCGGCCAGACGCGCGATCTCGCGCTCGATCACGCGGCGCGCGACCAGCACATCGAGCAGCTCGCTCACCGTCTTGGGCCGAGCACTCTCGACGACGAGGGTTTCCCAGTCGGTGCGCTCACGCTTCTGCCGGAGGTCGGCCAGGCGTTTGGCGCCTGTCTCGGTCAACGTCCGCCCGCGGAAGCCCACACGGCGCGTGTACCCTCGGAGACCAAATCGGTGGAGCATGCGACCGACTGTCGCCGGACTAATGCTGATCCCGATGGTGTGCAGTTCCGCCCAGATCGCCCCGGAGCCTTTCGGCTGCCCATCCCCTTGCAGGCGCGAGAGCACCTCGTACTCCAGATCTGGCGCCAGACTGCCGCTCATCACTGGCGAGCAGTCTAGGCTGAGCCACCAGGAGCGTCAACTAGACTCCCAGACCCTCTTGTCGCGTGCCGGCGTGCGTGCTACCGTCCCGCTCATCACCCATGACGAGTGATGCCGGGCTCGGGAGGTCCTGGATCGGGACGACTCCGGGCTGGCTGGAGCCATGACGTCCACGCGCGTCGTTCTGGTCTTGGCCGCGGAGCAGCAGGAGGAGCAGTGACTATGGTGACGCAGATCGCCGCGGCATCGGATACCGAGCGGCCGCTCGGCTACCACACCGACGGCTTCGCGCGGTATGCGAGTGAGTTCCGCTACGAGCGACTTCCGTCGGCCGTGCAAGCGCAAGCCAAGGGGATCGTCCTGGACACTCTCGGGGCAATCCTCGCGGCGTCCTCACCCCGTTACGAGGTGAGCCGAATCCTGGGCGGGTTTGCGGAGCAGTCGGGGGGCGCACCGGAGGCGACCCTCATCGGCCGCGGGTCGAAGGGCTCGATCGTGAATGCCGCCCTCTTCAACGGGACGCTCGGCTACTACTGTGACGTCGAGAGCCACCACCCCGGCGCGATCATGCACGGGGCGGCCATCGTCGTCCCGACCAGCCTAGCGGTGTGCGAGGCTCGCGGGCTGAGCGGGGCCAACTGGCTCGCCTCGGTGGTGCTCGGCATCGACGCGGCCTGCCGTGTCAGCTACGCGCTCGACCCCAACGCACTGTATGCGCGGGGGTTCCACCCGACAGCGGTGTGTGGGACCTTCGGAGCCGCCGCCGCGGTGGGCAACCTCGTCGGGCTCACGCCTGAACGCATGGCGAACGCGTTTGGCCTGGCCGCAACTCAGGCGTCCGGGCTCCTGGCGTGGTCGAGCGACCACACCGAGCAGTCACGTCCGTTCAACCCAGGCATTGCCGCGCGCAACGGTGCCACAGCGGCGCTGCTGGCAGCGGCAGGCTTCGGGGCCCCGCAGCACATCCTCGACCCGGCCATGAAATACAACGTCTTCCGCGCCTGGTCCGAGGACCCCCGGCCGGAGCGGCTCCTCGAGCACCTGCACGAACGCTACTTCATCATGGAGCTAGCGATCAAGCTCTACTCGTGCTGCGCATTCCTCCACCCTGCCCTGGACGCCATCATGGAGCTGCTGGCAGAGAGCGCGGTGAGCCCTGAGACTACCGCGTCGATCGTGCTGCGTTTCAGCCACTCCGGCAGGTCGATCATCGACAACAACGAGCTCAAGTCGCACTGCGCCCAGTACATCCTGCCGATCGGGCTCTACAACCGGCGCATCGTCATCGACGACATTCTGCAGGACCGGCGCGACCAACGGGTGGCCGAGTTGTCGCAGCACGTGAGCGTCATCGGAGATGACGAGCTTGAGCGATTCTACCCCGATCGCTACCCATCCATCGTCGAGGTGACCACGCGCTCCGGGGACGTCCTCACCCGCCGTGTCGATTGGCCGAAAGGCTACCCCCAGAATCCCGTGTCGCAGGCAGAGATCGAGCAGAAGTTCTTAGCGCTGGCGACCACGACTATGGAGCGCTCTCGTGCTGAACGCGTCGTCGAGCTTGTGGGCGGCCTGGAAGGCATCGCGGACCTTGCCGAACTGATCGACCTTGTCGGGCGGCCTGCCTAACAGAGAAAGGACTGTACTGCCGATGACTGTGGACGTCGACGCTCGCTCTGAATCCTTCCGCTACCTGTTTACCCCATTCCAGCTTGGCAATAGGCGAGTCAAGAATCGCATCGTCAGCACGCCGCACGGAACGTCTTTCGGGGAGCAGGGACGGATCACGGCACGTTACATCCGGTACCAGGAGGAGAAGGCGAAGGGCGGCTGTGGCACTGTGATGATGTTTGGCTCATCCAGTATCCACCCATCGTCGGCGGTGGGCTGGGGCGAAATGAGCAACCTCGACGATTCGGCGGTACCACAGTTCCAGCGCATGGCCGACGCCATCCACCGCCATGACGCTATTCTTTTGTCGCAGATCGCCCACCGCGGGCGTCGCGGAACCTCAATCTACACGGACTATCCGCTCTGGGCGCCCTCCGACTTGCCGGACGAGCCTCACCACGAGATCCCCCACACGATGACTAAGTCCGAGATCGCACAGGTGGTCGAGGCGTACGCGGCCGCGGCGATCCGCCTCAAGCTTGGTGATTTCGATGGAGTGGATCTTTCCTTCTACGGTGGGCATCTACCCGAGCAGTTCATGAGTCCCATCTCCAACCACCGAACGGACGAGTACGGGGGTAGCGTCGAGAACCGCTTGCGTTTCCCTATCGAGGTCATCCGCGCCGTGCGCTCGGCGGTCGGAGCGGGCTTCATCGTCGGCGTACGCCTCTCAGGCGATCAGTACCTGCCCGGTGGCCTGACCATTGACGACATGCAGGAGATCGCGCGCCGTTTGGATACGCTCCGTCTCCTGGACTACATGCTCATTACTGGATCTACCGGCGATACCTACAAGAACCAGTCCTTGAACACGCCATCGCTGTACTACCCACATGCCGTCTTCACCCCGCTTGCCGCGGCCATTCGTGAAGTGGTGCAGACGCCCGTGATCGTCACCGGCCGCATTGTTGACCCGCGGATGGCCGAGGACGTGATCGCCAGCGGCGCCGCTGATCTTGTCGGCATGACACGCGCCCTTATCGCCGACCCCCAGTTGCCAAACAAAGCCAAGGCAGGACACTTTGACGACATACGCACGTGTGTCGGTGCCAGTGAAGCATGCATTGGCCGCCTGCGTTACGGTCTGCCGATCTCGTGCGTCCAGAACCCGGTAGTGGGACGAGAGATCGAATTGATGGATGTCGAGCCAGAAGCTATCAGCAGGCGGGTCGTGGTTGTCGGTGGTGGCCCAGCTGGTCTCGAAGCCGCTCGCATGGCGCGGCTCCGAGGCCATTCCGTCATCCTTTTCGAGCGGGAAAGCGAACTCGGAGGCCAGGTGCGTGCACTGGTCCGCGGCCCGCAGCGAGCCGAATGGATAGGCACGATCAACTGGCTGGTTCATCAGTGCCAGAAACTTGGAGTGGACATCCGTCTCAACACCGAGGTCACCACCGACATCGTAGATGCCGAATCGCCGGATGAGATCATCGTGGCGACGGGGTCGCGCCCTCGGACAGCGGCCGTGCCCGGTGCTGAGGGGCCCAACGTGGTGCAAGGCGACGATGTCCTGCTTGACCGTGTGGAGGCTGGTGACCGCTGCGTGGTCTTTGCCGAGGATGCACACTTCCGCGGTCCGAGCGTCGCCGAGTATCTTGCGGACCGAGGCAAGGAAGTGACGGTGGTTTCACGCTTTAGTCGCATCGGTGAAGACATCGACGAAAACCTGCGCGCCGATGTGATCACGCGGTTGTACTCAAAAAACGTGGCGCTTATACCGGACAGTGTGGTGGCGGCGATCGAGCCGCGGCGCGCGAAGGTCGTCAACATCTATTCGAAGCGGGAGACCTGGGTCGAGATGGACACAGTGGTACTCGCCTGCGGGGGTAGGTCGGACGATGTGCTGTACCAGGCATTAGTCAGTCGCCGAGACAGGGTCCACGCCGTCGGGGACTGCGTCGCTCCGCGCCGGATGCACGACGCGATTCTCATGGCCACGCGCGCGGCGCGCGCCATCTAGCCAGCCGCGAGATCCCGCCGGGAACCTCCAGGATGGCCAGCTACATCGCTCGCCGGCTCGTATGGTCAGTCGTGGTGGTGGTTGCCACATCTCTCCTGGTTTTCCTGGTGACGTACCTGACAGGCGATCCGGTCGCCCTGCTCGTGCCGCCGGAAGGCACGAAAGAGGACTACACCACGCTGCGACACCTGTATGGGTTCGACCGTCCACTCTCCATTCAGTATCTGGATTTCGCCGGTCGCGCGCTGCATGGGGACTTCGGCGATTCGCTCCGCCACCACGAACCGGCGCTGCCCATGGTGCTCGAGCGCCTTCCGAACACGCTGCAACTCGCCACTTCGGCACTGGCCGTGGCACTGCTCGGTTCGATCCCGTTGGGCATCATCTCGGCCATCAAACGCAACTCCTGGGTCGACACATTCGCCATGCTGCTGGCGCTGGTAGGCCAGAGTATGCCCACGTTCTGGCTGGGCATCATGCTCATTCTCGTCTTCGCCGTATCGCTGCACCTGCTGCCCGCGTTCGGGAATACGGGGCCCACGTCCCTCGTCCTGCCGGCCCTCACGCTGGGCGCCTACTCCATGGCCCGGCTGGCGAGGTTGACCCGCTCCAACATGATCGAGGTCCTCGGTCTGGATTACGTTCGCACTGCGGCCGCCAAGGGGCTCCCTCAACGCCAGATCGTGCTCGGGCACGCATTGCGGAACGCGGCGATCCCGATCGTGACGCTGCTCGGCTTGGAGACAGGCAACCTGCTGAGCGGCGCCATTATCACTGAGTCTGTTTTCGCGTATCCGGGCGTTGGTCTGCTGGCAGTTCAGGCGGTCGTCAACCACGATGTCCGATTGATTCAAGCCGTGGTAGTGGTCGTCGCTTCGATTTTTGTCGTCCTCAACATCGTGGCCGACGTGGCGTGCGTGGCGCTCGACCCACGGATCAGGCTCGCGCGATGACTACAAAAAGGGACACGCAGGAGGCCGAGCGGGTACATCCGCCACTACTGCCCGCTCGCTGGCTCGCGACCTCGCGCTGGCGCTATCGATTTGGCTCCCTGATGCGCTCGAGGAGCGGACTGCTTGGGGCGACGATCGTGGCTGTTATGCTCGTCGTCGCCGCGGCGCCGGGTCAGCTAGCGCCTCAGGACCCGAACAAGCAGGTGCTGATCAGATACCTCCAGCCACCGACGCCGTTCGTGTCGTGGTTCGGGACGGACAATCTCGGGCGCGACATTCTGAGCCGCACGATCTACGGTGCTCGCGTGTCGCTAGCGATAGGCTTGAGCGCTACGGTGCTTGCGGCAACATGCGGCGTCACACTCGGCCTGGTCGCCGGCTATTCGGGTGGAGTGCTCGACGACCTGCTCATGCGCGTGGCCGATGTTCAGCTTGCCTTTCCGTATTTGCTGCTGGCCATCGCGATCATCGGCGTATTGGGAGCCAGCATGTTGAACCTGATCCTGGTGCTCGCCATTGCCAACTGGGTCGTGTACGCACGACTTGTGCGTGCTGAAGTCCTGTCGCTGCGGAGCCTCGAGTTCGTTACCGCCGCCCGCTGCGTTGGGGCGGGGATGCCGCGGCTGCTGCTTCGCCACTTTTTCCCCAATGTCGTGCCTTCGATCATTGTCATTGCGACCTTTGGCATCGCCAATGCGATCATTGCCGAGGCTGGGCTGAGCTTCCTCGGGATGGGCGTGCCTCCGGAAATTCCCTCCTGGGGCGGCATGCTGGCGGACGGACGGGCGCGTATCGACACCGCCTGGTGGCAGGCACTGTTCCCCGGTCTGGCGATCGTCGTCGGGGTGCTTGGCATCAACCTACTCGGCGACCACCTGCGGGAGGAGCTGGACCCGCGCGGCCGCTCCCGAACCGTGTTCTGAAGACGAGCGAGATCAATGTCACATGAGGGAGGCAGGAGCCATGGCCGACCAGTACCGACGCGTTTCTCGACGCAACTTCCTGAAGACGCTGGGGCTCAGCGCGGGGGCAGTCGAATTAGCGGCTGCCTGCGCCAGTCCTGCGCCCCCGACGACGTCCGGAGCGCCGACTACCCCGCCGCAGCCAGTGAGCACGGCCGCGCCGCCGTCACTGCCCACGCCAGTCGCCGCTGCGAGTCCGGCCGCGACAGCAGTGGCGCCCGAACAGACGGCGCCTGCAGCCGTCAGCTCGAGCGGAACCCTCGTCGTCGGCCATCAGGGAACGCCGGCCACACTCGATTGGATGCGCCATACCGACACGAACGCCCACGAGATCGACCGACAGATCTTCGATACACTGCTGATGCGAGACCAGACTTCCCTAGCCATTGGGCCGTCGCTGGCGGAGTCGTACCGCCTCGTGGACGACAAGACCTGGGAGTTCAAACTCCGCCGAGGTATCAAGTTCCACAACGGTGAGCCGTTTGACGGCGCCGCGGTCAAGTTCAGCATCGGCCGCATGCTCGACCCTCAGACCGGAGCTACCGGCCGCGGAAACGTCTCATTGATCGACCATGTCGATGTCCTGGACGCCTCCACAGTTCGTTTCGTCACGAAGCAGCCATTTCCATTGCTGCCCACCCGGAACACGCCTGGTCAGACGGGAACTATTCCGATCATGCCGCCCGGGTACATCAAAGACAAGGGCGACGACTATTTTGGAACGCACCCCGTTGGAACCGGGCCGTACAAGTTCGTCGAGTGGATCAAGGACGATCGCGTCGTCCTGGAGGCCAACCCCGACTACTTTTTTGGGCCGCCCCCAATAAAACAGATCATCTTCAAGCCGATTCCGGAAGTCGCGACCCGCGTGTCCGCGCTGCTCGCAGGCCAGGCCGACATCATTACAGCGGTCCCACCCGATCAGATCGGGAAGATCAACTCAAGTAATGTCGCACAGGTGAAAGAGACGGAGCTTGGCGGCTTCATGATCATCTTCAAGCTCAGCAACATCTCAGACTGGCCCGGCCGCAACGACAAGCGCGTGCGCGAAGCCCTGAATCGTGCGATTGACATGGAGACGCTGGTCAAGACGGTTCTGCAGGGGCATGGTAAGGTCCTGGGCTGGCCGCTCGAGCGTGAGGCGTTTGGCTACGACGCGAATATCCATTGGTACGGCTATGATCCGCAAAAGGCAAAGGACCTCCTGCAGGAGGCGAGCGTCGCGGACGGTTTCGACTTCACCCTCAATTGTCCTGACGGCCGCTACTTGAACGATAAGGCGATGGCCGAGGCTATCGCGCAGCAGCTGCATGAAGTGGGCGTCCGGGCGAACGTCCAGGTGTGGGAGCAGAGCGTCTATGTGACCAAGTGGCGGCAGCGTGAGCTTCTCCCCAGCTACATGACAGCCTGGGGCGGAGCCGGGCTCTTTGACGGAGACATCCTGTCGAATGCCTTCTCTACCTCGTCGCCGCTATCGATCTGGGACGATTCCAAGCTGGATGATCTCCTGGCGAGGGCGGGACAGTCGGTAAACGCCGACCAGCGGAAGGATCTCTATTTTCAAGCGCAAGAGCTTGTCTACGACGATTGCCCTTGCCTGCCTGTCTGGCAACAGAACTCTATCTTCGCCGTCGCTAACAAAGTTGACTGGAAGCCCGAGCTCGACTCTCAGATATTTTTGAACAAAGCAAAGCTCAAAGATAGAGCTTAGCGAACAGGTGGGAGTGGCCCCAACAACGCTGCGGCGAGCTGCAAAGTAACGGCCGACTTGGGACCATGCAATGTCCCCAGTTGACGTGTACGCTCGCATTCCGAGGCGGCGAAGCACGCCGTGGTCGCCGTTCGCGCATCTCACTGGGCTGAACCTACTCGTCGAGATGCCACCACACCGGCATATCGGCGCCTCCTACCTGCCCTGCCCCCAGAACTTTTTTCGCGCTTTATCTTTCCTTTCGACACTAAACGTGAGGCGCATCGCCTGCAGGATCCGTGCTGATGCGGCGAGCACGAAGAGCTACCCGTGTGCGGATGGTTGCTGCCTCGTCGACCTCGGTTTGCTTCGCGTTCAGTGAGACGCCGTACGCCTCTTGCGCATGACCGACGGATACTTTCTCGGCCCGCACGTCCGCGAGAACCCGCTGCGGATCTCGTTCGAGCGGGTCGCCCGACCCGCCCGCACCCGCCAGCTCGTGGCGGAAACGTCGCCGTCGGGGATAGTTAGGAGCGTCTTTGCCGGCAGGAGTCGTTCGCCACGGCCGGGGTTGAGCAGAGTGCGACAGAGCCGACCGGGCCCGCCGCCCGCCAAGCCGTACGCAGGAAAGCGGGGCCGGTCGGCGCGGATCTGCAGGGTTGCTTCCGGTTCCAAGTTCCAAGAACCGGTACTGGCGCACCAGGGCAAGCCCGCCGCGGTGCATGCCGGGGCCCCGCTGTCGGGGAGGAAGCCATACTCCGCGATGTGGAGAGGCGACTCGTTCTCGATGACCTCGGCCGGGTAGTTCGAGAAGTTGACCACCACCGAGGCAACCCCGTCGATCCCGTCGGCGAATGGACGCCCGCTTCAGCCGCAGAAGAGAAACTCGAGGAAGACGAACGCGTGGCGTTCGGCGTCGTAGCCCGCCCATAGAAATTCCGGCGCCCCGAAGACCGCATTGGCGATCCGGAATGCCGTAGGACCCCGCGCCGCCACTGGAGCCGGGGGGAGAGGGTTGACGATGGTCCCGGGGAGAGCATGCACGCGGATCGTCCTGAAGTAGCCCTCATTGTTCGGCAGCATCGAAGGCATGAGGCAGCGCACACAGGCGTAGACAGCTGACTTCGTAAAGGACAGGACCGAGCTGATTGCGCCCCTCACCTGGGGAGAGCTTCCTAAGAAGTCGACATCAAGCTGGTCACCGGCCACCGTCACCGCGACGTGGATGGGAATGGGACCGGGGTCGATCCCGTCATCATCCAGGTAATCAGTAAACTCGTACCGGCCATCGGGCCAGCTCGCGATCTCCGCCCGGGCCAGCCGTTCACCGTACTCGAGAAGCTCGGCCCAGGCCGCCCTCACGGTCGCTAATCCGTATCGCTCGACGAGCTGCAGCAGACCCAGCTCGCCGATGTGGCAGGCGGCGAGCTGAGCTCGCAGGTCCCCGAGCACCTCGGTCGGGATGCGGACGTTCTTCTCCAGCAGTCGCAGGAAGCCCTCGTTGACCTCGCCCCGGTCATACAGGCGCAAGGGCGGCAGCCGCAGCCCCTCCTGGTACACCTCGGTGGAATCGCAGGCGTTCCCGCCTGCCACACGCCCACCGATATCCGTGTGGTGCCCGATTGTGCATACGTACCCGAGCAGCTCCTTGCGGAGGAAAATGGGCTTGACCAGAAAGATGTCCGGTAGGTGTGTGCCGCCCTCGTACGGATCATTGAGGATGTACACGTCACCCTCGCGAATGTCGCGGCCGTATCGACCTCGTACCGCCTCCATAGCGTCTGGGAGCGAACCCAAGCGGAGTGGGAGTGTTAGGCCCTGGGCCACCAGCCGCATGTCGGCATCACAGATGGCCGACGAGAGGTCCATGGCGTTCTTCAGGTTGGCCAAATAGGCCGTCCGCACGAGCGTTAGGGCCATGTCGTCGACGATCGACTCGAGGCCGTTGCGAACCAGCTCGAGCGTAATTGCATCCAGCGTGAGAAGCGTCACCGTCGTGGCTCCAGCTCGACCAGCAGGTTGTCGCGCCCGTCCTGTCGCACCGCACAACCGGGTGGCACGACTGTCGTCGCGTCGTACTCTTCGAGGATCACGGGTCCGGGAGTTGGTGCGGGCCCGACGTGCCCCCGTCCAATCACTGGGGTCTCCAGTACATCGTGTTCTCGGCCGAAGTAGGCACGCCGTCGCGTGGGCTCGGACCGCCGCCGGCCGTCAGAATGCGCTGGCCTCGGCGCAACGCGCGACTCCCTAGTGAGCCCCGTCGCTGTGACCCGCACGTTGACGAGCTCGACGGGGTCGTCCGCGGCACGATGACCGTACGTTCGCTCATGCTCCACGCCAAACCGTCGGTCCAGGTCGCGTAGTACACGCTCGGTCACGGGACCTGCCTCAATCGGCAGGCGCAACTCGAACGACTGGCCCACGTAGCGGATATCTGCTGAGTCGTCCCACCCTGCGTGAGGCTATCCGCGCGCTCATCGCCATGAATATCCTGGAAAGCCGCCACGGCGAGGGCACCTTCGTGACGTCGCTCGAGCCGGAGCTGCTGGCCGAGCCGATCGACTTTTTGCTGCGCATGGACGACCATTCCATCGTTGATCTTTTCGAGACGCGGCACACACTCGAAACCAGCCTGGCTCGTCTGGCCGCGACCCGCGCCTCCGAAGAAGACCTGCAAGTGCTGGATCACCTGGCACACGAGTACTCGGCCCACCTGAGCGACTTCGATGCCTGCTCACGCATTGACACGGAGTTTCACCGGCGGGTCGCCCTGGCGGCGCGGAACCCTATCCTGTCCAGCCTCCTGGCCAGCATTCGCGTTCTCGGCCAGGAAAGCCGGCGGCGCACGGGACAGACGAAGGCAGTTCGTCAGGTGGCGGCTTCGGACCACGAGACGATCAGTGCAGCACTGCGCGCCCGAGACGTCTCTGGCGCCGACCGGGCGATGGCCGACCATCTTCGGCACATGATGAACGGGTTGACCCACCGACGAGCAGACCACACTGCTGACTGCAACTGCATCTCAACTCAGAGCGAGTGCGTGAACGATGCCACAGCGCGAGAACGTTAGCAACTACCCGTTGTATACCAACCCGCACGTCCGCATGTGCTCAGTCATCACTGGAGTGATCCAGCGCTGGGATGAAGATGGCCACGAGATGTTGCGACAGACCTACCGTCGGCTGGGGCGACGCACGGGTCGTTACATGATGGCTTCGGGAGTCGTGCCCAAGGATGCTGACATCGAAACCTATGGTCGGGTCAGCGAGCAAATCATGGACATTAACGGTCTGGGGGGTACACGCGCCTGGCTACAGGCAGTCGAGAGCACGCTCTGAAGGTACCCAATTGCACCCGTTACACCGCGGCATACCGCTTCCTGAAGGCCCCAGGGTACTTGTGCGCGATCCCTTTCGAATGGGACAACGGTTGCCTGGATAGCATCAACCCACGACTGCAAGTCTGGCCTGGACCCTGCGCCTACCGGGGCGACGCGTACTGCGTGTACCGCATCAGCGAACGCAGTGCACCTGCGACGGCGCAGACTCTCGCGGAGATTGCCTCTGATGACTCCCTGCCGGGAGGTGATAGTCAGGAGGGCGCTGTGGGCACGACCGTCGCCAACGCGCCGGACTGGACAAACCCGCAGGCTGGGCTTTACGCCGTTGCCAGCGCCGTATGCAACGCGTACGGCGATGAAGGCCGCCAGGTCGTGGAGCAGGCGCTGTACACGTTGGGTTTGCGTAGCGGACAGTTCCTGATGGACCACGGAGTCATAGCGGCCGGCTGCACGCCAGCCGAGTGGGGTCGCGTCGCTGCGGATCTTGCCGACCTTGCTGGCTTCTATGACCACGAGTCGGTTGCCGTGTCCGACCGCTGCTTCGAGCTGCACCTGACACAGTACCCGTACGTCGAACCGTTCACTGTTTTTGGTGCACCCGCGGACATCGTCGAGATCGGCGCCGCCTGGGATCGCGGCTGCCTGCGGGCGATCAATCCCCGTCTCCGTCTGACGGTGCCGTCTTGTCTCTGGCGCGGCGATGCTGTCGGCATTTTTCGGGTGGAACAGATGTCGTAACCATGAGCTTGGAAGTTGTGGAGTGCTCGGGCAGACGTCGTTGGTCTGGCGACGAGAATTCCGACGGCAGGGTCGAGTCCACGCAGTCGTCCGGTGTGACCGTCCTGCCGGGCCCGGTGCAGCGGCGCACCCGTCCCGCGGCCGACATCGAGCACGGCCTTCGCGGACATCACCAGCGGCAGGTAGAAGCGGAAATCCCCTTATGGCTCAAACGGGCACAGCAGGTCATACAACGCCGCGAGACTGGCTTCGGAGAACAAGCGATCGACCACCACGCCTGTCTACCAGGCCCCCGCGACGACCGCAAGCGGATAAGACCCCAGGCAGCCTTACGCCGAGGCTCTGGGCCGTTTCCCCGTGTAAGCTTGCGGGCCACGCTCGTTGCGACGGGGGCACAAACTCAATACCGGGCCTGGAAGTTCCGCCGTCTGTGGCCCAGCCGACATGTTCTGGACCGACCCCAGGATTCCGGCCATCTGGGACTTCCTCGAGGACCGCGACCGTGCTGACACGCTGACCATCGACGCGGCCCGTGCTGAGGTCGTGGTCAACGCCGCCACTAGAGACGCTCTAGCAGGTGTCATCACGCGAGCAACGCAGCCAGACTCCAGATGGATCCCGGACGGCTCACGCTGCGCTCAACTGCGTAGCAGCCCACTCTCGTAGTCGGGTCCCGCGGCAGGCACGTCGGAAGCAAGTCCCAACCGATAGGCCCAGACGGCCAGCGCCGTCCGCGACCCGACACGGACCTTCGCCAGGATGCGGTGCACGTGGTTGTCGACCGTCCGTGGGCTGAGGCAGAGCCTGGCAGCAACTTCTCGGTTGGTGCAGCCCTGGCCGATCAAACGGACGACGTCCAGCTCACGGCGCGAGAGCAGACCACCGCCGGCGCGAGCGCCTAGCTCGCCCGGATACCCGCTATGTACCCCTCGAACACCGTGGACCCGTGGCCCGCGGTGCGCCCAGGGCACCACCGCGACCGAGCCCATAGGTACCGGTCGTGGGCTCGACTCGCTGTCCCGGGCGAGAACGTGGCCGCGGCGTTCGGGCTGCGCCGAAGGCACCAGGCGCGGTATCCAGGCAGGGCGTGATGATGTCGCGCCGACCCGGCGCCCGGGGTCGGCCGCTATCGGGTCTCTCTCGCGCGTCGTCCAGTCGAGCGCGGCCCGGAGGTTGGCCCCGTCCCGTTCGTGCGCGGCCAGCGACAGACGGGCGCCGCCCCTGGCGAGCTGGCCGGTCTCTCGTTCCGCCCGGCCTGCGTAGTAGGCCACGTGGTCCCGTCGCAGACGCCACAGCTGCCCGTCAGCAAGCAGCTGCTCCGTTGCGTACTCGGCCACGCTGCCCAGCAGGCCGTACCGCGCGCTCCCGTCCGGCTCCCGCCGCACCGTCCCCAGACTCTTGACGACCAGCCCTGCCGAGGCGCACAACGCCCGCTCGGCCGGCAGGCCGGACAGGGCTTCGAGGGTCTCGAGCGTGCTTCCGTCCCGGCACACCGCCAGACATTGCATCAGCGTCCGTTCGTCGCTCGTGAGCCACCGCTCGCCCCACGCGATCGCGGCGCGCATCGTCCGATGGCGGGCCGGTCTGTCCGGTCCACCGCTGTCCAACAGGTCCAGGGTGCTCGGGAAGCGTGTGAGCAGCGCCTCGACGGGCAGCACACGCAGCCAGGCAGTGGCCAGCTCGATCGCCAGTGGCAACCCATCCAGCCGCAAGCACAGCTCGGCGACCGCCGCCGCGTTGGCCGCTGTCAGCATCCACCTCGGGTCGACAGCCTTCGCCCGCTCACCGAAGAGCGCGACCGCTGGTACCCGCGCGAGCTCCGCTGGCTCGTGCACCGAAGCCACCGCCGGCACCGCCAGCGGCGGGACGCGAAGACCTCGCTCGACGGCTACCCCGAACAGAACGCGACTGGTCGCAAGCATCGTGACCCCCGGCGCCGCGGCGAGCAGCATGGCCAGGAGGGGCCCTGCCGCCAGCGCCGTATCGGTGGTGTCGAGCAGAACCAGGGCGTGCCGGGACTGGAGATGGGCGGCCAGGGCGCTCACCGTCGACGCCGCTGTCCCCGGTTGCAGCGTCGCGGCGATCAGCGGCGCGACCGCCTCAGCCGGGGCGTCGGCAACATCGACGTACCAGACGCCATCCGCGAACGAAGGTGCGACCGCTGCCGCGGCCGAGAGCGCCAGGCGCGTCTTGCCGCTCCCGTGCGGCCCAACCAGCGTGACCAGCCGGGCGGCGGCGGGGTCCTCGAGTAGACGGATGAGCTCACGGCGCTCCTGCCTGTCGACAAACGTCGTCGTTGCCCAGGGAAGATTCCCAGCTACAGTCGCAGCTGGTGTCGCCCTGTGCCGCACGCCACCGTTCCACTCGGGCACCGGTGCCGGCCGGGGCTCGGGCGTTCTCATGCTCAGTCCTCGTCCGCGGCCCGCTTTCGGGCGCCAGCGCCGCCCCGCAGGGCCAAGGCAACCAGAGCCGTTCGCGAGCGAACTCCCAGCTTGCGAAAAATCCGCGCCACATGGTTGTCGACGGTGCGCGTGCTCAGGCCGAGGCGCTTGCCTATCTCTTGATTGGTGAGGCCCTCGCTCACGAGGTCGACGACCTCACGTTCCCGCGCGGACAGCTCCGGGTCAGCGGACGGCGGGCGTCCGGCGTGCGCGCCACGTCTGCCGATCGCCGGCCAGGTAACGGCCGCGCCGCCGAGCGCATAAGAGACGGCTGCCTGACGCGGAGCCTGCCGCCCTTCTCGCCACAGGCGCTGCAGGGCATCCGGGCCGAGCGCCGCACGGGCAGCCGTCACGGCGCGATCGTGCTCGAGCTGGCTGTAGTGCGGCAGGTTGTACCCGGCGTACTCGAGCAGCGATTCGGCCGCCCCGAACAGGCGGACGGCGCGCTCCGGCTGGCGGCGGACGACGGACAGCGCTGCTAGCGCCTCCATCGCGACCGCCATGCTGCGGGCGTTGTCCAGATCCTGGTTCAGCAAAAGGCTCTCGCCGAGCGACGCCTCGGCCCGCTCCAGGTCCCCCAACGCCAACGCCTGCAGTCCCCAGCGAAACTGTAGGAAGCTCACTGCCCAACCGTTGCCCACCGCCCGCGACACGCGGAGGGTTTCCTCCCAGCACGCTGTTGCGGCCACGAGATCTCCACGCATGGCCGCCACGTGCCCCTGCCCGTACAGCGTGAGCCCTATCGCCCAGATGTCCCCATGCGCGCGGGCCAGCGGCAGCGCCTCACCGAACACGGCCGACGCTCGCTCGTACTCGCGGGGTCCCAGCATGAGGGCTACCCCCAGGAAGGTCAGGGACCGGATCCTGCCGTCCGTGTCCTCCAGCATCTGGGCGGCCTGTACGCCCTGCTCGTGCAGCTCGATGGCTGTCGCATAGTCGCTCTGCACACTGGCCAGCCACCCGGCCGCGTTCAAGGCGCCGATACGCGCCGCGGTCGGGCTACTCGGGTCCGTCCGCTCCAGGACCCGCCGCAGCCAGCCACGTCCCTCGCGCACATAGCCGCGCATATCCCAGAAAAACCACAGCGCGCCAGCCAGCCGCAGGGCCATCTCGACGTTGGTACCCGCGAGCGTCGCACCGAGGGCAGCGCGCAGGTTGTCGTAGTCTCGGTCGAGTCGCGCGAGCCATGCTCGCTGCTCGGAGCCGACCATCTCGCGTTCCGCCTGCTCCGCAAGGTCGACGAAGAAATCGGCGTGGCGCGCCCGGGCTGTCTCATCCTGGTTGTGCTCCGCCAGACGCGCGGCCGCGAACGCCTGCAGCGTCACCAGCATGCCGAAGCGCGGCTCGCCTGCGGCGCTCTCGGCTGTGTAGACGAGATTCTTGTCGACGAGCCCCGCCAGCAGCCCCAGCACTTGACGCACCGTGAGCCCGCCCACAGCCGCGGCCGCATCGAGGGTCCAGCCACCGGCGAACACGGCCAGCTGCTCGAACAGGCGCCGCTCTTCTGGGCCCAGCAGCTCGTAGCTCCAATCGATAGCGGCGGCAAGCGTCTGGTGGCGCGGCGGTCCATCTCGCGCTGCCGTCGCGAGCACGTCGAGCTCATCTCTGGCGATACGCTCGAGCAGCGCGTCCGGCGCCATCAGCCGCATACCCGACGCGGCCAGCTCGATGGCCAGCGGGAGGCCGTCCAGACGCCGGCACAGCTCGGCGACCGCCGCGGCATTACTGGTACCGAGCTGCCACCGCCGATTCACGGCGTGCCCGCGCAGGGCAAACAGGGCGACGGAGGGCACCTGGCGCAGACGCCCGAGGTCGGTCTGCTCGTCAGCACTGGGTACCGGCAGCGGTAGCACAGGGTACTGGTGCTCGGCAGCCAGACGCAGGGCGGCTCGACTGGTCGCCATGACGGTCAACCGGGGGGCACTGGCCAGGAGACCGGCGACCACCGGGCTTGCTGCCACCACATGTTCGAAGTTGTCGATGACCAGGAGGAGCTCCAGGTCCCGGAGCACGGCCGTGATGCTGTCGAGGGTGGGCCGGTCGCCGCTGTCCTGTACACCCAGCGCGGCCGCGATGGCGGGGACGACCAGCTCCGGCGTCGGAATGGGGGCCAGATCGACGTAGGCCACGCCGTCCCGAAAGCTGGCCTGGAGAGACCGGGCGGCGGCCAGCGCCAGCCGCGTCTTCCCGGACCCAAGCGGACCTACGAGCGTCACCAGCGGTACCGCCTGATCGAGCAGCGCGTCACGAAGCTCGGCGACCTCGCGATCGCGCGGGACGAGAGGCGTGGCGGGCACTGGCAGGCGGCCTGGCCACGGTGAATCGGCGACAGCGGACGGCTCAGCTACCGCCGGGCGCCTGGGCCGCTGCCGCCAGGCGCCCCGGCGCCGTGCGCCGTCAGACGGGGATGGTTGCTCCTCCATCCTGTCACACTGGACACGCCCTCACCTCTCGCTGTCAAGCGCGGGATCCGGCGGCTGCTCGGCCGTGCGATGGAGCTCCCTCCCCGCCGGTCAGGTACACCGGCTATGACACAATCGGTCCCGCCACAGGAGGCAGCGAGGGTGCAGTTCACAGGCAAAGTCGCGGTCGTGACGGGAGCATCGAGGGGCATCGGCCGAGCCATCGCCATCCGATTGGGCCAGGGGGGCGCGAGCGTGGTTGTCAATTGCCGCTCTCACCCGGACGAGGCCGAGCAGGTCGTCCAGCAGATTCAGACAGCGGGCTCACAGGCGCTGGTGGTTCAAGCGGACGTCGCTCGACCGGACGATGCCGATCGCCTGGTCAAGGCGGCGCTGGACACGTACGGGCGGCTGGACATCCTGGTCAACAACGCCGGCATCACGCGCGACCAGCTGCTGATGCGCCTCTCCGAGGCTGACTGGGACCTCGTGCTCGACACCAATCTCAAGGGGCCTTACCTCGTGGCCCGGGCCGCGCTGCGCCCGATGGTGCGCCAGCGCTACGGCCGGATCGTCAACATCTCGTCCGTCGGCGGCATCGCGGGCAATGCCGGCCAGACGAACTACGCGGCATCGAAGGCCGGGCTCCTGGGCCTGACTCGCTCGATCGCCCGCGAGGTGGCCTCGCGCAACATCACCTGCAATGCGGTCGCGCCGGGCTTGATCGATACCGAGCTTCTGGGAGCGGCGCCCGGCGAGGCGCTGGCTGTTGTGGACGCAATGATCCCGGTCGGCCGCAGGGGAACCCCGGAGGAGGTCGCCGAGGCGGTGGCGTTCCTTGCCTCCGAAGCCGCGGGCTACATCACCGGCCAGGTGCTGAACGTCGACGGCGGCCTGGTAATGAGCTGACACCGGCGGGAGGTAAGCTGTGCCCAGTGCGCCTCCCGCGGCGATGCGGCAGACCTGGTGCCGGCCGGCTCATGCCTGGCCCGGTGCCCCACGCATGTGTCCGGGAGAGCGTCGCTTCGTCGACGCTCTCGGCCGCAGCTTGCGTCGACGCTAGCCCCAGCGCAGATGCCATCTCCTCGGCCGCGTGCTCTGGCACCGGCCCACAAGCTTGCTCGGGTCTGGCACTCCCCGAGTTTGCGAACTCGGTCTGAGTTTGCTTCATCCGAGCCGCCACACGCTCGCGGCTGGGGAGCGGTCCGCAGGCATCCGCCGCCGACGCGCCTATGAGCATTCTGATCACTGCCGCGACTGCGAGTGGCGACCGCGCATTCGGAGCTCCAGGCTTTGCGACCCTACGGCTACCTACCGGAGCGGTTGGCCCGCAACGCCTCGGTTGCCGGCAGGTCGACGGAGCCCGCCGTCTCATCAACAACCACGCCATACGCGGACCGAGCGGCGTGCGCTGAAATCTTGCCGTCGACGACGTCGGCGGCAACCCGCGCCGGGTCGCGCTCGAACGGATCGCCATGACCACCCGCGCCCGCGAGCGTGTGGCGCAGCAGGTCACCTTCACGCACGACGAGGTACTCCTTGGACGCGAGCGGTCGCGACTCGTCCCCGCGGATAAGCACGTTCGACGACGGCGCTCCCGACCTGCCGCCAGCCAGACCCCAGGGTTGGAAGAGGTGCCGGTCCGTTCTGAGCTGGAGTGTGCCCTCGCGCTCCAGAAAGCGGTAGTCGCGGACCATCGCGAGACCACCTCGGTACTTGCCCGCGCCACCGCTGTCGGCCACGAAGCCGTATTGCTCGATCCGAAGGGGATACTCTCCCTCAAGCTGCTCGACCGGATTGTTCGAAAAGTTGGCAACCGCACTCGAGCAGGCGTCGATGCCGTCCCGGTCGGGCCGGCCGCCCCAGGATCCGTGGAGGAACTCCAGGAAGACGAAGGGTCGGCGCTGGGCGTCGTAGCCGCCGATGGTGATGCCGGTGTCGCCGCCCGCCTCGCACGCCGGGACGCGATCCGGCACGGCCTGCGCCAGGGCGCCGAAGATCGCGTTGGCCATGCGAAACCCGGTCAGGCCACGGGCCGCCGTCGCCGCGGGCAGGTGCGGGTTGATCACCGTACCCTCCGGCACGTGCACCCGGATCGGCCGGAAGTAGCCGCCGTTGTTGGGTATGCCAGGGTCCATGAGACCCCGGACACACGCGTACACCGCCGACCGCGCAAACGACCCCGTCGCGTTGATCGCGCCGCGGACCTGGGGCGCCGTGCCCGCGAAGTCGACCTCCAGCGTGTCGCCGCGTACCGTGACCCGAACGCGGATGGGGATCGGCTCGGGGTCGAGGCCGTCGTCATCGATGTAGTCGGTAAAACTGTACGCACCGTCCGGCCACGTACCGATCTCGGCGCGCGCCAGCCGCTCGGTGTACGCCAGCAGCTCGTCCAGCGCCGCGAAGAGGCCGTCACGGCCCCAGCGTGCCGCCAGCTCGTCCAGACCCCGCTCGCCCATATGAATGGCGGCCAGCTGTGCACGCAGGTCCCCGAGCAGGTTGTCAGGCATTCGCACGTTGCGTGTGATGATGTCGAACACCGCCTGATTGGGCCGGCCACCGTCATACAGCTTCAGCGGCGGCAACCGCAGCCCCTCCTGGTAGATCTCGGTCGAGTCCGAGGCGTTCCCACCCGCCACCCGGCCGCCGATGTCGGTGTGGTGGGCAATGGTGGTGCAGTAGGCGACGTGCTCGCCGTCGAGGAAGAGTGGCTTGATCAGGAAGATGTCGGGCAGGTGCGTCCCGCCCTCGTACGGATCGTTCAAGATCACACAGTCACCGGGATTGAGGCGACCGCGGAATTTCGCCAGGACTGCCGCCATAGCGTCGGGAATCGATCCGAGCTGCATGGGCAGGGTGAACCCCTGGGCCAGCAACTCGCCGTCCAGCGAGCAGTAGGCAGTCGACAGATCATTCGAGCTCTTCAGGTTCAGCGAGTACGCGGTGCGGATGATCGTCAGCGCCATCTCGTCGACAACGGACTCGACCGCGTTCTTCACCAGCTCGAGCGTGATGGGATCAATCGTCATTGTCGGAGCACGATATTGTCGAGCCCATCGACCAGAGCGGTCCAGCCAGGCGGCACGACGGTAGTCGCGTCGTACTCCTCGACAATGAGCGGTCCGTGCTGCACCATCGAGCCGACCTGGTCTCGCCCCAGAACGGGCGTTTCGAGTGTGCCGTGCTGACGCCCGAAGTAGGCCAGGCGGGTGCCTTGAGCTCTCGACGCCGCTCGGCTCACTTTCCCCAGGCGCTCAGGCACCGGATCCCGCACAGCTCGCGCTACCAGGCGAAGATTGACGAGCTCAATGCGCTCGGATCGGTCGCGGTGGCCGTAGACGCGTTCGTGCTCCGTTTCAAAGCGGATGGCGGCATCGGCCAACACCGCGGCCGACGGCGCTCCGTTGAGCGGGATGCGCAGTTCGGAGCTCTGGCCCCGATAGCACAGGTCGAGCACCGGCTCGAGTACCACGCGATCCGGCGCGTAGCCTTCATCCGCCAGCCGGGCGCGGGCAGCCCCTTCGAGCGCTGCCAATCCGGCGAGGACATTGTCCGCGGTGGCGATGGCGAAAGGCATCCTGCAAGCCTGCACGAGCTCGTGGCGCGGCTCGGCGAACAGGAGCCCGAAGGCGCTGAAGAGGCCTGGCCACGGCGGGACGATCACGGTCTGGATACCAAGCTGGCGCGCGACTTCGGCCGCGTGTAGCGGCCCATTGCCGCCGAAGGCGACCAGGGTACAACGGCGTGGGTCACGTCCGCGGTCGGTGGACACCGATCGCGCCACGCGCACCATGTTCGAGACGGCTACCAGGTGCACGCCGTGGGCCGTCTCGAGCACGTCCAGCCCCAGGGGGCGGGCGATGCACTCGTCCAGCTGACGGCGGGCCGCCTCAGCGTCGACAATCAGACTCCCCCCGAGGAGGTAGCGCGGGTTCAGGTAGCCGAGCACCAGATTGGCGTCGCTCAGCGTCGGCTGCTCGTTGCCGAGGCCATAGCAGACCGGCCCGGGTACCGCGCCGGCGCTCTCGGGGCCGACCCGCAGGCCGCCTCCCGCGTCCACCCGTACCAGGCTGCCACCGCCAGCGCCGACCTCGGCAATGTCGAGCGCCGGCACCCTGACGAGATGGCCCCCGCCCTTGAACATGCGGCTGCCGGCGCTGATGCCGGCGCCGACTTCGTATTCGGCCATCTGGAACGCACGGCCCTCCTCCAGGATTGACGCCTTGGCGGTCGTACCCCCCATGTCGACCGTGATGACGTGCTGCCCGGGTTCGCCTAACTGATGGGCCAGCTGGAGCGCGGCCACCACGCCGGCTGCCGGACCCGATTCAACAACCTCAACCGGGCGCCGGCGGGCAGTGTCTGCTCGCACCACCCCGCCGGTCGACTGCATCATGAGCAGTGGCGCGGAGAAGCCAGCCTCCCACAGCCCGTCCTCCAGCGCTCCCAGGTAACGCTCCAGCACGGGCGCAACATAGGCGTTAATGACGGTGGTGGAAGTCCGCTCGTATTCACCCATCTGTGGCAGAAGCTCAGAGGAGAGGGAGCAGTGCAGGCCAGGCCCCAGCTCAGCAACCAGGCGGCCGATGCGACGCTCATGGTCGCCGTTGGCGTAGGCATGCAGCAGCACCACCGCCACCGCCTCGACACCTTCCGCCAGCAACCCGTCGACAATAGTCCTCGCCTCCGTCTCGTCCAGGGGCGTCACGATGCCACCGGTGTGGTCGAGCCGCTCGGTGACCTCGCGCCGGAGGCGGCGCGGTACGAGTGGCTCGGGTTTTTCCCAGGCGAGATCGTAGAGCCGGCCGATGCGCAGACGCCGGATCTCGAGCACGTCGCGGAAGCCGCGGGTGGTGATAAGACCGGTGCGGGCGCCGCGGTACTGGAGGATCGCGTTGGTGGCGGCGGTCGTGGCGTGAACGACCGCCTCAGCCTCACCCGCACGCAAACCGTCGCGCTCAAGTAGCGTCCGCAGTCCGTCGAGTAGCCGGGCGATCAATCCGTCTGGCGCCGACGACACTTTGAGCGTGCCCACGCCGCCGTCGGCCGCCACCACGACGAGGTCGCTGAACGTGCCGCCAATGTCAATGCCGACCCGGTAACGCACACCTACACCGCCAGGCGCGGGTCGAGGGCATCACGGATGCCGTCGCCAACGAGATTGAAGCCGAGCACCGCCAGGATGATTGCCAGGCCGGGGAACACCACCGGCCATGGAGAGAGCTCGATCAGCCGTTGACCGGTGTTGACCATGGTTCCCCAGGACGGGTCGGGTGGCTGCGTGCCGAGGCCCAGGAAGCTGAGCGAGGCCTCCGCGAGGATCGCCAGCGACAGGCTAAGGCTGGTTTGCACGATCAGCGGCGCGGCGATATTAGGCAGGATATGGCTGCGAAGGATGCGGAAGTCGCTCGCGCCGCTCAGCATCGCTGCGGCGACGAACTCATTCTCGCGCATCGACAGCGTCGTCCCCCGCGCCAGGCGGGCGTAGACAGGGGTGTAAACGACTCCGATGGCAATCATCGTGTTCGTCAGGCCAGGCCCCAGCGCGCCAACGATGCCCAGGGCGAGCAAGATCGAGGGAAACGCGAACACCACGTCCAACACCCGTGCGATAGCATCATCGAGCAGACCGCCATAGTAGCCTGAAACCAGTCCCAGACTGACTCCGACGACAAGGGCGATGGCGACAGCAATGCCGCCGACGTACAGCGAGATGCGGGCGCCCCAGATCACGCGGCTGAGAAGGTCGCGGCCGAACTCGTCCGTGCCCAGCCAGTGCGTGGCGCTTGGGGGCGCGAGCAGATGCTGCGGATTCATCTCCAGCGGGTCGTAAGGGGCGAGGAGCTCGGCGAACACGGCAGCAATGACGACCAGCGCAAGCACCACGCTTCCGGCCAGCGCGAGCTCGTTGTGAGCCAATCGCTGCCACGCGCCCCGCGCTGGCCGAGAGCCTCGGGCAGCGGCGGGCAGGTGCATCTGGGCCACTCGCTGAACCTCGCCCGCGGCTCTAGCCATAGTGGATCTTTGGGTCGAGATACGCGTAGAGAATGTCGACGGCCATGTTGACGACGACGAAGCTTGCGGCGATGAACAGGACACCCGCCTGCACGACCGGGTAGTCGCGTTGGGTGATGCCGTTCAGCACCAGCGTGCCGAGACCTGGCAGGGCGAAGATCTGCTCGATGATGATTGCCCCGCCCAGCAGGTAGCCGACCTGAATCCCGACGACCGTGGCGAGCGGGATGAGCGCGTTGCGCAAGGCGTGCCGGTACAGCACTATGCGCTCGACCAGGCCCTTAGCGCGAGCGGTGAGGATGTACTCCTGACGTAGCACCTCCAGCATGCTCGACCGCGTCATGCGGATGAGGATGGCCATGTTGGCGGCGCCGAGGGCCAGCGCGGGCAGGACGAGCGAACGGAAGCTGCCCAGCAGGTCCTGGTTCGGATAGACGTAGCCGGAAGTCGGCAGGACCCCGCGGAAGCGCTGCGAGACCAGCAGAACCAAGATCGCAGCCAGCCAGAAGTTCGGGACTGACAGGCCGAGCAACCCGATCACCCGGATGCCTGCATCGACGCGCGTGAAGCGCTTGATGGCCGACAACACCCCCAGTGGAATGGCCAGCACCAGCGACACCACCATCGCCATAGCAGTGAGCTGATAGGTTACGGGCATGCGCGCCAGCACGTCCGGCAGGATCGGGCGGCTCGTCCGTATGGAGCGGCCGAAGTCGCCGGTGAGCAGGCTCCCAATCCACTCGAGGTACTGCTGGGGCAGGGGACGGTCCAGTCCAAAGAGTCGGTGGAGCTCGGCGATCCGCTCGGGACTCGCGGAGCCCTCGCTGCCGAGGATGACGTCCACCACGTCGCCGGGGATGAGCCGCAGCATGAGGAACACGCCCAGTGACAGCCCGAACACCACCGGCACAACGAGCAGGACGCGGCGGGCGATGTAGCGGGCCACAGGCTAGGAAAGCGGCTGGCGGCCTACTTCTGCAGCCACGTCTCCTTGAGCGCCAGGCGGTAGCCGCTAGCCATTGGTACGTATCCCCGGACGTAGGAGCGGGCCGGCTCGTAGTTCTTGATCACGTACAGGTACAGGTTTGGTACCTCGGTCGCGAACAACCGCTGAACGTCATTGTAGATTTGCTTGCGCGTGGCCAGGTCGGTGGACGTGCGGCCCTTCTGGATCAGTGCGTCCATCTGCGGATTGTTGTACTTGCCGTAGTTCTGGGCGAAGCGGCTTTCCGCGACGCTCACGTAGGTATCCGGATCGGGACGATTGGTGTTGAAAGTCAAATTAAGATCGAAGGTGCCGTCCTGCTGAGCCTTCAGCACGGCTGCCCACTCCATCTGCTGCACCTGGAGGTCGATGCCGACCTTCTTCCACTGCGCCTGGAGTACCTGCGCGGTGGGGATATCGGGCGCATAGGCGGGCGCGGCCTGGATGCCGAGCCTGACCCCATCAGCGCCGGCTTCCTTGAGCAGCTGCCGAGCCATATCCGGGTTGTACTGGTAGGTCGGAAAGTTGCCCGCATCGAGCGGCAGGGCCCAGGTTGTCTCGCCCGGCGGGATCGGCCCGGTCGGTACTCCGTCGCCGAGCAGGACCGTGCTGATGATCTCCTGTCGGTCGGTCGCGTAGCTGAGCGCCTGGCGCACGCGGACGTCGTCGAGGGGCTTGTGCCGCGTGTTGATGACAGGTGTTGACCGCCAGAAGCTTGGCACGCTGCTGAGGACGATGTCCTTCTCGTCGCGCAGCACCCCCGCTGTCTTCGGATCTTTGAGCACCGTCAGGTCGACCTCGCCCGCACGGATAGCCGCGATCCGAGCCTGCTCATCCGGGATGATGCGGAACTCGATGCGGTCGAGGATTGGCAGATCTGGCTCGTAGTAGCCGCCGTTCTTTTCCAGGACGACTCGCACGTCGGGGGTGTATTCGACGAGCTTGAAGGGGCCACTGCCGGCGTCGGCGTTCTGGAGGTCCCCGTTCTTCTCGACGACATCCCGGTCGACGATGGCGGTCGGTCGCCGATCGGCGACGACACTGAGCAGGGGTGCGTAGACCGGCTCGTTCCTGAGTCGGACGGTGTACTTGTCGATGACCTGGGCCTCGGCCCCCGGCCCGATGTAGTTCCGGAGTGGCACCGTTAGCTTGGCGTTGCCGAGCCGTTCCCACGTGTACTTCACGTCGTCGGCTGTGAGCTCGCGGCCGCTATGGAACGTGACCCCCTGCCGAAGTTTGAATTCGACGGTGTTCGGGTCGACCTGCGTCCAGGACTCGGCCAGATCTGACTTCACCTTGTTGGTGCTGTACTCCAACGTGAGCAAGCTGGAATAGAGTTGCTCGTAGATTGCAACCGAGGAGAAGGCTGTGGTGAGCGCCGGATCCAGCCCGACGGGATTGACGTCGGCGCCTATAACCAGCGTGCCACCGCGCCTGACGGCCGCGGGCGCCACGGTCGGCACGGCAGCAGGCGCGGTCGGAGTCGCTGCTGCTGAGACAGCCTGCGTGGGCGCGGGCGCTGCGGTCGCAGCGGGTGCCGCATTGGTGCCCGCGGGCTGTGTCCGTGGCGGAGTCGGTGAGCAGGCCGCCAGTCCAAGGGCGATGCCACCACCGGTGAGCCACGTGATGGCGTCGCGGCGGCTGAGCCGGCCCACACCCGGGGTGTTGCGAGATCCAGTGTCGTTAGCCGTCCCAGCCATGGTGCCTGCCCCCGCTGAGTGAGAAGGGTCCATGGTACCATCCCCTCTGGAGTTCAGGAACTCGGGGAGTGCTGGGACAGGAGCAAGCCGACGGCCGAGCGGGTCGCTGCCAGCGACGACCTGCCTGACACGCGCGGGGCGATGGGGCAGGCACCAGCTGGCGAGCGCCCGGCCTGCTGCCTCGCCGCAGGTCGTGCATCCCTTCCGAGAATCGCTGCCCTGTCTCGGTCCGCGTCAGCTCTCGGCTGCACGTGGCGAGAGGTCGTCGGCTGACCTTCAAGAGGCTGAGCAAGGCGCCTCGGACGGCCGGTAGATCGCTTGCCAGGTGTCCCGTTGCCCTCGCGTTCTCCTCAACTTGCCGCTGGCAGGTCGGGCAGGCGAGAGCGCGTACCATCCCGGGTAGCGTCGCCGTGGTGCGGTGCATCTGGACAGTGTCGCTTTTCGATCCACGTCTTCAGCGATGCGATCATTTCAAGGCCCGCTGGGAGTGTGCCCGTAGCAGTCGCGCGCTGGCATCTGCCACAGGATCGGACACCTCGCCCCTTCCTCTCGAGGAAGGAGGGGCTGGCCGCTCGTTCCTCTAGTTCCATAGGAGGGTTTCATGGAGTTCTCAGGAACTATCCACGCGGTGGACGCTCACGCCGAGGGCGCTCACGGTCGCGTCGTGATTGGTGGCGTTGGCACACTCGCCGCAACTGGTGAGACGATGTTCGACAAGATGAAGCACTTCGAACAGGAGGCCGATTGGTTCCGGAGGCTTATGCTCAAGGAGCCTCGTGGCTACCCATTCGCCTGCGTCAACGTCGTCCTACCGCCAACGAACCCCGAGGCGCAGGCAGGCTACGTCATCATGGAGCAGCCCGATTATTATCCCGCGATGTCGGGCTCGAACACGATGATTGTGTCGACGGTACTGTTAGAGACAGGGGTTGTCACGATGCAGGAGCCGGTCACGCAGCTCACGCTAGAATCACCGGCTGGGCTCATCCGTGTGCGCGCCGATTGCTCCCATGGGAAGGTGAAGCGCGTCACCCTAACAAACGTCCCGGCGTTCGCGACTCACCTTGACACTCCACTCGAGGTGCCCGGCATCGGGACGCTCTTCGTTGATGTCGCGTACGGCGGAATGGTGTACGTGATGGCCGACGCGGCGAAGCTTGGATTTCGGATAGAGCCGGACGAGGGGCAAGAGATTGTGCACCAGGCACTCGCACTTCTCGGCGCCGCCCGTGAACAGCTCTCGTTCGTCCACCCAGATAATCCCGACATCAACCTTATCGAGTCCACCTTGCTGTACGGGCCCCCGAAGGCGCCCGAGAACAGCGGGCGCAACGCCGTGGTGTTGTCTAGCGAAGCTCCGCCTCAAACCGCCGAGTGGTAGGCGGGTGGCGGAGGTAGTGGGCTGAGGGGGCGGTGCTGGGGTGGCACCATCGGGGTGTGCATCCATCCCGCGGGAGGCCCGGCCGGTGTCCA